>Ga0180121_10001107_pt1 | contig 11396 bp, 9 predicted proteins | sample AntDrymUQ5402106_2_FD_129676 | JGI IMG/M metagenome (GOLD analysis project Ga0180121, IMG submission 129676) | Polar desert sand microbial communities from Dry Valleys, Antarctica - metaG UQ540 (21.06) (version 2) (version 2) | ecosystem: Environmental > Terrestrial > Soil > Desert | place...
AATATTTTACATTATTAATTTTTCTCCTTTTCAGTTCTTTTTTGATCAATGCCAACTCTCTTCCAGTCTGACCTTTTACTGAACTGTTTTCCTGCGCCCTGCGCATCAGGTAAGGAATTACCTCTTTAATAGGACCAAAAGGCAAATATTTACTTACAGAACATGCTTCTTTAGCAAGATTGAAAGTAATATTATCGCTCATACCGTATAACTGCGAAAAATGGATATTTGGATGATTGAGTGGCAGCTGATTTTTCAGAAGTAACTGTACCGCATAGAGATTGCTGAATTCATTGTGTGACGCTACGATAGTCGAGATCTTATTAATATGTCCGATACAAAAATCTATAGAGCTGTTGTAATCACTATCCGTGGAAACTTTATTTTCCTGGATAGGAGACGGGTAATTCTTTGCTACTGCTTTTGCCCTTTCTTTCTCCATATAAGCGCCTCTTACCAATTTCGCTCCCAGTAAAAAATTCTTTTTTTCTGACTGTTGAAAACTATCTTTCAGGAATTGTAATCTGTCGACCCGGTACAGTTGAATAGTATTATAAACAACCACTTTGGTCTTGTTGAACTTTTCCATCATCAGCATCGTTAATGCATCAACGGGATCCTGTATCCAACTTTCCTCAGCATCAATGAGTACTCCTACATTTTTTTTTGCAGCATTTTCAATGATTTTTTCCATACGCAATACCACTCGTTTCCACTCATCCTTTTCAGCCTCCGTAAATATCTGATCAGGAATTATCCCTTCGTAGCCATGCCGGGATGATGCTGCTTCATTCATTTTCTCCAGTAATGAAAATCGGGCAAAGCCGGTCACCTTAATGCTGATGAAAGGCATATTGGGTTGAGTGGAAGCATAATCAACCACACGTATAAACTGTTCTGCGGAATGATCAAAATTTTTTTCCCCTTCCTTTCCTTCTACTCCGTAATCTAAAATCACCTGAACTCCATACTTATCCAATCTTTTTGCTACTACGGCGGTTTCTTCAAGTGTCTCGCCACCAACAAATTGTTTGAAGATCGTATTTCGGATCAAACCATTTATGGGCAGGCCTGATTTTATTGCTAACGGTGTTAACCAGGTGCCTGCTTTTATCAGCCACTGATAACTCATACTGGAAAAAAGCAATTGCGCCCTTTTCAATTCTCTCGTAGGCTTGTAATCAAAAGCATTTTCAGTATTGTCAAAAGAAATAGACATGAACATATTAACACAATCGATGAGGAAGAAATCGGGATGATTTTTATCAAAAATCAGAATCGCAAAAATAAAGGAATCCGGCAAAAATGAAATAGTAAACCTGCTACTGAATTTCACGGGACAAATGCAGGATCAAATGGTACTTTCGTTTCTTAATCCTCTTTAATGATTATTACCCATACCGACATCTGGAAATTAAGCATTCCCATGCACCCGTTTACAATCGCAACAGGGACCATGAACTTTGCACAAAACACCTTTATCAGGCTACACACAGATAAAGGAATGTATGGCGTAGGTGAATGTTCAGCTTTCCCGATGATCTCCGGCGAAACGCAGGCGACTTGTTTTGAAATGGCTAAAGATTTTGCAGCCGTCTGGAAACATAAATCAGCCCATGAAATCGAAAAAAGAATGTCAGAATTAAACAATTTCACGGCATTTAATTCGACGATCAAGAGCGCTTTTGATATGGCATTGTACGACCTGGCAGCTAAAGAAACCAACCAGCCTTTATACCTTTTTTTAGGAGGACGGCTAAAAGAACTCGAAACCGATCTAACTATTGGAATTGATTCGCCTGCAGCAATGGCGGCCAAAGCAGTAGAATTTATCGAAAAAGGAGTTTCGATTATCAAGGTGAAACTCGGAAAAAATGTTAAAGAAGATATTGAACGAATAAAACTGATCAGAGATGTTGCCGGAGAGCAAATAAAATTAAGAGTCGATGCTAACCAGGGTTGGAATTATGAAGATGCCTGCCATGCACTTACAGAAATGGCAGCATATAAAATCGAATTTTGTGAACAACCGATGCGGCGATGGCATGACAGTCTTTTACCTGCATTAAGAAAAATATCAAAAATTAAGATCATGGCAGATGAAAGTGTATTTGATCATCATGACGCATTACGATTAATAAGAAATGAAGCATGCGATTATATAAATATTAAATTTGCAAAGTCAGGTGGTATCCTGGAGGCTTTAAAAATAAATGATACCTGCAGCAAACACACTATTCCCTGTATGATGGGCGGCATGCTCGAAAGCCGGTTGGCGCTTACTGCATTTGCACATTTTGCGCTCGCAAATGAGAATATCATTTTTTATGATATGGATACTTGTCTCCTCGGACATAAAGAGGATCCCATTACCGGGGGCATAACTTATAATAAGTTTTTATTGGAACTTCCTGATGATGCAATCGGCATCGGTGCGGATGTAGCAGATTCCTTTCTGCAGCATTGCGAACATATCAGGATTTAAACTCATTGAAGATGGTGAAAATTGAGATTTACAACCCCGCATTTGAAATGATTTCTGTATTTTTTCTAAGAATATTTAGATGCAAATGTTTTGAGTCCGTCTCTTTCGGGACGATCTGTTCAGAATATGAGTATCGTTTCTACCAATATTTCGTCCCTGACAGGACGGCCTGCATTTGAAATGATTCCTCAATTGTTTCTATGATATTTTTATTCAAAAACGCAGAGACTCGTCGAACATGAGGGACAGTTGCCTGTCACCCGGCTTCCTCTATCTTTGCCGGCATGGATACAAGAACAAAATTTGCAGAAGAATCATTTGTAGTGATGACTGAGCTGGTACTACCCAACGATACGAATACTTTTGGAAACCTGATGGGAGGTCGTTTGATGTACTGGATGGATATCGCTGCGGCACTGGCGGCAATGAAACACTGTGGGGCACCGGTGGTTACCGCCTCAGTGGATAATATCTCGTTCGAAAATCCGATCAGATTAGGCAATGTCGTTCATATCCAGGCTAAAGTTTCCAGGGCATTCAATACTTCTATGGAAGTTCATCTGAACGTTTGGGGTGAGGATGCACTTAAGCAATACCGTTATAAAAGCAACGAAGCATATTTTACTTTTGTTGCTTTGGATTCCAATGGTAAACCTATTAAAGTGGAATCACTTATTGCAGAAACCGAAGATGAAAAAAAATTATTTGATGGCGCACTTCGAAGAAGGCAAATCCGGCTGATCTTAGGTGGAAAGATGAAACCTGATGACGCAACGGAATTGAAAGCGTTGTTTAGTTGAGGAGCGATTTAGGAGTTTGAAGTTTGAGCTGTAACCCAATGATGTGCGCCCTTCATCATAAATTTTTTACTTTGTTCTATCGCATCCATCACTTTTTCAAGGATCAATTCTGCCGGAGCATCATAGTCAATCTCCAGGGGTGGTTTAAAAGTGATTGAAAGCAGAACGCCCTTCTTTTTGAACTTCAGCCCCTTTTTATTGAATGCACGCCAGAAGCCCTGAATCACTACGGGAATCACGATAGGCCTGTTAGTTTTGATGATCAGTGCGGTTCCTTTACGACCTGGTGCAAATGGTTTTGTTGTACCCTGTGGAAAAGTGATCACCCAGTTTTTTTCCAAAGCACGACTTATTTTTCTGGTATCTGAAGGGTCAAGTCCCCTCCTTGTTTCTTTACCTTCTGTTTTCCAGGTACGCTTCACCGTAAGTGCTCCTGCCAATGTAAAAAGTCGACTGATCCAACTTCCTTTCATTGTTTCTTCTGCAGCCACGTAATAAACATCAGTAAACGGATTTAATAAGTAATACGGAACTCCAAGCCGGTTATGCTTTCGCCATTTTACGGCACAGAATATATGGAGGAATGTGATTACGTCCGCAAAGTAAGTTTGATGATTACTTACAAACAAAACATTACGTTTAGGTATAGACTGTATATGTTCCGTACCGGAGATGTGTAAACGGTTTATGATAGTCAGACCGGGGTAGGAAATAAGTCCTACCAAAGCATATATTATTTTCCTGACCAGTTTAACATTCTTGAGCCTTTCCCAAAACGAATTCATGCGAAGATTTTTGTCACAACACCCCTGGAACCGAAATTAAGGCAAATGCACCTAATAATTATTCGAAATCAATCTAAAAAAATGCATGCTTTATATTTGTTACATGAAGTTGCTGGCAGTGATCTTTGATATGGATGGATTATTGATAGATTCTGAACCATTATGGCAGGAAGCCGGAAAAGAAACCCTTGAATTATACAATGCACGTCTAACAGAAGAACAATATCATTCTTCTACCGGTTTACGATCAAAGGAATGGGTCCACTGGTGGTTCAGTCATTTTAAAATTGATATGAAGCAATGTGAGGATGCAGAAAAAACAATCATCGAACGGGCACTCATGAAAATTGGGGAAAATGGCATAGCCATGCCGGGCGTTGACTACATCTTTGATTTCTTCAAAAAGAAAAATTTTAGAATCGGACTGGCCAGTTCTTCACCCTTTTCCATTATTGAAATAGTGGCAGAAAAACTTAGGATTAGATCTTTGCTACACGCCATTTCTTCTGCAGAAGTTCTCGAATACGGCAAGCCTCATCCCCAGGTATTTCTCGATTGTGCAAACCAGTTAGGAGTGTCTCCATTGGAATGCCTTGTTTTCGAAGATTCACTAAATGGAATCATAGCGGCTAAAGCTGCAAGGATGAAATGTGTTGCCGTACCGGAGGTAAGTTTCCGCAAACATCAAAATTGGGTACTGGCTGATCTCGTGTTGAATTCTCTGGAAGAGTTTACAGAAAGTAAATTGAACTCGTTGTAAAAAGAGTTCACGCAAAGCGGCAAAGAAAAAAAAGGCGCAAAGGAAATCCTTTGCGCCTTTGCTTAATTGCGTGTAACCTCTTTATGATTCATTCTCTTCCGACCCACCTTGCTTTTCTTCTTCTTTAAGTTTCTCCTTGATCTGTGCCAGTGCACCAAGATCACCAAGGGTTGATTTTTCAACTTTGCTTTGAAGTGTCTTTACCGTTTTCCGGGTCTTATCTGCTTCTGTACGGGCTTCTTTCTTAGCTGCTTCCTTTTCTTCTACTTTTGCCTGTTCCCAAATACGCGTATGTGACACTACAATTCGTTTTTCGTTACGATCGAATTCAATAACCATGAACTGACCAGTATCATCGGGTCCTACCGTTTTACCATCTTCCTTCATCAGGTGACGGTTCGGCGCAAATCCTTCCAGCCCGTATTGCAATTGGACCAGAGCACCCTTATCATCCTTTCGTGTTACTGTTCCTTCATGTATTGTACCCACGGCGAATGTGTCCTGAAGAGAACTCCATGGATCTTCTTCCAGTTGCTTATGACCTAATTGTAGTTTTCGATTGTCTTTATCAATTCCCATTATGACAATGTCGATATGACTACCTACTTTGGTATATTCAGACGGATGATTAAATCGCTTCAACCAGCTTAGATCACTGATATGGATCATACCACCTATACCTGGTGACAATTCAACAAATACTCCATAGGGCGTAATATTTTTTACAAGGCCATTGTTACGACTTCCTTCAGGGAATCTGGTTTCAATTGTGCTCCATGGATCTTCGCTCATTTGCTTGATAGACAAACTCATTTTGCGACTTCCCTTATCGAGCGTTACAATCTTAGCTTCATGCTCATCCTGAAGCTTGAAAAATTCTTTTGCATTGATCGGAGTATTTGCCCAGGTGATTTCACTCACGTGCACAAGACCTTCCACACCAGGAAGAATTTCCAGAAATGCGCCGTAGTCTTCAATATTTACTACCCGGCCTTTTACCACTGAACCTTCATGAATATTTTCCGGAAGTATATCCCATGGATGAGGAGTCAATTGCTTCAATCCAAGACTGATTCTTTTTTTCTCATCATCAAAATCAAGTACAACCACTTTAAGTTTCTGATCAAGTTTCAACACCTCACTCGGATGACTGATTCGACCCCAGCTGATATCGGTGATGTACAATAATCCATCTAACCCGCCAAGATCCATGAAAGCACCAAAATCTGTAATGTTCTTGATCGTTCCTTCCAATACCTGGCCTCTTTCTAATTTGCTCATGATCTCAGCACGCTGTGCCTCGATATCACTTTCAATAAGTGCCTTATGTGATACGACCGCATTCTTAATGGCTTCGTTGATCTTGACCACCTTGAATTCCATCGTCTTACCTACAAACTGATCGTAGTCGGTAACCGGCTTTACGTCGATCTGTGAACCCGGCAGGAACGTTTCCATACCAAATACATCGACTATCAAACCGCCTTTCGTTTTAGAAGTAACAGTGCCAGTGATCACTTCACCCGTTTTATGTACTTCCACAATTCTTTCCCAGGCTCTGGTAATTCTGGCCTGTTTGCGGCTTAAATTCAGGTGTCCTTCCCTGTCTTCCTTTTCCATTACCATCACTTCTACTTCATCACTCACTTTGAGATTCTGGAGGTCACGGAATTCGTTTAAGGAAACCAATCCATCACTTTTGAATCCAATGTTTATTACCACATCGGTTTTAGTAAGTGCTACCACTGTACCTTTTACCAGTTCGCCATCGGTAACAGCTTTGAAGGTGCTTTCGTAAACAGAGTCATACTTTTCTTTTTCGGATTTGTTGTAAGCGGCTACATTTCGCTTATCAATTGTCCAGTCAAAATCATCGTGCGCTCCTGATTGTTCTGGTTGTGGTACAGTCCCATTTGTTGTCGCTGTAGCTTCTGCAATTGCAGTCGGCTCCTGTATTTCAGCGTTTTGGTTAATAATATTGTTTTCAGACATAGATAAGAAATCCCGATGGTTTTTTTAATTCGGGTGGCAAAGATAGGGTAAATGGTATAAAACCGAGAGCAGAAATGCCTGAACCGGCTTAATTTCCAGGTGGCATTTTTAGTATTTTAAGAGAACGGGTGAATTGCCAAAACTCGGCATTGCATTTTCATTCACCGGGGAGAACTTGAGAGCGCAGAGGTAAAAAGTTTTCATCAAAGTAGTTATCCTATTGTCACTCCGGGAATTTCCGCTGCAATGGTCCGTGCAGCAATCCAGCCACTCGTCCATGCATGCTGAAAGTTAAATCCGCCCGTAATTCCGTCAACATCAAGAATTTCTCCTGCAAAAAAAATAGATGGATGAAGCTTACTCCTCATCGTATTAGCATCTACCTCAGATAACCGGATTCCTCCGGCAGTTACAAATTCTTCTTTATAAGTGGTTTTCCCTTTCACCGAAAATTCATGGCTGGTTAATAGTTTAGCAAGCTGATTCTGAAGAACAGTAGACAAATCCCCCCATCTGATATCAGGTATTCCGCTTTCAGTCAATAAAAATTCCCATAGTCGTTGAGGTAACCTAAAGGGATTTGAGTGCTTTATTTTGTTGGATGCAATCGTTTCTCTCAGTTCTTTAAATTGTTCCATTAAGGATTGCTGGTGAAAGTCAGGGATCCAGTTTACTATGACGTTGCATGTATAATTTCGTTCTTGTAAATCTCTGGCAGCCCATGCACTCAAACGAAGAACTGCAGGACCGCTTAATCCCCAGTGTGTTATCAGCAAGGGCCCTTTCTGTTCATGTTTTGTTCCGGCTATTCTAATGGTAACATCCTGTACCGAAACTCCCATAAGCGAAGTGATAAGATTTCCCGGTATATTGAAAGTGAAGAGTGAGGGAACGGGAGGTTCAATTGAATGACCCATTTCTTCGAGCCAGGTGAAGTTTTCAGACTTCGAATAACCTCCACATGCAATACATACAAAATCAGCATCGAAAGATTCCCCATTGGAGAAAAATAATTTCCAGAGTTCATGCTGTTTGCCCAGTTTAATTACATTCCGGTTCATCAGAATATCAACTCCCAGACTGTTGACCTCCTTTAGCAGACAATCAATTATTGTTTGAGAATGATTGCTTACAGGGAACATTCTTCCATCAGCTTCCGTTTTCAGTTGTACACCTCTTGATGCAAACCATTCAATAGTGTCTACAGTGAAAAATTGATGAAAGGTTTTTTTGACAAAATTTTTTCCACGTGGATACTTCAGAACCATATCCTGAATATCGAAACAGGCATGGGTAACATTACATCTTCCTCCTCCTGATATACGGACTTTGGAAAGCAATTTGGCAGATCGTTCAATGATCACAACTTCCAGTGCCGGATTTAATCTGGCGACATTCACCGCACAAAAAAAACCCGCTGCTCCTCCACCAATAACTGCGAGTTTTTTCTTCTCCATTTTTCAAATTTTACGGGAAATATTAGACACAAAGCTGCATAAGAAAATACATAAGGCGCAAAGGATACTTCTTTGCGCCTTTGCTTATTTGTGAAGCTTTGCGAAAAATAATCAATAATAAGTCGAATTTAAATTCGAATTTCCCTTTTCTGCTTTCTCCACTTCTTCAAAAGATGACAGGATATCGGCCTTTCCCTTTTTTATACAAACAGTATGTTCAAAATGCGCCGACACTTTTCCGTCCTTTGTACGAACAGTCCATCCATCTTTATCATACCATACTTCCTTCACTCCGAGATTTACCATTGGCTCAATAGCGATTACCATTCCTTCCTGCATTTTGGCACCACTTCCTCTTTTTCCGTAATTAGGGACCTGAGGATCTTCATGTAACTTCTTGCCAAGTCCATGTCCCACCAACTCTCTTACCACACCAAATCTATTTTCTCTTTCACATATTTCCTGGATTGCAAAAGAAATGTCTCCAACACGGTTACCCGAAATAGCTTTTTCTATGCCACAATACAGGGATTGCTTTGTTACTTTCAGGAGTTTCAATACTTCTTCCGGCACTTCTCCTATTGCAAATGTATAAGCACTGTCCCCATGATAGCCATTTTTAAAAACCCCTATATCAACAGAAATAATTTCTCCTTCCTTCAATTCTTTTCCGTTTGGAAATCCATGAACCACTGCATCATTTACGGAAATGCAGGTGGCAAACGGATAGCCTTTGTAATTTTTGAAAGAGGGAACTGCGCCATTATCTGCAATAAATTCATCCGCAACTGCATTCAGTTCGCCTGTGGTAATCCCGGGGCGGATACGCACGGCAACTTCCGCAATTGCCTTCCCTACTATCAATGCATTTTGCCGCATCAATTCAACCTCCTCGGATGTTTTGTAATAAATCATTGAGTATCTTTTTTACAAAATAAAACCTGACCCCTTCAAGGCAGGGTCAGGTTTCAATATAATTTAAATTTCATTAGCTACATCGATGCAGGGGTAACCGTTTGACGTCCCTGTATCCTCCCACTTTTCATCAAACCATCATACTGACGCATAAGCAGCTGTGTTTCTATTTGTTGTAAAGTATCCAGCACCACACCGACCATAATCAGCAAAGATGTTCCTCCGAAGAAAGAAGAGAAACCCTGTGATACACCAAGCCGTTGTGCAAAGCCAGGAAGAATTCCGACAATCGCTAATAATACTGCGCCCGGTAGTGTAATCTTATCCATAACCGCACCGATATAATCTGCTGTTGGCTGTCCTGGTTTCACCCCTGGTATAAATCCATTATTTCTTTTGAGGTCGTCTGCTATCTGTTTGGGATTAAATATCAGGGCTGTGTATAGAAACGTAAATCCTATCACCATGATCGCATAAATAAACATGTACCAGTAATTGCTTGGATCGCCGAATACGCGCGCAAAACCACGGGTGGAATCGAAATTTGATAAGAGTGTTGGAAGAAACATAATGGCCTGTGCGAAAATAATAGGCATCACTCCAGAACTATTAACTTTCATCGGAAGAAACTGCCTGGCACCACCAAACTGTCTGTTTCCAACAATTTGCTTCGCGTATTGAACAGGTATTTTTCTCACTCCCTGGATCAATACAATGAGACCCATAATTATTGCAATGAGTACCGCAATCTCGATTACAAAGATTAATAACCCCCCTCCACCAGTTGGAACTTTTGCCTGCCATTCTTGCCAGAAAGATTGCGGAAGACGTGCAAGAATTCCCACCATAATAATAACAGAAGCCCCATTTCCTAAGCCTTTGTCTGTGATCTTTTCACCCAGCCACATCACAAACAAGGTTCCTGCAGTCAGAATGATTGTGGTAGACAGCCAGAAATAATCCCGATAACCCTCAATCCATGCTTCCCGGTATCCGGGACTACCCAGATAAGCAACATACGCACTTGCCTGCAAAGCAGCCACAGCAACAGTAAGATAACGGGTATACTGATTAATTTTCTTTCTTCCGCTTTCCCCTTCTTTCTGCAATTTCTGAAAGGGTGGATAAAGGATCGTCATCAGTTGCATGAAAATCGAAGCGGAAATATAGGGCATGATACCTAATGCAAGAATAGATGCCTGAGAAAAAGCACCTCCTGCAAAAGCATCGATCAGACCCAGAATGCCTCCTTTAGAACCAGCGGATACATCGATCTTGGTGGCATCAATTCCTGGTAATACGATATGCGTTCCCAGCCTGTATACAGCTATCAGCATGATGGTAACAAGGATCTTACTCCTTAATTCATCAATGCTCCAAATGTTTTTAAGTGTCTGTATTAATTTTTTCACGTATTGCAGCTATTTATATGAAAGCCTCTGAAACTCAGACAGATTTGTTTTTTAGATCAAAGGATCCTTATACAAATCAGTACTCCATTCATAAATTTTTTATAGTATGATTCAGCAAGGAGGTAGTGCAAATTACGAAATTTTAGCAACGATCAGCTCCACTGATCCACCTGCTGCTTCAATAGCAGATTTCGCTTTCTGACTCATTGCATTCACCTTAAAAGCCAGCTTACTTTTTAATTCTCCATTACCAAGTATCTTGACTTTATCTGTGCGCCCTACCAAACCGTGCAGATACAGATTCTCCATGGTGAAATCAGTGATCTCATATTTCGCTGCCAGTTCCTGGATTTGTCCAAGATTGAAAACTTTATATTCCACACGATGGACATTGTTGAACCCGCGCTTGGGAAGACGACGCTGAATGGGCATCTGCCCACCTTCATGAGCCATTTTTCGCTGATAACCTGCACGGCTTTGTCCTCCCTTATTTCCTTTCGTGGAAGTACCACCTTTACCAGAAGCTTCTCCGCGCCCGATTCTTTTTTCTTTATGGATGGCACCTTTTGCCGGTTTGATTTCGTGTAGTTTCATGTTGATTGAATTTGCTGTGGGCTATGAGCTTTGAGCCTGAGCCGTTGTTGAGGCTCAATCCTTAAGCTTATTTACAAATTTTATAGCTCACGGAAACTGATTTATTCTAATTCATTTATTAATAGTAATGGCATTCACCTTTGCTCAGGCTCAGGGCACATAGCTCACTGCCCAACCACATCCTCCACAGCCACCA
>Ga0180121_10001108_pt1 | contig 11387 bp, 10 predicted proteins | sample AntDrymUQ5402106_2_FD_129676 | JGI IMG/M metagenome (GOLD analysis project Ga0180121, IMG submission 129676) | Polar desert sand microbial communities from Dry Valleys, Antarctica - metaG UQ540 (21.06) (version 2) (version 2) | ecosystem: Environmental > Terrestrial > Soil > Desert | place...
AGGACCGATCGGAGTCGGGCGACTCGAGGCCGGGGAGCGTCACCGCGGTGACGTCGTGCCCGTCCGCCCGCAGGGCGGAGGCAACCTCGTCCCACGCCCACGCGCCGAGCCAGAACCCAGGAACCAGGACAATCGGAGCAGTCATGACTCGACCCTAGGAGCCGGCACCGACAGCACAGATCCCGGGCGGGGCCGAGCCAGGTTTTCTTTTCCACAGCAGGAGAATCCGGGTTCCGGTTGTCGGTGGGCTGGCCTAGGATCGAACACATGTTCGAGAACGCAGGAAGCCGGTCGACGACCACGAGCGAGGTGGTCGGTTGGTCAGCCGCGTTGCGGTCCCTGACCATCACGGCGCCGGTCGGGGACGGCGCGGGGCTCATCGACCAGATCAGCGCGCTGGAGGCGCTGAAGTCGGCTGCGGCAGCGGCGCAGGCCCGGGCGACCGTTCGGTTCGCCGCCGCCCAGCGCGCCGCCCAGCGGGAAGCCGGGCTGCCGAGAGCGGCGCTCGGCCGGGGCGTCGCTGCCCAGGTGGCGCTGGCCCGCCGCGACAGTCCGGTGAAGGGATCCCGCCACCTCGGAGTCGCCGAGGCGTTGGTCCACGAGCTGCCCAACACCATGGCGGCGCTTCAGGTCGGCGAGATCAGCGAGTGGCGGGCCACCCTGATCGTCCGGGAGACCGTCTGCCTGACCCGCGACCAGCGCATCCAGGTGGATGCCGAGCTCGGGTCTCGGCGCGGCGGGCTCGTCGCACTGGGAGACCGTGCAATCGCGATGGAGGCCCGACGGATCAGCTACCGGCTCGACCCGCACGTGGTCACCCGTCGGGCAGCCAAGGCCGAGTCTGAGCGGCGGGTCAGTCTGCGGCCGGCTCCGGACACGATGAGCCTGCTGACCGGGCTGCTCCCTGCCAAGCAGGGCATCGCCGCCTACAAGGCGCTGTGCGAGCAGGCCGACTCGCTCAAGGCCAAGGGCGATCCTCGCAGCCGCGGCCAGATCATGTCCGACACCTTGGTCGAACGGGTCACCGGCCAGGCCACTGCTGACCAGGTGCCGGTCGAGATCCACCTGGTCATGACAGAGACCAGCCTGTTGGGCGACGACCACGAGCCGGCCGACCTCAACGGGTACGGCCCGTTGCCCGCTCCGCTCATCCGTCGCTGGCTCCGTGGCGAAGAGGACCCCGGCTCAGAGCTGGAGGCGGCGCAGATGTGGGTACGCCGGCTGTTCCAGCACCCAGACACCAAGGACCTGGTGACCATGGACTCGGCCCGGCGCTGCTTCGCGGGCCAGCTGCGTCGGTTCCTCATCATCAGGGACCGCACCTGCCGCACCCCGTGGTGCGAGGCTCCGATCCGGCACGTCGACCACTCGATGCGTCACGCCGACGGTGGCGAAACCAGCGCTAGCCAGGGCCAGGGGTTGTGCGAGGCGTGCAACTACGCCAAGGAGGCGCCCGGCTGGGCCAGCCGCGCCCATCCCGACGGGTCCGTCGAGACCACCACGCCTACTCGCCACCGCTACCTCAGCCGGCGACCACCGCCGCTCGGACGGCCACCGCGGAGGTCGTCCCGAAGGAGAGCACGGCGTCGCAGCCGGGTCCGTCGGCGCTGACGAGCGCGCACCCAGTCTTGGTGCTATGAAGGTGCGCACCTGGTCGCGGCAAGGCCGAGCAGCGGCTGATCGTTGATTGGAGGGACGCGTGACAACCACCCCGAACGAGCCTGTGCGGGACGAGGACATGGAAACCACCGGTCCGGGCGGAACGGGTCCCGGCAAGGACGCCGACGGCACCGACGCCGACGGCACCGACGCCGACGGCACCGACGGCGACGCCACTGACGGCACTGACGGCGACGCCAATGAGGCGGGCGACAGCGACGGCTCCGACAGCGACGACTCCGACTCCTCCGACCGCTGAGTGGTGGACTCGCTCCAACTGCTGACCGGTGACGCCCAGACCTTCGTCGAGAAGGTCTGGGCGTCCCGGCCATTGGTGCACCGCGCCGATCCGGCCGCGCTCGCCGCGATGCTCGACCTCGACGGCGTCGACCAGCTGCTCACCAGCAGCGCGCTCCGTACCCCGGCGCTACGACTCGCGAAGGACGGCAAGGTGCTCCCGTCCAGCCGGTTCACCCGGTCGGCGCGGCTTGGCGGGGTGGCGCTGTCCGGGCTGGTCGACGCCCGCAAGGTGCTCAACCTGTTCGACGACGGCGCGACCGTGGTGCTGCAGGGTCTGCACCGGTACTGGCCACCGCTGACCGACCTGATCCGTGACCTCGAGCTCACTCTCGGCCACCCCGGCCAGGCGAACGCCTACCTGACCCCGCCCGGCTCCCAGGGCTTCGCCCTGCATACCGACAACCACGACGTGTTCGTGCTGCAGACGTACGGCCGCAAGCTCTGGGAGATACACGACGGCGACGAGCGGCAGGAGGTCCCACTCGAGCCGGGGACGAGCATGTACCTCCCGGCCGGCACCCCGCACGCTGCGCGGACCCAGGACCAGGCGTCGCTGCACATCACCGTCGGGATCAACCAGCTCACCTGGCGGCACCTGCTCGACACGCTGACCGAGCGAGCCCTCGGCGACGGTGAGCTCGACGCGGCCCTTCCCGCCGGGTACCTCGAGGACCCGGCGGTGCTGTCGACCGAGCTGCGACCGCGCCTGGAAACACTCGCCACTGCGATCGCAGCCCTCGACCCGACCGAGGTCGCTGAGCGGCAGGTGCAGGACTTCCTCACCTCCCGCCCGCCGCACATCCGCGGGGGGCTCGGCGACCGGCTGGCAGTCGCCGAGCTCACCGACGAGACCGAGCTCGCCCGCCGGCCCGGCAGCGTATGCCTGCCGGTGGTCGACGACGACCGGCTGCGGGTGCTGCTGGGAGACCGCGAGCTGCGCGTCCCGCTCCGGCTCGTCCCGGCCATCGAGCACGTCCGCGCGCAAGAACGGCTGCGTCCCGCCAGCCTGTCCCCCTGGCTCGACGAGGAGAGCCGGCTCGTGCTGGTCCGCCGGCTCGTCCGCGAAGGGCTGCTGCAGGTGGCGGGTTGACCGACCGGCCGTGCTCGGTCCGTAGCCTCGTCCGCTCCGAGCCGATGTACGGGACGGCGTCGACCGTACGGGCGTTCCTTCTGGTCGAGGTGCCGGGGCCGTGGGGACAGGACGCCTTGCGGGACGCCCGGATCCCACCGCACATACGGACAGCGCTGCGCCAACGCTGCCATGCGCTCGGGGTTCGTCCGCTGCTGATCCGCCGGCACGGACGGACCGCACCCACTCGGTCCCGGGTGTTCCTGGCGTACGCCGATCCCCATCAGCCGTGGCTCGAGACGACGCAGGTCGACCAGCCGGAGGAGCTGCTCGACCTCGACCTCGACGCCCTCGCTGCCGGTCGCACGACCGACCTCCAACTGACCGACCAGTCGCTGTTCCTCACGTGCACGCACGGCCGGCACGACCGCTGCTGCGCCGAGCGCGGCCGACCGGTCGCCGCCGCGCTGGCCCGCTCGCACCCGGCCGAGTCGTGGGAGGTCTCGCACATCGGCGGCGACCGGTTCGCCGCCAACCTTCTGGTGCTGCCGGACGGGCTCTACTACGGTCGGCTCGCTCCCAGCACCGCCGTAGCCCTCGCCACCCGGCACCGCGCGGGGCACCTCGACCTGTCCCATTTGCGCGGCCGGTCCGGCTACGGGTTCGCGGTGCAGGCGGCCGAGTGGTTCCTGCGGTCCGAGCTCGAGGTGACCGGTCGACGTGCGCTGCGGCTGGAGGCATCGACGGCGCGGGATGCGCTGACCGAGGCGACCTTCGTCGTCGAGGGACGGCGCTGGAGGGTCCGAGTCGCACGGGAAGAGACACCGCCGGCACTGTTGACCTGCGGGGCGCAGCGGCCCAGCCCGATCCCCATGCATGAGCTGCTCCGGTTCGAGCGCCTCGGCGAGCCGCCCGGGTAGCGCGGGTCAGACCACCTGGAACGAGCGCTTCGCCAGCCCGAGGAAGTAGCCGTCGATGACCTGCTCAGGCGGTGCGTCCGGCGCCGACGCCGCGCCCAGCGTGATGAACAGTGGCGTGAAGTGCTCGACGGTCGGGTGCGCGTACGGCATCCCCGGTGCTCGGTCTGCGAACGCCGACAGCTCGTCGACGTCGCCGCGCGTGAGCGCCTCTGCCGCCCACTGGTCGAAGTCGCTGGACCAGCCCGGCGGAGGCGCATCGGTTCGCCAGTCCCGCAGGAACGGCAGTCCGTGGGTGAGGAAGCCGGAGCCGACGATCAGCACGCCGTGCTCGCGCAGCGGCCGCAGTCGACGCCCGAGCTCGAGCAGCCGGGTCGGGTCGTGCGTCGGCATCGACATCTGCAGCACGGGGATGTCGCCCGCGGGGTACATCACCAGCAGCGGCACCCAGGCACCGTGGTCGAGGCCGCGGCTGGGGTGCACGTGCACGGGCTCGTCGTGGGGGAGGACCGACCGCACCAGCGTCGCCAGGTCACCGGCATCGGGCGTCTTGTACGTCAGGTCGTAGAACCGCTGCGGAAAGCCGCCGAAGTCGTAGACCAGCGGGGTGGCAGCGGCGCTGGCGGTGAGGCTGAGCGGCGCGGCTTCCCAGTGCGCCGACACGATGAGGATCGCGCGTGGGCGAGGCAGGTCGCGGGCCCACGCTGCCAGCTGTGAGGTCCACAGCGCGTCGTCGAGCAGCGGCGGCGCACCGTGCCCGAGGTACAGCGCCGGCATGTGGGTAGTTGAACTCACAATCACAGTGTAGCCGGACGGCGCGCGGCCACGCGTGCTGGCGAGCGACTAGCCGTGGTGCGAGGCTGATTGCATGCACCTGGCGCGCACTCTCACCCTTAGCTCCGCCGCGGTCGTCGCGCTGGGCATCGCCATGCCACCGAGCCAGGCGTCCGCACCGGCCGCGCCGGTCCGCACCCAACCAGCGGCACCGACGACAGCAGCGACCGCAGCGCCGACAAGCGTCGACGACCGCCGCGCGCCGAACCTTCGGGTCCGCGTGGTCAAGCGCGGGCTGGACATCCCATGGGACATCACGTTCCTGCCCAACAACGCGATGCTCTACACGCAGCGGTCTCGGCTCTCGATCCGCTACCGCAAGCCGGGCGGTGGCGACCACCTGGTGCGGTTCTCGCGCTCCGGCATGTGGAGCTCGGGTGAGACCGGGCTGATGTCGATCCTCGCCGCCCGCAACTTCCGCCAGACCCGGCACTTTTTCACCTGCCACGGCGCGAACTCCCCTCGTCCGAGCGGTCACGACATACGGGTCGTCATGTGGAAGCTCAACCAGAACAACCGGCGCGCCGTGCGGGTGAAGCCGCTCGTCCGCGGACTGCCGGCCTCCTCGGGTCGGCACGGCGGCTGCCGGCTGCGGTACGGCCCTGAGGGCGCGCTCTACATCGGTACCGGCGACGCCGCCAGGTTCAGGAACCCGCAGAGCCTGAAATCGGGAGGCGGGAAGGTGCTCCGCGTCTCACCCAAGACCGGGCGGGGCTGGCCGACGAACCGCTGGAACCACGCGCAGAAGCCGATGAAGCGGCGCATCTACACCTACGGCCATCGCAACGTGCAGGGGTTGGCGCTGCGACCGGGCAGCGGGATGTGGTCGGTGGAGCACGGCCCGAGCATCAGCGACGAGGTCAACCGGCTGAAGCGAGGCGGCAACTACGGCTGGGACCCGGACGGGCCGGGATACGACGAGTCGGTGCCGATGACCGACTTCTCCCTGCCTGGCAAGCAAATCGGGGCCCGGTGGAAGTCCGGCCCGACGCCCGCCACCTCCGGTGCTGAGTGGCTGCGCGGTGACCGCTGGGGTGTCTGGCAGGGCACGCTCGCGGTCGCCTGCCTGGAGGGCTCGGAGCTTCGGATCATGAAGTTCCGCAACGGCAAGTTCATCCGGCAGTGGATCCCGAGCCGGCTGAACGGCAACTACGGAAGGCTCCGCACGCCGGTGCAGGGCCCGGGCAGCGCGCTCTACATCACCACCGCGAACGGCGGTGGCAACGACAGGATCCTGAAGGTGACGCCACGCCGCTGACGGGTAGGTAGGGTCCGGCGCATGCAGAGGTTCGCCGGCCGGGTCGCGGTCGTCACTGGCGCCGCGCGTGGCATCGGCGCCGCCACCGCCCGGCGGCTGGCCGGGGAGGGCGCCGCCGTTGCGGTGCTCGACCTGGACGAGGCCGAGGCACGCAAGACCGCCGACAATCTCGGCGGGTCTGCGGCTGCGGTCGGGATCGGGTGCGACGTCACCGACGCCGCGTCGGTCCAGAGCGCGGTCGAGCGAGTCAGCACCGAGCTCGGCGGGCTGGACATCGTGGTGAACAACGCCGGGATCACCCGCGACAACCTGCTGTTCAAGATGACCGAGGACGACTGGGACGGCGTGATCGCCGTACACCTGCGGGGCGCGTTCCTGGTCAGCAGGGCAGCGCAGCAGCACATGGTCGAGCAGCGCTACGGCCGGATCGTGAACCTGTCCAGCGTGTCGGCGCTTGGCAACCGCGGTCAGGCCAACTACTCCGCCGCCAAGATGGGCGTGCAGGGGCTCACCCGCACGCTGGCGATCGAGCTAGGCAGCTTCGGCATCACCGTGAACGCGGTCGCGCCCGGCTTCATCGTCACCGACATGACCGACGCCACCGCCCGGCGAGTCGGCATGACCCCCGAGGAGCTCGGCGCCCAGGCGGCGGAGGCGACCCCCGTACGCCGGGTCGGTCAGCCGGACGACATCGCGGCGGCGATCTGCTTCCTGGCCAGCGAGGAGGCGGGATTCATCACCGGGCAGACAATGTACGTCGATGGCGGGCGGCGGCTGTGAGCTCCACGTACCGGTCGAGCCTGCCGTGGCGGCTGTTCAACGGTGCGTGCACGTGGATAGACAAGTGCCGGGGGTGGGACCGGCTGCCGCGCCCGCTCGGACTGCTCGTGCTCATCGGCCTGCGCAACGAGCTGCGCCGGCAGAACCTGCACGACACCGACTCGCTTCCCGCCACCGACCTGCCGCCAATCGCAGCACCGCCAGAGGATCTCAGCAGCAGGCAGGTGGACGGCACGTACAACGACCCCGCCTCACCTCGGATGGGGATGGCGGGTGCCAGGTTCGGCCGCAACGTGCCACTCGATCGCGTGGATCCCAACCCTGACACGTCTGTTTTGGATCCCAGCCCGCGCGAGGTCAGCCGTCGGCTGCTGACCCGCCACAGGTTCCAGCCGGCGACCTCCATCAATGCCATCGTCGCGGCGTGGCTGCAGTTCATGATCCACGACTGGTTCAGCCACGGGCACGGCGACAAGGAGCGCGGCTACCGCGTTCCGCTGTCCGCGGACGACGACTGGCAGGACGATCCGATGCTGGTGCCGCGGACAGTCACCGATCCGACCCGACCGGCGGGCAGCGGCGCTCCACCCACGTTTGTCAACACTCTGACGCACTGGTGGGACCTGTCGTCGATCTATGGCACGACAGCCGAGGAGCAGCGGCGTTTCCGCGCGCACGACGGTGGTCTGCTGGCGATCTCGCCGGGTGGACACATTCCGTTGCCGGCCGACAGCCCGGAGCGCGACCCGACTCGAGTGCCCGGGTTCTGGGTCGGCCTGGGAATGCTCGCCAGCTTGTTCGCCCACGAGCACAACGCGATCTGCGCTCGGCTGGCCGACGAGTACCCGGAGTGGTCAGACGAGCAGCTGTTCCAGCATGCCCGGCTCGTCAACGCCGCCGTCGTCGCCAAGATCCACACCGTCGAGTGGACGCCAGCGGTGATCGCGCACCCCACCACGAGGTTCGCAATGCGAGCCAACTGGTTTGGGCTCGCCGGCGAGCGGGTGCGCTGGAGGTTTGGCCGATTCGGGTCGGGCGAGATCATCAGCGGGATTCCCGGATCATCGACGCAGCACTACGGCGTGCCGTACTCGCTGACTGAGGAGTTCACCGCCGTCTACCGCATGCACCCGCTGCTGCCCGACGACTATGTGCTGCGGTCGGCGGCGACGACCGCGACCGTGCGTGAGGTCGGGTTCGGCGAGCTCGCCGGGCCGCACGCTCGCGACGCCTTCGCCGAGTTCTCGCTCGCAGACCTGTTCTACTCGTTCGGTACCGGGTACGCGGGGGCGATGGTGCTCGGCAACTACCCGCGAGCACTGCAGCGGTTCGTGCGCCCGGACGACAAGCTGATGGACATGGCCGCCATCGACATCTTGCGCATCCGCGAAGCCGGTGTCCCTCGTTACAACGAGTTCCGCCGGCAGCTGCGGCTGAGACCCGCTGGCGACTTCACCGACCTCAGCGACGACCCAGACGTGGTTCGCACGATGCGCGAGCTCTACACCGACGACATCGAGAAGGTGGACCTCGTGGTGGGGATGCTCGCCGAGAAGCGCCCGACGGGATTCGGCTTCAGCGACACGGCCTTCCGCATCTTCATCCTGATGGCCAGTCGCCGGCTCAATAGCGACCGGTTCTTCACCCACAGTTGCGACCCCCATGTCTACACCGAGGTCGGCGTGCGCTGGATCGACGAGGCCACCATGAGCGGTGTCCTGCTGCGGCACTGCCCTTTGCTTGCGCCGAGGCTCGACGCCAGGTTCAACGCGTTCCAGCCATGGCCGGACACCCCGCCACCGTGACCATGCCCATCGGTGGTCGGCACCGCGACACGCGAACCTCGTCAGCCGCGGCGTGGTGGCGGCATGGAACACTGGCCCGCTGTCTCGCACGCCAAGTCTCGAGGAGAGTCAGTGGCCGTACGGTGGGGTTCGCCGGGTCGACCGGCGCGTCAGCTGACGGTTGCGGCTGCCATTGCCCTGGCCTGCACACTCGCGGCCTGCAGCGACGACTCCAGCGGCGGGGACGAGCTCGACGAGAGCAGCCGGAAAGGCGGGACGCTGTCACAGTTCCAGCCGCTGACCGGCGAGCCGGTCGACGGCGACCTGCCCACGTACCCCGTGGTCACGGTGAAGATCGACAACACCGCCTCGTCCGCCCCGCAGATCGGGCTGAAGACCGCCGACCTGATCACCGAGGAGCTGGTCGAGGGCGGGCTGACCCGGCTGGCGGCCACGTACTACTCCTCTATCCCTGACCTGGCCGGCCCGGTCCGGTCCATGCGGGCGAGCGACATCGGCATCGTGACCCCCGTGGAATCGGTGCTCGTCGCGGCCGGCGGGGCGCCACCGACCAGGGCACGGATCGCCGACGCCGAGATCCCCACGTACGGGGAGGGCGACCCGGGGTTCTTCCGCGCCGACGACCGCCCCGCTCCGTACAACCTGATGGTGGAGCTTCCGGCGCTCGTCGATTCGCTCGACGAGGCGGCCGTGCCACCTCAGTACCTGCCGTTCGGCGACGACGCGCCGGGGGGCGGGAAGAAGGCGACGACGTTCGACGTGATGTTCTCCGCCGGTCACACGACGTCGTGGGAGTACCAGGACGGCGGGTACGTGCGTACGCACAGCTACTCCGAGCCCGACGCCGATTTCGTCGCCGACTCGGTGCTGGTGCTGCGTGTGCGGCAAGGCGACGCGGGCTACAAGGACCCGGCCGGCAACCCGGTGCCGGAGACGCTGTACGAGGGCACCGGCGACGCGAGGCTGTTCCACGACGGCAAGGTCGTCGAGGGCAGCTGGACCAAGGACCAGCTTGACGAGCCGCTGCAGCTCGAGACCCGCGACGGGGATCTCACCGTCCCGCGCGGGAACACCTTCATCGAGCTGGTCCCCGTGGACACCGGGGGAGTTCAGGTCAGCGGCTGACGCCGGCTTGCGGCCCAGCGACGTCCGCGTCGCCGTCAGCGAGGGCGCGCAGGCCGGCGAGGATCACCGCCAGCACCGTTCCGATCCGGTCGCCGGTGTCCTCGGTGTCCGCTGCGGTCGCCACCGCCTGCCCGGCCGCGGACAGCGCGCCGAAGAACACCTGCGCGAACGCGTCGACCAACGCGTCGTGGAGGTCGTAGTCGGCGAGCAGGTCGGCGACGACGCCGCGCAGTAGCCCGAACGTCGTCCGCTGCTCCGACTCCCGCCAGTGCTCGATCCCCAGTGCCACCGGACCTTCCTGCAGGACGATCCGCCGGTACGCCGGCTGCTGGCACGCGCCGAGGAAGCCGCTGATGCCCGCCCGGGCCCGTTCCCAGGCGTCGGTCTCGGCGGCGATCTGGTCCCGGATCGAGGCCATCGCCTCCTCCTCGGTGCGCACGAACACCGCCCGGAAGATGTCCTGCTTGCCGGAGAAGTGGTGGTAGAGCGCGCCCTTCGTCACCGCGGCGCGGCTGACGATCTCGTCGAGGCTGGTGCCCGCGTACCCGCGGGTGCCAAACAGCCGCGCCGCCTCGTCGACGAGCGTCAGGCGGGTCGCGGCGGAGAACTGCTGCCGTCTCGAAGGGGAGGTCGGCTGACCCGCTGGCATGCGGGCGAGCATACGGTTGGCGGGTGACCGCGCCGAGCATCTCGTACTCGATCACCGTGCGGCTCGAGCTGCCGGTGGGCGGGTCGGGGGTCGGCGAGCTCACCGCGGCGGTGGAGAAGGCGGGCGGCATGGTCACCGCCCTGGACGTTACGTCGTCCGGCGTCGAGCGGTTGCGGATGGACGTCACGTGTGCGGCGTTGTCGAGCGAGCACGCCGACGGCATCGTCGATGCGCTCCGCGACCTGCCGGGCGTGTCTGTGCACAAGGTGTCCGACCGCACCTTCCTCATGCACCTCGGCGGCACGATCGAGATGGCCAGCAAGCACCCGATCCGCAACCGCGACGACCTGTCGATGGTCTACACCCCGGGTGTGGCACGAATCTGCCAAGCGATCGTCGCCAACGCCGACGACGCGCGCCGGCTCACTGTGAAGCGCAACGCCGTGGCGGTGGTGTCCGACGGCTCGGCAGTGCTCGGGCTGGGAAACATCGGGCCCGCGGCGGCATTGCCGGTGATGGAGGGCAAGGCCGCGCTGTTCAAGCGGTTCGCCGACATCGACGCCTGGCCGCTCTGCCTCGACACCCAGGACGTCGACGAGATCGTCCGCACGGTCGCTGCCATCGCGCCGGGCTTTGCTGGCATCAACCTCGAGGACATCGGCGCACCGCGCTGCTTCGAGATCGAGCGCCAGCTGCGGGACCGGCTGGACATCCCGGTGTTCCACGACGACCAGCACGGCACCGCCATCGTCGTGCTGGCCGCGCTGACCAACGCGCTCCGGGTCGTCGGCAAGGACCGGGCAGACGTACGGGTGGTCATGGTCGGTGCAGGTGCGGCCGGTACCGCCGTGCTCAAGCTGCTGCTGCACGCCGGAGTGGCGAGCGGCACGGGTGAGGTGACGGTGGTCGACGTCGACGGGATCGTGCACCGGGACCGGCCCGGCCTCGACCCTGACCTGCGCTGGGTGGCCGAGCACACCAACGCGGCCGG
>Ga0180121_10001109_pt1 | contig 11384 bp, 10 predicted proteins | sample AntDrymUQ5402106_2_FD_129676 | JGI IMG/M metagenome (GOLD analysis project Ga0180121, IMG submission 129676) | Polar desert sand microbial communities from Dry Valleys, Antarctica - metaG UQ540 (21.06) (version 2) (version 2) | ecosystem: Environmental > Terrestrial > Soil > Desert | place...
AAGGAAACGAATCGACCTCCTCGAAACTCATCTCGTTTGCTTCTGATTTTGTTACAAAACCTATCTGACTTCCATTTAATGATACGGTAGGAATTGGAACATTAGAGATGTTATACCATTCACGACCAAAGGTACGCAGCACAGAAAGTGGAAATCGAATAGAATTAAGAATCAGAGGACGACCCAATTCATAAAGTTCTTTTAAAGCATACTCAACAGGCTTTGGAATATAAATTCGTCCTTTATCCTCATGAACTGCAGTTCCGTCTAGATCAGTTATTACAGCACCATTTTTCGAGAAAGTGGACTGTTTAACAAAATTTCTTAGCAGAGCATCATTCTCTTTAGATAAAACCATTTTTTCCAATAGGTCGCTTTCTTTTTCTTATTCAATAATTATATAAGATGTTTTTAAAGCATAAATATTTTATGATACTATACAGGTTACCTAACTTTAAGTATGAGAATTAATTTTGTTAGATCGAATTAAACGAGCAGCACACTTACCAGTCGTCAGGTAGTTTCAATGAGTTTAATCAAAATCCTGCTAAACTTAATATTTAAATTAATTAAATCAATGAACTAAGATCAATTTCCATGTTATCAAATTTGAGACAATAGTTAACCACTTACGGAAACTGTAGAGATAGTAAGATTCATTCACCAACCATCAAGCCATATAAAAACTTTAAACGGGATTGTTTAAATAGAAGATTAATTCATTTTTAATTAACTTCTATTGAATAGTGCTTATTCCTGTCCCCTCTGAGTCTCCCGCCCGAACACATTTTAAATTAAATCTATTATTTGTGCGGGGACTTAGAGGGTATTACCTTCTGACATCACTCCTTACATAATGATAAATTCTACAATTAATCTTTTCCCCAAGATCATAAAATCTCGCACTTGAATGAAGGTAGTCCAGATAGTGTTCTACTAACTTCCATTTTCCCGATACCGGATTTTTATGCATGTAATTTAATTTCTGACGGATGAATTCTCTGTATAGATTTCCTTAATATCAAATGACGGCTCAAATACCTGATGCTTCTTATTCTTTCTTTTTCTTTAGCGCTTACTGATGCTTCCATCTTTTTTGAGCATATCTATTTCGTTTAAATTTTTTAACCGCTTAATTATACCATAAGCCATAAATCATTTTCCCGTTCCGATTATTGTGTTAATAGCGGCTTTAGAATTTTTTGTATAAACCAGGAGGTGAATATGATTTGGCATAATTACATAACCTGACACATAAACTTTTCTCAACGCAAGTTTCTGAAACCATTCGTAAATAAAATCATACAAACCGGTAATTTCAAATAAAGAAATCCATTGAAAGCCGGTAAAAGTTATATAATAAAATGTGTCGCTTTTTGAATATTTCTTTTTGACGGTCATTGCAAATAATATCGAACATTTATATCAATAAGTATATAAAAAAAAATTTTAGGGGGTATGTAAGTGCTCAAAGAATTTTACTTGGACATTTATAGCTTCCTCTTCTTTCACTGAGTCCTCGCAGTATTTATAGACAAAATTTGTTAACTGCTAATGCGAGCGACTCAGCGAGGACGGGAACGAAATAAAAATAATTATGGATTTATTTTATTTTGCGAAATTGCAAAACAATTTAAAACTAATATAGCAGATCGCTTAAGCATACTTTATATTAACCCAAATTTTTCATTAAGAAATTATTAAACACAAATGACACAAAGCACACAAAGGGTTTTAATCAAAAAATGATTGTTAGAGATAATTCTTCGCGAATTTTGCGTAATACTTTGCGGGCTTTGTTTAAATAAGATTTTGCTTTTGTAATGAACAATCTGGGATTAATAATATTCTTTAAACTCTTAAACAAAAAATAAAGAAGGCGGAATCCGAAGGATATATTAGGTGAGTATGTATCAAGTGTTACAGACATTTAGGATATAATTTCAATTGATGTTTGTGCAGAGGGTAATGCTGGGGAAAGATGATACTCGATTAATATTTAAAAAGTGTTCCGGCAGGTAAAATACTCCATTTAATGTTATTAAATAAATTATAAGTAAAAGAAATAAAATGATTGTAAAAGTTGATAGTATATGTCTATAGTAAAAAGATTTCTGGTCCACAAACAATTTCAGTTTTGAAAATTTTTTACCAAGCGAAGGTTTCATAAAAATATTATCGATTGATTCATTAAATTTAAATAAATACAATTCATTGCAATCCTTAAGAGCAACCTTAGTCACATCATTTAAAAAATCTTCTATTGTTTTTATAAAAGTAGGGACATTCACACTCTGGTCACGCAAGATTGCATTTTCTATTTTCTTATTTAAAAAAGATTCCATTATTTTCTCCACATAAATTTTTAGTTTTTCGGCATGCTGTTCACTTATTTCAAGTGATTTCATTTTTAAGTTTTCTACTTTCTTGGGATAATCAAATTTAGTCCAGAGCAAAGTAAACAGAGAGAGGATGGCTAAATTCCAATATAAGTTGCTAGAATTGTTGAAAATTCATTTCCTGAAAAATCAAATTGAAGTTTTAATGAGAATGGTATAACTGCTAATATTAAGACTATATAGATGCTATCTTTTTCTTTATTAATTTTTTTATTAAGTGCCTCTTCAATAGATTTAGATAAGTCATTTTTTGTTATCTCAAATTTTACTTCTATCCTTTCAGCTAACTCTTTTGCGTCCACTGTAATTTATTATTTCTTGGAAGATTTTTCTTTGAAGATTATTTTTGTGTAGTGAATTCTTACAAACCTGACCTCTTCTAGTAATTTTACTTCCGAGCATCTATGAGTTTAAATATTGTGTTGAAACTGCAGTATCTATGAGTTGAATTTGTATAACTATAATCTAAACTGCGAATTGAAAAAGTCTAAAAAATTACAAGACCTGTTAAGTTTTTAAGGGTTTTAGCGAACCCTGAGATTTTACTTAATCGGTTTTTGTTTATAGATCCTCTCTCAAAACTCATTAGTAAATTCATTAGTAAATTCATTAGTAATTCAATGAGTTTCAACCAACTTCTAAACTCACTACATAAAACAAAAAGCTCAAGTTCTTTCAAACATAAGCTTTTCTTTGTGAGACCGGGTGGTATCGAACCACCGACCCTCTGCTTAAAAGGCAGATGCTCTACCCCTGAGCTACGGTCCCTCCTAAACTATTTGTTTTCGATAACCTTAATCCTGTTTTCTGCTCTCTGAAGTGCAAGCTTTGCATCCTCTTTTTCATCAACAGTAGAATCTGCAATTTTTAAAATCTCCTCTGCCCGCACCTTTGAAAGCTTTGCCCTTTCAATATCAATTTCTTCTATTGTTTCTATAGAATCAGCAAGAACAATTGCTTTATTATTTTTTACCTCAAATACCCCTCCACTCGTTGAATATTCCATCGATTCAGAATCTTTCTCAACTTTTATTCTTCCCACTATAAATGTAGAGATTAAAGGAGCATGATTTTGTAAAACCTGAAAACTCCCTAAGGTTCCGGGAATTGTAATGGAATTAACTTCACCCTCAAACACCATTTTAACCGGACTTACGATTTCTAAATTAAAACTCATTTATAATATTATCTTCCGTTTAAATTATTCCGATAATTTCTTTGCTTTTTCAACTGCCTCTTCGATAGTTCCAACAAGATAGAATGCATTTTCCGGAAGGTCATCATATTCTCCGTTGATAATAGCCTTGAATCCTTTAACAGTGTCTTCGAGCTTTACATATTTTCCGGGTAAATTTGTAAACTGCTCTGCAACAAAGAACGGCTGTGATAAAAATTTCTGAATTTTTCTCGCTCTGGCAACAGTTAGTTTATCTTCATCCGACAATTCATCAATACCGAGAATGTTAATAATATCCTGTAAATCCTTATAAGTCTGAAGAATTCTCTTTACTCCCTGTGCAACATTATAATGTTCATCACCGACAATTAACGGATCAAGAATTCTTGACGTTGATGACAATGGATCCACAGCCGGGTAAATTCCCAGCTCGGAGATCTTTCTTGAAAGCTCGGTTGTTGCATCTAAGTGAGCAAAAGTTGTAGCCGGCGCAGGATCTGTGTAATCGTCAGCCGGAACATAAATTGCCTGGATAGATGTGATAGATCCTGTTTTCGTTGATGTAATTCTTTCCTGTAAGGCGCCCATCTCTGAAGCTAGTGTGGGCTGGTAGCCTACTGCTGATGGCATTCTTCCCAAAAGCGCAGACACTTCCGAACCTGCCTGTGTAAATCTGAAAATATTATCTATAAATAAAAGTACATCTTTTCCCTCATCCCTGAAATATTCGGCAATCGCCAATCCGGTTAATCCTACTCTCTGTCTTGCGCCCGGAGGTTCATTCATCTGACCGAACACTAATGCCGTTTTTTCTAAAACTCCTGATTCTGTCATTTCCAAATACAAATCATTTCCTTCTCTTGTTCTTTCACCTACACCTGCAAACACCGAATAGCCTCCGTGGTGCTTTGCAATATTGTGAATCAATTCCTGAATAATAACCGTCTTCCCTACTCCGGCTCCTCCGAATAAACCTGTCTTTCCTCCTTTTGTATAGGGTTCGAGAAGGTCTATTACTTTAATCCCGGTTTCAAACATTTCTTTTTTTGTGGAAAGATCTTTGAAAAGCGGAGCAGGCCTGTGAATGGGATATTTTAGATCAGTTTTAATAGGACCTTTTCCGTCGATTGTTCCTCCCGTAACATTAATTAATCTTCCGAGAACTCCTTCTCCTACGGGTATTAAGATCGGTGACCCTGTATCTACTGCATCCATTCCCCTTACTAACCCGTCAGTCGAATCCATCGCTACAGTTCTGACTCTAGATTCTCCCAGGTGCTGCTGAACTTCAGTGATTAAAACTTCATCTTTGCCTTCGGTATTTTTCCTTTTGATCTCGATTGCATTGTAAATCGACGGCAATGTCCCGCCGCTGAAATCAATATCTAGAACCGGCCCGATGATCTGAACAATTTTTCCTTTGTTGACTCCGTTATCTGCCATTTATATATTTAAAAATTTATCTAAAAATTTTACAAATATACGGAAAATGAAAATTAGTTCAAATGTAATAACTGTTATAATTTGCACTTTCCCAGTTCGTAGTTTAAAATTCTGTAAATGGATTATATTTTTGCAAGCGTTAACAGACATTACTTGTTAGCAACGTCATTCGAATCGGATTTATTCTTTTGCATCGGTTGCTTAAATTTAAAAAAAGTTATTTTAATTAACACCTAATGGATCTAAATCCTAAATATTCACTCATCGAAATCGAAAGGAAATGGATCGTCAATAAAGACAAGCTTCCCGATATTTCCAAATTGAAAAAAATAGAGGTAACAGACAAATATTTTCCAAATACCAGAACGAGATTAAGAAGAATGCTCGATACAGAAACCAAAGAAGTCAAATTTAAGCTAACAAAAAAATACGGCAAGATCACACCGCAATCAGAACCTCTTACCACTTTATATTTATCTGAATACGAATATGAACTTTTTAATGAACAGAAAGGATATAATTTAATAAAAAACACTTACCAATTTCCGTTTTCAGGAAATATTTTCTTAATAGAGTTTTTTATAAAACCTGAAGTTGATTTTATTTTAATGGAAGTTGAGGTGCTGTCAGAAAAGTTGATCAACAAACTGAAAGTTCCGGATTTTGTAATTAAAGAAGTGACAAATGAAAAAGAGTACGAAGGGTATGCGATTGCGAGCAGATAAAATAAATAAAATGAGTCTCTCAAAACATTGAATGTTCTACGCGCTCGCTATCTGTTGGCGAGTTAGGATTTATTTCCCATTGACCATTCACTATTTCACCATTCACTATTCACTATTTATTTTTCTCCATAAATTACAATTGCGCTAGAGTCAATTGCAACTTTACCGTAAGGATATTTTTCGTTGACCTTTCTAAGCACTTCATCTTTGATTGTTTGTTTCATATTTTCGTCTGCCTTACTCAAAGCAGCAACTATCGGAGCGCCAACTTCTGTCATTAAATTCCAATAAACATCGGCAGTTCCACACGGCAGCTTCCCTGTAACTTCTTTCTGCACGATATTTTTTAATCCCGCTTGCTGAAATAAGTCAGCTAAAGTTCCCTCTTTCGCACAACGGAACATACCTGGAGCGCCCGGAGGAGGAGGTGGTAGTTGCATAAAATTATTAATTGTATCCATTGCAGCTGTCACCCAAAAATTCTTTTCAGGAATATTCCATACAGATGTTGCAATTCTTCCGCCTGGCTTTAAAACCCGGACCATTTCTTTTGCTGCAAGAAGCATGTCCGGAAAAAACATAAATCCGAACCTGCAGCTTATTGCATCAAAAGTGTTGTCATCAAATGGAAGTCTGCACACATCAGCGCTTACTGTTTCAAAATTCTGGATACCACGATTTTTCGCATTTTCACGAGCAACTTCCAACATATCTTCGGCAAGATCAGTTGCAATTACTTTTCCATTTTTCACTAACAAAGCAATCGACAATCCCGGTTCACCAGTACCTGTCGCAACATCCAGTACAATATCATTATCTTTAATATTAATCATTCGAATAATTTCCTCACCCATGGGTTTCAAGAAATCCATCATCATGTCGTCCCATTTTTTCCAACCGGTCGAAAATTTATTCCACGACTCCCTTTGCTGTTCCCTGATCTGTTCTAATTCTTCATTCATTTAAATAATTTCGTTTTTGATATTTAAAAAAGCTCTTATATATAAATTTTGAAATTAAACGAACTCTCCAAGATGTCCTCGAAGTCTCTCATGTAAATTATTCTACTGTCACGCTCTTCGCTAAATTCCTTGGCTGATCAACGTTACAGTCTCTCGCAGTTGCGATATAGTAAGACATAAATTGTAAAGGAATGCTGTTAAGTATCGGTGAAAATATAGGCGCTGTATTTGGTACTCTCAAAACATAATCTGAATAAGTACTTATCTCATCGTCATCGTCAGTTGCAATTGTAATAATTTTCCCTTTTCTGGCTTTTATTTCTTCTATATTTGAAATGATTTTATCATATGTTTTATCTTTGGGTGCAATGAACACTACAGGCATATTTTCATCAATCAAAGCGATAGGACCATGCTTCATTTCTGCTGCAGGATAACCTTCTGCATGGATATAGGAAATCTCTTTCATCTTCAAAGCTCCTTCGAGCGCCACAGGAAAATTATATCCTCTTCCAAGGTATAAAAAATTTTTAACGTCTTTAAATTCTTCGGCTATGAACTTATAATCATTTTTCTTTTCCAGTATCTGTCTGATTTTATCCGGAAGCACTTTCAGCTCTTTTGCAATTTCTTTGAGCTCGTCATCCGAAATTGTACCTTTAACTTTACCAATCATCAAAGTAATTAATGCAAGTGACATCAATTGACAGGTAAATGCTTTTGTAGATGCAACTCCTATTTCCGGTCCCGCATGAATATAAGTACCTGCATCAACTTCCCTGGCAATTGTACTTCCAACTACATTTACGATTCCGATTACAGTTGCACCCAGTTTTTTTGCTTCCTGCAGAGCAGCGCGGGTATCTGCAGTTTCGCCGCTTTGACTAATGACTATTACAACATCATCCTTATTAATTATCGGATTTCTATACCGGAACTCGGACGCATATTCAACTTCGGTAGGAATTCTGCAATATTGCTCTATCATATATTCCCCTACTAAACCTGCATGCCAAGCTGTGCCGCAGGCAGTGATAATAATCCTTTTTGCATTAAACAATTTTTCTGCAACAGGATCTAATCCGCCGAGTTTTACAACTCCCGTTTCAAAATTGATTCTACCTCTGTATGTATTCTGAATTGAATCCGGTTGCTCACAAATTTCTTTAAGCATAAAATGTTCGTAACCACCTTTTTCGATTTCTTCAAGATCAAATTCGATTTTCTGAACTTCCCTGAAAATATCCTCATCTTGTATTGTCTTAATTTGGAAACTGTCTTTTCTCAAAACAGCCATCTCTCCATCTTCAAGATAAATCACATTTTTTGTATGATTGATAATTGCAGCGGCATCGGATGAAACAATAATTTCCTCCTTACCCAGTCCAATCATCAGAGGACTTCCCATCCTGGCAATGATAATTTTATCCGGTTCTTTCTTACACATGCTCGCAATGCCGTAAGTACCTTCTACTTCCGAAAGCGCTAGTCGTACTGCAATCTCAAAATTATTTTTTTGCCTGTAATGATACTCAATGAGGTTGGCAAGGACTTCCGTATCCGTATCAGTACTAAATGTAAATCCATCTTTGGTAAGTTTCTTTTTAAGAGTTTTGAAGTTTTCTATAATTCCATTATGAACAATCGTAATATTCTTTGTCATGTCAAAATGCGGATGAGCATTATTATCATTTGGTTCTCCGTGCGTTGCCCATCGGGTATGTCCTATTCCGACATTCCCTGTCAAAACATTTTCATCAAATTCCTTCTCAAGATCTTTGACCTTGCCTGCTTTTTTATAAAAATTAAATTCATTTGCTTCATTTATTACAGCTACACCGGCAGAGTCATAACCCCTGTATTCCAATCTTTTTAATCCGTCAATCAGAATATGCAAAGAATTTCTTTTTCCAATATATCCTACAATTCCGCACATATCATTTCTCCTTCTTTTAGTAATTTTAATAATTTTCAAGTGCCGAAAAAGGGAGTCGAACCCTTACGAGGTTTGAGCCTCGCTGGATTTTGAGTCCAGTGCGTCTACCAGTTCCGCCATTTCGGCTTTATGTATCAATTGCTTTATTAATCTTCTTCCTGTAGTTGTTTTGTAATATTTTTCTTTTGATACTGCTTCCTCTCTAGTTTCGTAATTTTCATAATATTTCAATTCTAGAGGACTATACGGTTTTGTAGATTGAACTTTTCCTTTGTTATGTTCTTTAATTCTTTTCTCAAAGGTTATTACATTGTCCAATATAAGTAAAATTTCTTAACTTCGATCTTATTACATAAATATAATACATTTTTATTTGTCCAGTGCGTCTACCTGGCGTAGACAGGCCTGCCTGGCGGCAGACAGGTCTACCAGTTCCGCCATTTCGGCTCTATGTATCAATTGCTTTACTAATCTTCTTCCTGTAGTTGTTGGCAGACAGGTCTACCAGTTCCGCCATTTCGGCTTAAAGTAGAGCAAATTAAAGATCTTAATAAGTTTATTCAACTCAATTATTTTTAAAGCTTACTTCTCGATTCTATTTGCACTCATTTATGAGCGCTTACTTATTTATTAGGGGTTAATCGATAATTATCAATTGCTAATTGATAAATATATTTAAAGTTATACTTTAGAAAAAACTTGTATGTAATTGATTGTAATTAGAAATTGTTTTAATTATTTTTGTAATTAAAAAACGTTGACTGCGCGATTGGCGGAACTGGCAGACGCACTAGACTTAGGATCTAGCGGGGTAACCCGTGGGGGTTCGACTCCCTCATCGCGCACAATTTTATTAAAAGTACAAAAATTCATATCAATATTATACTACATTCCTTTTAAATATGAATAGTAAATCCAATACTAAAAACCTTACGGCGCGTTGTTCTTTCTGCGGAAGAAATGCTGACAAAGTTACTAATATGATAAAAGGTCCAGCCGATCACAACGGACGGGAAGTTTTTATCTGTGAGATATGTGTCGGTAATGCAATGCAAATAATTAAAAAGAACACTTTATACAGCACTACAAAATCTATAAATAAAGTAAGGTCTAATCTTACTCCTCAGACAATTAAAAAATTTTTAGACGAATACGTAATCGGGCAGGATCGCGCAAAGAAGTCACTTGCCGTTGCGGTTTATAATCATTACAAAAGAATTGATTCGAATGATTTTAACTACATCGACGATGTTGAAATTGAAAAAAGCAATATTCTACTCATTGGACCAACGGGAACGGGGAAAACATTCCTTGCGCAGACGCTTGCAAAACTACTAGATGTTCCTTTTGCAATTGCGGATGCAACAACTTTGACTGAAGCTGGTTATGTTGGTGATGATGTAGAGTCCATCTTAGTTCATTTATTGCAGAGCGCTAATTTTGATCTTAGTAAAGCAGAAAGAGGAATTATCTACTTAGATGAAATCGATAAGATTTCAAGAAAGAGCGACAGTACTTCGATCACCCGTGACGTTTCGGGAGAGGGTGTTCAGCAGGCGCTATTGAAATTACTTGAAGGAACTGTAGCGGGTGTTCCTCCAAAAGGTGGAAGAAAACATCCTGAGCAAGCGCTGATAAATATTAATACAAAAAATATTTTATTTATCTGTGGAGGAGCTTTTGACGGACTTGAAAAAATTATTGAAAGAAGAATTGCAAAAAGTTCGATGGGCTTTGGATCACAGCTTTATTCAAAAAATGACATAGATCTCGATACTGTTATGTCTGAAGTTGAACCCGATGATCTGATTCATTATGGTTTAATTCCCGAATTAATTGGGCGGCTGCCGGTTATTACCAGTTTGAATTCCCTTGATAAAGCTACAATGCTTTCAATACTAACCGAACCGAAGAACGCAATCACAAAACAATATCAGAAATTATTTAGAATGGAAGGTGTTGATCTTGAATTTACTGAAGATGCACTCGAGTCTGTTGTGGAAATGTCTATGTCCAGAAAGACTGGCGCAAGAGCTTTGAGATCTATTTTGGAAAATATTATGCTTGAAATAATGTATAAGATCCCATCAAGAGAAAATATTTCCAATTGTATTATTACAAAGGAAGTTATTACAGAAAAAAAAGAGCCGGTGTATTTAAACGATAATAGAAAGATAATTGCTTGACAGTTAGCAGTTAGCAATTAGCAATTAGTAGTTAAGCCGTTAAATTTATTAGTTACATCTCCACTCTATCAAATCAACCAATATAAATCATTACTCATTATTCATTACTCATTATTCATTACTCATTACTAATTACTCATTATTCATTGTGGAGATGTCTAAACTAAAATCCGTTTTAAAAAAAGACAAAGCATTTCATTTAAGAGAAGACAATCAAAAAGAACTTCTCAGAAAATTAAATGCGATCAGGGGGAAATTAATTTTAGGCGGGGGGGCAAAAGCAATTGAAAAACTTCATTCAAAGAAAAAGCTGCACTGCCGAGAAAGGGTTAATTTGCTGATTGATAAAGATTCACATTTTATGGAGCTTGGACTATATGCCGGTTACGGAATGTATGAGGAATACGGCGGAGCTCCTTCTTCAGGAACAATATTCGGGGTAGGAAAAATTCATGGAAGAAATTGCGTTATAGTAGCCAATGACGCCACAGTCAAAGCCGGAGCCTGGTTTCCAATTACATGCAAGAAAAATTTAAGAGCACAGGAAATTTCAATT
>Ga0180121_10001110_pt1 | contig 11382 bp, 6 predicted proteins | sample AntDrymUQ5402106_2_FD_129676 | JGI IMG/M metagenome (GOLD analysis project Ga0180121, IMG submission 129676) | Polar desert sand microbial communities from Dry Valleys, Antarctica - metaG UQ540 (21.06) (version 2) (version 2) | ecosystem: Environmental > Terrestrial > Soil > Desert | place...
CTCGAGCTCATCGCCGACACGTTCCTTTCGGTGGCCAGCCCCGTTCAGGTCGCGTTACCAGGGATTCTTTCGCTGGCCCCGGGAATCCGCCGACAGATCCTGAACCGGGTCCTCCGCAACGACAAAAACCTTCGTTCTGCAGTCGAGAGCATCTCTGCAATCGCAGCATTGCCGGTGGAGGGGGGCTGGACCGTGGTCCTGCGACTGCCCAGTGTCAGGTCCGACGAGGATTTTGCGGTTGAACTCCTGAAGCGGAAGGGAGTGGTGATTCATCCCGGTTATTTCTTTGATTTTCCGGGCGATGGATACGTTGTCCTTTCGCTTCTCACGGAGCCGGAATTGTTCGATGAAGGGGTGAGACGGTTGATTGAGTATGTGCAGGAGGTGTTTCCGGGGAGTTAGAACCTCAATTCAGAATTCAAAATTAAGAAGTAAGAAATGAAAAATTAAAGTCGATAGCGATTCGGTGGCGAGAGCCTCATTTCTTCATTCTTCATTCTTAATTCTCAATTTTGAATTCTGAATTAAGGTTTCCGGGTCATCAGTAGCCCTCGGCCAGCAGCTCGCTCAGCGTGTCCCCCAGCAATTCGTACTCGCTGATGTCGTTGTAGAGCGCCGCTGAAAATCTGAGCATCCTCTGCGAGGCGTCCGGCCAATAGAGGATCGGAACCTCAATTCGGGCTCGTTCCATGAATGCGTCCTGGAGAGGATCAATGGGCAGCACGGCGACGCTGCTTCCAGGCGCCGAGGGGCGGCGTGCGGGCGGGAGCTTGAACGAAACCAGAGACCCGATCATCTCTTCGGGAGTTGTAAACGAAAGACCGGCCCGTTCAGCGACCGCTTTTGCTCCTTCCAGGGCCAGCCGGTGGTTGTGCTCCCGCACTCCGGGCCACCCACGTTCCGACAGCGATCCGATGAACTCCAGCGCAGCAGGGATGGACAGCACGCCGGTCGGATCGAACGTGCCGGGCCAGTCGAACTCGATCAGGAACCGGCTGCGATCGCGACGCGTGGAATTCGCCCCATGACTGATGGATGTCGGGCGGATCTGCTCCTGCTTGTCGGATCGAACATGCAGAAATGCGGAGCCTTTCGGCGCACACATCCACTTATGACAGTTGCCTGTGTAATAGGCCGCTCCGATCGTATCCAGCTCCAGGGGCAGCATTCCCGGAGCATGCGCTCCGTCGACCAGCGTATCCACGCCTCTTCCAGCCAGGTACGCCACGATCTCCGCGATCGGCAGCACCAGACCTGTCTGACTGGTCACATGATCGACCAGAGCGATGCGCGTCCGGTCGGTCACCCTGTCCAGAATGGCATCGACGACTGCCTCTGGGGACGGAGGAGGAAAAGGCACGCTCGCGACCACAACGCGCGCCTGATCGCGTGAGGCCATGAACTCCAGAATGTTTCTGGATGCGTTGTACTCGTGGTCGGTGACCAGCAGCTCGTCCCCGGGCTCGAAACGGAGCGAACGGAGAACAGAGTTCATGCCCATGGTCGCGTTTGTGATCAGCGCCAGATCGTCTGGAGCGCATCCCAGAAAACCAGACAGCCCTCCTCGCGCGGCATCCAGCAGTGGCTCGATGTCCCGGAACAGGAAGCGGATCGGCTCCCGCTCCATCCGGAACCGAAGCATTTCCTGATGAGCCAGCACAGCCTTCGGACAGGCGCCGAACGACCCGTGATTCAGGTACACGACCTCGGAGTCGAGGAGCCAATGGGAGGAGAGGGGGGAGGACATTTTGACGGCTGCAGGTTACAGGCTGGCTGGTTGCAGGTTAGAGGTTAGAACGGTGGTTGCGAGCAGCGAAAGCGATTCCGATTCAACCTGCAACCTGCAACTTTCCAACCTGCAAGCAGTCTCGATCACCTGATCCCCCTCGCGCCCTTGTCTTCGAGCGTAACGTTGAAGACCCGGCGAATTTTTCCGAAGGGCGAATCGAAGATGGCCGTGCCCCGAAGCGTTACCGGTGTAGACGGATCAATGGTCAGCGACTCCAGCGACGCCACGATCGGAACATCGACGGTCTGGACAGACTGCGAAAGAATCTTGCGGCTGAAATCTCTGGAGGTCGGGCCGAACCGGTAGGCTCCGCCTCCGGTGGACTGAAGCTGCAGGCGCCTCAGGACCAGCTGCTCCGATGAGTGATTGAAGATGTCGACCTGGAGCGTGAGAGGCACGGCCTCTGAGCCCCGAGGGCGGAACTGGCCTGACATCTCGCGAACTCGGAATTCAGGCGGGATGAGGTCGGGAGGCACGTTGCCACCTGAGCTGCATCCAACTGCGATCAGGACCAGGAGTGCGGCAATTCGTTTCATGTCGATTCCTTTCCGTAGCTGCATTATGGCCGCGAATCACGAGAATAAATCCCGGATCACGGTCTCCCGGTAATCGAAGATCCCGTTGAGCTGGCGGCGCACGAACCAGGCGCCGAAAAAACGGCCGAGAAAGCCGAGTGGGAGATCGTAGTCGACGTGATCATGCATCACGGTCCGGCCGTCCACTTCTTCGAACGTATGAGTGTGATGCCATTTGCGGTACGGTCCTTTCTCCTGCAAATCGGAGAAGCTCCGGTTCTCGTCCCACGACGTGATGAGTGTGACCCAGGTCAGTGGAACTCCATTCACCCTGATCCGGTACTCGATTCGATCGCCCTGCCTCAGCGAGCGATCAGGTGCGGAGATGATGCGAAATCCGAGAGCCGCCGGAGTGATGCGGGCCAGATTCTTCGGGCTCGAAAAGAAGGCGAATACATCGCGAACGGGCGCGGCGATGGATGTGGTGCGTTCGAAGATCATGGGCTTTCCGTCAGGTAATCTCTTTCAGGCGTCTCAGTTGCGGCACTTTCCATGCCGTCACCGCGACGACCAGGAGCGTCATCACTCCGCCGAACACGACCGACGGGACCACACCCATGATCTTTGCCGCAAGACCGGATTCAAACGCTCCGATCTCGTTCGAGGATCCGATGAAGATGGCGTTGACCGACGACACCCGCCCCAGCATGGACTGGGGGGTCCTGGCCTGGAGCAGCGTGGAGCGGATGACGATACTGATGTTGTCGACCGCTCCGCTGGCGAAAAGGACGAATAGCGAAAGAGCGAAACTCCTGGAGAGACCGAAGGCGATCATGCAGATCCCGAAGAGGGCCACGTTGAGCAGCAGCGCGGCCCCGGCGCGACGAAAGGGCGGACGGTGAGCGAGGAACAGCGACATCAGGACGGATCCAGCGGCAGGAGCCGCGCGCAGCATTCCAAGTCCTTCCGGTCCGACGTGCAGAATCTCTTTTGCGAAAATGGGGAGCAGGGCGATGGCTCCGCCGAAGAGTACGGAGAAAAGGTCCAGAGTCATCGCCCCCAGCAGCACCGGCTGGCCCCACAGAAAGCGAAAGCCCATGGTCAGGCTCTGGCCGATCGGTGTCTCATCGATGACGGGAAGCAGGGGAGGTGCGTTGATCCTGCTGAAGAAAAATGAGCCCGCTGCCAGCAGCGCCGCCACCGTGGCGTGAGCGAGCACCGGCCCTCTCAGGGCATACAGAAAGCCACCGATGGCCGGCCCGGTCACAGCACCGAACTGCCAGATCGATGTACGCCACGACGTGGCGTTGGTGTAAATCTCTCTCGGCACCAGAAGGACGGAAAGGGCGAAGGAAGCAGGCCGCGCGAAGCTCCGCGCGATCCCGGTCAGAAAGATGACCGCGTAGATCGGCCACGGCCCGCGGGCCAGGATCTCCGGCGACATCGAAATCCAGACCAGGGCCAGCGAACAGACCACCAACGCCCCGTAGGCAATCATGGCCACGAGCTTGCGGTCCATCCGATCGGCCACATGCCCCGCATACAAGGCCACGGCGATGAACGGCAAGGCCTCGGCCAATCCCACAAAGCCCAGAGCCAGGGGATCGCGGGTCATCTCGTAAACCTGCCAGCCGACCACGACCGCCTGGATCTGCAGGGCGATGGTCAGCGACCACAGGCTGAGACTGAACCAGCGAAAATTGGGGATACGCAGAGCCGCGTAGGCGTCGTGCTCCATCAGGAAGCGAGATTGTAAACGCGATCAGTTGGGTTACGGCTTGATCGCTTCCAGCACGAAGAAATGCTGAGTGGGCAAATCGTCGTGACGCTCCAGAATCCTGAAGCCCGCGGCGCCCCATTCGCTGGTGATGTCCTTCACGCTCATGCGGTGCTCCCGCTTTACGTGTCTGGCGGTTTCGCCTTCCAGCCGGTTCTCGATCAGATAAACACGGCCTTTCGGAGCGAGATCGCGTTTGAGCGCGGCCAGCATGGCGGTCGGATTCTGGAACTCGTGATAGACATCGACCAGGAGCATCTTGGAAATCTTTCCATCCGGCAGCTTTGGGTCGCTGTCCGACCCGAGGATGGGAACGATGTTGGTAATCCCGTCGCGCACCGCGGACTCCCGGACCAGCTTGAGCATTTCCTCGGTCACATCTACGGCATAGACCTTCCCGCCCGGCGCTACAGCACGGGCCAGTCTCCGTGAGAAATAACCGGAGCCGGCTCCGATGTCGGCCACGATGTCACCCGGTTTCAGGTTCATCACCTCGATCACAAACTCGGGACGATCCTCCTGATCACGCCCGGCCCGCTCCAGCCAGGAAGCGTTGTCTGGACTCATGACGGCGGCCGGCTTCCGGCTGCTCTCGGTCTGGGATGTGGTCTGAGCGGCAGGCTGGGCGCGCAAACATGCAACCACCAGGGTCAGGGATATAGCGGCGGACACCACGAGGCGGTTGAGCATGCTTCTCCTGTTGACTTGAGAACTGAGCGCGGGTATCGCCGCTCCTGAGAAAAGAATCTGAGGCGTGTGAATGAAACGATCGTCATGCCTTTAAATGAACACATTGCGGACATAGCTCGTCCTCATCGCGATGATATAACTTCATCGAACGGCAGGTTGTCCGTCTTCAGCAATCCGCGACTACCAATCCGTCAACACGAAGCTCTGGAGAGGTCCATGAATCTGCGAGTTCTTGTCGCTACAGCGTTTTTTCTTGTTCTGACCGGCCAAGCCATCGCCGCGGACCGCAATCTCACCATTGTCAAAGCCGGACCCGTCGGTGAGGTCGCCTCTCTGGCCGAGGCCAACGAGATCAGAGTCATCTTCTCCGAGCCTATGGTGGCCATCGGCGGAACCTCGCAGATCACTTCCATCCCCTGGTTTCATATGAAGCCGGATGTTCCGGGCACGTATCGATGGTCTGGAACGACAGTGCTCATCTTTACTCCCGACCCGAAACGGCCGCTGCAGTACGCGACAAAGTACGAGGTGACGGTCGATGCGTCCGCAACGTCCATCGACGGCAGTCAGCTCGCCGAGCCATTCACTTTCGGATTTGCCACTCCCTCCATCCGTCTCCTCAACACGCAATGGCAAAGGAAGAACGGCAATTACAAAGATCCACTGACCATAGCTCTTCGGTTCAACCAGCCTGTCGATCCCAAAGACATCGCCAGGCACATCCGTCTCAAATTCGTCCCACACCCATTCGAGACCCCCTTCCTCGGCGAGAAGCAGCGGGAGGCCATGTTGAAAGCTGATCCAGCGTCGCTGACTGCATTTGAAGCGAAAGTTGCAGCCGCGAAAAAGGCCGCCGAAGCCTCGGGTTCTGTCCTGATGTCCGTGGCCGAGCAGTGGGACGAGAAACGCTTCCCGAAAGGTGCCGATCTTCTGGTGCTGGAAACAAAGCCTGGAATTCCTCCTGGAAGCTGGATCGAGGTCGTGCTGGACGAAACCATCGAGTCCGCTCGTCGTGGACAGAGGCGTGAAGTTCCGGGTGGACGGCAGGAATTCGTCATGCAGCTCATGGCGCCGTTCTTCGTGAACGGAACGGCCTGCTCGGATCACTGCGATCCCGAGTGGTACAACCCGATCAAGTTCACGACCAGCGTTGGATCGAAGGAGCTGAGCAGATCCATCCAGGTCACGGACCTGAGTGATGGGGTCGTCCTCAGCAGGAAAGAGAAAGCCGACTCGTCGTCCGAGACCTTCGACGGCTCGACTGAGATCACGCTCGACGAATTGGGGTACAGCCTCAAGCCTGCAAGAAGCTATTCCATCACCATTGTTCCCGAACTGAAGTCCAAGGACGGGCAGACCCTCGGATATCGATGGATCGGAATCCTCGAGAATCGACATCAGAACGCGTTCACCAGTTTCGGGGACGGACATGGAGTCTGGGAGACGGGCGGAGGATCCCTGCTTCCGTTCTATTCGCGAAACTACCTTGACGTTCGTCAGTGGGCTAAATCTCTTTCAGTCGAAGAGCTGATGCCACTGGCCAGACGGATGGACGAGGAAGGATTCAGATTCGCTCCTCCCGGCCCCGGAGTCGAGCTCAAACTCAACCCAACACCCGATTCCATTCAGTCGTTTGGTCTCGACCTCTCCAAGGCCCTGGGAACGAAGAAGACGGGATTGGTGTGGGCCGCGGTCCAAGAGGGAAAAACCATTCCCAACTCGCAGTCTCGGACCGAAACACCGCTCAAATCGACGCTGGTCCAGGTCACGAATCTCGGCATCAGTGTCAAGGACAGTGCGCTCAATACGCTCATTTTAGTGACACGCCTGGACAACGGTCAGCCTGTGCAAGGTGCGGACGTAGAGATCCGGACCCTGGACAACAAAGTGTTCTGGCGAGGCACGACGGGGAAGGACGGCGTTGTCCTGGCGTCGAATACGCCGCTCCGGGACAACTACTGGAAGTTCGAGTTCATCGTCGTGGCGGAGAAGGACGGCGATGTGGCTTATGTCGGCAGCAATTGGAGCGAAGGCATCGGCCCGTGGGACTTCAACACCTCCTACGAGCCCAACTCATCGCGGGTCCTCTTGCGGGGCAGCGTGTTCACCGACCGAGGCGTTTACCGGCTCGGCGAGGAAATGCATATCAAGGCCGTTTTGCGAAGAGACAAACCGGACGGTGTGGAGTTGTTTCCGAGCGGGTCGGAGATCGAGATCAAGGTCACTGATGCCGAAAGCCGGGAGATCGACAAACGAACGATCAAACTGAGCGCCTGGAGCAGCGCGGAGTGGACCTTCAAGCTTCCCAGCGAAGGATCCCTCGGCAACTATCAGATTGCAGCGCGGATCCCGACGGGTGAGCCGGAGAAAACCGTACCCACGGAAGGTGAGGAGTACGATGACGACAGCTGGCGCACGGTCTACGGCAATTTTCTGGTGGCAGCGTATCGACGGCCCGATTTTCGAGTCGATGTCACCCTGGCCGCCGACGAGCCGATCGCCGGAACGAAACTGAACGGAAAGATCGCCGCACGTTATCTCTTCGGCGCAGCGATGGGAGACCGGCCCATTCAATGGACGTCCACGAGAACGCGGACTTATGGCGTCCCGGCTTCCATGCGCGAGAGGTTCACCGATGATCGATACGAGTTTGCCGGCTACGACTGGACGCTGCCCGAGCATCAGGCCAGGGAGATTCTGGAAAAGAAGGAAGCGAAGCTTTCGGCTGCCGGTGAGCTGAATGTCTCCGTGCCGACGCAATCGAAGGACGGTCTGCCCTACGTCTACGAACTTGAAGGAAACGTCACCGACGTCTCCCGGCAGGCCATTGCCAATCGCACATCCACTCTGGTGCATCCGGCCAGTTTCTACGTCGGACTGAAACGTCCGCCCTTCTTTGTCAGCGCGAAAGATGGTGCGGATACCTCGGTGGTAGCTCTGGGCCTGGATGGATTCCTTCAGAGCGGTACCGTAGTCGATGTCGAGCTGATCCGAATTCAGTGGAACAGTGTGCGTCGCGCCGAGGGGCGCGGCATGTACACGTGGGAAACGGAGCGGAAGGAAATCCCGGCTGGAAAGAAACAGGTCACGACTTCGACCGGGCCGGTGGACCTGCACCTCGACACACCGGAAGGTGGTGTCTACGTCATCCGCGCTTCAGCGCGGGATGCAAAGGGGCGGCTCACCACGACGGCCACTTCGCTCTACGTCATCGGCGACGGCTACACGGCCTGGGAGCGATACGACCACAACCGGATCGACCTGATTCCGGAGAAGAAGAGCTGGAGTCCGGGTCAGACGGCGCGGGTCATGATCAAGTCCCCATGGGAGAAGGCCACGGCACTGCTGACCACCGAACGTGAGGGAATCCGCACCTACCGGCAGTTCGAGTTGCGCTCGACCCAGGAAACGGTTGAGATTCCCATCACCGAAAAAGACATCCCCAACGTTTTCGTCTCCGTCCTGCTCATCAAAGGGCGAACCAAAGCCTCGACTGAGGACGCAACGGATCCGGGCAAACCTGCATTCAAGCTCGGGTACGTGGAGCTGGATGTCGATGACGGCACCAGGCGGTTGAAGGTTGAAGTCAAAGCTGACAAGACCGAGTTCCGGCCAGCCAGTCAGGCCCGGGTCGACGTAAGCGTTCGGGACAGCTCGAACGCGCCAGTGGAAGCGGAAGTGACGTTGTGGGCGGTCGATTACGGCGTGCTCTCGCTCACGGCCTATCAGACGCCTGATGTGGCCTCGTCGGTTTACATCGACAAGCAGCTGGGCGTTCTGAATAACGACTCCCGACAGCGGATCGTGAATCGGCGGGTTCTGACACCGAAGGGATCGACGGAGGGCGGTGGGGGAGGTCGTGATCCGGGTGAGGGCGGTACGAGAAAAGATTTTCGTGTTCTGGCGTTCTGGCTGGGATCGGTCGTAACAGAGAGCGACGGCACGGCTTCGGTTCAGGTCAAGCTGCCTGAGTCGCTGACCACGTATCGAATCATGGCCGTTGCGGCCGACAGGAAATCCCGCTTCGGTAAAGCGGAAACCGAGATCCGGCTGAATAAGCCGGTGGTTCTCAAGCCGGCTTTCCCTCGCTTCCTGGCAGTGGGCGACAAAGTTCTGTTCGGATCTGTGATTACCAGCCAGCTCAAGTCGGCCGGGAAAGCACGCATGACCATGCAGAGTCTCGATCCGGCCGTGCTGGAATTGACGGGTCCCGGTTCGCAGGAAGTGGCGGTAAAACCGGGCGGATCAGCCGAAGTCCGGTTCAATGGAATCGCCAAAACCGTCGGCACGGCCCGAATCAGAACCTCGGTCAGCCTCGGAGGCGAAACCGACGCGTACGAAGACGTCATCGACGTCCGGATTCTGAACTCGCCTGAGGTCACTGCCGCGTATGGTCAGGTAATCGATACCTCGGCCCGGGAGATGGTAGACATTCCGCAGACTGTCGATCCAAACGTTGGCGGGCTTTCCGTCTCGCTCGCTTCCACAGCCCTGGTCGGTCTGCATGAAGGAGTGCGGTATCTGATGGAGTATCCGTACGGATGCGCCGAGCAGATTGCCTCCAGGGCCTTGGCTCTCGCTCTCACTGCTGATCTGGGACGGGCCTTCTCGCTTCCAGGTCTCGATCCGGCGGCCATGAAACCGCTGGCACAGAAGAGTTTCGTCGAACTGGAGAAGTTCCAGTGTCCCAACGGCGGCTATCAGCCGTGGTTAGGCGAGTGCTGGGGGACGTCACCCTGGCTCACCAGCTACGTCGTTCACGTGAATCAGCGCGCGAAAGAACTGGGCTACTCGATCTCGAACGAATCGCTGGAGAGCGCTTACGGCTATCTGGAAGGACAGCTCAGCGCTGATCCACCCATGAACGAGGGCTGGTGGCCGGCTTACACCTCCTGGCAGGCTTACGCGGCGCGCAGCCTTGTTCGCGCCGGACGAAACCATGACAGCACCATCAATCGCCTGTACGGCTATCTCGATCGCATGCCGGTCTTCGCGCTTACCTATCTTCACGACTCCCTGCTAGCTAGAGGCGAGAAGGGCGCACGGATCACGGAGCTGCGCCGCCGGATTCAGAACTCGATTCTGCCTGAGGGCGGAAGCTCGCACGTGGAAGAGCTGAGCGATCCCTATCTGCTCTACTTCTGGAACTCCAACGTCCGTTCGACTTCCATCGTGCTGAGCAGCTACCTGCGGGCCGGTGCCGGCGATCAGACCCGGCTCGCGCCCATGGCTCGCTGGCTTCTGGCGGCGCGAGTGAAAGGACGATGGAACAACACGCAGGAGAACGCCATGGCCCTGGAAGCCCTGGTCGATTTCTATAAGAAGTATGAATCGTCGGCTCCGGACTTCTCGGCGACGGTCGCACTGAATGAGGCTCCGATTCTGACCAGCGAGTTCCGCGGCCGATCTACGCAATCAAAGGGTAAAGAGATTCCCATGCGGGAGGTTCTGCCGAAAGCAAAAGGCAGCACGCCGCTCGTGTTCAACAAGCAGGGTTCAGGAACTCTCTACTACTCCGCAAGGGTGAAGTACGTGTCCACGGAGTTGTTCCTGGAACGGCTGGACAAGGGCATCCACGTCGAGCGTTCCTACGCCGTGCGCAAGGAAGGAGCGGCCTCGGCGACATCATTCCAGGCCGGAGACCTCATTGAAGTCACGCTCCGCATCCGCAACACCAAGGAGCGGCGATGGGTGGCGGTCACCGATCCCATCCCGGCCGGCTTCGAGCCCGTGGAGAGCTGGTTCGCCACAACGGCCTCGGAGCTGGCCCGCGACGCGGATAACTCCAGCAGCGAGAACCGGGACTGGGAGTCATGGTTCCGCCGCGGAGGCTTCGACCGCGTAGAAAAGCATGACGACCATGTCAACGCTTTCGCCACACGCCTGAGCGAAGGACTTCACGAATTCAAGTATCTGGTCCGGGCCACGACCTCCGGGACATTCCGGACCGCGCCGACCCGAGCCGAGGAGATGTATGAGCCGCAGGTGTTCGGGCGGACCCGGACGGACGTGATCGAGGTATCGCGCTGAGGAAAGCATGAAGGACGGCTCAATCAGAAGTGCGGTGAAGGGGAGGGCGCTGATTTCCGGGCGCCTCGCTCGAGCTGTACTGCCTCTTACGGTGGTGGCATTGCTGGCGGGATGGGTGCGGCTGGTTCCCTTGCCTGACGGCCTGCTGAAGCGAGCGCAGCATGTGTCGACGGTGATCGTCGATAGGAACGGCGAAGTGCTGTACGAGACCCTTTCCCGGGAACAGAGCCGGACCAGCTGGCTCGCTGCAGACCGATTACCGAAGACACTCGTGGAAGCGACGATCAGCGCCGAGGACCGGCGCTTTTTCCATCATCCCGGCGTGGATCCGATGGCCGTCGTGCGGGCGGCACTGCGCAATTTTCGAACCGGAGAGATCCGGGAAGGCGGCTCGACCGTCACGCAGCAGGTCATCAAAATGCTGGACCGGCGGGACGGGCGGCGAGGTTTCGGAACCAAGGCCCGTGAAGCAGTCCTGGCCTTGAGGCTCGAGCATCGTCTCTCGAAAAACGAGATCCTGGCGCTGTATCTCAACCTCGCGCCGTACGGGAATCAATGGACAGGAGCAGAGCGGGCCAGTC
>Ga0180121_10001111_pt1 | contig 11379 bp, 9 predicted proteins | sample AntDrymUQ5402106_2_FD_129676 | JGI IMG/M metagenome (GOLD analysis project Ga0180121, IMG submission 129676) | Polar desert sand microbial communities from Dry Valleys, Antarctica - metaG UQ540 (21.06) (version 2) (version 2) | ecosystem: Environmental > Terrestrial > Soil > Desert | place...
CATATGAAGCCGGATGTCAGAATAATCTGAATCGCTTTTTGACTGTTCCTCACTGCTGAATGATCCCTCCATCATTTTTACAAGACGCTCAGAGTCTATGCTTTTTACCTGTGCGAAAGAATTAGCTGCTGTTAACAAAATAAAGTGGAAAAGTATTATTAAAATAATTTTCATATTGAGATAATATTTTTATATTTTCAAGTTTTTATTTTTAATGATCGATTCTTTTTTAATCCTGTCTTTGAATTTAATAACCTTATTCAGAATTTTTTTATCAGATGTCCCCAATATCTCAACAGCCAGCAGAGCCGCATTCTTTGCATTATTAATTGCAACAGTGGCAACGGGCACTCCGTAAGGCATCTGCACAATCGATAATAATGAATCCAGACCTTTCAATGTTTTCGTTTCCACAGGCACTCCGATCACTGGTATCGGTGAATATGCAGCGCTCATTCCGGGGAGATGAGCCGATCCGCCTGCGCCGGCGATGATAACTTTTATTCCACGCTTGTAAGCATTCTTAGAATATGAAGTCATTAAATCCGGAGTCCTGTGAGCCGACGTTATCTTTATTTCGTAAGGAATTTTAAACTCATCCAGAACATCAGCAGCCTGCTGCATAACCGGCAAGTCTGAATCCGAACCCATGATTATTCCGACTAAAGGCTTATCTACTTTTTTCAAGTTTTCAATATAGTGTTCACAAAAAAAATTTATAGTTAATAAAGTGAAATCCGAGTATTGTCATTTTTAATTTTTATTCGCCGCGGCGAATAATTTTTCCATTTTAAATTTTAAGAAATGCTATTACTAATTTCGCTGAACGATTAATAAAGTAAGATCATCCCTTTGATAGCTGTTGCCGGAAAACTTTTTAATATCTTTTATGAGTCCGTTTAGAAGTTCATTTGCTTTTTTATCGGCATTGTTGTTAAGATAATTTTCAAGATTATCTAAACCGTATTCGGCTTTTTTTTCGTTCATCGCTTCATTGGCTCCGTCTGTATAAAATACAATTTTATCGTTTTTGTTGAAATCAAAAACTACTTCATTATGAGTTCCAACTGCCTCTATAATATTCATTGCGCCGAGAGCGACGCCGTGTTTTTTAATCTTAAAAATTTCTTTTGATTCACCGGATATCTTATAAGGAGGAAGGTGCCCTGCATTGTAGAGCATACATTTGTTTTTCTCGAGGTCTATAATTGCGAAGATGGCAGTTACAAACATTTTTCTGTTTTGTGTTTTCCTGATCATACGATTCAGTTTTTCAATTACTACTTTCGGATTTGAATAATCTTCAAGTATCAGGTGCATGCAGCTTCTTAATCCCGAAAGCAATAAGCCGCTTGCAACGCCGTGTCCAGATACATCGCAAATAAAGATCCCGACTTCATTTTTTGATACTTTAAAATAATCGAAGTAGTCTCCGCCAACTTCTGTTGCCGGGAGTGAAATTGCCGCTATCTCAAGGTCACCGATGACAGCTTCATTTTTCGGAAGCATTGAGAGCTGAATTTCACGGGCATAGTTAAGCTCTTTTCTCATCCGGATGTTTTCATAATCCTTCCGATAATTAAAATCATACTGCTCAAAGAATTTCTTCTGACGCTTTCTTTCAGATGTTACTGCAATAATGAAAAATAAGAGACCGAAGGCAAGGTTAGGTATTCCGTTTTCGGGCGTGAATTTAGTATTAAGCAGAAGCATTGTGATTAAAGGCACCCCAACTCCTATTGCAAAGAGCTGGATAATTTCAGTTCTCGAAAACTTGAAAATTAAGATCAGCAAACATATAAAAAAAATATATTGGACATAAGATTCATCGTTTTGCTCACCGAATGAAACCACCCGATCGCCTTTCGTTATTGTATCTTTTTTTACTATCTCATTTCCGGATTTATCTTTTGAATGAATCTCTTCCGGATCCACCGGATAAAATACATCAGATGAGATCGCTACAATCAATTGCACGACTATAAAAATAAAAATATATTTACGGATGTTCGACAGTTTAAATATTTTACTGTATTTTAATCTTGAAATGGTAAGGATGGCTAAATTAAAAAAGGTAAAAATGAGTGCGAGGTTAACGGATTTAGTGCTTCCAAGGTTTACAATAAAGGCTGTTAAGTAGAGAAGGATGAAAATAAAAAGAATTACTCTGAATATCTTCAGGTTCTTTGAATCCAAAAACTGGTTATAAGCCTGCTCTCGTGGTAGAATTAAGTAATGATCAAATGATACAAGTAAGTCCAACTTTGCAATAGTAATTTTTTAGAATGGAAATGACAGGAAAATTAAAGTCTTTATCTAACGAATCAAAAGTTTTATAGTTGCAGACAAAATTATACCTGTAGTTTTGAGTCAGTCTTTCTACCTCTGGGAAAATTTTTAAAAAACCGCTTAGGATTTATTTTCCGAAGGAGGTACGTATTCATCCGGAAGTTTTATTCCGCCGCCGAAGAAAAATTCTCTCATCTGATCTTCAAAGACCTTATCTGTTGCCGGTGAAGTCAGGTCAAGTCTGTATTCGTTTACAATCATCTTGAAGTGGTCAAGAAACATTTTAAATGCCTGCTTTGAGACATTGTCATAAATTTTCTGTCCGAATTCTCCGGGCATTGGCGGCTTATCCAGGCCGGGTAGGTCTTGCTCAAGTTTTACACAATGAACTATTCTTTGTTCAGGCATTATTTGATTTTTATTTTACCAAAGTTGAGTGCTTTCATTTTTATTTTTAACCACGAATTTCACCTGCCTGCAGCAGGCAGGCGAATTAACACAAATTTTATAAGACTATTCTTTTATATTTTAAAGAATCTCCTCCAAAGTTTGCAATTATTCCAAGCTTTACATTGGATATAGATAAATAATTTAAAGTTTGTTTTGTATATTCTTCGATAATTCCTTTTTTACATTTGATTTCTAAAATTATTTTATAGTAAACAATAAAATCAGCAGAAAACTTATGAGGCAGAATTATATCTTTATATTTCATAAGAAATTCCTTTTCTCTTTGAAATTGAATGCAATTTTTCTTTAATTCAAATTCCAATGCCTCTTTATAACAATTTCTAATAATCCTTTTCCTAGTACCCTGTGTATTTCCATGCATATTCCAATAATTTTATAACTTTCATCCTTATAAATTATTGTTTCTTCGATCAGGCAAAAGAATTTCGTGTTAATTCGCCTGCCTGGCGTCAGACAGGTGGCAAGCTCTAAATTTCAATACCGAGCAGCAACGTGAATTATTAATTTCTTCTTATTTCCTGTTTTGAAATATCTTCAACCCTTTTTTCAATTACCGAGTTTATTACTTTTTGATTTTCTACCGCTTCTATTAAAAGGTCACGGTCTATAATATTTGTATCTTCTATCTTCACCTCTTCCGAAATATCTCCAAAATATTTTTTAAACTGGCTGCCGACAAAGTTGTTAGTCGAAACAGAATAAATTCTATTTTCATCAATATCCTCTCCGTTCACTTTCATCTCAATTATAAATTCTTTATCCCCTTCCAAAACCTTCTTTGAATCATAAATTACCTTAACACCAGAAAAAATGATCATATCACTTGAACCAAGTTCATCCACTTCTTTTACAAAAGTTTTTATATTGTTCTCAAATATTTGCTTTAATCCTTTTCCGCTGATATTAAAAATTACAATTGTATTTCCGAATGGATTTATTTCCCAAATATCGTTTATTGTAATATCTCCTTTTGAAAGATCTTTTCTTATCCCCCCGGAATTTATCAGCGTCACATCGGTCATTACTTTATTTCTAATAGCGTCCGCTTCCCACTGACCGAGGTTGCTTTCCTGTGAAAAACCCCTCTTCCAGTCTGTTTCGAGAGTTCCGATTACTTTCATAAGGTCGCCTTGAATTGATGCAACCATTCCCTCAACTTTTTCCTGCGCCTTTCTGTCATAGATTGAAGAATCCATTTTTGTTTCGATGAGCCTCGAATCATAGCTGTATATTGTGTCTTTTTTCGTATCAACTTTCAGATCTACTTTACCAAGCCATCTTGAATATGACCCTGCCTGGGTAACTATAACACCATCTATCATCTCAGGCTTAAATAAAGGCGTATGAGAATGTCCGCCGATTATTATGTCAATATCTTTATGAAATTTCTCTGCGATCTTCTTGTCGTTTTCGAAACCAATATGGGTCAATAAAATTATAATATCACATTTGATTTTTTTTAGATATTTAATTCCTGACGAAATGACAGAATCAGTATTAAGCATTCGAATGTCAGCAACATTTTTGGGTACTGTGAGCGTCATCAGATCGGGAGCTGTAAGTCCGATGATACCGCATTTAATCCCATTGATCTTTTTTATTAAGTATGGCTTTCCGAAGGTGCTGTTTTTAGATTTATCAAAAACATTTGCTGATAAATAATCAAACGTTGCTTTCATTAGAGCCGAATCGAGGGAATACTGTCCGTAATCAAACTCATGATTGCCGATAACAAATGCATCCAGCCCGTAAAGATTTAAAAGTTCTATTTGAGAATTGCCCCGTGTTATTGATGATATCGGCGAGCCCTGGAAATCATCGCCTCCATTTAATAATATGGAATTCTTATCCCTGTATTTATTTACATATCCCAGCATGTTAGACGTACCGCCAATATAATACGAAGTGCTTTCACCCGTTACCGAATCTTTTTTGAAAACCCTGTATGGAAGATTCCTCGCGTGAAAATCATTCCAATGAAGTATTCTCAGTTCTTTTAAATTTTTTGACTTAGTGTTTTTCTTTGAATCGGTTTTTTGAGAGTATAATTGTGAAGTGATTATTAAAATTGATATTAAAAATAAAAGAATTTTTTTCATAGAATGAATAGCTATTTATGTAATCGTTATTGGTTTAATCGTTATTTGGTTTACTAACTACTAACTATTAACTACTAACTTAAGAAACTGCTAACTGTTAACTGCCTAACTGTAACTGCTAACTTAAAAGTCGGGATGACTGGATTCGAACCAGCGGCCTCCTCGTCCCGAACGAGGCGCGCTACCGGGCTGCGCCACATCCCGAAATTCAATTATCAATTTTCAATTATCAATTGACTACCAAACGGAGTTAAAAGATTTTTATTTTTTATTTTCATTTTCTAAATTTTAATTTTTCAATTTTAAATTTAAAGAGTCGGGATGATCCCGATTTCATCGGGGACGGCCCCTCCTCGTCCCGAACGAGGCGCGCTACCGAGCTGCGCCACATCCCGAATTCGTTGAATTGTTATTTGTTATTCGTTATTACTGATTATTAACTACTAACTATCAACTCCTAACTCAAAAAAACCGCTAACTGTTAACTGCCTAACTGCTAACTGCTAACTGCTAACTGATTTAAATATACTCAATATATTTTTTCTTTAAAATGAGAATCTTATTTTAAAACCTCTGCGCTATATACTTTCACCTCCGAACCTTCTGCAAGCAGCACATTAAACGGCTTTTCATTATTGAGAAATGAAAACTCACTACCATAAATTTTACAGAAGTCAAAATTATGTGAATACTCAATTACAGGAAAAACTCTCCACACAGGATGACCGACTCTATAAAGCAGTGTTTTGCCTGAATTACTTGTCCCATATCCAAATGAATGCTCTTTAAAAAAATGCTCATGAGAAGTAATCCGAGGAGTCGATGGTTCATTTTTTGCAGAAAGTTTTATGAAATATTCTTTATTGTTTATTTTTAATATATGCTTGACTCCGATATTATCTTTAATTATAACTTCACTTTTCATCTCGGCAGTTTTGTAAGGTTCGTTATAAATTGTATTGGCAATAAAGGAGATCATAAGCTTGGGCACAAATTCCTTTATGAAGACGACTCCCCGCTGTGCTTTATTCTTGACATAAAATCTTAAATTGATCTCGGGGAAATTAACATGAAACGGGATCTTCATGCCTTTAACTTTTGTATCTACAAAATCAAATGCAACGAGGCTGATAAATGCGTTTCCGTCGATTGTATCAAGCTCTAATCTTTTTGGCAGATGCGGCTTCAGAATGTTTTGGTCAATTTTATAAGTTATATTAATTAAATGAAGCCACTTAGCAGTTAGGAAAATCTTTTCGCTCATTAAATCAGTTTATATAATTTCAAAAAAAGCAGTTTAAAATTGAATTCAAAAAAATCCGGAGCGATAATTTTATTATTAATCTCGGACGTGATAAACTTTCTGTTAATTTATCTATCCTATGAAAGCAGAGAATGGGGTTTGAAGATTTTGAATATAAGTTTTTTAGATGTAATTAAAATCCATTACAAAATTTTTCTCGTTATTAAATTCAGCGTAAGAAATTTTATAAACCACATTTAATTAACCAATGAAAAAGGAAAAAGAAATGAGCAAGAAGATTTATTTGTTCTCGGCTATTGCGATTCTACTTATCGGAGCAGCTTTATTTACAACATCGCAAATTACAGATGCTTCCAGCCATCGTGAAGCACCAATTATCTCTGCAGATCCTGTAGCGGACAACACTGATGTTTATGCATTCCGTCCGGCTGATGATCCAGGCATGCTTTGCATAATAGCCAGCTATAATCCGCTTGAAGAACCTGCGGGAGGACCCAACTTCAATAAGTTCGGAACCGATGTTCTTTATGAGATAAAAATCGATAACGTAGGTGACAGAATAGATCATATAAGTTATCAGTTTGAATTCACCGATATTATAGCAAATGGCAATACATTTTTGTACAATACCGGAGAAGTAACAACATTTGAAGATGTAAATTTAAATGTAAAACAAACTTACAAAGTAAAACGAATTGTAAACGGTGCTACTCAATGGACTTCGGCTGCTTTACCTGTACCTCCTTGCTATGTCGGTGGTAACAGCCATTCAGATCCAAACTATGCAGGACCGCCTTCAATGTCAAATTATACTGCCCTAATGGCTAATTCAGTAATGGATTTACCAAGCAGCGGCGGCAGAGTATTTTGTGGTCCGACAGACGATGCATTTTTTGTCGATCTAGGCGCAACTTTTGATCTGTTGAAAATCAGACCGGCAGCTCCTGGAAACGCTGGCGGCGGTAAGGATGCATTAGCTGGTTACAATGTTCATTCAATTTGTATCAAAGTTCCTATCGCGCAGGTTACAAGAAACGGAAGCCCTAATCCACCAGCAACTGACTCAAACGCGATCGTAGGTGTTTGGGCAACAGCAAGCAGGAGAACTACAACGGTTATAAATAGTAACGGAACAAGAACCGGCTCTGGACCCTTTGTTTATGTTTCAAGACTTGGATCTCCTTTAGTTAATGAAGTCGTGCTTCCCTTAAGTCAAAAAGATTTATGGAATGCATCCGTTCCCCTTAACGATGCTCAATTTTTAAATTATGTTACTACATCTGAAGTTGCAGGTTTAATTAATTTCTTATATCCAGTCACAGATGACATTCCAACAACAGGACGAAATGACCTCGTTCAGGTATTCTTAACGGGTGTCCCGACTTTGACTCAACGACCACAGGATACCAGAACACCTTCGGAGCAATTGAGAATCAACCTGGGAATTGCCCCTGTACCATTTGCGAATGAAAATAGATTAGGAGTCATTGGCGGAGACGTTGCGGGATTTCCTAACGGAAGGAGATTAAAAGATGATGTAGTTGATATTGCTATTAGAGTTGTCGCCGGTGTTCTCTTAGGACCTCCATTCAGCACAGGAATTAACGCCGAGCTTGGAGATGGTGTTCAGAGAAATGACAAAACATTCCAGACAACTTTCCCATATATGGCACAACCATTCGAAGGGTACACAAATACTCACGGAGTAGTTGTCTCCATAACAGGGTCAAGTCAGACAATCGATCCGAAATCTTATGGTTTGATTCAAAATTATCCAAACCCATTTAATCCTACTACACAAATTAAATACAATTTACTCAAAGCAGATAATGTTATAATTAAAGTTTATGATGTACTTGGAAAAGAAGTTAAAACACTTGTAAACGAAAGATTAAATGCGGGCGAAAATGTTGTAATGTGGGACGGTCTTGATAATAGCGGCAAACCTGTTTCAACCGGGACATATTTTGTAAAGCTTGAAACATCTTCGGGCGTAGATACAAAGAAAATGATGCTTTTAAAATAATTTTTATTAAGGGGTTGAATAACATTCAACCCCTTCTTAAATTACAATAAAAGTGAAAAAGAAAAAAATAATAATTATAGTTTTAGCGGTAGTAGCAATACTGTCTATTGCATGGAAAGTTTATGATTATAATAAGAATAAAACTAAATATGCGACTGGTATTTTCGACAATGATATAAACTATTTAAGCAATACAAACTCATCACCCGACAGATTTATTACAACTCTTCAGGAACAGCTTTCGTCAAATCCTAATAATACAAAACTTCTTACAAAGCTCGGAGCAGCATATATACAGAAAGCTCGAGAATCAAATGATCCGGAATTTTATGATCTTGCAGAAGACGTTTTAGAAAGAGCTATCGATAAAGAAGAAGGTAATTTCCTTGCTATGGCTGAATTAGGATCTGTTTATTTATCCAGGCACTACTTTAAGGAGGCTCTTGAGTTATCACAAAAAGCTTTAGAAATTAATCCTTACAGCGCTTATACTTATGGTGTTCTTGTAGATGCCCAGGTCGAACTTGGAATGTATGATGAGGCTATTGAAAGTGTCCAGAAAATGATAAATCTCCGTCCGGATCTTGGCTCTTACTCAAGAGTTTCTTACATGCGTGAATTAAAAGGCGATCTTCAGGGCGCTATTGACGCAATGAAATCAGCTATTACGGCGGGATCACCGGTTGCAGAGAATACCGCATGGTGCAGGGTTCAGCTGGGAAATTTATTTTATAATAAAGGTGATATAGAAACTGCCGAGAAAATTTTTCAATACGTAGTAAAGGATTTCCCAAATTATATTCATGGCTATGGCGGACTTGCAAAAATAAAAGTTTTTCAAAAAAAATATCCGGAAGCTATTGATCTTTATGCCAAAGCATTAGAAAAAAATTCTCTGCCTGAATATCTAATTGCTATTGGAGATGTGTTGTATCTTAATGATGAAAAAGAAAAATCAGAGGAACAATATCAGAAAGTGAAATTCATAACGACAATGTTTAAAGAAAAAGGTGTAGATACCGATCTTGAGCTTGCACTTTTTAACGCTGATCACAACAGACAACTGAAAGAGTCGCTTGAAGATGCCGAAGAGTCGCTGGAAAAAGGATCAAAAAGTATAAAAACCTATCACGCGCTTGCATGGACAAATTATAAACTCGGAAATTTTGATGAAGCAGAAAAGAATATACAACTTGCATTACGGCTTGGAACTAAAGATCCGCTGATGTTTTATCACGCCGGAATGATCTATCAGAAACTCGGTCAGCAGGATAAAGCAAAAGAATTTACTGACTTTGCTTTGCAGATCAATCCTTACTACGATTCATTATATGCTGAATAAATAATGTCGTCATATTACAAATTAAATATTGAAAAAATCAAGAAAACATTACAGATTTCTTCAGCCGCTTTCGTATTTATAATATCTTTTGTAATATTGACTAATGTTCATAATTCAATAAATAATTCGGAAGTTTCTCATGAGCAAAAATTCCTGAGACATTTAATTTCCGATCATAGCATTAATGAAGTTAATTTTGAATTTATAAAAATTAATTTAAGTCCCATAATGTATTATGAAAAAAAACCTGACTTTGCTCTAACTACATTTGAAATCGGTCTATTCCTATTAATTTCAACAATAATTTTATATTATCCCAAACGGGATAAAATTTCCTACGCAGAAATTTTCCTTTTCACAGACGGTTTTAAATCTACTCCATTCAGACCTCCAAAGTATTCGGCATAATTTCCTTTTCGTTCCTGAACATATTTATATATCTTTTTTAAAGACATAAATGGTCAGTCCTATACTATTTTATTAATGCTTAATACTAATTTATGAACACTAAAATATTACTTTCAATAATAATGGTTAAAGTTTTTCTCCTATCAGATTTATCATTCTCTCAAAATTCAAGAATAGAAGGGAAAGTTTATGACTCTGAAACAAAGCTACCGCTTTCCGGCGCAATTATTTCTATTATGCCCCTAAATCAATCAACTTCTACAAATACTTTAGGAGAATATATTTTTCAAAATATTAGTGCGGGGAGCTACAAAATACAAATACAATTCATTGGATATAAAAGTGAGAGTATCCAAGTAAGTGTAATTGAAGATAGTATCTTAAGGCAAGTTTCATACTTAACTGATAACATTCTTAAGATTTCTGAAATTAATGTTACTTCAACTATTGACTACGGAAAAACTTCCTTTGCTTCGATCGATATGAAACTCAGACCGGTGAACACCGCTCAGGATCTGTTAAGACTTGTGCCTGGACTATTCATAGCTCAGCATGCAGGAGGTGGTAAAGCAGAACAATTATTTCTAAGGGGCTTTGATATAGATCACGGAACGGACATTAATATTTCCGTTGATGGTATGCCTGTCAATATGACCTCGCATGCGCACGGACAAGGCTATGCTGACCTTCATTTCGTTATTCCCGAAACGATAGATGATTTTGATCTTTATAAAGGTCCGTATTATTCAAAATTCGGAGACCTTGGAACATCGGGCTCTATTGTTTTCAATACAAAAAACTCATTGGAAAAAAGTTTGGCAAAAGTTGAATTTGGACGCTTTAATTCATACAGAGGTTTGCTGATGCTCAATTTACTTGGACAAAAAGGACTTCTGAAATCAAAAAAATTTCAAAATTTATATTTAGCTTCTGAATACATAACTACTGATGGCCATGTAGAGGCTAAACAGAAATTTAACCGGTTGAATATCTTTGGAAAATATTATAACCTGCTCTCAAAAAATACAATTCTTTCTTTGTTGGGTTCGACATTCTACAGCCATTGGAATGCATCGGGACAAATTCCCACCCGCGCGGTTGAAAACAATATCATTGGACGATTCGGAAGTATTGACAACGCCGAGGGTGGCAATACATTCAGAACGAATGCAAGTGTTTCCATATCAAACTCTTTCGGACATAATAGTTCGTTGACAAATCAGGTTTACTATTCACGATACGGATTCAATTTATATTCAAACTTTACTTTCTTTTTAAACGACTCTCTTAACGGAGATATGATACAGCAATATGAGAAGAGAAATATTTACGGATACAAAGGAGTTTTGTCTTTCCAAAACAAAGCCGGGAAAACAAATTTCCTTACCGATATCGGAATAGGAGCAAGGATAGATGACGTTGATACAATATTTCTTGCAAATGCATACAAAAGGGAATTCCTTAATTTTTCTGCAGCAGG
>Ga0180121_10001112_pt1 | contig 11369 bp, 10 predicted proteins | sample AntDrymUQ5402106_2_FD_129676 | JGI IMG/M metagenome (GOLD analysis project Ga0180121, IMG submission 129676) | Polar desert sand microbial communities from Dry Valleys, Antarctica - metaG UQ540 (21.06) (version 2) (version 2) | ecosystem: Environmental > Terrestrial > Soil > Desert | place...
CCGTCAGCCTTGAAGGGCGTCACCAGGGCAGTGGCGCATCCGCGCATCCAGTCAATGTTCATAGTCATGGAAGTACCTCCTAATCAAGTGACGAGTGATGAATGATGAGTGAAGAGTGAAGAGTGAAAGGTGAAAGGTGAAAAGTGATGAGTGATGAATTGAGAATCTGCCGCATTTTCATTTACGTCCTGCTATTCACTCTTTACTCTTCACCTTTCACTGTTCACTCATCACTTCGTAAAATTTCATCAATCATTTCACTAAATTCAAACACACCTTTGCGTCCCACGATCCACCGAGCCGCCATCAACGCTCCGGCGGCGAAGCCTTCGCGCGAACGTGCCATGTGCGTCAGGGTGATCTGATCCGCAGCCGAATCAAAACCCACCCGGTGGGTACCGGGAATGTGACCCGCCCGCACAGAGGCGATGGGGATTTCGTTTTCGAGGTGCTTGCCCATCAGGTCTTTCAACTTTAGCGCCGTACCAGAGGGTGCATCACGTTTGCGCGAATGATGCTCCTCTTCAATGAACGCCTGGTATTGATCAAGTCTGGCAATCAAACCCGTCGAATGTGACACGATTCGGTAGAAAACATTGACCCCGATTGAAAAATTTGCTCCATACACGAGCGACGCATTGTGCTCGGCAATAACGCGCCGTACCGCGGGTTCATTTTCCTGCCAACCGGTTGTTCCTTCAACCAGCGGCACACTCGCCAGCGCGCATGCTTCGACGTTTCTCAGTACCGCGCTTCCGACTGAGAAATCTATCGCCGCATCATGACCACTCAACAAAGTCTCCAGTGGTGAGCCAGCTTTAAGAGCATCGCGGGAAGTTTGGATAAGCCCGATTTCATCGCCGGCGGTGCGCGCCAGGCTTTCTACCAACTGGCCCATCGCACCATATCCAATCAAAGCCAGCTTCATCTCAGCGCCCCTTTTGTCACCGGGCGAAGTTTTCCCTCGCCCTGTTCCGCAAGGAGTGTTCGAGCAAGCCTGACGTAAAGATCTACTGCCGTGGTGAGTTCCTGCTTCCCCACCGATTCATGATCGGTATGTGCATTGAGAATGGATCCCGGGCCCAGCAAGAGCGCCACGCCCCATTTCGAAAGATAGGGTATGTCAGTGGTGAAGCGAACAATGCATGGCTCAAACCCATCAACTGTGTGCAGACGAATGGGCTCGTGTTCAGATAGGTATTCTATTTTAGCCCGGGCCGCTATGGCGTCATTGAGAACTTCTTTTACGGGCTGCGCCTGACTCACCAAACGGAACTGCAACACCGCCTCGGCCTGTTCCGGAATGACATTCGGTCGGGTGCCGCCACTTAATACGCCAATGTTGCAGGTTGTTTCGCCAAGCCACTCATCTGTGGGCCACACGCATCGCCGTATGTCTGAAAGGACATCGAGAAGTTTTTCAATCGCCGATTCGCCGTGCTCCGGGTAGGCGGAGTGGGCCGAGCGTCCTCGCGTCTTCAGCGTTAACCGGAGCGAGCCTTTGGTTGCCGTAGCCAGTCTATTGTCGGTTGGTTCACCATTAACCAGAAAACCAGGTTGGCTGGCGGGTTTTCTCTCATTCGCAACTTGCGCGCCCAAACTGCCCATCTCCTCGTCGACGGTGAACAATAAACCAATTTGATTAACGCCTTCGCTTCGCAGGCGCTCGGCAGCCATAATCTGAGCCGCGATGATTCCTTTGGCGTCGCAAGCGCCCCGGCCGTAGATGCGTGCTTCATCCTCAGTGGAGACAATGTACGGCGGCACTGTGTCCATGTGCGTCGAGAAGACTACCCGAGGCGCAAGCCCGACGTCGGTTTCGTTAGTTGCGATAACGTTGAAGCGATCCGCGGCCACCTCTTGCATCTCCACGTCATAACCCAAACCCGTCAGGTGTGCTCTGAGAAACTCACCTACGGCCTTCTCGTCGCCGGTAACTGACGGAATATCGATCAGTGTTCGTGTTAGTTCAAAAAGATTCATTTCTGCGGGTAGTGTCTGGGTTTCTGGTTTCTCTGTGCAACCTCAGTGTTCTCTGTGTCTCTGTGGTGGGCAATCGTCAAAAAACTCACCACAGAGACGCAGAGAACGCAGAGAATGCACAGAGTTTAGCTCACGGTCTGGGCGTGTCCATCAACTTCCGACGCGATTTCTTTCGCTGTCGCAACTTGGCTGTCTGACGTTTCAAAGAATTCCTGATGCAGCCGTCTGACTGCCTCTGCTGCACGCGCTTCCTCAACGGCGAAGGTGAGATTGATCCTGGAGGCACCCTGTGAAATCAATGAGACGTTGATATCGCTAATCGTCGAGAAGATCCGCGCTGCGATTCCGGGCGTGCTGCGCAGTCCTTCACCGACGACACAAACAATCGCGCGACCTGCTTCCACGGTTACCGTACCGAATGTTTGTAAGTCTGCTACGATTGCAGGAAGGGCAGTTGTGTCGTCGAGCGATAGCGACACGCTGACCTCTGATGTCGTCACGACATCCACCGCCGTGCGATGTTGGTCGAACACTTGAAACAATGCCCTTAAGAACCCGTAAGCTCCCAGCATGCGCGCCGAGGTGACCTGAACCGTCGTTACGCCAGTCTTGTGCGCGATCGATTTCACAGTATCGGGTGATTTCTCCGTGTCAGATCCAACAACTGTGCTCTCACTCTCCGGAGCGTGTGAGTTGCAGATACGCACGGGAATGTCTCGCTCCACGGCCGGCTGGCGCGTTTTTGGATGCAGCACCTTGGCGCCGAAGTAAGCGAGCTCGGCCGCTTCCGCAAAGGACAGCCGGGGAATCGAGCGCGCATTTGGCACAACGCGCGGGTCAGCTGTCAGCACACCCGACACGTCGGTCCATATCTGAATTTCATCCGCCCCGAGCGCGGCGCCGAGGAGGGCGGCTGTGTAATCTGAGCCGCCGCGTCCCAACGTCGTAGTCTCACCGCTCGCAGTCGAACCAATAAATCCACCCAGCACCGGAACGATCGACGCGTCTATCAGGCTTTCCAGTTGCCGGCGCGTGCTTGCAAAAGTTTCCTCCAACAGCGGCGCCGCCGCACCATAGTTGTCATCCGTGATGATGCAATATCGCGCATCAACGTCCCTGGCCGAAACGCCCTTCTCTATCAAGACTGCAGCCAACAGCGCGGCCGAGAGTCGTTCACCAAAGCATGCAATAGCATCCCGGTAAAGTTTCCGATGACCAGACTGACTGCCACATTCTGCCGCAAGTAAACCCAGCAACCTGGCAATCTCGATCCGGCTACGGTCCAACAGCTCCGGCAAGCTCGCGTGTTCGGGGTGCAGCAACACGTCAGCAACGTTCCCATGCCTGGCAAAATGCTTGTCCAGACTTGCCACCGCGCTTTCAGCGTTCCCGTCCATTGCTTCCTGGACGCTTGCCAGTAGCGCATCCGTGAAGCCGCTCATAGCAGAGACAACTACGATCGGCCGCGTTCGCTGACCCTGACGTTCGTCAACAGCGCGCGTGACGATCTCTGCAACATTGGCGAAGGCGTCTGCATCTTGAACGGACGTGCCGCCAAATTTCATGATTGTTGGCTTCATAATAAAGCGTTCAGTCTAGCACCTGCCGGAGAGAAGCTCATCAGACACCGGCACTGTAACCGCAAAGAACGCAAAGTCTTCGCAAAGGTCAGCAAAGAAATGCCCTTTGCCGACCATTGCTTTTTCCCTTGCGTTCGTTGGGGTCAAACTGCCTTGGACTTCCATTTACCTTGGCGAAAAACGAGAGCGCTCACCACAGCCAGAGTAGAGAAGGCGATTGTGATTGCAAGAAAAACGCCGCGTGGGCCAATGCCGAAAACGATTGCCAGCACATAGGCGAGCGGAAGTTCCCATAACCAGAACACGAACAGGTTGATGATGGTCGGTGTCCAGGCGTCTCCGGCTCCATTAAATGATTGAGTAATCACCATACCCCAGGCGTAAAAGAGGAACCCGGCAGCAACAATCCGCAAGCAATCGACTCCATAAGGGACGACATTTGGATCGTGGGTGAATAGTCCGATTATCTGTCGGGCGAAAAGGACAAAGATCAATCCCACCACCCCGAGGAAAATCATGTTGTAGAAGCCTGCAATCCACACGGCGCGCTCCGCGCGGTCGGGCTTCTTGGCTCCCAACGCTTGTCCAACCATCGTCGCCGCGGCATTTGACATACCCCAGGAAGGTAGCAAGGCAAACAGCACCACCCGAATGCCTACGATGTAACCGGCGACTACGTCACTTCCAAAACTCGAGATTATGCGGACGAGACCGATCCAACTTGCCATGCCGATCGATACTTGAAACGTGGCGACGCCTGAAAGTCGAACCAGGCGGGCCATAATGGCCGGCTCCAACCGGTAATGATGGCGTCGTATATCAAATCGTCCGTCCGCCCGAACCAGGCGGCTAAAGGCATAAAGCGCCCCGGCGCCGCGTCCAATATTTGTGGCTACGGCCGCACCCACAATCCCCAGTTTAGGAAATGGACCAAGACCAAATATGAAACATGGGCCGAGCACAATGTTGATTGCATTAGCCATCCACAAGACGCGCATGGCAATGGCGGCATCGCCCGCGCCGCGAAAGATGGCGTTGATCATAAACAGCATCATGATGGTGACGTTACCGGCAAGCATCACCCTCGTGAATCCCGATCCCTGCTCAACCACTGCCGGCGACGCGCCCATCAGCCTGAGTAGTTGCGGTGCGAAGGGAGCGCCGACCGCGCCAATAACCGCTGATATGATCAACCCCAGCGCAATCGCTTGAATCGCGACGCGCGCCGCCCCGTCAGGATTCTTTTCACCCACCCGTCGCGCAATGGTGGCGGTTACTCCGATGCTCAGACCAATGGCTAACGCGTAGAGCAAGGTTAGCAATGACTCGGTAAGCGCAACTGTGGCCATTGCGTCGACGCCCAGTTTAGAAACCCAATAGATGTCAACGACAGCAAAGATGCTTTCCATGCACATCTCGAGCACCATTGGGATGGCAAGCATAATTATGGACCGGCCTATGGGCCCAGAGGTGTAGTCACGATGGCTGCCGCGCAGTGACTCGCGAATAGCGCTCCATAAACTCTGCGGCTGGTCGGCAGCGGTGGGTGAATCGCTCACTGCCTTCGCGGCGGGCGCGACATTCGTCGCCGTGATTTCTGGTGTGGTTGGCAGTCCTTCGGAATCTGGCATCGTTTATTCCCAGCAGACACTTGACTGCGCGGGTTTGGGTTACTTGAACTCCAACGCAGACCCCACGGAAAGTTTGGCATTGTATGAAGGCGCTGACTTCATTACAAAGCACGGATGCCTATGCCCCCCATTTTTTAGTCCGCGCCGCGGACGAACGACAATATCCCAGCAGTTCACTGCTGGGAGGAAGCGGGGCAGTCTAGTCCGTAAAGCGGACGGCTGAACATCGACAACTTCAGTCGCCTGTTTCACTGACTTCGTCGCGAAATCGCTCGCTCCCAGCGATGAATCGCTGGGCTATTGTCAGTCACCCGCTCCGCGGACTGGGATTAGCCACGTTTTGTGCAAGTCGATTGGAGGGTTGGCCCTTCCGCACATCAGGCGGCAAAGCCGCAGCTTTGAGTTGGGCCTACGTTGCGCTCAATTTCCCATCAGCTATCAGGCGCCCGGCCAAAGTCGTCCTGCAAACGCACAATATCATCTTCGCCCAGATAACTGCCCCGCTGCACTTCAATGAAAACAAGATTTGCCTCACCGGGGTTTTCTACCCGATGTGCCGCGCCCGTAGGGATGTCGATCGCATGACCCGCCTCAACCATTTTCTCGGCGCCGTCGAGAGTGACCTTTGCGGTCCCTTCTACCACGAACCAGTGTTCCGCGCGTTGCGCGTGCTTCTGATAACTCAAACGCTTGCCAGGCAAAACCTCGATCCGTTTGACTTTGAAACCGTCGGCTTCATCCAGCACTGTGAAAGTGCCCCAGGGTCTGCGCTCAAACCGTGGTGAGTTGTTGGCTTCGTTTGCTGTCATTCATGTTTCCCGAATCCTGAAATAGCGTTCCAAAAAGACTGGACAAACTTTCGGTTGCGTTATCAGTTCTTTTTGCTTCCGGCAGCATCGCGGCGATACTTTGCTGCAGGCCGCTTCTTTCTTCCTTTGCGCGCTTTGGCCGGAAGGGGCGCATATCGTCCCGTGCGTTCCAGGTCGTAGAGTGTATAACCCGTGTCGAAGATGTCACCTAACGGATTTACACTGTCAACACTGTAATCAAAAATTCTGCCATCGCTACGGACGTATACTGATCCGCGTTTCCCTTTAAGATACTGCTCTCCGGTTAAGAGCGCATACAAATGGTGACGCGTTCCCAGCGTGCCCTTTGGATGACAGGGAATAAATTCCTGGCCATCTGGAAGCCGGTAAACATTCAACTCAAGCAACGCCGCGCGCCCATAACGTTGCAAGCGGGGCACAAAACCTTTTGGCAGACCAAAGCGTTGTTTGCATGGAGTTTTTTGAGTTTGCGAGTTCCGTTTGGTTATTAGTCGCGTTGCTGAGCTTCGCTGCTGCGCTGCCAACGTTAGCGCGTCGGCGAGCCCGTTCAGGTGGTTGTCTTCAACGACGAGATTATCAAAGGTAGGATCCGTGTGCGCCAGGAATTCTCTACAGGCGCTGCGTAACTCAGGAGAGCCATCAAGTAAGCCCTCGCTCATCTGTTTCAATGTCGCATGGCCTTTGTAGACAGCATCGACCTGCTCGCCCTCAGTCATCTCGGCCCATAAATGATCGCCGATGCTCCCATTCGACATTTCATACTGGAGTTTACTTAATTCTCTGCGGCTTGCAAGAAAGTTTTGTGAGGAGTGATGGATTCCAGGACCTGCTGGATAGCCTTTGCACGACGCTCATCCTGAACCAAAGCGTCAAGTTCTTGCCTGGGGCCGCGGGCGTCCCGCCCTCAACGTCTCGGCGGCACGAATTCTGGTAGGCCAGTATTTGTTCGCGCTTCGCGCTCATTGCGGGCGGGACGCCCGCGGTCCCAGTAAGAGCTTGCATCATTATCGGGGCTACTGCATGCCGTTAATCTCTCCTTCAGCTTGCACTGCGAAACAAACTGCGAGAGTATTTCGCACGCCAAACAGCACTAAAACGTTTTCAAATTGAGTCGCGCTCAATGGCTCAAGCCCGCCCTATCTATGTTAAGCCAAACTGCTCAACCGGCTGACTGGTTTGGGCCCAGGGGTCGGGCCAGCGTCCCGGCGATCCAGCAGTCGCTGAAATCAAACACTGGAAGGTAAACATGGAACGTCGAATCACATCGTGGTTTAGTCAAAACTTAGCCAGCGAGATGCCGTTAGTGGCCTACGGATATGCGGGCCAGCCGCTATTGATGTTTCCCACGGCGGCGGCTGACTATCTTGAGTATGAACGGTTTCATCTGGTAGATGCGATACGACCGCTGATCGAAAGCGGCCGTGTGCGCGCCTACTCGATTAATAGTGTCAACCGTTACAGCTTGCTCAATGAGAAGATGCCGCCAAACTTAAAGGCCGAGCTGCTCACGCGATTTGATCGTTATGTAACTGAGGAAGTGCTGCCACTCATACGCAATGAAGCGGGCGAAGACCCAAGACCATTAACTACAGGAGCCAGTCTCGGCGCGTTTCTCGCCGCCAATGCCTATTTCAAACATCCGGATTTATTTCGTGGCGTGATCGCCATGAGCGGAAGCTACGATGTGCGCTCATACCTAAAAGATTTTTATGACGACAACGTCTATTTCAATAACCCCGCCGACTATCTTCCCAACTTAAATGACGATCATTACCTGCCGATGTTGAAAAACGCTGACGCGATTCACATCCTTTCGGGGCAGGGAAACTATGAAGCGCCTGAGCGGAGTCAGCATCTCTCCGATATTCTGACTTCGAAGGGCATCCCTCACAAACTCGATCTCTGGGGCGGAGACGTCGACCACGACTGGCCCTGGTGGCGGAAGATGCTGCCGTATGCGTTAGAAAGAACCTTGCAAGGATGAAGGCGGAAGGATGAAGGATGAAAGGATGAAATGTGAGAAGTGAAATGCTATTACTCCCGGGCGTTCAGATTCTAGATGATCGACCACGCTTCGGAGGACTTTCACAATGCAGACCGACCTCAAACAACGAACGAAGAAATTTGCTCTGAGAATAATCACGCTATATTCAGCGTTGCCCAAGCGCGCGGCAGGCGGTGTTTTGGGGCTCCAACTCCTGAAATCCGGAACCTCACCGGGTGCTCAATATCGTGAGGCCCAGCGCGCAAAGTCGGATGCCGATTTCATTAGTAAGATCGAAGGAGCACTTCAAGAACTAGACGAAACGCAGTATTGGCTCGAGCTGATTGGAGAGGCCAAAATTCTTGAAGCAAAGCGATTGCAATCTCTACATCAAGAGGCCGAAGAACTGATAGCAATCCTCGTAACAATAGTAAAAGGCGTCAAGATGAGAGGCAGGTTGAGAAAGCGGTAAGCTTTTTCATCCTCCATCCTTCCGCCTTCATCCCTGGTCCTACGGTTCGTCTTCGCCCTTCTTGCCTTTCTTCTTCGCCGGATCGGCTTCGCGAGGTCGAGTAGCCGGGGGCGGTGGCGGAGTCTCCTCACGCGGCGTTACGGGTGCCGCTTTTGGCTCGGGAGGAGCTTCGTCAACCTTCGGTGGCGGCGGCAGTGTCATCTGCTCCAACTTTGGCTCCGCATGAGGGTCGGGAGTTGTGGTTTCGTCGCCTTTGTCCTCTTCAGCGATCTTAAACTGGGCTCGTTCGGCGGCAAGTTCCCGCTGACGTTGCCGGAAGAGTTCCTTCATGTCTTCCGGCATCGACGGCGCCTTATCGAAGTTCTCTTTCGGTTTGTCTTTCAGAAAGTCCTTCATGAAATCTACGAAGAAGGGAAGCGCGCCGACACCGCCGGTCATCCCGCTGCCCAGGTCCTTCTTCTTCCCCGGGTATCCCATCCAGACACCGGTGACATAGGTGGGTGTAAAACCAATGAACCACACGTCGGTGTGATCGTTGACGGTCCCGGTCTTGCCGGCAACCGGAACACCAATCGCCCGCGCGCCGGTCGCGGTTCCACTTTCAACTACGCCACGCATCATCTGCACCATCGTCAAGGCCACGTACTCATTCATAACCTTGTAAGTCGTCTTCTCCCACTCTTCGAGCACTGCTCCATCACGATCCAGCACGCGTCTAACCAGGTGAGGCTCGACCCGGATACCTTTATTTGGGAAAGCGGAGTAAGCAGAAACCATCTGATCCAGTGGTACTTCGGTTGCGCCCAGCGCCGAAGAGAGATAAGGCGCCATCGGCACCTTAATACCAAAACGCCGAACCATCTGCGATCCCGTCTGAATGCCGACCGTTTGCAACAGGTGGACGGCTGGAACGTTCATCGACTTTGCCAAAGCCGTTTTCAACGGCAGATCCCCATTCCCCAACGAGCCATCGTAATTGTGCGGGTTCCAACCTCCGATGCTAATGGGCGCGCCACTCACGCTGGTCTCCGGTGTCATGCCCCATTCAACCGCAGCGGTGTAAACAAAAGGCTTGAAGCACGAACCGGTCTGTCGATAGGCCTGTGTAGCGTTATTAAACTTGCTGGCCGTGTAGAAATCGTAGCCCCCGATCATAGTGACTACTTCACCGTTCTTCGCGTTGATCGTCATCATCGCGCCGCCAACTGCAGGGATCTGTGAAAGTTCAACCTTGAGCCGCCGACTCTTTTTGTCTACTTCCTTAATGTGAAATTCGCTCAGATAACCTGGTTTTAGCTCAGCCTTCGGTTGACGACCGGACCAACCCATATCGGCAGGACCAACAGTGGCGGTGAAATTACCGAACCGGATGGTAGCTTCATTCTTCGCGTGGTCCACTTTCGTGACCAGTCCTGACAGATACCGGCCTTCCTGGTAATCGTTTCCATACCAGTCGGGATCTTTGTAGTTATTGATTTCCTGTTGAGTCGGTTGGCCGTTGTTTGCGGTGGGTATCAATTTGTAGCTGGACCGCCAACCGCGAGATTTGTCGTAACGGCGCAAGCCTGAGCGCACCACCTCATAAGCCTTCTTCTGTGCGTCGACGTTGATGGTGGTGTAAACAGATAGACCACCCTGGGCCACGCGCGTCGTGTATTTGTCCTCTAGCTCTTGCCTGATGGATTCGACTGGATAATCAAACGGGCCTGATTTGGGCTGGGATTGAGAATAGGCGGTATCGGCGAGCTGAATTGGCTTGGCTTTAGCGGCCTCTACTTCAGCCGTGGTTGCAAAACCGTGCTTGGCCATCAAGTCCAGAACGAGATCACGACGCTCCTTGGCTTTGGCCGGATTCGTGGTTGGCGAATATTCACTAGGCGCCTTAGGAACACCAGCAAGTAGGGCAGCCTCGCCAATCGTCATGTCTTTCGCTTGCTTCCCGAAGTAGGTTTCTGAGCCGGCTTCCACGCCATAGGCATTCGCGCCAAGAAAGATGTGGTTCGCATAAAGCTCCATAATCTGGTTCTTGGTGTAGTAGCGTTCGATCTGCAGCGCTACGGCCCACTCGTTCACCTTTCGTTTATAAGTTTGTTCTTTCGAGAGAAACAGATTCTTTGCCAACTGCTGTGTCAGCGTGGATCCGCCTTCGATTTTGTCGGTCGTCACGTTTTTCCAGGCGGCGCCTATGATGCGGACCGGATCAATGCCGACATGGTCGTAGAAGCGCGCGTCCTCAACAGCGAGGATCGCGTTTCTCATGAGCGGCGGGATCTCGTCATACTTGAGTGGAATTCGCTTCTCGATAGCAAACTCCCCAATCACGGTCTCGCCATCGTCCGCATAGACGCGCGTGACAACGCTCGGCCGGTAAGTGGCCAGGGCTGCAACTTCATTCGCCGCCCGGGAGTAATTGAGTTGGTAGGCAGCAACGATACCGGTCAAGCCTCCGGCGGCCAGCGCCAATAGCAACACCGCCGGCAGCCAGAACCTGCGCAGCAAATGGCCGCGCTGAACCGGTGGAGCATTGACTATTGCCATTGGTGAGTATGATTTCAACTTCGACCCAGGGTATTTTGCAGCCATAGAATTTGAGCCCTCTCTAAACAAAGTTGCTTCAAAACGGGGCAAACGGACAACGTGGATACCCACAGTGGCAGGATTTTGCGAGACGGCAACCCTGGAATTATAGCCCAGTATGGGCCTCGGTTCGATGCGGGAGACCCCACCCACAAGTAGTTCTCTGTCGTATTCCCGCGGGTAGTTGCGGCTTTGCCGCAGCCCAGGGCGGAAAGCCCCCCCTTTCGACGCCCGCTATGTATTCTTCTGGATGCTCCGCCTCATGATTCGGAAGCCTAGCCTCCAGTTAACTAACAAATTGGACGGTAAGAC
>Ga0180121_10001113_pt1 | contig 11357 bp, 12 predicted proteins | sample AntDrymUQ5402106_2_FD_129676 | JGI IMG/M metagenome (GOLD analysis project Ga0180121, IMG submission 129676) | Polar desert sand microbial communities from Dry Valleys, Antarctica - metaG UQ540 (21.06) (version 2) (version 2) | ecosystem: Environmental > Terrestrial > Soil > Desert | place...
CCCGGGTGCGACCGGGGCCCGGCGATCGCGACGAGCCCGGAGGCGTGCGCGCAGATCTGGAGCGGGTCGACCCAGGGGTCGCCGCGCTCACCGAGCATGTGCGCGTCGGTGAGGAGCCGGCAGAGGTTCCCGTACCCGGTGTCGTCGGTCGCGAGCAGCACGAGATGGGCATCTCGTCCGCTTCCCCACCCACCCGGAGGCGCCGGCGCGCGCACCGTGAGTGAGGCGCCCAGGATCGGCCGCACGCCCTGGGCCTCGCACGCCCTCACGAACCGCGCGGCCCCGTAGAGCCCGTCACGGTCGGTCATGGCCACGGCCGGTCTGTCCAACCCGGCGGACGGCAAGGCGAGCGCTGCCGCGCGGTCGGCCAACCCCTCCGGCGTGAACGCACCTTCCTTCAAGGAGAAGCACGACCGCACGTCGAGATGCACGAATGAGCCTTGCGACACGCAGGTGTTCCTCAATGGCAAGCTCCAGCCTCCGGACCATCCATCGAACATATGTTCGGCTCCGCAAAGATACGCCCTTCGCAAAGAGCCGGGCAAGCCCTATGCCTAACCGAGCCAGGAATCGTCGAGCTGAAGCCGGGATCTGGGTTCAGTTATCCCAACTTGTCGCCGTAACCTGGGATATGGATTTCCATACCCCGGCTTACCGGCCTAGGCTGAGACGCGATCAACGAACACCTGAGGCGCGATGCCTGAGCTGATCGAACTCACCTGGACCGACTCGGGACACCACCAGGTGGTGTCGAGCAGGGACCGTGGACCATTCCGCTACCAGGCCTACGTGCCGGACCCCATCGCCGCGACGGATCCATCCATCCATGGCGCGGCCATGGCGCGGCCATGGCGCAGGTAGAGGCGGCCGCGCAAGCGTGCAGCGCCCTCGACTCGTCGCCCGGCATCGACGACCTCGAACCGGTCGCGCGCCTGCTTCTCCGCGCTGAGAGCGTCGCGAGCAGCCGCATCGAGGGGCTCCGGCTATCGCATCGCCGGCTCGAGGAAGCACGATTCGAGCCCGGCGGTGCGGGCGGAACGGCCCGCGCCATCGTCCGCAACATCGAGGCGATGTCGACGGCGATCGATCTCGGCTCGGGATCCAAGGCCCTGACCGAGGACGGCCTGCTGTCCATCCATCGCATCCTCATGTACACGGATCAGGACCAGGAGATCGCCGGTGTGGTGCGGACCACGCAGAACTGGATCGGCGGCGGCAACACACCTCGGCGCGCGGAGTTCGTTCCTCCTCCTCCCGACCGGGTACCGGCGCTGCTCGATGACCTCATCAGGTTCACCAACCGCTCGGATCTGCCTGCCGTGTGCAGGCCGCCATCGCGCACGCCCAGTTCGAGACGATCCATCCCTTCGCCGATGGCAACGGGCGTACCGGACGTTGTCTGATCCATCTGATCCTTCGGCGCCGAGGGATCAGCTTACGCGTCGTTCCACCGGTCAGCGTCGTCCTGGCAGCCAACGCGGCAGAGTACGTGGCTGGCCTCACGGCTTTCCGTGATCTCGACGCGGCCACGTGGGTGGAGACGTCGCGTCATCGCTCCGCCTCGCCGGTGAACGCGCTATCGACCTGGGGTCCGCACTCTCGTCCTTGAAGCAGGAATGGCTCGAGCGGGCAGGGGAATCCCCGCAGCGGATCCGCGACTCGACTGCTCGTAGACGGGCTGGCGACTCATCCGGTCGTCTCGGTCGAGTCCGTCCAGCAACTCCTGCCTGTCCGTGGAGAGGCAGCACGCACGGCGATCCTGAGGCTCGAGGAGGCCGGGGTTCTACGGCAGGTCACGATCGGGAAGCGGAACAGAGCGTGGGCAGCGATCGAGGTGCTCGATCTGCTCGACGACTTCGACTCCCTGGTGCGATCGCCTGGGGACCCGTGACCGGCTCCTCCCCATGCTGACGATCCACCTCCTCCTTCCCCTCATCGGGCTCCGGCTCGAGCAGGCGCTCGTCCTTGCTGCGGCCATCGTCATCAGTACCGCAGCCGGCACGAAGAAGAGCCCGATCGAGGCGAGGCTCAGCACGCAGAACGTCGCCAGCACGAGTCGTTTCGCCATCTCGATACTCAGCATAAGGACCGCACGGTCCTCAATCCCACAGGCGTTCCATGTGCCAGCGGTCGTTGCCGCGGTCGAAGTAGAGATCCCAGACCGCGCCGCCTCGCGCCTCGACCCGCCAGTATTCGCGGTCGCGTCCGTCGGACCACCATCGGCCTTCGATCTTCCATCGCCCGATGATGTCGGCGACCTCGTAGCGCCTGCCACGCCACTCGAACGCGCTCGGCATGCCGGTGTCACGTTCGACCCTGATCTCCTCGTCGAATCGCTTCGTCACCGTCATGCCTCACAACCATCTGAATCGAACATGTGTTCGAGCGGAGGTTTGAATCTACGCCTGAGCTCCGACATCCGTCAAGATGAGCCTCGACGACCCCCGGAGGGTCAACTGACGGCCACTGCCGCCGTCCGGGTTCCCACACCGAGCTTGGCGAACGCATGCTCCAGATGCGAGCGCACGGTACCGGAGGTGATCCCGAGGCGGTGCGCGATCTCTCGATTCGTGAGTCCCTGCCGAACGAGCGAAAGCACCTCTCGTTCGCGGGAGGTCAACAGGCCGGCCGAGCGTGCTCGTCGGTACGCGGCCTCGAGGTGTGGAGCGAGCAACGTGAGCAGATCGCACTCACGATCGGTGAAGTCCCGGTCGGTCCGAGCGACGATCACGGCGCGGCAGATCGCGGGCGGCGACGCGAACGAGACCTTCACGGCGTTATCGATCCCGAACGGACCCATCGCCTGCCTGTGGAGCGGGAACCGTTCCATCTCGCGGCGCAGCACCACATCTGACATCCGGATCACGCCGGGCTCCCCTGGGCCAAGCCCTCGACGATATGGAAAGCCGCCGTGGGCATCCGAGAGATCGGACCCGTCATCACTGGGCTCGACTACCGGATCCATCTGCGGAAGCATCGATCGAGTCGAGAGGACGTGGGTGCGCCGGGCGTCCAGGTCGATGTCGTGGAAGGTGGTCTCGTCGTTCGGCACCAGCTCCCAGATGCCGTCGACGACGACCCGTGCGTACTCCTCGGGCGATGAAGTCTGACCGAGGTCGTCGATCAACCGGCACGCACGCTCGAGCATGGTGGCCATGTCGAACATCCTACGACGAACGTCGGATGGTGGGGAACGCTCGTGAGCGAGACGATCGATTTCGGGTCGCCCCTGGGGTCCGCTCGGATCCCGGTCGGCTCGGAGAGGGGGATCGAACATGAGACGAACGAGAACGATCGGCGCCGTGCTGGTCGTCTTGTCGCTGGCTACGATGGCGGGGGTTGCCCTCGGCACGCCCGGCTCGGGGGTCACGGCAGTGGTAGTCGCCGCCGGCACGATCGCGAACCCGATCGGCATACCGCAAGCGCCCGGCGAGGCGACGTGGATCACCGAGACGACGTTCGCACCGGGCGGCACGACAGGATGGCACTCCCACCCCGGAAAGACGCTCGTGGTGGTGGCTTCCGGAACCTTGACCCTGTACCGCGCACGCGGTGACGATTGCCGAGTGCGCGAGTTCACCGCTGGCGAAGGGTTCATCGAGCGACCGACCAGCGTGCACGTCGGGGTGAACGAAGGCGACGAGCCTGTGGTCCTGGGCGTGACGTACTTCCGGATCCGTGCGAACGACGTGCTCCGGATCGACAAGCCCGATCCCGGGGTCTGCGTGAGCTGACGACGCCGTATCATCCCGCCGTATCATCCCTTGGAGCGCTCGTGCGGGCGCCGATCCGCACGGGCGCGAAAGGGGTGCGATGACGACGGTGGCCGATCCCGAAGGGCAACTTTCTCCCGCGCCGCCTGCCGGTGACGGCGACGCCCCGTCGACCACCGACACGCACATCGCACTCGTCGAGCACTACTCCGCACGCAACTACCACCCGCTGCCGGTCGTCGTGGCCAAGGCCGAGGGCGCCTGGGTCACCGATGTCGAGGGCAGGCGCTACCTCGACATGCTCGCCGCCTACTCGGCGCTGAACTTCGGCCACCGCCACCCCGATCTCATCGCTGCTGCGCACGCGCAGCTCGATCGGGTCACGCTCACGAGCAGGGCGTTCCACAACGATCAGATCGGCGCGTTCTGCAAGGGCCTCGCCGAGCTCTGCGGCATGGAGATGGTGCTGCCGATGAACTCGGGCGCCGAAGCCGTCGAGACCGCGCTGAAGACCGCTCGCCGCTGGGGCTACGACGTGAAGGGCGTGCCCGAGGACCGCGCGAAGATCGTCACCTGCGAGGGCAACTTCCATGGGCGGACGATCACGATCGTGAGCTTCTCGACCGACCCGAGCGCAACGGCAGGATTCGGACCGTTCACGCCCGGGTTCGAGACCGTGCCCTACGGCGACGCAGCAGCGCTCGAGACGGCGCTCGCCGACCCCAACGTGGTGGCGTTCCTGGTCGAGCCGATCCAGGGCGAGGCCGGCATCATCGTGCCACCCGAGGGGTACCTGCGACGCGCGCGCGAGCTCTGTGACGAGCACCGAGTGCTGCTGATCGCCGACGAGATCCAGTCGGGGCTCGGGCGCACCGGTCGCACGTTCGCGTGCGAGCACGAGGGCGTCACGCCCGACGTCTACGTGGTGGGGAAAGCGCTGGGCGGAGGCATCGTGCCGATCTCGGCGGTGGTGTCGAGACGTGACGTGCTCGGCGTGTTCCGCCCTGGCGAGCACGGTTCCACGTTCGGCGGCAACCCGCTCGCGTGCGCGATCGGCATCGAGGTGCTCCGCCTGCTGATCACGGGCGAGTATCAGCGCCGGTCCGACGAGCTCGGCACTGCATTGATCGAGCGGCTCCGGGCCGAGGCGCCGGCCGGAGCCGTCTCCGAGGTGCGCGGCAAGGGCCTGTGGGTGGGCATCGAGCTGACACCCGAGGCCGCGCCGGCCCGCGCGGTATGCGAGCGGCTGATGGAGATGGGCGTGCTCGCCAAGGACACCCACGAGACCACCGTGCGCCTCGCCCCTCCGCTCTGCATCACGCAGGAAGACCTCGAGTGGGCAACCGAGCGCATCCTCACGGCCCTGGCCGAGCGGCTCGGCTGATCATCGGTTCGAACGACGGCGCCGCCGCCGGCACTTCGGAGCTCCCACTTGTTCCCGGCGACGTGGTCACGCTCACGGAGGTCTGGCAAGGGCGCGCGCTCGCCGTGCGGAAGGTTCGGGTGGTCGAGGACATCCCCGGTCGCCACCGGGCGTTCTTCCTCGCGCCAGGCTCCCGCTTCCTGAACGACCCCCGGGACCACGGCGAGGTGCGGTTCCACGACGGGCCGTGGGAGCTCGAGACGGTCGCTCGAGACCGGCCGGTGCTGTCGTTCGCGTTCCCGGAAACTCCCTATGCCGTGCTGCTGTCGTGGAGCCTCCCTCAGTGGCGCTTCCGTGGGTACTACGTCAACATCCAGTCGCCGCTACGGCGGCGCGGCGATGGGTTCGAGTACACGGACTGGTTCCTGGATGTGCGCATCCCTCCAACGCTGGACACCCACGAGTGGAAGGACGAGCACGAGCTCGAGGAGGCAGTCGAGCGAGACCTGCTCACCCGTGCCGAGGCGCGAGATGTGCGCGAGGCCGGGGAGCGCGCGATCGACCACGTGCTCGGGCGGCATGCGCCGTTCGACCATGACTGGTCGTCGTGGCGTCCCGACGCCGCGTGGGGCCCCCTCGACAAGAGCTGAGCGGCCCCTCGAGCGGGGATATCTGGAGGTCTAAGCAACCCGCGCAGAAAGGATCAGCAAGACGGGTACCGCGACACCGATCCACCCAGCACGATGCCGGCCACCGCCATCCCGCGGCCGGATTCGCGTCCGTCCGACCGATCGATCTGCGCCTTGGCCTGATAGCCGAAGATCAGGGCCAGGATCGACCCGATCCCGTAGATCCAGACGATGCCGAGGACGAGCGAAGCGATCGCCAGCCCATTCGTCTTCTGTTGCACGAACGACGGCGGTGCGAAAGGCGGGCTCGCCGGAAGCGGCGCCTGGGCCGGCAGGAGGTCACGGCCGCAGTACCGGCACACGACCGCCGCTGCCTGGATCTGCTCCACGCAGAACGGGCACCGCTTCGTTCCGACGTCAGCCGACCTGGGTTCGCTCTCGTCGCTCACGGGACCTTTCCTCAGCTCGAGGGGTCGGACCGTACCGAGCGATCGGTGGTGATGCGATGAAGGGCGTCGGCACCATCGCTCCCACACTTGCTCGAAGGGGAGCGTAGGATGCCGCCGTTCCACTAGGGAAGGGAGATCCACTGATGGACAGCTCAGGTGGTTTCACGACGCCTCCACCGCCGCCTCCACCGCCGCCCGGCGATGGACAAGGCGCAGGAGGGCCCGGGCTCCCACAACGGGGGATCGGAGAGATCCTGAGCACCGCGTTCGAGATCTACAAGGCGAACGCCTCGAGTCTGCTGATGATCGTGGCGATCGTCGTGGTGCCGTTGACGTTCGTGAGCGCCTTCATCGGTGGCGTTCTCTTCGCGCCCGATACCGAGACGATCACCGTGCTCGGCGAGCCTGTCGGGGAGGTCAGCGCTCGCACGGCGAGTGCAGCGTTCTTGGTGTTCCTCGTGGGCATCGTGATCGCGGTCATCATCAACGCGGTGCTACAGGCCGCGCTCATGCGTGGGGCGGCCCTGGGAAGCATCGGCGACCCGGTCGACATCGACGCCTCGTACAAGTGGGGGTTCGCGCGGTTCGGCAGCGTGCTCTTGATCTCGATCTTGGTCGGCCTCGTGGTGCTCGTGGGGCTGATCCTGATCGTCATACCTGGCCTGATCTTCGCTGTGATGCTGTCGGTGGCGATCCCGGCCCTCGTCGTTGAGAACCTCCGTGGCACCGACGCGATGAGCCGGTCATGGAACCTGGTGAAGGGCCACTTCTGGCACGCCGTCGGCGTCATCATCGTCGCCGGCATCATCACGGCGGTCGTGGGCGGCATCGTCGGAGCGATCGGTGGCGTATTCGGCGACAACTGGTTCTTGTCGTGGATCTTTCAGGCCATCGCGCAGATCATCACGGCCCCTTTCGCGGCAATCGTGAGCGTGCTGCTCTACCTCGACCTTCGAGCCCGTCGGGAAGCCCTCACCGCCGACGGTCTGCGCGCCGAGTTGAACCGCGCGGCGTAACAGGCGTCACTGCCTCGATCGTTCAGGGAGGCGTCCCGCGTGGCGCCTCCCTTCGGGGTTGTCGCCGATGCCTTCCGCGGGCGAACCTATGACCGTGACGAGCCCTCCTGACCTCTCCGTGCTCCGGTCACGGTTCCCCGCGCTCGCACGCATGCAGGACGGTCGCCCCGTCGTCTACGTCGACGCCCCGGGAGGATCACAGGTGCCCGACACCGTGATCGATGCCGTGGCCACTCATTTCGGTCGAGGCATCTCGAACATGGACGGCGTGTTCGCGGCGAGCGAGGACATCGAGGAGACCGTCGCCACCGCACGTCGCGCTGGGGCGGACCTCGCTGGCGCCGACCCTCATCGCATCGTGTTCGGCGCGAACTCGACCTCGCTGCTGTTCCATCTCTCGCGTTCGTTCGCCCGCACGATCGGGCCCGGCGATCATGTGGTCGTGACGCGCCTCGATCATGACGCGAACGTGCGTCCGTGGGTGTTGGCCGCCCGCGACGCCGGCGCGTCCGTGATCTGGGTCGACGTGCGCCCCGACGACGCCACGATCGACCTCGAGTCGTTCGACGCCGCGCTCGAGCGGGCTCCGAAGCTCGTGGCGTTCACGCTCGCCTCGAACGCCGTCGGCACCGTCACGCCGGCCGCGGAGATGGTCGCGAAGGCCAAGGCCGCCGGCGCGCTCGTCGCCGTCGACGGGGTGCACATCGCCCAGCACCGCTCGATCGATCTCGACGCGCTCGGCGCCGACATCGTCACGATCTCGCCGTACAAGGTGTTCGGGCCGCACATGGGAATGGTCGCCGCGAGCGCACAGGTCCTCGAGGCCTGGGATCCGTACCGGGTGCGCCCTGCCGAGCACTACGAGTCGCCCGAACGCTGGGAGACGGGAACGCAGAACCATGAGGCCATGGCCGGGTTCGCGGCCGCCGTGGATTACCTGGCTGAGATCGGGGGCACGGGCGGACACGTCACCGACGGAAGCAGGCGCGTTTCGTTGCTCGCGGCGTTCGACACCATCGGTGCCCACGAGCGAGGGCTGGCGCGACGCTTCCTCGACGGGATCGCCGGCATCGACGGGGTGCGCCTCTACGGCATCGCCGATGTCGAACGGCTCGCGGAACGTACGCCGACGTTCGCGGTGCGTGTGGGCGACGCGCATCCGCGCGAGACCGCGAAGGCTCTCGCCGAGTGCGGCATCTTCGTCTGGGACGGGCACTACTACGCGATGGAGCTCTACGACCGACTCGGTCTGCTCGAGACTGGCGGCGCGGTGCGCATCGGCTTCTGCCACTACCACTCCCTCGACGAGGTCGATCGGGTGCTGGGGGCGCTCGCCGAGCTGGCCTGAGATCCATGCTTGCCAGCGTGAGGAAGCTGACACGCCCCCGCTGACCTGCGACGATCCGGCTCGAGGCCGTATCGCGCCCATCGGCCGATTGGTACGATCGGGCGACCGCCTGCACGAGCTCCCTTCCGAAAGGAACGACATGCGCATCCTGATCCTGGGCGGAGACGGCTACCTCGGGTGGCCGACCGCGATGCGGTTCTCCAACCGCGGCCACGAGGTGCATGTGGTCGACAACTACCTGCGCCGCACCGCCCACCAGGAGGCTGGGTCGGAGTCGCTCACACCGATCGCGGCAGGCCTCTCGGATCGGGTTGCGGCGTGGCGCGACGTGACCGGCCACGAGATCGGGGTCACCGAAGGCGACCTCACCGAGTGGAGTGTCACCGAGTCGTTGTTCCGCGAGCTCCGGCCAGAGGCGGTCGTGCACTACGGCGAGATGCCGAGCGCGCCGTATTCCATGAAGGATCGCGATCACGCGGTCTTCACGCAGACAAACAACGTGGTGAACACGCTGAACGTGATCTACGCGATGCGCGACTTCACCCCCGACGCGCACCTCGTGAAGCTCGGCACGATGGGTGAATACGGCACGCCGAACATCGACATCGAAGAGGGCTACATCGAGATCGACCACAACGGGCGTCGCGATACGCTTCCGTTCCCGAAGCTGCCGGGGTCGATGTACCACCTGTCGAAGGTGCACGATTCCCACAACATCCACTTCGCCTGCCGCGTCTGGGGGATGCGGGCGACCGACCTGAACCAAGGCGTCGTCTACGGCATCCACACCGACGAGACGCGCCTCGACGACCGCCTACTCACGCGGTTCGACTACGACGACGTGTTCGGCACTGCCCTCAATCGCTTCTGCCTGCAGGCGGTGATCGGGCATCCGCTCACGGTGTACGGCAAGGGCGGGCAGACCCGTGGCTACCTGAATATCGTCGACACGCTGCGCTGCGTGGAGCTCGCGGTTTCGAACCCCGCCGAGCGCGGCGAGATGCGCGTGTACAACCAGTTCACCGAGTCGTTCTCGATCCTCGAGCTCGCCGAGCTCGTGCGGAAAGCCGGCGCCGAGGTCGGCCTCGACGTGGCGGTCGAGTCGATCGACAATCCGCGGTTCGAACTCGAGGAGCACTACTACAACCCGGCGCACACGAAGCTGCTCGATCTGGGCCTCGAGCCCCACTTGCTGTCGGAAACCCTGATCGAGTCGGTCTTCGCCGAGATCGAACGGCACAAGGGCAGGGTGATCGCCGACCACATCCTGCCGCGCGACCGTTGGAAGCCGGCCGCCCCCGCCGAGATTCCGGCGTCGTAGTCCCATGTGGGCGCTTCGGGTGATCGCCGGCGCGGCAGCGATCGCATTCTTCCTCGCTGCCGCCCGGTCCTATCGGCGACGCAACATCAGCAGGCTCAGCCTGTTCACGGCGTTCCTCGCGACGATCGCGGTCGTACTGCTCGCCGCGGCACCCAACCTGTTCGACCCCGTGTTCGGCACGTTCAACTTCGAGGCCGGCAACAACGGCCGCCTGGTCGGGGTGCTGCTGGGCTCGGTCGTCGTGCTGTTCCTGCTGCTGTTCCGGCTGCAAGGTCACTCCGATCGCAGCGGGCGCGCGATCCGCCAACTCGTGGAGTCGCTCACCGTCGAGCGCTTCGATTGGGCGGAGGCCGAGCGGCGCGTGCCGCCCGGCCCCAAGGTGATCACCCTCTCTCCTGCCTACAACGAGGCGGAGAACGTGGGCCCGGTGATCGATGCCATGCCCAAGGAAGTCTCGGGCTACCACGTCGTGCCGATCGTGATCGATGACCACTCCGATGACGGCACCGCCGAGGCCGCCCGCATGGCCGGCGCGCTCGCCGCCACCTTGCCGATCCGTCGCGGGGGCGGCATGGCGTTGCGCGTCGGCTACGACATCGCGCTGCAGCTCGGCGCCGACATCGTCGTGACGCTCGACGCCGACGGACAGCACCTTCCCGAGGAGATCCCGGCCCTCATCGCGCCCATCATCGAGGACCGCGCCGACCACGTGAATGGCTCACGCATGCTCGGAGACTTCGAGCGTGGCGGCGGCTTCCTCCGCCACGCCGGGGTGCACTTCTTCTCGTGGCTCGTCACGATCCTCACGGGCCAGCGCATCACCGACATCTCCAGCGGTTACCGAGCCACGCGCGCCGAGACCCTCCGCAAGCTGATACTGGTGCAGGACCAGTTCTGGACCTCCGAAGTCACGATCGAGGCGCTTCGGCAGCGAGCGCGCATCGTGGAGGTGCCGGTGACGTTCCTCACACGGCGCGGCGGCGAGTCGAAGAAGCCCAAGAGCATGCGCTACGCGTGGCACTTCTCGAAGGCGATCGGCAAGACTTGGCTCAGGTGAGGCTCAGGCCGGCCGCCGTGGTGTCGGTTTGGTCGCGGTGGCGCGTTGCAGACACCATGGCACGACCACAGCCGGTGCCGTGATGCCCACGACGTAGGCGACCTTCGCCCAGGCGTCTTCGAACCCGCCGGCGATGCCGATGACGGTCGCCGCGACGAGCACCGCGGCCGCAGGGCGGAGCGCTCGCCACGCGCCTCGGCCCCCGGTCGCCCCCAGCAGCCCGGCAGACACGATGAGCGTGCCAGCCGTCGCGACGACGACGCCCGTCACGTGCAGCGCCCCGTGCCACGACGTAGGCTCGCCGGACGCGTCGGTCGGGAAGGCGAGCAGCGCGTCGCCGCTCGCCGTCACGACGTATCCGCCCACCGCGAGCATCGAGACGGCTGCCGGCCGCAAGGCGCCCAGAGCGAACACGAGGTAGCACCCGCCCAACCAGAGGAAGGTCGCGATCATCGGCACCC
>Ga0180121_10001114_pt1 | contig 11352 bp, 8 predicted proteins | sample AntDrymUQ5402106_2_FD_129676 | JGI IMG/M metagenome (GOLD analysis project Ga0180121, IMG submission 129676) | Polar desert sand microbial communities from Dry Valleys, Antarctica - metaG UQ540 (21.06) (version 2) (version 2) | ecosystem: Environmental > Terrestrial > Soil > Desert | place...
CGCCAACTCAAAAAAATCTAGTTCATGTCGCAGCTTCAGGGTGGTGCGGAACATTAAAACAACTCCTGTGCCGTTGAGAACAAGGCTGTTCGCACGACGAGGTCAACGCCTTGGAGTGGCGGCGGCCAGGCGCCGCTTGGGCCTGCGGCGGCAAAGCGCAGCACTGTTTAGGAGATTCACGCAAACAACGTTTGTGACAGCCTACGGCGGACCAAAGCGCCGCCAGGCCGGCGCACTCCAAGGAGTTGACTGGCCGCGCTTATGTTTTGCGTGGACTGCTTTTGCTTATGAGTGGCCGGGACCCCGCGGGCCGGAAAGATCGCGACAAGGGTTTTCACCTTGACCCGAGCCTGCATGCGGAGTTTGACCCGGTGATTAGGCAGTTGCGGCCAAACTAGTGAAAGCAATTAATCGCCCGGGGCTTTCGACTCCTCATCTGAGCTCAGGGAAGAGCTGATGGAAATAAACTGGGAGCGGGGCTTTTTGTCTCGCAGCCGGAGCTTGATGAAGGTAAAGGCAACAGCGACTACAACTGCCAGGACAAAACCTCCGAGTAGATGCTTGCCCAGGTCGTTGAAATCAGTGGCAGGGTTATCTTGCAGGAAACTGACCGTGATGAAACTGAGATGGTAGAGCGCAATTATCGTTGGCATAGCTTCGGAGACCTTTCTTTGACAAGGGTCCAAGGGTTTCACGTAGCCAGCTGCAAACTTAGACGCCCGCCCTGCCGGGTTGTTCCGCTTTTGAACCACTATTACTAATCAGGAAAATACAAATGAACTCTTACACCGATCCAGCCATACGCATTGCGCTATTACCGCGCGACACAAATTCAGCGGGCACAATTTTTGGCGGCGTTATCCTGAGTTATATCGATATGGCCGGCGCCATCGAGGCGCATCGACGTACGCGTATGGGGCGATTCGTAACCGTAGCGATGCGCGAAGTGATCTTTCACAAGCCGGTGTTTGTTGGCGACCTGGTCAGTTTTTACGCGGAGACAGTGAGCATCGGAACCACCTCGATAACTGTGCGCGTGATCGTTGAAGCAGAAAGAGTGGGAGAAAGCAGTGAGCGCGTGCGCGTGACGGAAGCTGAAGTGGTCTATGTTGCCGTAGACGAGCACCGACGTAAGACCGCGATTAATAAAACAAAATAGGAGGCATTCCTGCCTTCATCGGCCGATTTTTAATTCTCTTCTCAAAGGATTCTCAAGAATTTCGAGTCGCACTCAAACCACGCCTCTCCTTGGAGTGCGCCGGCCGGGGGTCGAGCGCCTTCGGCAGCTCGCCCGCATTGAGATAAAACAGCCCGATGTTATCGAGGGTAGTGGCAACGCCGGCGCGGTCTCCAGCGGCACGACGAAGAGGAAGCGCTTGCTGGTAGGACTCGATCGCTTTCTGTTCCAGACCCAGCGCAATGTAAGCGACGCCGCTGTTGTTTAGGGCCTGGGCCTGCTGCGGATCGTCTCCCTCAGCTCGCCAGCCCTGCAATTCCTGGTGAAAGATGTCCAGCGCTTTTTGCCTCTCGTCCAGGAGGTAATGAACGACGCCGATGTACTGAAGCGTTTCTATGCTTGAGGCAAAGCCACCTACAAACTCCTCCATCTCCAGCCGGTACTTGGAAGCTCACTCCGTCGCGCACCAGCCCCACGGCTGTTCGGCTGTATCAAATTTTGATCGTTTAATTGTTGGGCGAAAGGGTAGAATGCGCTCCGGCATTGTGCGGATGCTCCCGGCAGTAAGGTTCACAGCAGTAATGCTCTCAGAATAAGCAAAAGAATTTTACTAAAACAGGACTATCTCTATGGCTACTATATTGGTCGTCGATGATGACGAGATTATCCGCGAAGTGCTCTGCGAACTCTTCAGCGGGGAACACCTATGTCACGCGACAGCTACTGCTGAGCAGGCGCTGACGCTATTGGAGGCTGTCGAGTACGACATCGCAGTCCTGGATATTTCACTCCCAGGGATGAGTGGACTGGAGCTGCTGGGGCATATCCGCCAGCGCTGGCCCAAGACACCCGTGATCATCATCACGGGAATTGACTACCATGAATACGTTGGTGACTTGATCAGGATGGGGGCTTCCGACTACCTGGTGAAGCCTTTCGGTTTACAAGAGGCTCACGGAAAAGTTACTGGCGCGATGGTTAAAGATGAGGGTTGGCTGGAAGCTGTGAAGGAGAGTGCTAATCGGGCCCTGCAGCAAGGTCGCCCGTCAGTCCAAAGTTCAGATAAGGCAGCTGATCGCCGCTTCGCGGCGCGGTACAAGACACATCGGGCCGCTCGCTTGTTGTTTACGGTTGCCTTGCCCGACCTCGAAGCCAGTTCTCCCGGCAAACCGGAATCGCTCTCGGTGGTCGGCCACACGCGTGATATTAGCAAGACCGGACTATCTCTTGTCGTGCCCGGTCTTCATATCCGAGACTCCGAACTCTTTGGCAACGAGAGTTTGCTACAACTCACTCTGAGCCTGCCGACGGGAATAGTGGATATTGCGGCTACGCCGGTGCGTTATGAATGGCTCGATGAAAAGTCTGAAAACAAAAGTTACCTAATTGGTGCTCGCATCACGGGTATCCGAGACGATGAGCGCGCTCGATTCGATGAGTACGTGAGCGCTCTGTCTTGAACGCCTTCCCACCACAGCTTTACACAAAGCAGTGGGTGAGTCCGCGGTAGCGGACGCGTGATAATAGCCCAGCAGTTCACTGCTGGGGTGACGAGTTAAGAAAATGTAGTCCGTGAAGCGGACGGCTGAATTGCTCTGCATGAATATCTATCTTTTTCAGTCGTCCGCTTCACGGACTTGGTCGCAGATGCTGCAGTCCCCAGCGATAAATCGCTGGGCTATTTTCAGTCGTCCGCTAACGCGGACTGGGCGCTCAGCACTTTTTGTGCAAGCCCATCAGAACCCGATTACTCTGGCGACTTATCGGAGATCGCTCCAGCCATGACTGCTGGTTCGCAGCCCAAGCTCGTTAGAAACTAAGCCTGACCCGCACTGTAACCTGACGATTTCCACCAGAACCACCGCCCGGGCCAAAGAAGAAGTTATTTGAGGTGCTGGTAGATTTGAGAAAGTGTGGCGAGGCCATGTTCCCGACTGGGTTGGCGTTGTTCGCACGGTTTAAGGCGTTCGAAGCATAAATCGACAGGCCAAAAGAGTAGGGTCTTTGAATTGGTGGCTTGACGGGCGGCTTTTCTTCGGTTGTGGCTGTGGCTGTGGTCACAACCTTGCTGCCGGGCGGCGGTGATTTCGGTGGAATAGCCTTGCCAAACTTAAAGACTTTCTCCACACCGATGTTCAATGACATGAAACTCGGTCCGGTCCCCAGGTTTCGCGGAATGATTTGCTGTCCGGCGCCAGGGTTCGGATCAAGTGCGCCGTAGGGAGTGACTACGACGCCCGGTCTGTTCAGGTCCGTTGCGAACGCGGGACGCTCCGCAAACGAATTGTCGCGATTTGTATCTTGCCCGGTAGTGATATCGAATGGCCGGCCGGAGAAGGCGACCATAAACGCATTGAAACTAAGCAGGGACTTAGTTTGATAATTGCCGCCACCATAGAAGCTATGACGACTCACCCACTGAGATCGTGACCATTCGCTGCTGAAGTCATAGGGATCGAAAGGCGCGCCGCTCGTCCCACTGTCAGTGTTTCTGCTTCTGCCAACGTTGTAGGTGGTCCAAAAAGTGGCTTTCTTGATCGTCCCGTTAATGTTCACACTCAAAGAATTACTCACGGTGCGACCGTTTGATTGAGACTCGAGAATATTTCCAGCGCTTTGGCCCAGCGGCCTCACATCAAGTCCCGCCAGGGGCGCGTTGGTATTCACAGTGCGCAAAGTGCGCAGCGTGCGCGTGTGGTAATAGGTAAGCGTAACTTTCAGATTCGGATCCAGTTGTTGCTCCAGGGAGAATGACGAACGTAGCGCCGCTAACGGAGCCAGATTCACATTAAGGAATCGTCTCGTTTGTGGCTGAGCGAACGATGAGAGCTGATTGATAGAAGGCACGGCTGGAAACAGATCAAGCAATGCTGGATCCGTCACCACGAACTGCTGTTGATTGACTCCGTTAAATCTAAGCGATTGCAGAGTCAAATCTTCGGATATGCGATTATAAAAGACGCCGAATCCTCCGCGCATCACGGTTTTGAACCGTTGTTGCCGGCCGGGCGTCGCCGGCGCTGGCGGAGTTGGCTTTGCATCGCCGGTGATCTTCGTTTCCTTCGCCTCGGCCGGGGCCGGTTTCTTATCGCTCCCCCACGAAGGTGACCAGGCGAATGCTATGCGGGGAGCGAAGTTCAAGAGACTGTTGATATTAGTCTGATCCTCATAGCGCAATCCCGGCGAGATTGTAAAGTTTGGTAGCACCTTCCAGTCGTCCTGTAAGTACAGGCTGAGATCGGTCTGGCTGACTTTCGTCTGTGGGTTGCCGCCGGCGATGGAGAATTGCGTCGCGCCGCCGCCCAGGCTTCTGATTTGCGCAGCATCTAGACGACGACGTTGAAACAAGAGCGTCCGCCGGTAACGTTCCAAACTGCTGAGTTCAATTGTGCCTCCATCGGGAATCACCTGATCGTTCGCATCAAGCCGAGGCCCAACGCCGCCCGCAAATGTATACGAGCCTCCGAAATTTGCCGGCGAAATACTTTCTACCGCCAGGTGCCTGATGCGAACTCCTACTTTGACGAAGTGCTTACCAACTGACCACGAGGTAAAGTTTTGGGCCTCGATTCGAGCCTGCTTGTTAGACGTGGAGCCGATTTGCGAACCGCCACCGAAGAATGAGTCCGCCACATTAAGGGCGGGTAGGGCAGTGTCGGCTATTTGCCGGAAGACGTTGCGGCTTAGCATCACACGTGTTTCGTTAATCATCGTCTCACTAAGCACGGCGGTCTCTGTCAGTTGCAACGTGTGGTTGGCACGGTTTCCGTGGAACGCCCGTGAGGGCAACGAGAAACCGCCGATGCCTTGCAGATTCTGAGAGCCACTGCCGTATTCATAATTGCCAACGAGTGTGTGATTCTTACTAAGCTTCAGATCACCGCGAGCGCTCATGTATGAGGAGACTTGCGGTGTCACAAATGTTTGATTGAAGGCAACCGGCTTCAAGGTTACGAGATCAAGAATCGTGGCGTTGACAACCGCGTTACCGTCGCTGGCATAACGTCCTATGTGGAGCGAGAACGATGAGCGTTTGGAAACGATTGGTCCGGATAAGTTTCCGGTCAAACCGCGGTGTTGATACGGCGCACGACGTGGCGCAAAGGGATTGCGTGAGTTGAGGCTTTCATCATTGAAGTTGAAGTTGACGCCGCCGTGGAATTTGTCTGAGCCGGGCTGAGTAAAAATCTCAATGCCGCCCCAGCCGGGGAATTCATTTTCAGCGGAGTAGGGATTCTGGTTTAGGCGAACTTCGCGGATCGCTTCCTTCGGCGGCATCTGGCCGTTCGAGAATCCATCGACCTTTAGCTGGGCTCCGCCTTCGCCTTCAGTTGGCCCGGCCATGGCTTGCAGCGCGGCGAGCAAGGCAGACGGGTCATTCGGCAATGCTTCCAGGTCGCTTTGTCGCAGAATTATTGCGTCTGCGTTTCTATCGGAGTCTGTGCTGACGCCTTTATTGTCGACGGTGACGGATTGTTCCAGCGGCGCCAGGTCTAACTGCAAATCAAGAGTCGTGCTCTTGCCCGGGCCGACCTCTACGTCTTTTGTTTCGAGTTTGTTGAAACCCGCAGCGATAACCCGCAAATCGTATCGACCTGCGGGTAGCCCCCTGAACTCATAGTTTCCTGATTGATTTGTCGTTGCCGTCCGTTCAACGCCCCCCGCGTCTTTCGCAAACACAGTGGCGTCGATGACCAGGCTCCCTAACTGATCCGTGAGTGTCCCCCTAATCCCGCCGGTGTTTCGCTGAGCCAGAGATGCCGGAGCCAGCAAGCTGAGGACAAAGGCACAAGCCAGGACTTTCTGATGCAGCGGGGAATTAGAGCTAACTGACATAAGGCTTTCGTTGTGGGAAACGACTACCCGGATTCTTTTTGAACGTCTTGAGTTTGAACTGAAAAACCTGCGATTACCTACCGGTTACACGTTAAGCAGGCGCCCCGGTTTCAATAAGTGTTGAGAGATAAATAACTGGCTGAAAATTATCACGAACCCTGCGGGCGTGCCAGGCTAATCGCAACGGCCGGTTGCCTCCTCGGGTTTCGGTCCGTTAGTGCCCCGTTTCGCCAAAAGGTTGCGCGGCCACGAGTAATCGTCCTCTCTTTCCCTTTCGGGCAGACGAAATCTCCACTAGAATGCGTCAACCGTTGCCTTGTAAGACAAACGAAACGAGGAATCATCTCTGTGAAAAGCTACAAGATAATTTTGATCCCACTGACCCTGATCTCTTGTTTTTACGTTTCCATGATAGCGCAGAATCCTGCGCCGGCAGGTATCCGTCCTGTCCCGCCTGAAGGCAAGGGCGTGGTTGCATTGCGCGCCGCCCGCTTGATTGACGGCACGGGCGCGTCGCCGATTCCGAACGCCATCATTATCGTTACCGACAACAGAATCTCGGTAGTGGGTGATGCCACTTCTGTTCGTATTCCTGCTGGCGCGAAGGTAATCGATCTCGGCGACGTCACGTTACTTCCAGGTTTCATCGATGCCCACACGCATCTCATCGGTCGCGTGCTGGGCGATCCCGAAGGAGATATGTCTGCAGTCAAAGATTACGAAGCCTTCGGCGCGATACTCGGGGTCAATCATGCGCGGAATACTTTGATGGCCGGGTTCACCACCGTGCGGAACGTCGGCGCCTCCGGCCCGTTCAATGACATCGCAATGCGCAAGGCAATCAACGAGGGCTGGACGCCCGGGCCACGAATGGTAACGGCGGGTCACTCGCTGGGAATTACCGGTGGACACTGCGACAACAACGGCTTCAAGCCCGGGCTGTTGGACCGGTCCATCGCGGAAGGAATCGCGAATGGGCCGGATGAGATTCGAGCCGCCGTGCGTTACCAGGTCAAATATGGCGCCGATGTAATCAAGACCTGTGCGACTGGAGGCGTGCTTTCGGAAGGCGACGCGGTCGGCACTACGCAATACAACTTTGAAGAATTGAAGGCGATGGTCGAGGAAGCGGCCCAGCACGAAAGGAAGGTAGCCGCGCATGCTCACGGCACTGAAGGAATTAAGATCGCGACCCGTGCAGGAGTCGCCTCGATTGAGCACGGATCATTTCTCGACGAAGAGGGCGCACGTCTGATGGCCCAGCGCGGTACATTTATGGTGCCGACGCTGATGGCGGGCGAGGCCGTTGAGAGGGCAGCAAAGAACGGCGTGCTCAAAGGACACCGCGCTGAGAAGGCTCTGGCAGCGGCCGCCGCCATGCGCAAAGCAATTAAGATCGCCGTGGCCAATAAAGTGCCGATCGCTTTGGGAACTGATGCCGGTGTGATTCCACATGGCACTAACGCGCGTGAATTCGTCCTGATGGTCGAATGGGGCGGCATGAGTAACATGGATGCAATCAAAGCGGGTACCCTTAACGCCGCTACACTGTTGGGATGGGAAAAAAACCTCGGCTCGCTGGCGCCGGGCAAATGGGCCGATATCGTCGCCGTCTCAGGCGATCCCCTCAAGGATATCCATGCGACGGAAAAGGTCGTGTTTGTGATGAAGAATGGCGTGATTTACAAGCCGGGTCTGGAGTAAGGCCCGTACGGGTTGATGAGATTACTAGCGCTGAAGGCGCGAAATGAAAGAAGCCCTAGAACTTCTCCAATTCTTCAGCCGAAACTTGTTATTTCGCGCCTTCAGCGCTTCGGGGACCGTAATGACCTTTACCCAGGGCGTTGCCCTGGGCTATCACATTTCGCGCCTTTGGCGCTGAGAATCAGAGGCTACCGCGAGGGGTACTAACTTCATTGCCTTCAAGCGTCGCTTTCTTAGCAACGCCAATGGAGCACCCTTAATTCAGCCGTGCTTGAACTCGGTGAAGGGCAGTAGCGGCTTCGGCAAAGCCGGGCTGTTGCTCGAGCGCCTTACCATAGTGTCTCGCTGCTTCCAGATATTTATGGCGCGTTTCATAAATGCGACCGAGATTGAAGTGCGGAAAAGCGTACGACTCATAACGCGGCGCGAAGAGCGCCCGTTTGAACCAACGAACGCTGCTGTAAGCATCGCCCTTGGCTAAAAGGTAACTGCCGATGTCGTTATAAGGATTCCCGAGGGTCTCATCCACTCGAATTGCTTCCAGACATTCTTCAATTGCTTCGTCATAACGATGCTGAAAACTGTAGACCCAACCGAGGAATGTATGAGCCTCGGCAGTCGGGTATATTGCGATTGAACGTTTATAGAGTTCGATCGCTTCTTCGAACTTCTCCGCCATCTGGGCCTGATAGGCCTTCTGGAAAAGGTGTCTGGCTTCATACTTCCCATCTGGCGAAGCGTCACCTTCGAAAAAATCGTCGTTCATCTTCTACCTACAGGCAATCTGTGTTCTGCTTGCGGCCCTGGTCCAGGCGCTTGATGCGCCCCTCAATCCGCGGAGAAATTACCTTTCTGGCCACGATTGCGGAACGCAGAACGTCTGCATCAAATTGAGTCTGTTCGCGGGGGACCAGCAAACGCGTCCCCTTTAACATTGCGTATCCGTCACCACCATCGATAGCAACGTAATCGGTGGTGGCGACGGTGTACTTCTTTTTGGGGTCGAGGGCTTTACGATTAACCGCCAGGTTCACAATTCGAGAGCCCTGGGGGCGCGTGGCATCAAACGTGAACTGGATACCAGACACCTGAGGAAAGCGTCCCGGTTCGGCGTCTTCCGCGCTCCGGGCCACTCCGTGCTCCAATGCCTGGCGCAGGGTGGCGCCATCCAACTCTATTTTGACCACTCTGTTTTTGAACGGGAGAATAGACAGTACATTTCTATTTGTTAACGGTCCCGGACGAATCAGCTCATCGGCACGAATCGAACCGCCATTAATCAAACCTACCTCGGCTCCAGTCGCTGTACGAAAGGCATCAGCGATAAAGTTTCCCACGTTTGTTTCCCGGCTGCGGCCGGCGGCGCTCCGGGCGTCAAGTTCTACATTGGTCCGGCCCACGACTTTCGCAAGCTCCTTCAAGATAGCGCCATACTTTCGATTGATTGCCGCAAAACGCGTGTCCTCTTTGATCTGGTCGGTTACCGGGACCACCTTCCAATCGATGCTTTCTACCGCGCCGGTGGTCTTCAAGATGTTGAGGTTGATCTGACCAACCTCGCGGGCATCTGCAGTCATTTTGAAAATGGGCGCCCCGCCTGAAGCCGACTCCAACAACGAATGTTCATGCCCGCCGATGATCACATCAATGTCAGCGCACCGCGCAACTTCCTTATCTTCGCTCATCGTCAGATGAGTTAATGCCACCACTGTCCTGGCACCGCGAGCGTGAAGTTCGGCAACCATTTTCTTTGCCGTCTCACACGGATTGAGGAACTCAATATCCGGACCCGGCCGCGAAGTAGTCTTTGTTTCCTCTAACGTCAGCCCGAATATTCCCACCTTCACGCCTTCAAACTCGCGAATCACAAAGGGCAGGGCATCGCCGAATGGCTTGCCTGTCTTTTTATCGATTACGTTGGCGGCCAGCCATTTGAATTTCGATTCCTTCATTCGCTGTAGCAACTCGGCGGGCCCAAAGTCGAACTCATGATTACCGAAAGTTGCGTAGTCGAGACCGGCGGCGTTCCATGAGTCGATCATCTGCGCACCTTTGTAGGTTATTGATTCAACCGAAGGCGAGATGGTGTCTCCGGCAAGCAGGAAAAGAGTGTTTGGAGAATCCTTTTCCACTTCTTTCTTCAGCGTAACGACTCGCGCTAGCCCGCCGCGAGTCCCGAGATCGACTGGCGCAAACTGATAAACGTCGTTCACCTGCAGGAGTGTGACGCGGACCAGGCAATCCGCCTTCCTTTGGGCGGACAGCTGGTTGAAGGCGAGGAGGACAAAGCTGAGCAACAAGCTTAGAGATAGGGCAATCCGTGGCGTCACTCGATTAAGTCTCATGTTTTCTCCGAAAGGGTTGTTATGCTGCGGTCAACGGGTGAATTATACTCGGCTCGAGAAGGCGAAGCGAAAGTTGGCTCGATTAAGCAGTAGTCAGTGAAGTGGCGAAGGACGCCAGCCAGCTAGATTTCCAATCGTTGAGACATTATTCAGGACCGGGAGCGATAGATCTTGTGTGAAAACAAAAAAATCCCACCAACGGGAGTGGGTGGATGCTTCAGATCCGGCCTACAACGGAGCGCTAACCGAATTCTTGAATCCCACCAACGGAAGTTGGTGGATGGTTCAGATCCAACCTGTTCGTCCACGTTAGGCAGAGTGCCTAACACTGACTCCCTTTTTTCATACGGCGGTCTCATGGTTTGAAGGCCGGATCTGAACAATCCACCAACTTCCGTTGGTGGTATTCAAGAACTCGGTTGTCGGTACGTTGTAGGTCGGATTTGAATCATCCACCCACTCCCGTGGGTGGAATTCGCCGAATTTCAGAACTCCTACTCTAACGAATCTATGTTGGCAGACACGATTTTTCTAACCGGATTTCCCGGCTTCATTGCGAGTCGTCTCCTGCAGCGGCTTGCTAAGGGAGGCGGGCGCTTTTTGCTGCTGGTCCAACCGGCATTCGCGGGGCGAGCGCAGGAGGAACTGAAGCGCATCGTTGGGGCGACCGGAAAACCTGCCTCAGATTTTGTCATCTTGCAGGGTGATATCACACAACCTGACCTCGGCCTATCGCGAATAGATCTGGAGCGCGCTCGCGCTGAATCGAGCATCCTCTTCCATCTTGCGGCAATCTACGACCTGGCGGTCGCGCGCGAGATAGGCATGCGCGTGAACCTGGAAGGCACGCGCAACGTCAACCAGTTTGCTTGTTCGCTGCCGCACCTGCGCCACTACCACTACATCTCGACATGTTACGTTGCCGGAAAACGGACGGGCGTGATTTTGGAAAGCGAACTTCAACATGAAGCCGGTTTTCGCAATTACTACGAAGAAACTAAATACCTGGCGGAGATTGAAGTCGACGCATTAAAAAACAAGTTGCCGATTACGATTCACCGTCCCTCGGTGGTCTGCGGCGATTCACAGACAGGCGAGACCGCAAAATATGACGGCGTTTATTACCTGATTCACTACCTGCGTAAGTGGCCCAGAGTGCTGAGTTTTTTCAATATCGGCAACCGGGAGGTGAGCCTGAACCTTGTACCGGTAGATTTTGTGGTCGAGGCGCTGGCCGCGCTGGCACGCGACCCCCTTTCAATAGGCAAGACAGTTCAGCTTGCCGATCCA
>Ga0180121_10001115_pt1 | contig 11350 bp, 6 predicted proteins | sample AntDrymUQ5402106_2_FD_129676 | JGI IMG/M metagenome (GOLD analysis project Ga0180121, IMG submission 129676) | Polar desert sand microbial communities from Dry Valleys, Antarctica - metaG UQ540 (21.06) (version 2) (version 2) | ecosystem: Environmental > Terrestrial > Soil > Desert | place...
CCAGCGCTTTCGAACGATGGATCGCTGATCGCATTCCTCTCCAATGGCAACGCCAAGCGTGGTGAGCTGTTCATAGATCTCTGGCTCGCCGACGCCCGCACCGGCAAGCGCATCAAGCGCCTCGTCGAGAGCACTGTCAACCCAAGCTTCGAGGAGCTGCGCCTGCTCTACTCGCAGAGCTCATTCTCTAACGATGGAAAGTCGCTGGCGTTCACGGCCCAGCGTGAGGGAAAGGACGTTCTCTACATTCTCGACGTTGCGCGGGGAAGAGTTAGAAAGCGGCTCGATCTGCCCTTGGATGGCGTGACGAGCCCCGCTTTCTCTCCCGACGACAGGCGTATCGTGTTCAGTGGAACGCGCGGCGGGTTGAGCGACCTCTTCATCGTTGACGTCGACGGCAAAAACCTGCGGCAGCTCACCAACGATAAGTACGGCGACCTGCAGCCGTCCTGGTCTCCCGACGGAACTCGGATCGCGTTCGCGAGCGACCGTGGCCCGGGCACCAACCTCGCCAACCTCAAGCTGGCGAAGTGGACCGTCAGCATCATCGACGCGCAGACCTCCGCCATCCAGACGCTTCCGGCGCAAGGCGGCCTCAACCTGAACCCCGTGTGGTCTCCCGATGGACGGCAGCTGGCGTTCATCTCCGACCGCACCGGAATCCCCAACGTATTCCTGTTCGACTTTGCCGATTCGCAGCACTACCAGATCACCAACGTGCTGGGCGGAGTTTCGGCCATCACTGAGTACAGTCCGGCGCTCAGTTGGGCGCGCGGCGCCGACAAGCTGGCGTTCACGTATTACGAGCGCGGCGACTACACGGTATGGATGGTGGAGAATCCGCGCTCCCGGAAACAGGCCGCTTTCGTCCCGGCCTCCGGCAGGGCTTTCGCGGCCGGATATCTTCGGCCCGACACTGTGCTGCGCCGCCTCGACTCGCTGACGCTGCGTCCGCTCGCTGGCGCCCCGACTTCCGTTTATCGCGGTCCTTCCGGCGCGCGCCAGTCGTCAGTGCTGCCGACTACCGAGACTTCCGAGAACACGGCGGCGAGCGTCGCCGCGCTGAACGCGGATCCCGACTTTGCGCTCCCCGACACTTCGCGATTCCGGGAGGCGGCGTACAAAGTGAGGCTCCATCCCGACTACATCTCCAGCCCCTCGATTGGTTACACGCCCAACTACGGGACCGCGTCGGGCGGCACCGCTTTCGTCTTCAGCGATCTGCTTGGCAACCACCAGCTCGCTGTCTCGGCCAACATTTATGGCCGGTTGAGCGACGCGAGCGTGTTTCTGGGGTACGCCAACCTGAGCCGCCGGCTGCAGTACACGACTGGCATCTCCCAGGACCCGGTCTACGTGCCGGCCACGCAGAGCAGCCAGCAGTTCAACGGCTTCACGAGATTTTCGTCCTCGTACGTGCGCTACGTCATTCGCAGCGCATTCCTGTCGGGCCAGTATCCGATCAACCGGTTCACCCGCTTCGAGACGGCACTTCAGTTCAATGCAATCGGTCAGAGCGTCGTGTCCCTCGTTACCGATTGCAACAACAGCTTTTGCGCCGACACGCGCCAGGTAGAGGGAGAGTCGCGGCCATCGATCAACTATCTCACTCCCTCCACCGCGTTCGTGTCCGACAACACGCTGTTCGGAAACACCGGGCCGGTGGTTGGACGGCGGATGCGCTTTCAGGCCTCGCACACGTTGGGCAAGTTGAGCTATTCGGATCTTCTCGCTGATTACCGCCGCTACGATCCGATCATCTTCAATACGCTGACGCTTGCCACGCGTGTCCTGACCGCGCAGTCGATCGGCCGCGACGAAGGGTTTTTCCCCAAGTACATCGGCCGGCCCGATTTCGTGCGCGGGTACGATCGCGCCAACTTCAATCCCTACGACTGCACCTCGGCTTTCGGCGAAACCCCGACGTGTAACAACGCCGAGCTCGTCGGAAGCAGAGTAGTGGTGGCGAACGCGGAGCTGCGCTTCCCCATCATCCGGCGCTTCGACGTCGGGTCGAGCTTCGGGCTGCCGCCGGTTGACGGGCTCATCTTCGGCGATGCCGGCCTTGCCTGGAGCAAAGGGCTCAAGCCCTTCCTCACCAGGCCGGAAAATTACGATTCAGAGACGCAGCGCTATCCGCTGACCAGCTACGGTGCCGGACTCCGCGTGAACCTCTTCAATCTGGCAATTCTTCGCTGGGATTACGCAGTGCCGCAGCAGCAGGCGAGGAAGCCGAACTGGACCTTCTCGCTGGGAGCGAGCTTCTAACCGTTGCGCCGGATCCTGGCTCTGGCGCTCGTCGTTGTCTCGTGCACTGCGGACAGGACAGCTCCCGAGCGCGCTAACCCGACATCACGCCGCAGTCAGGGCACCGATCCTCTCCTCCTCCGCGTTCCACGCGGAGGAGGTACGGCTCGCGTGTACCTGTACCCGCTCCTCGACTCGGTAGTCTGGAGCAAGGCATCGGTTCCCGCGGTCACGCGCGTCCTGGCCTTCGAGCCCGAAGCGGGCAGCATCGCATTCGTCGATGGAAAGAACCAACCCTCGCGCATCGACCTGAGGCTCAGCGAGAGCCGCACCGCCTCGAAGACGAAGCTGACTTCGCTTTCGTCCGCGAACGGCGCCGACATTTACGGAGTGAACGCTGCAGGCAGTGTGTTGCGGATGAATCCAAGCGGCGCCGACTGGAAGCTCGACCTCCCCTCACCGGCGCGGGCCGTGTTCGCACAGCCGAATGGCAATCTCATCATCGCCGCCAATCGCGGCGAGAGCACCGTTCTCTGGCGTGTGCGTCCGCCCGACAAGGAGATCCTCGACAGCGCGGTGCTGCCGCTGACGGGGCGCGCCGTACGTACGCAAGTGGGCGACAGGCTCTACTTCACGGCCGACAGCGGGCTCGTCGGGGTCAAGGCGGCTGACCTGTCGCCTGTCGCGTCGATGAGCTTCAAGAGCCGCGTGCGCTCGCTCGCTACGACGCCGAGCGGAGACAGGCTTTACGTCACGACGGCGACAGAGCCCGAGATTGCGGTTGTGGACCGGTACTCCGGCCTCATCGAGACGCGAATCCCGACCCCTGCGGCACCCTCCGACCTGCGCATGGATCCGCTTGGCCGGTACCTGCTCGCGCGATTCCCTCGCGCCGACTCGGCATGGGTGATCGCAATCGGCACCAACCGTCTCGTCGGTGCGGTGGCCACGCGCTGGGCGCAGGATCTCCCGGGAATTACGCCCGACGGTCTGCTCGCCCTCCTTGGCGAGCGAGATGTTCGCTTCGTCCGCGCCGCCACCCTGAAGGCGGACCGAACGGTGAAGAACGGCGCACGTGATTTCTGGTACTTCTTTTCGTGGGACGGCTTTCGTCCTCGCGCCCAGGGCCTCGACCAGCCCGTGACGTTCGGCGGCGACAGCATACCGATGGATTCCACCGCCGCGAGCTCGACACCGCCGGGAATTGACAGCGCCGGGGGTGCGGCTGTTCCTCCGCCGTCGGCCGTCCCGCAACGGGCGGCGGGATTCACCGTCTCCTTTGCCGCCATTCTCAACGAGCCTCAGGCGCGAGCCGTCGCATCGTCAATCACGGTCAATGGCGCAAGGGCTCGCGTAGTGACGACCAATGCCGGTGGCTCGCCCGTGTACCGGGTCGTGCTCGGACCGTTCAACTCTCGCCTGGAGGCCGAGAATGTTGGCCGCGCCTCGGGACGACAGTACTGGATCTACGAGGAAAGTCGTTGAGGGCACACGCCGCCAGCGGGAGAGCGGGGGCCTGGGAAGACGCCGGCCGGCAGGTCGCCTCGATGCTGGTCAGCTATTCGTCCGCGGTAATCACATCGAGCGACCCGAACGCGGCGGCCAACGTTGCGCTGGGAATAGCACGGGCGGAGGCGAGTCACCGCCGCGTCGTAGTCGGCGATCTCGTGGGCGATTTACCGCCGCTTCGTCATCTCGCTGGTGACGCCGACCCGCACGGCATTTCCGACAGTTTCCTCTACGGCGTTTCGCTCAACAAGATCGGCCGCGAGACCGAGGAGACAACGAATCTCTTCATCATGACGAGCGGCACCGAGCCGGTGATGGTCGAGGAGATCATCGGCAACGAGCGGTGGAAGCGGCTTGCGGCGGGATTCGAGGAGGTCGGCGCTCTCCTTCTGCTCGTCACGCGGACCAATGCACCCGGGCTGGCGCAACTGATCGAACACCTGGACGGCGTCGTCCTCGTAAAGGAGTCTGACCTTCCCGAAGCACCGCACGGCCTTGTGCTGGCACGCGTGCCCTCGCCGACGAGAACGCTCCAGATGCCAGCGCATTCCGACGCTGTCCCCGCGCGGACGTTTCCGCGGTGGGGGTACGTGGCGCTGATTGCCGCACTTCTGGTCGCGGGGGCCGCCATCGCGCGGATTCGTTCTACGAGGGCCGATTCATCGGTTTCCGCGGTTGCGAACGTCGCGCCCTTACCCGTAGTCGCCCCCGCGCCGGAAGCTCTTTCCGTCGGTATTCCGCAGAACGCCGGCGACTCGGCGCTCGCCAGCGCTTTTGCCGTGGAGCTGGTTGCAGCAAATACTCTGGAAGGTGCTAACTTTGAGCTGCAGAGACATGGCGCGCGGCTGCCTTCCGCGACTGTAGCACCTGTTCCGATCGGGCCCGACCGGACGACCTGGTACAAGGTGATCGCGGGAGCTTACACCGAGCGCAGCGGAGCCGATTCGCTCCTTCGGGCGCTCCGCCGCGGGAAAATTCTCGGCGACTCGAGTGGTAGCGTTCTTCGGACACCGCTCGCACTGCTCGTGGACAGCGTTGCCGCGCGCGGCGGGATGGCCGTTGCGGCACGGGCGGCGGTCAGGAAATACGCCGATCGGGGTTTCGCGGCGTACTCGCTGGTGCAGGTTGATGGCGGCGCGCGCATTTACGCCGGCGCGTTCGACAAGCCGGAGCAGGCGGCCGAGCTGCTTAGAGTGTTGCGCGAAGCGGGACTGAACCCCGCGCTGGTTTACCGGACAGGGAGAACGCCTTAGTGCGTCTGACCAAGCTCGAGATCCACGGGTTCAAATCGTTTGCCGACAATACCGCCATGCTCTTCGAGCCGGGCGTCACGGCGATCGTCGGACCCAACGGGTGCGGAAAATCCAACGTCTCCGACGCCGTGCGCTGGGTGCTGGGCGAGCAGCGCGCGCGTGCGTTGCGCGGGGCGAAGATGGAGGAAGTGATTTTCCAGGGGTCGTCGGCACGCAGGCCGGTGAACGTCGCCGAGGTCTCGCTCCATTTCGAGAACGACGATGGCACCCTCGACACTCCGTTTCGCGAAGTCGTCATCACGCGCCGCCTCAGCCGCTCCGGTGACAGCGACTATTTCCTCAACGGCGCGCCCTGCCGTCTACGCGACATCCACGACATGGTGCGCGGCACTGGGCTGGGTGCGGACTCGGGTGTCGTCATCGAGGCGAAGATGGTCGACGCCCTGCTCTCCGACCGGCCCGATGATCGCCGCGAGCTGTTCGAGGAAGCGGCCGGCGTCGGACTGTATCGCGACCGGAAGCGAAGCGCCGAGCGCCGGCTCGAAGAAACGACAACCGATCTTTCCCGCATTGACGACCTGATCTCGGAAGTCCAGAGCCAGGTGAGGTCGCTCGCGCGCCAGCGCAAGCGCGCCGAGCGCCATACGGAGCTCACGGCGCGGCGCTTCACCCTCGAGGTCGCCCATGCATCCCGCGAGATGAGCGCGTGGCGTGATGAGCTGGGGCGGCTCGAGCAGCGTGTCGCTCTGCTGCGCGGTGAAGTGCCCGCCGAGGAAGAACGGCTGCGCTCGGCGGAGGCGGCGCGTGACAGCTCCCTTGGCGCGCGGACGACCGCCGAGGCGCGGCGCAGCGAGCTGGGCCGTCTCGTTGCCGTGCAGCGGGAAAGCACGCAGCAACTTCGCGGTGAGATCGCCGTTGCGTTGGAACGCCAGCGCAACGCCCTTTCCCGCCGCGAGCGCGCCGAAGAGGAGCGCAAGGAAGGAGATGCGGCGGCGGGACGAGTCAGCGGTGAGCTCGAGCGCGCGTTAAGCGAGTTCTCCGTGATGGAGGAGAGCCTTCGCGCAGCCGATGCCGCGCTGAGTGAGAGAACCGCGCACGAAGAGGAGACGCGCGCCAGCGTCAGTGCGATTCGCTCGGAGCTCGATCAGGCGGAACGCGCTCTCCGCGCCGTTCGCGAGGAGCTGCACCGCGTCGCGCTGGACCGGCAGAGTGGCGAGCGCGAGCGGGAAGAGCTTTCCGCGCGCAGATCGGTGCTGGAGACGGAACAGCTGCAGCTCTTCGACGCGTCCGAGATCGCGCGGCGCGATCTTGCCGCTGCCGAGGATGCGGCGTCCATCTCGACGTCCCGCGTCGCCGCCGCCGCCGCCGCCGCCGATTGTGCGCGCGCAACTCTGCAGCAGGCGCGGGAGAGCGATGCCGCCGCTCGCTCCGAGCTGCTCCGGTCGGAGGAGCTGCATGCGGCGCTGACGGGGAAGCTGAACGCACTCGAAGGCCTCGAGCGCGAGCGCGTTGGGCTCGCTCCGGCGGCGGCCCGGCTGCTCAAGGAGCGCGCAATATTTGGCGAAGGCGCAGTCGTGGGGCCGCTAAGCGATTTCATCACTGCCGATTCTGCTGCTGCCTCACTGGTCGAGCGTTACCTCGGGGCGACGGTTAACGCGGTGATCGTTCGCGACCGCGCCGCCGCGGACGCCGTTCGCGGTTGGCACGACGCCGCCTCTCCCGGACCATTGCTGCTGCTGCCGCTCGACGCGATCACAGGAAACGCCGAGAATCCCGACACGGGTGATCTCGCCGGTCTCGTCCAGGCGGCATCGGGTGCCGGCGCGTGGGTTCGGTCGCTGCTCGGCAAGGTGAACGCGATGGAGGGCGGCGGCGCTTTCGTCGATTCGCGCGGCGCGATCTGGCTGACGGCGAAGGAGACCGGTCCCGGACCACTGCGCAGGAAGGCGGAGATCGCCGAGCTGCATCAGTCGGTGACGAACAGCGCGAGTGCGCGGCAGGCTGCGGTAGGGGCTGCCGAGACCGATCGCGCGTCGCTCCTCGCGGCGGAGAGCATGATGCTTATCGCCCAGGAAGAAGCAATTCTCACGGGTCGCGTCAGCGCCGACGCGCTGGAGCGGTCGGCGACGCTGGCGCGCGCGCACCAGCGCGCCGTGCGCGAAGCCAGTGAAGCGCGGGCGCTTTTCGACCGGATCTCGGAGCGTGAGCGCACGGTCGGCAGCCGGTTGGAAGCGCTGGCACTTTCCGTCCAGGAAATCGAAGCGCGGATCGCGGAGCACGAAACTGCTGCCTTGAACGCGCGCGAGGCGCTTGTCGTTGCCGACCGTAAGCAGGACGAGGCGCGCGAGGAGCGCACGGCGGTGCAGATCAGGCGCGCCCAGGCGCTGGCGCAGCTCGAGGTTGCATCCGATCGCCGCCGTCACCTGAACGATGAGTTCGCCTCGGCGACCGTTCGACTGCAGTCTCTGCAATCGGAGCTGAGCACGTTGTCGGACGCCGACAACCGGCTAACCGAACAGCTATCGCAGTGGCACGGCGATCTCAATGCGCGGCAGGCGACCCTCGAGGATGGGGAAACACGCCTCGGCGACGCGGAGCAGTCCGTCAGGGAGATAGACGCCGGGCTGATTACTTCGGATGCCCTTCTCGCCGACATGCGGCGGCACGCCGGCGCTCTCTCCGACGAGCTGCACGCCGCGGAGCTGCGCTATACGGAGCTCTCGGGTCGGCGCACGGCGATTCGCGAGCGGCTCGAAGCGGAATGGAAGAAGCCGGTCGACGAGCTGCTTGCCGGTGCCGAGTCACTTGAGCTGGACGACGAAACGTTGAGCCACGAGGCGGCTCTGGTACGCGAGCAGCTCGATGCTCTCGGTGCCGTCAATCCGCTTGCCATCGAGGAGCACGACGAGGAAACGAAGCGACTCGAGTTTCTCACCGTCCAGCGGGACGACCTCAACTCGGCCAAGGCATCGCTGCACCAGGCGATCCGCGAAATCGACACGACGGCACGCGATCTCTTTTTGCAGACCTTCGTCAAGGTGCGTGAAAACTTCCGCAACATTTTCCTGACGCTGTTCGGCGGCGGCGAATGCGATCTCCGGCTGGAGAACCCGGAAAGCCCGCTCGAGGGTGACATCGAGATCCATGCCTCGCCACGCGGCAAGCGAACGCAGCGCATCCATCTTTTGTCCAGTGGCGAGAAGGCGCTCGTGGCCCTCTCGCTGCTGTTCGGAATTTTTCTCACGAAGCCGAGTCCGTTCTGCCTGCTCGATGAGGTCGATGCCCCGCTCGACGACAATAACATCGGCCACTTCGTGCGCATGCTGAACCGTTTCAAGGCAAAGACGCAGTTCATCGTCATCACGCACAATCCCCGCACCACCACCGAAGCAGCCGACGCCGTGTACGGCGTGACGATGCAGGAACCGGGCGTTTCCGCGCTCGTCAGCGTCCGCATGCGCGGCAAGACCGTGGACGATGCAATTGCGTCCACCTCATCGGCGGCGTTCGCAACGGCGGAAATCGAAGCGCCACTCTCCGCCTAAATGCTGGTCGTCATGCAGCACGGCGCGGCGGCGCACGAGATCGACCGCGTCGTCCAGACCATTGTCGAGATGGGCTACGAGGCGCGCCCGATGCCCGGCGCGCAGCGAACCGCTGTCGGGCTCGTCGGCAATGACGGCCGCGTGGATTCGTCCCGCATCGAGGCGCTGCCAGGCGTCGCGCGTGTCATACACGTCACGCAGCCGTACAAGCAGGTGTCGCGCGAGTGGCGCCCGGAGAATACGGTGGTCACCATCGCCCCCGGTGCGGCGGTGGGCGGCGAGAGTGTCATCGTCATCGGCGGACCGTGCTCCGTCGAATCGGAGCGCCAGATCATCGACGCCGCGCACATGGTGAAGGAGGCGGGGGGCAACGCGCTCCGCGGCGGCGCCTTCAAGCCGCGGAGCTCGCCCTACTCTTTTCAGGGCCTGGGCAAGCCCGGGCTCGAGTTCCTCGCACGGGCGCGCGCCGAGACGGGTTTGCCGATCGTGACCGAGGCAATGGACCCGGAAGGCGCCCGCATCGTCGCCGAGTACGCGGACTGCATCCAGATCGGCGCGCGCAACATGCAGAACTACTCGTTGCTCAAGGAAGTGGGGCGGATCGGCAAGCCGGTTCTGCTCAAGCGCGGGATGGCAGCGACGATCAACGAGCTGCTCCTTAGCGCAGAGTACATTCTCGCCGAGGGAAACGACAGCGTCATACTGTGCGAGCGCGGCGTTCGCAGCTTCGACCCGGCGGCGCGCAACATGTTCGATCTGACGGCGATCCCGATCGTGCACCGGCTCTCGCACCTCCCGATAATCGCCGATCCAAGCCACGGAACGGGTCTTCGCGACAAGGTGATCCCAATGGCGCGCGCTGCAGTGGCGGCGGGAGCGGACGGTGTGCTCGTCGAGATGCACCCCGAGCCCGACCGCGCGCTGTCGGACGGAGCGCAGTCGCTCTACCCGGATCAGTTCACGCAGCTGGTGCAGGAGCTTCGTGCCGTCGCGGCGGCAATCGGGCGCGACATTCCCGTTCCGGCCGGGAACGGCGTTGCCGCCCGCGGGTAAGGTAAGGATGAGAAAAATCGCAAACACCGCTCTCCTCGCCCTGCTGTCGCTCCCGATTGCATCACAGGCACGCGCGCAGGGCGCCGAGGCGCTGATCGAGCGCGCCGCTTCCGCCTATTCGCGTCTCAACAGCATGCGCGCCGACTTCCGCCAGACGATTACCAATCCGCTCACCGGCACCAACATGTCGACGAGCGGCCAGATACTGCGCAAGAAGCCCGGTCTTCTCAGCATCTCTTTCGACACCGGCGACCGCGTCGTCGCCGACGGGTCGATGATCTGGGTGTATCTCCCCAGCAGCATGCCGGGCCAGGTGATGAGAATGCCTTCGCGCGGAATGAACGCCGGCATCATCGATCCGGCGAGCCAGTTCCTCGACTCGCCCCGGACGCGCTACACCGTTACCTCCGCCGGCGAGGCAGTCCTCTCGGGCCGGCCCACGCACGCGGTGATGCTGGTGCCGAAGCGGCAGATGCAGGCATTCACGCGCGCCAAGGTGTGGATTGACGACCGCGATTTCAGCATTCGCCAGTTCGAGGTGACGGACGCCAACGGGCTGAAGCGGCTTGTCGTCGTGACGAGACTGGTCGCAAACCCGACCCTCAGTCGTTCCGCTTTTTCCTTCACTCCGCCTCGCGGTGCCAGGATCGTGGACCAGTCGTCGATGGGAGCGCTGGCCAACTAGGCTTGGGCTCGCTAGTTGTCCTCGACGGGCCGCAACATTCCGGCGAGCGCAGCCAGCTTTTTCGGATCGACTCCCCTGCGCTGGGCGATCTCCACGGCGGCGGCTGAGAGCACACGGTAAACTTCCGCCGCATCGGGGTGTGGCCGCAGTGCGCGAATGTGTTTGCCGACTGTCTCCGCGTCCCCTCGCATCACGGGCCCGGTGAGAGCATCGTCCGGCAGCGTCTCCCGCATGTTGGCCACAGCGCCACCGATCAGGCTCTCGACGGCGTGAAAAGCACTCGCCTCGGTGACGCCGATTCCCTTGAGCAGGTGGCCGGCGACTGAAGCGAGCACCACCGGAAAGTTGGATGCCATCACGGCGGCGGCGTGATAGGCCGGTTTGCCGCCCGCCGGAATGTCGAGTGTCCGCGCGCCAAGGTGGCCGGCAAGGCGCCGCGATGCGTTGCGCGCGCCATTGTCGCCGTCGATGCCCACCCATCCGCGCTTGAGAAGCCCCGCCGCGGTTTCCGGGTCCGCGAACGGGATGAGCGGATGAAAGGTTCCTGTCGCGAACCCCGCCTCGCTGAGAGCGCGAAGACCCGCCGGCTCCGCAATTGCCGACGTGTGAAGGACGACGGCGCCACGCGCCATCCTGCCCGAGCCGGCGGCGTCGCTCAACTCTTTCACCGCTTCATCGATCTGGGGATCTCTCACCGCGACGATGATCACGTTCGCGCCTGACATCGAGCCCGGCAGTGACCCTGTCGAGGTCGCGACAGCAGACGGACGCCGACCATGAAGCCCCACCATTTCGACCCCTGATGCGCGAAAGGCGCGGGAAAGTCCGCGCCCCACGTGTCCCGGTCCGATGATGAAGACCCGTTCGCTCACCGTTGATCCGAAGTGTCCACGGGTGAGGGCTGCAGCGACGCGCGTTTGAGCAGCTCCTGTCCGGTGCGCGCTCCCCTCGCCAGCTCCATCGCCTTGAGCAGCGGTTTGTCGGCCGCAGAGCGGCGCGCGAACTCTGCTTCGCGGCCGAACACATAACGCGCGATGTCGAAGGCAATGACGCGCGAA
>Ga0180121_10001116_pt1 | contig 11347 bp, 8 predicted proteins | sample AntDrymUQ5402106_2_FD_129676 | JGI IMG/M metagenome (GOLD analysis project Ga0180121, IMG submission 129676) | Polar desert sand microbial communities from Dry Valleys, Antarctica - metaG UQ540 (21.06) (version 2) (version 2) | ecosystem: Environmental > Terrestrial > Soil > Desert | place...
CACATCCTTATTAAACTCTTGTCGGTACTCCAGGGCGATCTGAAGCGCGCGGTAGGCGGCCTCCGGGTCGTCGCCGTTGATGTGAAAGATCGGCAACTGGGTCATGCGCGCGACGTCTGTCGAATAGATCGTGGAACGCCCGGCCTCTGGCGACGTAGTAAAACCGATTTGGTTATTAATGATGATGTGAATCGTGCCTCCGGTGCGATAACCTTTGAGTTCGGCGAGATTCAGAGTCTCCATCACAACACCTTGCCCGGAGAAAGCGGCATCGCCGTGCAGCAGCACCGGCAGCGCTTTGTCGATTACTTCCTCACGAGCGGTGCCGAGCCGGTCTCGCAGGACATCCTGCTTCGCCCGAACCATTCCTTCCACGACCGGGTCGACAGCTTCCAGGTGACTGGGATTGGGAGAAAGCGTGAGACTGACCTTCCGTCCGCGGGCGGTCAGACGTTCACCGACCGCACCCTGGTGATACTTGACGTCACCCTCATCGGCCGGAAAGGACGGATGAATCGACCCTTCAAACGAAGTAAAGATGCGCTCGCAAAACTTGCCAATGACATTGGCCAACACATTCAAACGCCCGCGATGGGCCATGCCCAGGGTGATGTCTTCGACGCCCCGGTCGCCGGCATCCTCAATCAGGCGATCCAGCAAGGGAATAATGGTCTCGCAACCCTCGAGTGAGAATCGCTTCTGACCGAGATACTTGGTGTGCAGAAAACGCTCAAACTGTTCGGCCGAGATCAGTTTCCACAAAAGCTGTTTCTTGATTTCGCTGGGCAGCGGCTCGGGGCTAACAAAATGCTTGCGGATTTGATCGCGAATCCAGAGTTTCTGTTCCTTGCTCTGAATATGACGATACTCAGTCGCGACCTTTCCACAATAGGCGCGTTGCAAGATGTCGAGAATCTCGCGGAGCGTCGCGCTTTCAGTGCCCGCCAATCCGCCGGTAATAAACACGCGATCCAGATCCCAGATGGTCAGTCCGTAAGTCTCTATATCCAGCTCGGGATGGTAGAGCACCGGCATCGCGTGCAGCGGGTCTACATCTGCAATCAAGTGGCCGCGCACGCGATAAGCATTGATCAGCTCTATCACACTGGCTTCTTTGATCGTTTGTTCGCGAGCGTGGTCGCCCGGAGTGAAAAAGGGATTGCGGTCGAGACTCCAGCGCAGAGGAGAATAGGGAATCCCCACGTCGGAAAAAATTTCGTTATAAAACTGGTGCTGTCCAGTAAGTAGCTCATGGACCATTGCCAGGAAGGCACCGGATTCCGCACCCTGAATGATGCGATGGTCGTAGGTACTGCTAATTGTAATAGCCTGACTGATGCCCAACTGGGAGAGTGCTTCCGGCGCCATTGCCTGGTACTCAGCCGGATACTCAATCGCACCAGTGGCAATGATTACTGATTGCCCGGTCATCAGCCGCGGTGTGGAGGCAACGGTACCGATTGTTCCGGGGTTTGTCAGCGAGATGGTTGTGCCCTGAAAATCAGCTAGCTGCAGTTTTCCTTCGCGCGCTCGCTTTACCACGCTGTCATAAGCCTGCAGAAACTCAGAGAAGCGCTGCTTGTTCGGGTTCTTGATGTTCGGGACCAGTAGACTCCGGGTGCCGTCCTTCTTCTCCAGATCGATCGCCACACCCAGATTAACGCCCTCCCGGCGCAGACGCGCCGGCTTCCCATCAACCACTTCATAGGCGTCGTTTAATTGCGGATACTCCTCGAGGGCGCGCACAATAGCCCAGGCAATGAGGTGGGTATACGAAGCCTTGCCCCGATCGTTTTCCGCAAGGTACTTGTTGATAATCCGCCGGTTCTCATCAAGAAGCTTTACCGGTATCCGACGCTGCGAAGTGGCGGTGGGAACCGAGAGGCTCGCCTCCATGTTCTCAACGATCTTAAGTGCAGCCCCTCGAATCGCTACCACTTCACCATCTCTCTGAGCGCTGGGAGCAGGTGTAGTGCTAACGCGCTCAAGTGCTGGAGCTAGTGCCGAGGTGGCGGTTGTCTGAACCTTAGCCTCGGCGCGTGGGGCAGTTTTAACGGAGGGTTCGGCAGTTGTTTCACCCGTAACCAGCGGACCCGAGGCGCTGCGTCCGTTCTCGGAGGTGTCAGCCGCGGCGCCAGCACGGTCGCCTCCCAATAACTCCGTGAAATAAGCACCCCACGATTCGTCAACCAACTCTGGATTACTGCGAAAACGCCCCAACAGCCCCTCGACATAGGTCGCGTTGGCGCCGAAATTCTCGGCTATTAGCTCAGATAGGTCGGTTGTGCTTCTCTGCTCCAACTCTTTTCATCCTCCAAATACTCGCACCCGAATGCCCATTCCAAGCTTCAACAGGATCAGTTTTTAGCGGGTGATTTTTAAAACGATAGACTACCACCTTCCGGATTCCAATGCATGTGGCACCACATCGGAGGTAGTGGGTTCAGTTTCGCCATGAGCCGTCCGAGGCAGCTATGCGATCGGCGCTACGGCTTCGTCGCCCGATGTGAGGGACGGCTACGCCTTTCCGTCAAGGTCGTTTAATGAAAGAGGGGCTGCGCCCCCAACCGGGGGCATAGCCCCAAGAAATCAAAAAGTCAGATAACGGCGGGGCCTAACCCCCTGCCTCACATCCGACGGCGAAGCCGTAGCGACGACCGGAGGCCTGAGTCGCATCGCATTCTGCGAGACTGAACCAGTACCGACAACATCCGGCGCGGAACGAACTCAACCTGCGTTATAATCCCGCGCGAATTAGCGGCCAGTCGTACTGTTATACCTGTCCTTTACGTTCTTCCTTCGATTAAAACCAGTTGGAGCGATTTATGATGTCAAAGAACCGGTTATGGGTTAATCCCTGGTTTCTGCTTTTATTTACCGCGGGCTTGTTGGCCGGTCTTCTCGCTACAGCGTACTTCGTTGCGGATCGCCCGGTTACCACCGTCATACTGGTGCGACACGCCGAGAAAAACATAGAGCCGAACAACCCAAACCCGACCCTGACTCCCGCCGGACAGGAACGCGCTCAGACATTGGTCCGTATGCTTGGCGAGTCAGGAATTACCACTATCTATGCTACGCAGTATCTGCGGACACAAGGGACCGCAAGTCCACTCGCCGATCGTTTAGGGCTTAAGGTCAACCAACTCGACGCTCGCAATGTAGGAGAATTGGTCAGACAGATTAAGTCAAACCACTTCGGCGGCGTGGTGTTCGTTGCGGGCCATAGCAACAGCGTGCCAGCCGTTATATCGGCACTTGGCGGAGGAACACTTCCAGAAATTCCTGAGCAAGAATACGACAACATGTTTATCGTGACCATACAGAGATTTCGTCCAACCAGAGTCGTTAAGCTTAAGTATGGCGAGCCCATTTCGACGGTACCGGGAAACCAGCAAGTGAACCAATAGGAAAAATGTTTTTCTCAGGAGACCAGGATGAAAAGGAAACAACCCGGCGCGAAAAAAGGAAAGACCAGAGAAATTTCTGCAGTTGCCAACGACAAAGGCTTGAACCGCCGAACGTTTGTGAAACTGATTCCCGCTCTCGGCGCTGCCACTGTTGCCACTCCCCATCTGCAGATTATCTCTGCACTCGCGCAAACGCCTTCGCCGACCCCAATGCCTTCACCCTCACCCTTGACGGCGCCTACTCCGCTGCGGGTGACGAAGGAAATGTTACGTGGCGCGGAACAACTGTTCGCCATTGAACTGACAGACGAGCAGAAGCAAATGGCTCTGCAGAACGTCAACTCAAACCTTGAGCGATACGAAACGCTTCGCAAGATAAATGTTCCGCTCGACACCGAGCCTGCCACACGGTTTCATCCGGCCCTGCCCGGGAAGAGATTCAACGTCAAGGCCGTCACCTTCAAGCTGGCCAAGATCGAGACGCTTAACTTCAATTCGGTCGAAGATCTGGCGTTTGCCAACGTGCCGCAGCTCGCGGACTTGATCCGCAACCGCAAAATTTACTCAATTGATCTCACTAAGATGTATCTTGCGCGCTTGAAGCGTTACGGACCGAAACTCAATTGCACCGTAACGCTCACAGAGGAACTCGCGCTGGCGCAAGCCGCAGAAGCCGACCGCGAAATCAAACAGGGAAAGTACCGCGGACCTCTGCATGGCATTCCCTGGGGTGCAAAGGATCTCTTCGCCACAAAGAGCATTCGCACCACGTGGGGTGCAGAACCCTATCGTGACCAGGTACTCGATTATGACGCCACTGTGATCAGCCGCCTGCAGAATGCAGGCGCCGTTCTGGTTGCCAAGCTTTCGATGGGCGCCCTGGCGCAGGGGGGGCGCTGGTTCAGAGGAATGACGAGAAATCCCTGGCAAGTAGAGGAAGAACGAACCGGGTCCAGCGGCTCGTCAGCGGGACCAGCCTCAGCAACAGCCGCAGGACTTGTGGGGTTCTCAATAGGAACAGAAACGCTTGGTTCAATCGTTTCGCCTTCTTCGCGTTGCGGCGTTGTGGGCCTACGGCCGACTTACGGTCGTGTCAGTCGGTTTGGCGCCATGGGACTCAGTTGGACGATGGACAAGATCGGCCCTATCTGCCGGGGCGTTGAGGATTGCGCCGCAGCATTGCATGCCACTTATGGACCAGATGGGAAAGATTTAACGGTAGGGGATGTTCCGTTTAACTGGTCGCCCGAGACACCCCTCAGTCGTATGAGGATCGGATATCTCAAAGGGGAGTTTGATCAACAACAAGACGCTGAGCGTAAGGCAATTTACCAGGCGGCCCTCGACGCTTTGAGGAATGCAGGCGCCAAACTTGAACCCATAGAGTTGCCCAAATTCTCAACGGCTGCACTGCGTGTCATCCTCGTCGCTGAAGCAGCGGCAGCCTTCGATGATCTCACTCGGAGCGGCGAGATCAATCAACTCTCCGGTCAGGAGCCGGGGGATTGGCCCAACACGTTCCGCAGCTCCCGCTTCATTCCAGCAGTTGAGTACATCAGGGCGCAGCGGGCACGCACGCTGTTGATGCTAGAGATGGACGCGCTGATGTCGAAGTGGGACGTTTTTGTTTCGCCCGCGCCGGGGAGCGCTAGTCTTCTAATCACAAATCTCACTGGGCATCCGGCGGTTTGCGTTCCATGCGGCTTTCTCAAGGGGGTGCCGCAATCGATCATGTTTACTGGCGGACTCTATGACGAAGGCGCACCCTTGCGAGTGGCTTTGGCATTCGAGCGCGCCACTAACTGGCACACAATGCACCCGAAGATGGATTGGGCCTGACGAAGCTGAGAGCGCAAAAACTTGATCTGATTCAAAGCGACCTGAAGCTCGAAGTTCAGGTTAGTTATTCGTCACCACGCCCTGAATCAGCCGGGGAAGATCAAGAACCAAAGCGACCGTGCCGCCGCACAACCCAAGCTCCAGATTGGGCCTGCGGGTCGCGGTGCAGGGTTGGACGTAGTGGAGAGACTGCCAAATCTCGAACGGTAAATCCGAGCACCGAACCTATGTCCGGACCGGCCTTCGCGCTGTTTCCCTGTGCGAGAACCTGAATCCGCTCGAACAATGCTCGGCGGGAAGGTTCGATGACGCCTTGAGGAAACGAGATGTAAACTCTCGACAAGGCGAAGGCCGCACTCTCACACGTGTCAAGAACATGTCGCGCTTGACGCGATCCTAATCCAAAGACACGGGGGACTCGTCGTCCGCGGCATCCTCGAATTCCTCCGTTGACTCTACGTTCTCCTGCGGGTGCTGCTCGTCGAGATCGCGTTTGATGGCATCAAGGATGCCGTTGATAAATTGAGTGGCTTCGTAGGTCGAGAAGCGGCGGGCTATTTCGAGCGCTTCATTGATGGCTACAGTGCGAGGAGTTGGTTCGTAAAGGAACTCGTAAACGGCCAGGCGGAGGATGTTGCGATCGACAACTGCCATCCGCGCAATCCGCCAGTGTTCCGCCCGCGAACGTATGCGTTCGTCCAGGGCCTGGAGCTGGGCCAGCGTCCCGGCTGCCAGTCGCGTGGCAAAATGGCGCGCCGGTTCTTCCAAATCAGGGTCGCCCAATTCCGCCCAATACGTCCGCACCACCTCGTCCGGGGGCGTTTCAGCAACATCAGCCGCAAAGAGCATTTGCAAGGCGCATTCGCGCGCCTTACGTCGCGAACCCATAATACATCAGGGATGAAGGCGGAAGGATGAAGGTTGCTATTCCGGCATGTCTTCAAACTTCATCCTTCATCCCTCATCCTTCATCCTTTTCAAAGGCTTCCTTGTAAAGATTTACCAATTCCACTGCCGTTGTGGCGGCTTCAAATCCCTTGTTGCCCAGCTTAACTCCCGCACGATCGATGGCCTGGTCGAGATTATCGGCAGTTATTATCCCAAAGACAACCGGCACTCCAGTTTCCATCCCAGCTTGTGATATTCCACGCGTCACTTCGTGGGCAATGTATTCGAAGTGGGGAGTCTGTCCGCGGATAATGGTTCCCAGGCAGATTACCGCATCAAACTTCTTTGAACCCGCGACCTTCAAAGCCAGCAGCGGAATCTCGAAAGATCCCGGCACCTTGTAAACCGCCACTGCCTGCTCCGCAACGCCTAGACGAGCGAGCGCATCAAGCGCCCCTTCGACGAGCCGCGAACTGATGAAATCGTTCCAACGGCTCGCCACAATCGCAAAACGGAATCCTTTGCCGTTGAGTTGTCCTTCGTGAATAGCTGGCTGCAATACGTTTTCTAGCGCTCCATCGACGCAAATGGAAAGGCTTTCGCAGTATAGGGGATGCGAAAGCGGGCATCAAGGTGACGCTTAGTTGACCGTGTGTCGGGGTGTGCTAGCTCAGCGTTGGCGTTCGATTTCACGCACGCGATCGTAGATGTCGCGATAGTCAGCCTGCATAGTGACCAGCGTGTCATTGAAGATGCTTAACCGTCGAAAGATGTCACGCAATAGCGTGCGAACATCGCGCGACTCGCCGCGAAAAAATTCTAGTCCTTCTTCCAGGCGCTGTTGTCCTTCTGTCAGGCGCTGTTGTCCTTCTGTCAGGCGCTGTTGCCCTTCGGTGAGACGATGTTGTCCTGCTTGCAGCTCAGCAATATCGGTATTCACTTTTTCCCATATGGGGCGAGTGTCGTAGAGGCGCCCCTCCACTTTTTGCTCCAGACTGCCCAGCCGCGAATCAAGACGTTCTACCGTCGAATCGAGGCGCTGCACCGTCGAAAGAATTTGCGTGAGTTTTTCGCCAGCCGACGATGGCAGGTCTTTTGTGAGGTCTTCACTCATGAGGTTCTCCTTTCTAAACCAAATTGTAACACGTTCCCGAACCGGTACAATTAGGAGGTAACATCTAGAATGAGTACGCTGGCGACAAGATCAGGTTCCTTTGAAAACGGGTGTGGGCTTTTCCAGAAAGGACGTGTGCCTTCGCGCATGTCCTGGGTGGCAAACAGACTCGCGAAGAGTTCTGCCTCGAGAGCCAGGCCTTCTTGTAACGGGAGGTCCAATCCGCGCGTTACGGCTTTCAGGCAGGCCCGAACCGCGAGTGGAGCGAGAGCTTGGAAATGGCCTTCGCCAACTATTCTGCTGCCGTTAACACATCAGCGGGATCCGTAACTTGATTGACAAGCCCATACTGATAAGCCTGCTCTGCGTGCTCAATCTCAAGCGCCGTCGTCGCTTCGCTCTGTCGGCGCACACCAAATCAGACCAGTCTCATTGGCGTGGGATTCTTCGGATCCTTGGTGTAGTCGTAGAACCCTCGCCCAGACTTCCGCCCGTATAAACGGGCCATCACCATCCGCTTCAGTAGTGGCGGCGGCGCGAACCGCTTTTCGCGAAACTCATTGAACATGATTTCGGCTATGTAGTAGGTCGTATCCAATCCCACAAAGTCGCCGAGGGTAAACGGTCCCATCGGATAACCCAGCCCCAGCTTCATCGACGTATCAATGTCTTGAATCGAGCCTACACCCTCTTCCAAAGCGCGGATAGCATCGAGCAGGTAAGGCACCAACAAACGATTCACGATGAATCCGGATTTGTCTCCGGCCCGCACCGGCACTTTCCCCAAACGCCTGGCAAATTCAACGCCCTGCTCGTAGATCGTTTCATCAGTCAGAATCGTCCGCACTACCTCAACCAGCTTCATCAGTGGAACGGGATTGAAGAAATGCAGTCCGATAAAGCGCAGTTGCCGCGCTGGGGAAGTCGTCGACATCATCTCGGTAATCGAAATTGACGAGGTGTTGGAAGCGAAGATCGTCTCGGGCTTACACAGTCCGTCAAGCTGCTTGTACGTTTTACGCTTCTCTTCAAGGTTTTCAATGATCGCCTCGACGATGATGTCGCAGTCTGAAAGATCCTCAAAAGAAGTAGTGCCAGACAGACGGCTGCGGATCTCTCGCTGTTGCTCGTCGGTGATCGTTCCCTTTTCTGCGAACTTCGCCAGCGACTTCTCTATACCCGCAAACCCCTTCTTGATCAAATCATCAGATACTTCGCGCACAACTGTCTCGAAACCTGCGCTTGCAGCAACTTGAGCGATGCCTGAGCCCATCAATCCACAGCCCAGCACTCCTACTCTCTTGATTTCCATCTCTTATTATCTCCTCTGTGTATTCGCGAATTATTGCGTCGAGTTGTTCGGAGTCTGCGGTGTGGTCACATCGATCAAGCCACTATACGTTTTCCCAGTTGTCTTCAGCCACCGATTGTAGTCTTTCGACCACAAAACGAACTTCTGTAGCAACTCATTCTCCTCCTGTTGCAGCTTGCGGTGGTCAGACGCTGGTGGCTGAGATGGTGATGGGGCCAGTGGGCTCTTGAGTTCTTTCGCGTTGCCCAGAAGAGCTTTTAGTCGTTCCGTTAGCTGAGCCGACTCATGGTCAAAATGCGGAACAGATTCCAGATTCTTGATTGCATCATCAACGTCACTCGAGCCTCCCTCAATCGCCTCATAAAGAGTTTCCTGCGCGTCATTCATTGTCTTTGCAAAAACCACGAAGGCGGTGCCTGTGTCGCTTGAACTCCGAATAGTCTGATTTCCTTCCGAGAGCGGCAACGGATCCCTGAAGTGCTGGGTCACTCGCAGGAAGCTGACCGCTACGAGCGTCAGCACACCAACTCGCAAGGCCTGCCAGGTGATAGCGACACCGGTTCTCTCACTGGGCCTGCGATATTCCACCACCAGGGCCAAAGCCGTGCCCGCGACCAGACCACCAAGATGAGCCGCATTATCAATCAGACCGCGGCCCAGGTATCCGATGAAAAGATTGATAACGATGATCGGCAGCATGCCGGTGCCAAACGCCCGTTTGAACCCTTCCGGCAGTTCATGACGGAATTTGATCCCAAAAATAAAAAGAACGCCGACCAATCCAAAAAGTGCGCCCGACGCTCCCGCCGAGGGGAAGTCGTTTGTCTTGAAAAGAAAACGACCCAGACTACCCAACTGCGTCTCTGGACTAATCACCGTGAGATAACTAGCGACCACCCCGGCCACGCCGGTGACTACCCAGAACACCACAAACTTTGCCGACCCGTAGAGTTTCTCTACATATGGACCAACAACCCAAAGACTGTACATGTTCACCAGCAAGTGAGGCAGATTGACGTGCACGAATATCGGCGTAACAAAACGCCACCATTGATGCTGTTCGTTAATGAGACGGTTGAGCTTCGCGCCATAAGCAATCAGCACCGGCTCGGGAAACTCCCACAAGCCGGCGGAAGTCATCCCGCTTGACTGCCACATAAGCAGGAAAACGAAAAAGTTTGCGACCAGCAGAATGATGGTGAACTTGTAAGGCCGATCTAAAACGGCTCGCGCAAAACGTATCGTCTCGCGGTCAGCAACCGGCCGTGGCGGAGCACTTGAACTGGCGGTAGACGCGCCGCAGACTGCACAGTTAGTCTGGCCGGCGCCTACAATCGCGCCACAGCCGCGACACATGCTGGGCCTGTCTTCGTTAGTCCTATCTGATTTTTTTTCCGTCAAGTGGTCTAACGCTAGCAAGCGTGATGCTTCAATCAAAAGCATCACGCTCAAGTATCTGGTAAACGAAGATTAACTCAACAGGAGTGCTACGCGCTGCAGGACTTGGTTAGCCACCTATTTCCGCCAGAAGACTTACCAGATCGTCGGCATGTTCCTCTTCCATTGCGAGAATCCCTTCCAACATCCTTCTGGTGGTGGAATCGTCATTGCCGAGGTAATTGATCATTTCCCGATAGCTGTCGATAGCGATACGCTCAGCAACCAGATCTTCCTTGATCATGTCCAAGAGATTTTCGCCTTCTACGTATTCGGCATGACTCCTGGTCAACAACCCTTCTGGGTTGAGGTCTGGCTCACCGCCCAACTGCACGATCCGTTGCCCAATGAGATCCGCGTGACCCTGCTCCTCGTTGGCGTGCTGGAGAAACTCCGCAGCCACGCCCTCGGCATGAATCCCCGAGGCCATGAAATAGTGCCGTTTGTATCGCAACACGCAAACGATCTCCGTGGCGAGGGCCTCGTTCAAAAGTTTGACTACAGTCTCTCGATCGGCGCGATAGCCCTCCGTTACGGCGCCATTCTCGATGTGTTGGCGCGCGCGTTCGCGTAAAGTCTTGATGTCGGTGAGAAACGGTTTTTCAGGCACAACTTTTATTCCTGATTGATCAGCCAAAGCTTTCACTCCTGCAACAAATTTAGGGGAGGCACGATATTACGCGCCGGACGGTACCGGAATCAAGCCAGCCACACTCATTGACTCCTGCGTCCAAGACGACTTCATTCAGCAGTGACTCTTCCCTGAAATTTTAACTCGTTGGAAGCCGCCGTATCGGTCACGACTAAGATAGGTGCACGCCAGACCAGTGTTTTAATCCGGCAGGTGCCGGTGTTGTCTTCGCGGCAGTAGAAGAGCGTGAGTTGAACGCGAAGTTCTGCCTTCCCCGCTTCATACGCGCGAAACGGTATATGTAGAGGCAGACGCAGATTCTTCGATGTCTCTTTTACCTCTCTATCGCGTCCGATGGCTCCGGTTACCGAGGAAGAGACCAGCCCGACTTGCTGCACGCCACTTTCAACGGAGACTTTGTAGCGCTGCGGCGCCATGGGATTTAGGTGATAACCCGCGGGTAAATCTACCTGAACCACAACAGTACCGTTCTGGTTTGCGCGCAAGCGCTGCGAGGCCACTATGATCTCTTCGGAAATTGGCCCGCTATCGGAATCCTTCGCTGCCGTTGCCAGGGCGGCGGGCGGCTCTAGACCTTTGATTCGAAGAGTTAGTACTTCCTTCGTTTTCAGGTCGACGACTCGGACTGCATGGTTGTTTGTGTCCGCAACGTAAAGCTTATTGTTGGCGCCACTCAGACCACCGGGTTCGTAGAG
>Ga0180121_10001117_pt1 | contig 11345 bp, 11 predicted proteins | sample AntDrymUQ5402106_2_FD_129676 | JGI IMG/M metagenome (GOLD analysis project Ga0180121, IMG submission 129676) | Polar desert sand microbial communities from Dry Valleys, Antarctica - metaG UQ540 (21.06) (version 2) (version 2) | ecosystem: Environmental > Terrestrial > Soil > Desert | place...
AGCCACGGCAACCGGTGCAACAGGCGCCTCCCCACCCGCTCCTCGGCTGCCGTTCGCGCACGCTCGGAGCCGGCAAGGTACCCGCCGAGTCGGGCGAAGTCCTCGTCGTGGCTCGTGAGCAGGACGGAAAGCATCGCGTGCGGGGGGATGAGGCCGCCGAACCGTCCTTCGGAGTCGACGACTGCGACGCTTGATTCGCCGTTGTGGACCATCTGCCACGCGACCTCCTCTTGATCGCAGCCGGGGGAAACCACGGGCGGGTCGCCGTCCATGATCGAAGCGATCAGCTGATCGGTCCTTGCACTCAGCAACCGCTCGATCGGTACCACGCCGCGCAACGAATCCCCCTCGAGCACCGCTACGGCCTCCGCGCATTCGAAGTGTCGGCCGCCCAGTGAGGAGCGCACCACGCCCGCCTCGTCCGACGGCGTCGCGACCGGCACGCTGAGGGTCGCGTGCCCGAGCGCAGTCCCGAGGAGCTCGGCGTTCGCCCTCACGGCTACATCATGACGGCGTCGGACCAAGCGTCCGGCGGCACCGTAGGTGGCAGTGTCGAGGGCGTCGACTTCGTCCACACCGACGTCTGGGTCTCGATGGGCGAGCCGAAGGAGGTCTGGGCCGAACGGGCGAAGCTGCTCGCTGACTATCAAGTCAACGCGGAGCTGCTCGCGGCGACGGGCAACCCGAAGGTGAAGTTCATGCACTGCCTGCCGGCCTTCCACGACTCCAAGACCACGGTCGGTGGCGAGATCGCCGCCGCGACCGGAATGTCGGAGGGACTCGAGGTCACCGACGACGTGTTCAACTCGCCCGCCAGCATCGTCTTCGACCAGGCCGAGAACCGCCTGCACACGATCAAGGCAGTGCTCGTCGCAAGCCTGGCGTGAGCCCGGTCGAGCAGGTCACCCATCCGCCGGCAGGCGCGTCGGGGTCCCGCGCTATCCGCCCATCGCCACGGTGCACGGTCGGTGAACTACGGATACCTTCCGACCTACAAGTTGCGATTCTTGAATGCCCGACCTGAGGAGGAGATCGAGATGAAGACGATCGTATTGGCACTTGATGGATCAGAAGGATCGAGGAGGGCGACGCCGGTCGCCTTGTCCATGGCGAAGCTGACCGGTGCGCGGATCGTCGTCGCCCACGTCGACGAGCGGATCGCGGCCAAGGGCGACATGCCCTCGATACGTGCCGACGAGGATGAGATCTTCAAGCGAATCGAAAGCGAAGTGGAGCAACTTGCCGCCGACGGGGTCGACGCCAGCGCCGAACGCAAGGTCGTCGTGCTCGGTGGGCCCGCTCACGCGATCGCCGAGATCGCGGATGAGGCCGACGCGGACCTGATCGTGGTTGGAACGCGCGGTCATTCTCAGATCGCGGGGCTTCTGCTCGGAAGCGTCACGACGCGTCTTCTGCATATTGCCAAGCGCCCCGTCCTGGCCGTCCCGCCCGCTGAGTAGGGAGGTACGCGCCGAGCCGCCGGCGGCCTGCGGCCGTGGCGTCGGCGCCGCGTGATGTCGCGTATCGGCAGAGAGCACCCGGTCCACCTATCCCATCGTGCCGGGTGGCTGCGGGCGGCCGTTCTCGGCGCCAACGACGGCATCGTCTCCACGGCGAGCCTGGTGCTCGGCGTGGCTGCGGCGGGCGGCTCGACAAGGGCTGTAGCGACGGCGGGCATCGCCGGACTGGTCGCAGGCGCGCTCTCGATGGCTGCCGGCGAGTACGTTTCGGTTAGCTCCCAGCTTGATACCGAACGGGCGGATCTCCGGCTCGAGGAGCGCGAGCTCGCCGACGATCCCGAGGGCGAGGTCGATGAGCTCGCGGACATTTACGAGCGGCGCGGGTTGTCGCGGCCGCTGGCTCGGCAGGTCGCGGTCGAACTCTCGAAGGGCGATCGTCTCGCGGTCCACGCCCGCGATGAGCTCGGGCTCGAGTCGGGCGGTCGAGCCCGCCCGTTTCAGGCTGCCTGGACATCCGCGCTCTCGTTCACAGCCGGGGCGTCATTGCCGCTCCTGGCGATCTCTGTCGCGCCGACTGGCATCCGGGTCATCGTCTGCGTGGCGTCGACTCTCATGGCATTGGGGCTTCTGGGCCAGCTAGGCGCGAGGCTCGGTGGTGCTCCCCGCCTAAAGGCCGTGGTGCGGGTGGTCGGCTGGGGCGCCGTTGCCATGGCTGTCACCTCGGGAATCGGAGCGTTGACCGGCTCCGTCGTCTAGCGGGCCGAGATCCCGGCGGCCATCGACTCGCGGTCGGCGAACGCGACTTCGACCTAGCCTCACGAAGGGCCAGGTCGCTGCGCTCCAGCAGAGCTGCCAGGTCATCATCGGGCAGCAGCCCGGCCAAGCCGAAGCTCGCCGAGGCGCCTTCGACCGCTTCCGCGAGAAGGACTTGAACGTCAAAGAAGATCCTGCTCGCCTGTCCCAGATCAACCTCGGAAAGAGCGCAGACGAACTCGTCGCCGCCGACCCGCACCACGGGATCGTAGGGCCGAAGCCGGGCGCGCATCGTCTCCGCCAGGGCTGCCAGGAGCGCGTCTCCCGCCGCATGACCCTGCTCGTCGTTGACTCGCTTGAGCCCGTCCAGATCGCAGTACACGAGGGTCAGGTCGCTGCCTGTGCGCCGGCAACGGTCGATCTCGCGCTGGAGCACGGCCGTCCCCAGCCCGAGCCGGTAGAAGCCCGTCAGCTCATCGAGCTCCGCCTCCTGCAGATCGACCCTCGCTTTCTCGAGCTCGATCCCCGCGCGCTCGCGGTCGCGCGCCGCGTTGGCCCGATCCTCTGCGGCGACCGCGCGGTCGGCCGCCGCGTTGGCGCGGTCCCCTGCGGCGGCTTCGCGCTCGGCGGTGGTGCGGTCACGCTCAGCCTGGATCGCCGCGAACGCCTCCACGAACTTCGCATCGGTCGATGCGTGCGTCGACCGATCCTGGTCGGAGGCGGCCTGGTCGCGTTGGGCAGCTCGCTGATCTGAATCGGCCCGCTCCTCATCGTGCTCTGCGGACGATCGGTCGGCATCCGAGCGGGTCTGATCCGCTTCCGAGATCCGTCCCTCATCGTCCGAGCCGGTCCTGTTCTTCCACTCGAGAAACTGATCCGCAACCAGTTCGGTCGAGGGCGGGGCAGACTCGTTGTTCATGCGGCCATCCTGGCGCTGGAGGGGAACTCAGTGGGCATCTTGCCTTTCCTGCGAGTCACCTTGACGGAGATTCGTGTCTCGGCCACTGTACTCGGGGAATCCTCAGCGGTCGGCAACTCGTGAAGAGAGCTCGGTCCGAGCTGCGGCGGCGAGGTGAGGTACTCCGAGCCCCTCGGCCTCCGCGGCGGCCTCCTCCAGCACCTCGACCGCGGCTGAGGGTTCGGCTTGCCACAGCGATCTCGAGAGCAGGAGGCGTGCCCTGATTGCGTTGAGAGGCCGCCCGGCCCGATCCCATAGAACCGTTGCCTCGCGCAGCTCTCGACTCGCGACGGCGTCGTCGTCGGCCGCAGCGCCCCGTGCCTCCGTCGCGGCGGCCGCGGATACCGGATGCGGGGCACGTTGCAGTAGTTGCTCGACCGCTTCGCAGGCCGCTCCGGCCTCATCCCTTCTACCGTCGAAGGCGAGGACCGCCGCGCGAGCGCCGGTCGCCTCTGCGGACTGAGCGATCAGCCCCGCTCGGTCGCAGGCGTCCGCCGCCTCGACGAGTGCGTCGCACGCACCTTGATAGTCACCGCGGTCGCGCCTGCATGCGCTGATCCAGAGCAGGGCGGAGAACGCGGCTTCCGAGCGGCCGCCCGCGGCTGCGATCTCGTGCGAACTATGCAGGCGAGCTTCGGCGCTCTCCCACTCACCGAGGCGCCAGGCCGAGATTCCCTGCAGCAGCAGCGGCAGGCATAGCTGCCCCGATAGCCCTTCGCGCTCGGCGAGCTGGGTGGACGCGGATGCGTGCTGATCGACCTCCGACCAGCGCGCGGGGTGGACGGCGAGCTGTCCCAGGGCCGCCCGCAGCTCGATCTGCGAAGGCACGTCACCGACCTGGTTGGCGATCTCGAGTGCCTCCTCGCAAACCGCGATCGCCGCCGGATAGTCGGCCTCGGCGACCTCGAGGTGGCGGCCCAGCGCGAGCAGGGCTCGGACCGCTTCGCCGGGGTTGGCCTGCCGCGCCAGCTCGACCGCCCGCTCGAAGCTTCGGCGCGCCTGTTCGAGATCGCCGATGCGGCCGAAGACCCGCCCGAAGGTGAGATGAGCGCGGCTGGCGGTCGCCGACTCTCCCAGAGCCTCAGCCAGGCGCTGGGCCTTCTCGGCCGCATAGATCGCAAGCATGTTGTCGCCGGTCTCGACGTAGAGCGAGGCAGCTTCCTCGTAGAGCTCGATCAGCTCCCGGCAGGGGTCGCCGTCCTTGAGCAGGTCGATCCCCAGCTGAAAGTGGGTGATCGACGACTCCCGGTCCGCCTTGTGCCAGAGCCCCGAGCCGATCTTCCTGTGCAGCTCCCCCGCTCGTGCCAGGTTTCCCGCGTTCTCCTGGAACTCCAGCGCCTGCGTCCAGCTCGCGATCGCGGCATCGACGTGTCCCGAGCGGAACGCTGTGTCCCCGCGGCTCTCCTCGATCCGGGCGCGCTCCTCCGGCTCCAGACCCGCGGGCAGACGCAGCGCGGCCTCGTAATGCATCAGCGCCTCGGCGTTGGAGTAGAGCCCCGCCGCCGCATCTCCGGCCGATTCGGCCGCGTGCGCGGCACCGACGCGCATCCGCAGCAGCTCCTCGGCCGGGAAGTCGGCCTGCTCGGCGAGCGTCGCGGCTCGGCCGTAATGCTCCGCCAACAGCGCGCCGACGCCTTCCCGGTTGGCCCCGAGGCGACCCTCAATGATGCCGGCGAGTTCGAAGTGCTGTCGTGCCCGGACGGCGCGGGGGAGCGTCGCGTACGCGACGTCTCGAACGAGCGCGTGCTTGAAGGCGAACTCACGCTCTCCGGCAACTCGGCTCGCCGCCGAAGGCGTGAGCAGATCCTTGTCGACGAGAGCGGTGAGCGAGTGGTCAACCGACCCCGCTCCGGCGAGCTCGCCGACGACCTTGTCCCAGAAGCTCTGACCGATCACCGAGGCCGCCTGCAGCAGCCGGCGCTCGTCGGGCCCGAGCGCATCGAGGCGAGCCGCGAGCACGGCGTGAACGCTGTCGGGAAGCTCCTCGACGGCTTCGATGCCCTCCTCGCGAAGCCGGTTGACCATCTCCTCGGCGAACAGCGGGTTGCCGCCGGACCGACCGGCGACCTCCTCGGCCAGCTCAGCGCCGCCTTCCTGACCGGCTAGGAGCGAGCGGACGAGGTCCTCGGCCTCCTCGCCCGAGAGGGGGTCGAGTGAGATCGTCGTCGCGTTTCGCCTGCCGCCACCCCAAGTCGACCGGCGCTCCAGCAGCTCGTCGCGGGCCAAGCAGACGATCAGCACCGGGCCGTGCCCCCAGCCGGCCAGGTGCTCGATCAGATCGAGCATGCCCTCGTCGGCCCAGTGGATGTCCTCGATCGCCACGACGAACGGAGACCCCTCGCTGAGCAGCTGCAGAAGCAGTCGCACCGCCGCGAAGATCCGATCGCGGACCTGCTCGGGATCGACCTCCTCCAGAGTTTCATCGTGCTTGTCGATTCCCAGCACGCGGGCGATCTGCGTCGCCGTGCGGGCGGCGTCGACCGCCCCCACCTCACTCGCGAGGCCTTCGATGCCGGCGACGAGCTTGGCGACGCCGACTTCCGGTGCCTCGACGCGTGAGATCCCGAACCGCTCGCGGAGGATCTCCCCCAGCGCCGCATACGTCGTGGTGGTGCCATAGGCCGGCGAGCGCCCGACCAGCGTCTCGACGGGGACGGCGCGATCCCTCAAAGCGGAAGCCAGCTCGCTCAGCAGTCGCGACTTGCCTACGCCCGCCTGTCCGTAGACCGTGACGAGGTAGGGCCGCGACTCTCGAACAACCCGCTCGAACAGCGACAGCAGGAGAGCGAGCTCCTCATCCCGGCCGATGAGCGGCGCTGCGACATGGTGCGCCTGAGCCTGAGCCGGCGAATCGACGACGCGCATGGCCTCCCAGGCAGGGATCGGCTGCGACTTTCCCTTCAGCGCGAGCGGCTCGAGGTCGCGATACTCGATCGCCGCCGCCGTCGACCGCCGAGTCGAGGCCCCGACGGTGACCGCGCCGATCGCGCTCGCAGCTTGCAGCCGCGCCGCCACGTTGACCGTGTCGCCGATGACCGTGTACTGATCCCCCATGCGGCCGGCCAGGACCTCGCCCGAGTTGATGCCCACCCGCAGCGCCAGCTGTACGTCCCTCGAGGCAGCTCGGGCGCCGATCTCGGCATTGATCTCGTTCATCGCCGCCTGCATCGCTAGGCCGGCCCGCACCGCCCGCTCGGGATCGTCCTCGTGGGCCACGGGAGCGCCGAAGACGGCCATCACGTTGTCGCCGATGTACTTGTCGACATGGCCCTCGCGATCGATCACCTCCCGGCTCAACCGCCTTAGCGCGCCATCGATCAGCGCCTTGGTGTCTTCGGGATCGAGTCGCTCTGCGATCGCCGTGTAGCCCGACAGGTCCGCGAACAGCACGGTTGCTCTGCGCCGCTCCTCGGTCAGGTCTCGGTGTTGTGGCGCCGGGGTCGGCTCCTGGGGCGATGCCTCGGGCGGCGTCAGGGCGCTCCCGCACTGACCGCAGAATCGCGCCCTCGCGGGGTTGGACGCACCGCAGCTGGGGCAGGCGGTCGCCTGTTCAGCGCCACAGCTCGTGCAGAATCTCGTCTGCGCTTCGTTCTCGGCGCCGCATTCGCTGCATTGCGGAGCGTTCACCGCGTCTCCCTCAGCAACGGCATGCCAGTCAGACTACGCCCGTAACGCGATTCGCATGGAGCGGGGCGGCCTCGGTGGCCCGCCGGTTGGCCTCAGGTGGTCTTCACGACCAGCACCGAGCAGTCGGCCTTGTGCGTGATCCCGTTCGGGACGCTGCCCAGCACGCGGCGCTTCATCCCCTTGTTGCCGATCACCAGCAGATCGGCATCGCACTCTGCCGCAAGCCGCACCAGCACGTCGACGGGATCGCCCTGCTCGGCGCGCGTCTCGCATTCGACCCCTTCCCGGCTCAGGCCCGCCTCAGTCCGATCCAGGATCGACTTCACCCGGGCCGCTGAGTTCGTAGCCCACTTCAGCTCGATGTCTTGACCTCGGTCTGCGTCCGGACCCGGCGAGCCCTGAAACGCGCTCAGGAGCACGAGCTTGGCCCCAAGGTGCCGAGCGATCTCGGCTGCCTCTGCGACCGCCTTACTCGCCGTTGCCGATCCGTCGGTCCCGACGGCCACCGTGGAGATCATCTTTTCAGTATCCACCAATTCGTTCGCCATCGTTGGGCAACGCGGGACTAGGATCGACCGATGGCCGTGGACTTCATCGCACGCGTCGACAGGTGGGCCGGCCAGAGCATCGAAACGGCGAGCCGCCGGCATCACCGCCGCCGCCTGGAGCGCATCGGCCAGATCGAGCAGCTCGACCCACCGCGCGGCGGCGAGCTCTGGGCAGCAGGCGAGCTCACGGCGACCTCTCGGAGTCGGTCTCGACCCGCCGCCCGGTGGTCGACGACCTCGCCGACGCCCTTCCGGCGACGCTGGAGCTGCTGTTCGCGTCGATCTTCCTGGTTGCCGCGGTCGGCCTTTCGGTCGGCGCGTTCACAGCGAACACGCGCCGCGGCAGCGGGCTGGTCCGCGGTGTCCTGCTCGCCGGCGCTTCGGTGCCGACGTTCACGCTCGGGCTGCTGGCTCTGTTCGTCCTCTACTACAAGCTCGGCTGGTTTCCGGCCGGTGGTCGCATCACCGAGATCCCCCCTCCAGTCGACGGACCGACGGGCTTCATCTTGATCGACTCCGTACTGGCCGGCCAATTCGACACCTTCGCGGACGCGCTCTGGCATCTCGCCCTGCCGGCGCTGTGCCTGGCGCTGACTCCAGCCCTGCTGACCGCCCGCGCGTTGCGCTCCTCGCTGCGACTATCCATGCGTCAGGACTTCGCCCGCACCGCCAGGGCGAAGGGCCTGAGCGAGCGCCGGGTCCTCTGGGGTCATGCCATGCGCAACTCGCTCAATGCGCCGTTAACGATCGCCGGGCTCGAGCTTGGCGCGATGCTCGCCGGGATCGCGATCGTGGAGACGATTTTCTCGTGGCCCGGGCTCGGGCTCTACATCGAGCGCGCGATCGCGGCCACCGACGTGCCGGCGATCGCCGGGGTCACGCTGGTCATCGGGGCGGTGTTCGTGATCGCCAACGCGGTCGTCGACGTCGTCCAGACGATCGTCGATCCTCGCCTGAAGAAGCTGAACGAATGAGGGTGCGCTCGTGAACGCGACCGGCGGATCCGACTTCGACGGGCGCGTGGTCTGGGTCAGCGGCGCGGCTAGTGGGATGGGAGCCTGTTTCGCCCGCCGCTTCAACGAGCTGGGCGCCGGCGTCGGCTGCATCGACGCTGATCCCGGTGTGATCGAAGCCGCCACGCAGCTCGGTCGCGACGGTACCCGGGCCCACGGGGTGATCGCCGACGTGACCGACCCCGCGGCGATCGATGCCGGGGCAGCTCAGCTCGAATCGGCGCTCGGTCCCGCCGAGATCGTCGTCCTGAGCGCCGGTGTCGCGGCCACGTCCACGCCGATCGCCGACCTCGGCGCCGCCGAGTGGAATCGCGTCTTGGCGGTCAACCTGACAGGGCTGTTCCTGACGATGCGCGCCGCGATCCCGCAGCTGCGGCAGGCCGACGGCGGCGTGATCGTGGTCATCGCCTCTGCCGCCGGACTCGGTACGGGGCCCGGCTACGCTCCCTACTACGCCTCCAAGCACGGTGCGATCGGGTTGATGAGCACCGCCGCGAACGAGCTGGCGGCGGACGGGATCAGGGTGAACGCAGTCTGCCCGGGCTGGGTCGACACGCCGATGTTCGAGACGCAGGCCGACGAGCTCGGCTGGGATCGCGGCGAGGCCGCCGAGACGTTCACCGCCGACCAGCTGTTCGGCCGGCTGATCGAGCCCGACGAGATCGCCGACGCGGTGCTCTGGCTGGCGTCGCCGCGCGCCGCCATGGTCACCGGGATCGCACTCCCGGTCGACGGGGGGCTGCTCGCCGCCCGGTTCCGCTCGTGACGCTCCAGGGCAGGACCGCCATCGTCACCGGCGGCGGGCGCGGGATCGGGCGCGGCTTCGCCTTGCGGCTGGCCGGGCTCGGCGCGGCAGTCACCGTCGCCGACCTCGACCTCGACGGCGCGGTGAAGGCAGGAGAGGCCGAGACCGACGTCGTCGCCGAGCTCGAAGCGGCCGGCGCGCAGGTGGCCGGGCTCGAAGCCGACGTCACCGACCGGGCCGCCGTCGAGTCGATGGTCGCGGCGACCGTCGAGCGCTTCGGCGATCTCGACATCCTGATCTGCAACGCGGGCTCGCTGACGGAGATCGACGAGTCCTACGCCGCGAGCGCGAGCGATCGGTCGATGCGTGGCACCTTCGAGACCAACTTCTTCGGCACGGTCAACTGCTGCCGGGCCGCCGCTCCTCATCTCCGCTCCGGGGGGTGGGGCAAGGTCGTCAACATCTCGAGCCTCGGCGCGCTCCGCCCGCTCGCCGGCGGTATGGGCGCCCCCTACGTCGCCGCCAAGGCCGCGATCATCGGCTACACCCTCTCGCTCGCCGAGGAGCTCGGGTCGGCCGGGGTGACGGTGAACGCGATCGCCCCCGGCTCGATCGACACCCCGCTGACCCGAGGGCTCTTCTCCGACATGGATGACGAGGAGGCGCATTCGCGGTTGCCGATGCGGCGCTTCGGCACGGTCGAGGATGTCGCCCGCGTCGCCGAGTTCCTCTGCACGCCCCTCTCCGACTACGTGACCGGCCAGGTGATCTGCGTCGACGGAGGCATGAGCATCACCGATGCCCTGCACGGCTCCGGCCTCGACGACGCATTCTGACGCGCCCTGATCGGCCGCCGGTCTGCCTCACGGAGCCTCCGCTAGGTCTGCCTTTCGCGATAGAACGTCGGGACCACACCTCGAGCGTGGTCCTTGGCCCTGTCACCGCTTCGGTGAGGCCGGATCCGGTCGCTGGCTAGGCGCCGAAGTCCGAGAGGTTCGCCAGCCGCTCGCGGTTGGTCAGGATGTCCGGCGCCGGCTGCCACCGCCTGAGCGTGGGCAAGGGCCAGGATCGCCTCGGTGGCGGTCCCGGCGCGGACGCACTGCGCTCGAAGGGCGGCGTCGGCGACATCGTCATGGGCGGCCCCGGCCGCGACGAGGTCGTAGCGGACGGTCGCGACAAGCCGCGGCTGTTGAGCTATCCTCGGTGCGTCACCCCTAGCGGGATGTTGCTGCGAACGTATCGCCACGATCTCCAACGTGCGGATCTCGCCGGTGGGCATCTCGGCGGCGACCTTGGCGCCCGCGGGCCTGCCGAAGATCGCTCGGCCGATCGGCGAGGCGACCGACATCCCGTTGGCGGCTCGTGAGCCCCAAGCAAGCGACGCTCTATCGTCTTGCCGGAGACGCGTAGCTCTGATCAGAAAGCCAATCGTCGCAACACCGGCGGAGGACTTGGAGGGGTCGATCCCTTCACCGCCGCGAGTATTTGGCTGAGGCTGTTGGCCCGCGCGACCGTCACGGCCTCCTCGCGGATCTGAAGGTAGTCGTCGTTCTCTGGGGGCGTGCCGAACTCGCGCGCTTCGCGCAAGCGCTGTGGGAGTTGGACATCGATCTCCTCGCGGGTCATCAGAACCGGAGCAGTTCCCGGCGGGACCAAAGAAATGCAGGTCGTATGGTCAGGGCACGTCGCGCTTGCTGAAGCTGTCAAACGCCTATGGTCACCGGCTCGTCGCAGGATGTGTACGGGTAGTTCTGCCCATCTCGCGACGGCGGGCGCCGTTTGCGCGGACTCAGGCTGCCAAAGTCACTGCGACGACGAGCAGTCCGACGCTGAGCGCGCCAATCCCTGCTCGCAGCGCCGCCGCTCGCACCGAACCCCGGCGCACCCGAGCGGCCAACGCATCATCGGCTGGTTCGCAGACCACGGCGTGGCGTAGCCGGGTCATCTCGCGCGCCTGGACAACGCCGGCCCCGGTCGAGATCACCAGCCCGGCGGCCAGGCCGACGGCGACCAGCATCAGCCCATCCCATTCTCGCCCGGCCAGAAGAATCCCGCCGCCGGCCAGAGCGACGACAAGCGCCAGACCGCTGACGATGCCGTAGCTGCGGCCCAGTGCCCGGAAGAAGTCCACCTGCACAGGTGGGTCCAGCCGCCTTCGGGCCACCCGGGTCACGACCATGATCGTGACGAAGCCGCCGACCCACACTGACGCTTCAATCAGGGTGAAGAAGACCACCACCG
>Ga0180121_10001118_pt1 | contig 11342 bp, 13 predicted proteins | sample AntDrymUQ5402106_2_FD_129676 | JGI IMG/M metagenome (GOLD analysis project Ga0180121, IMG submission 129676) | Polar desert sand microbial communities from Dry Valleys, Antarctica - metaG UQ540 (21.06) (version 2) (version 2) | ecosystem: Environmental > Terrestrial > Soil > Desert | place...
GACGGTCTCCTTGATGAACTCGTACGCGCGGTCGATGTAGGACAGCGACTGCTGCAGGTCGATGATGTAGATGCCGTTGCGCTCGGTGAAGATGAAGCGCTTCATCTTGGGGTTCCAGCGTCGGGTCTGGTGCCCGAAGTGCACGCCGCTCTCGAGGAGCTGCTTCATGGAGACGACCTGGTTGGTGGCCATGGTCGGCCTGCCTTTCCTGCGCACCAGCCTGGTCAGGGGCCCGCTCACGCGGACGCCGGGTGCTGTGGTGCGCCTCTCGGTTCCAGCGGGCGGCCGGTCGGCCATCCGCCCCTGACTCCCACGAGCGCGCTCGCCGCCGTCCCATCCCCGCGGGGCCTGGTCGGGCGGACCGGTGAGCGCGCCCCCGCCGCCGGGTCGAAACCCGGGGCGGTCTGCGGGCGTGCGAAGTCGACCCGACGGAGCGGGTCGCTGCGCCGACTGTACGCCGGGCGGGGCCGCTGCCGGAAATCGGCGCGACCGTCCACAACCCGGTCGCGGTGCCCAGCCGTCCACAGCCTGCCCCGGACGGCCCGGACGGGCAGGCACGAGGCCCAGGCTGGACGCATGCCCCACCCGCGTGCCGGCCCGACCGGGCGAGCTCCCAGCTCCGTCACCGCCTCGCTGCTGCTGGTCGCGGCGGTCGCCGCAGCGGTGGCCTCGCCCCATGCTGCTGCATCGGGGGCGACGCCGGGGTCCTGGCGGTGGCCGTTGGACCCCCGACCCCTGGTGCTGGCTCGGTTCGAGGCACCGGCCGGCACGTACGGCCCCGGTCATCGGGGCGTGGACCTCGAAGCCCGGGTAGGTCAGCCCGTCCTCGCGGCCGGGGCCGGGGTGGTGGCGTTCGCAGGCATGGTGGCCGGGCGCGGCGTGGTGAGCGTGGACCATGCGGGTGGGCGGCGAACGACGTACGAGCCGGTGGCCGCCGTGGTCATTGGCGGGGCACCGGTCGTCGCCGGCGCGCTGCTGGGCACGGTCACCTCCGCGCCGGGACACTGCCTCCCCGGCACCTGCCTGCACTGGGGCCTGCGCCTGGACGAGACCTACCTCGACCCGTTGGGTCTGGTCGGTGCACTCGAGGTACGGCTCCTGCCGGTGTGGAGCGTGCGCGGACCCTCCCCGCCCCGGGAGGCGTCGGGCTCGGCTCCCGTCACCATCCCGCTCCTGGTGCCCACCACCGACCGGGGGCCGCTGCTGGCGAGGGGCTGAACAGTCGAGATCAGAGCAGGCGGGCGGTCAGAGCAGGCCGGGCAGGGCCGCGGCCAGCCGGCGATAGTCGGCCGGGGAGTTGTATGCGTGGGCGGAGAGGCGGACGAACCCGTGACCCGCCCAGGTGGTGACGGCCACCTCCACGGCCGCCTCCTTACCGATGCGCGCCTGCAGCGCAGCCGCCTCGGTCTCGTTGGTCACCAGGCCCGCCGGCAGGGAGACGAGCTGCATGCTCAGGGCTGGGTCGCGCGGCAGGTCGGCCGGGTCGACGTGCAGGGCTGCCGCAACCTCGAGCTGGCCGGCGACCGCCAGCTCCACGTTGTGGCGACGCAGCCGGTCCAGGCCGAGGCTCTCGAGCAGCCGGAGGGCGCGGGGGGCAGCGAGCCAGGCGGTGTGGTCGTTGCTGCCGGTGTCGTCGAACGCCGTGGGGAAGCCGGCCGGCTCACCCCACGACGCGACGAGCGGAAGGAGCTGGCGACGCCAGGGCTCAGCGGCGTGCAGCACGGCGCTTCCTCGGGGGGCGCAGCACCACTTGTGCAGGTTTCCGATCCAGAAGTCCGCCCCGATGCGGGACAGGTCGACGTCGAGCATGCCAGGCGCGTGCGCGCCGTCGACCAGGACGGCCACGTCGCGGTCCCGCAGTGCCGGGACTAGGTCGACGAGTGGCAGCCGGCGCGCCGTCGGCGACGTCACCTGGTCGAGCACCACCAGCCGGGTCCCCCCGTGCACGGCACCGAGCACGGTGTCGACGACCGAGGCGTCGTCGGCCCCGAGGGGGACGTGCACGGTGTCCAGCCGGGCGCCTGCGCGGCCCGTCCAGCGGGTGGCGGCGATGCGGACGGCTCCGTAGGAGTGGTCGGTCAGCAGGACCGCGTCCTCCGGCCCGAGGGGGAACCCGGCGAGGACGGTGCTGGCCGCTGACGTCGCGTTGGGAACGAACGCCAGCGATCCGGCGGCGGCGCCCAGGAACGCCTCGACCTCGGCGCGCGCGGACTCCAGGGCGACCGGCAGCTCGCGGGTGAAGAACCGCACGGGATTGGACTCCATCCGGTCCCGCCACGACTGCTGCTCGGTCAGGACCGGCGTCGGGACGGCACCGTAGGATCCGTGGTTGAGGTGCGACACCGTCGCCTCGAGCGGCCACAGGGCGCGGACCTCGGGCCAGTCCGGCCCCCACAGCGCGTTGGAGTCGAGGTCGGGAGCCGCGGTCGACGGTTCGGCAGGCATCCGGTCAGCCTATGGGCGCGGATGACCGCGGACGCGACAGTCGTGGCAGTCGTGGCAGTCGTGGCATGGTCGTCCCCGTGCGCGCGACCGGCAGCCACCCCGCAGCGGCGTTTCTGCGCGTCGTGCTCTGCACCCTGATCGTGGCGGCCAACGCGCCGGCCGCTGCCGGGGCGCGAGAGCAGGCACCCTTCCACCCGAGCCGGCTCACCTCCCTCGGCGACGCCGGACAGGTCGTGGTCGTGACCTCGGGCTCGTGGTCGTCGAGCCGGGCGCGACTGCGGACCTACGAGCGGTTGGCCTCCGGCACCTGGGTCCGTCGACTCGGACCGGTCGACACGCGCTTGGGCCGACACGGGTTCTCCCCCGCGGACCGCCGCCGGCAGGGAACGTCCACCACCCCGGCCGGCACCTTCGCCATCCCCTGGGCCTTCGGCACCCGGTCCGACCCCGGGACGGCGCTGCCCTACCGGCAGGTGGACGGCAACGACTGGTGGCCGTATGACCCGCGCGACCCCGCCACGTACAACGTCTGGCAGTCTCGTCGGGCGGCGACGCCCTCGTGGCGGCCGGGCTGGGCAGAGGACCTCTCCAGCTACGGCCGGCAGTACCGGCATGCGGCCGTGATCGCCTACAACCTGCCGACCGGTGTCCACCGGTCGGGCGGGCAGGAGGTCGCGGACGCTCCGGCCGACACCCGGCGCGGCGGAGGGATCTTCCTGCACGTCGACCGGCCGGGCTTCACGACGGGCTGCGTGTCGGTCCCGCAGGACGACCTCGAACAGGTCCTGCGCTGGCTGGACCCGGCGAAGCGGCCGGTCATCGTGATGGGACCGCGTTCCGCGATCACCAGGATGTGAGCAGGTCGGCCCGTCCGACCGGCCGGATCCGGCTCGGTCTCAGTCTTTGTTATCGCCGAGCTTGCCGCGCAGCTGCAGGACCGCCTTGGTGTGCATCTGGCAGATGCGACTCTCGGTGACCCCGAGCACCTGACCGATCTCGGCGAGCGTGAGGCCCTCGTAGTAGTAGAGGGTCACGACGATCTTCTCCCGCTCGGGGAGCATGTTGATCGCCTTCGCGAGCAGGAACTTCGTCTCCTCGGACTCGAAGGCGAGGACGGGGTCCTCGGCCTTGGTGTCCTCCAGGGTGTCCACGAGGCTGAGCTTGTCGCCCTTCTCGCCGCCCACGCTGAGCAGCTCATCGAGAGCGACGACGTTCACGAACGAGACCTGGCTGAAGATCTGATGGAGGTCCTCGAGCGCGATGCCCATCTCGGCTGCGACCTCGGCCTCGCTGGGAGTGCGGTGCAGGTCGCCCTCGAGCTTGGCGTATGCCTTCTCGACCTCACGCGCCTTGAAGCGGACGGAGCGCGGGATCCAGTCGATCGCCCGCAGCTCGTCGATGATGGCCCCGCGGATGCGGCTGATCGCGTAGGTCTCGAACTTGATGGCGCGCTCGAGGTCGAACTTGTCGATGGCGTCGATCAGCCCGAAGATCCCGTAGGACACGAGGTCGGCCTGCTCGATGTTGGGCGGCAGCCCCACGCCCACGCGGCCGGCGACGTACTTCACCAGAGGTGAGTAGTGCAGGATCAGCCGCTCCCGCAGGGCGCTCTCGCCGGACTTCTTGTAGGCCTGCCAGAGCTCGCGCAGGGCGGCCTCGGCAGCGCTCTTCTCCGCGGCCGGGTCGTCGACGACGGTCTCCCGAGCGGTAGCAGCGCCCACTCCCCCGGAGGGTGCGGCGGCGCCTCCGCCGTCACGCCCTTGGGTGCGCTTGGTCATAAGTGGCCTTCAACCTGTCGACGGACACATGGGTATAGATCTGCGTCGTGGCGAGCGTAGCGTGGCCCAGCAGCTCCTGAACGCTTCTCAGGTCGGCTCCACCTTCCAGAAGGTGGGTCGCAGCCGAATGGCGGAGGCCGTGCGGGCCCAGGTCGGGCGCGCCGGGGACGTGCGCCAGCAGGTCGTGCACGGCCCGGCGTACGGTCCGGGGGTCCACCCGGCGACCCCGGGCCCCCAGGAACAGGGCCGGGCCGCTGGTGCCGCTCGACAGGGGCGGCCGCCCGCCCGCGAGCCACCGGTCGACCGCCCGCAGCGCTGGAGTCCCGACCGGGACCGTCCGCTCCTTGGACCCCTTGCCGAGGACCCGCAGGACCCGGCGTACGCGGTCGACGTCGTCGATGTCGAGCCCGCACAGCTCGCCGACGCGGATCCCGCTGGCGTAGAGCACCTCGAGGGTCGCCAGGTTCCGCAGCCCTACAGGTGTCTCGTCGTCGGCTGCCAGCCCGGCGACGTGGAGCAGGGCGTCGGCCTCGTCACGGCGCAGCACACCGGGCAGGCTGCGACCGGTGCGCGGCGTCGCCAGCAGCGCGCCCGGGTCGGTGGTCACCAGACCGTCCCGGCAGGCCCACGCCGTGAACCCCCGCGCGGACGCCGCGCGGCGGGCCAGCGTGGTCCTCGCCATCCCCCGCGTGGCCTGGCCGGCGAGCCAGCTCCTCAGCACGAGCAGGTCGATGTCGGCCACCTGCTCGCGGCCCATGCGCCGCGCGTGCTCGAGCAGGGCCTCCACGTCCCCCCGGTAGGCCCGCAGGGTGTGCTCGGACAAGCCGCGCTCCGAGCGCAGATGCCGGGAGTAGGCCTCGAGCGCCCGGGCCAGCCCGGCCGGGAGCGTGTCCTCGACCACGGCGCCTACGTCGACCCTCTCGCTCACAGGCCCACCGTGTCCCGGGGGGGCGGGACGTGCAAGCCGCCGCGCGGTCCGGCGGGTCAGTGCTGTGCCGGTGCGCGGCGCCAGGCACCCTCCCTCGAGGTGGCAAGCCGGGCGGCGGAGAGGGCGGCGAGCGCCCGCAGCACGGTCGACGCGTCGAGCCCGGCAACCCGGGCGATGCTGTCGGGCGGGGCGTAGCGCCGGAGGGGAAGCGCCTCGAGGACCCGCAGCGTGGTGGGGTCGAGGTCGTCGTGGGGCCGGCGCTCCCCGCGCCGCTCGAGCGAGCCGTCTGCACCGAGGTCACCCACGATGTCCACGACGTCGGACGCGTCGGTCACCAGGGCCGCACCCGCGACCCGCACCAGCTCGTGGCACCCGGCGGAGGTGACGGACGTGACCGGCCCCGGTACCGCCATCACCGGACGGGAGAGCGCGTCGGCATGTCCTGCCGTGTTGCGCGCGCCGCTGCGTATGGCCGCCTCGACGACCACCGTGCCCCGGGCGAGGGCGGCGATCACCCGGTTGCGGTGGAGAAACCTGGTGCGCATCGGCCGGGACCCCGGTGGGAGCTCGGACACCACCGCGCCGGAGGCCCTGACGGCGCCGAACAGGGAGTCGTGCGCCGCCGGGTAGACGACGTCGATGCCGCACGCCAGCACGGCGACAGTGCTTCCGCCGACTGCCATCACGCCCCGGTGCGCGGCGGCGTCGATGCCATAAGCCCCGCCGGACACCACGGTCCATCCCCTGTCGCCCAGCCCGGCTGCCATCTCGGCTGCCACGTGCTCGCCGTAGGGCGTGCAGGCGCGAGCGCCCACCAGGGCGACGGCCCGACGGGTCAGGACGTCGAGCCCGGGCAGACCGCTCACCCAGAGCAGGAGTGGTCGCGCCGCCCCGAGGTCGTCGACCTGGACCGGCCACTCATCGTCGCCCGGCACGACGAGCCGGGCGCCGGCCCGGGCCGCGAGGTCGACGTCCACCTCGACGTCGGCGCTCTCGAGCCGCGCCCGGTAGTGCGCCTGCATGTTCGACGCGAGCCGCCCGGTGCGAATCCGGCCCAGGACCTCGGGGGCTCCGAGGTTCTCGACCCAGCCGCCCATCTCCTCGTCGCCGGGTTCGGAGAGCCGGCTCAGGACGATGCGGCTGTGGACGTCGGGGTCCGCCGCCCGGTCCGGCGCTCGGACGGCAGTCATGCCGCCTGCCGCTGCGTGCCGCGGCAGTCCAGGGCCACACCCACGTCTCCCGCGTCGGGCCGGTCGCGTCCCGCGAGGTCCGCGAGCGTCCACGCGACCCGGACCACCCGGTCGACTCCTCTGGCCGTGAGCTGCCCGAGGTCCAGGAGGCGCTCTGCCTCCGCCACCACGTCCCAGGGCAGCGGCCACCGCCGGCGCAGGACGTGGCCCGGGACCTCGGCGTTGACCCGCCACGGCGTCCCCACCAGCCGGGCGGCCATGCGTTCGCGGGCGGTCGCGACCCGGGCCGCGACCGCCGCTGTCCCCTCGGCCCCGGCGGGGTCACCACGCAGGTCCGCGCGTGACGCCCCCAGCATCTCGATGCGCAGGTCGACCCGGTCGAGCAACGGGCCGGAGAGCCGGTGCAGGTAGCGGATGCGGGCCATCGGTGTGCAGGTGCACCCCGTGCGCCGCTCCATGGCGAGACCGCACGGACAGGGGTTGGCCGCGAGGACGAGCTGGAACCGCGCGGGGAACCTCACCTGGGCGGCGAGTCGCGACACCGTGATCTCCCCCGACTCCAGCGGCTCGCGCAGCGCGTCCAGGACGCCAGGGGCGAACTCCGGCGCCTCGTCGAGGAAGAGCACCCCGCGGTGGGCCAGGGACGCGGCGCCCGGTCGGACGTGGGAGGACCCGCCGCCCACGATCGCGGGCACCGACGCGGTGTGGTGCGGCGCCTGGAACGGCGGCGCGGTCAGCAGCGGTGTGCGTCCCGCCGGCGAACCGGGCAGCGAGCCGGCCACCGAGTGCACGGCAGTGACCTCCAGCGCGGCCTCCCGGTCGAGCGGGGGCAGCAGTCCGGGCAGTCGCTCGGCGAGCATCGTCTTGCCGGCACCGGGCGGTCCCAGCATGAGCAGGTGGTGGCCGCCGGCCGCGGCCACCTCCAGCAGGTAGCGTGCGGTCGCCTGGCCGAGGACGTCCGCGAGGTCGGCCGCGTGCCGGTCGTCGACGGGTGGCGTCGGGTCGGCCGGCTCCGGCTCGTCCCATCCCGCGGGTGGGTCCTCCCCCCTGGCCAGCGCGACCAGCACCGCCAGGGACGGGACACCGGTGACCCGGATGCCGGGCACCAGGGCTGCCTCGGCCGCGTTCGCCGAAGGGACGACGACGCTCTCCACCCCGGCCCGGGCCGCCGCCGCCACCGCAGGAAGCACGCCGCGCACGGGTCGGACCCGGCCGTCGAGCCCGAGCTCCCCCACGAGGACCGACCGGTCGAACACTCCCTGCGGCACCGCCTCCTGAGCCATCAGGATGGCCGCCGCGATGGCGAGGTCGAAGCTCGAGCCGCGTTTGGGCAGGCTGGCAGGTGAGAGGTTCACCGTCACGCGTTTCGTCGCCGGCCACCGCTGTCCGCTGTTGACCAGGGCCGCGCGCACCCGGTCCCGCGACTCGGCCAGCGACGCGTCGGGCAGGCCCACCAGGCTGTAGGACGGGACACCGACACCGAGGTCGGCCTCGATCTCCACCAGATGTCCCTCGACTCCCACCAGGGACACGCCGCGGGTGCGCGCCAGCGGCACTCAAGCCACCCCCCGCACGTGCTCGACCTGCGCAGCCCCCCGGCGGGGGCGAAGGACCCCGACCAGGTCGATCCTGACGTCGGGGACGTGCAGGCCCCGCTCGTGCAGCCAGGCGGCGGCCAGGCGGCGCAGCCTGGCGGCCTTGCGCGCCGTGACCGCCTCCAGCGGCGAGCCGAAGTCCGTGCTGGTGCGGGTCTTGACCTCGCAGAAGACGAGCGTGTCGCCGTCGCGGGCGACGATGTCGAGCTCGCCGACGGCGCAGCGCCAGTTCCGATCCAGGATGACCATCCCGGCAGCCACCAGGTGCGCGGCCGCGACGCGCTCGCCGTACGCACCGACCGCGTCCTTCACCAGCATCCGACACCTCCGCCGAGACCGTGACCCAACGACAAGCATCAGAGGGGGAACGGGTCCGGGACCGGGTCCCGGCGTCACTGTGGACGACGGAGGGCGCGACGACAGGTGTGGACGAGCGGCGGCTCAGGAGCCGGGCATGTCCACCGAGAGCTCGGAGCGGGCCAGCTCCTCGACGTTGACGTCCTTGAACGTCAGCACGCGCACGTTCTTCACGAACCGCGCCTGGCGGTACATGTCCCAGACCCAGGCGTCGGCCATGGTGACCTCGAAGTAGACCTCACCGCCGTCGGTGCTGCGCGGGGTCACCTCGACGGCGTTGGTGAGGTAGAAGCGCCGCTCGGTCTCGACGACGTAGGAGAACAGCCCGACCACGTCGCGGTACTCGCGGTAGAGCTGTAGCTCCATCTCGGTCTCGTACTTCTCGAGGTCCTCCGCACTCATCCGGTCAGCGCCTCCTCGGCCTGCAGGTCCTCGACCCGCACCAGCGTCCGCGCAGGCACCCGCTGGTCCCCGGGCACGCGCCGGGCGACGTTGACGTAGGAGAACCGGTGCTCGGGGCACGGGCCGTGCCGGTCGAGTGCGGCGCTGTGCACCGGTGTCACGTAGCCCTTGTGCCCCAGGAAGTCGTACGCCGGCCAGCGCTCGTGCAACCGGGCCATGATCCGGTCCCTCGTGACCTTGGCGATGACCGACGCCGCAGCGATCGACGCGCTGACCCGGTCGCCCTTCCAGACGGCCAGCCCGGGGGCGGGCAGGCCGCGGATCGGGAAGCCGTCGGTCAGGACGTACGCCGGCGTGCCGTCGAGGCAGGCCAGCGCCCGCCGCATGCCCTCGATGTTGCTCGCGTGGAGCCCGATGCGGTCCACCTCACCGGCGGGCACGACCACGGCCGACCAGGTGACCGCACGCGCGAGGACCTCGTCGTACACCCGGTCGCGGGCCGGCGGGCTGAGCAGCTTGGAGTCCGCGAGCCCGGGCACCTGGCCACGCCGGCCGGTGGGCAGCACCACGGCAGCCACGACGAGCGGCCCGGCACATGCGCCGCGGCCGGCCTCGTCCGCGCCCGCGACCGGCGTGAGACCGGCGCGCTCCAAGGCCCGCTCGTAGCCCCACAGCCCGCCGTCGCGGCGCACGACGAAGCGGGGCAGCGCACCCATCAGGTCTCCACGGCCAGCGGTCGCGGGGGCGGGCCGTCGCGCAGCAGGTCGCCGAGGCGGGTGGCCAACGTCGAGGGGTGGAGCGTCTCGCCGGTCGCGAGCAGCTCGTCGACGGTCCACCACCGGTGCCAGAGCACCGCACGGGTCTCGAGCTCGGTGAACCCGGCGGTGTCGACGTCCCAGGCGTCCACGCGCGCGACGAAGAAGGTCTCGTCCTGCCGGATCCGCTCGCCCTCGAAGTCGAAGTCGCTCAGCCGGGTCCACACCGGCGGGCCGAGCTGCACGTCCGTGCAACCGGTCTCCTCCTCCAGCTCGCGGCGGGCGGCGTCATGGAGGGACTCACCGGCCTCGACCCCGCCGCCCGGAGTGAACCAGAAACGCGCGTCGGGGACGTGGGGGTCGACGCCGCAGAACAGCAGGAGCCGGTCCGCGTCGTCGAGCAGGAGCACCCGTGCGGCGCGGCGCTCCGTCGGTGCGGCCCTGCGTGCCTGGTCAGCCATCGTCAGCGAGCCTACGACGGACCGCTTCGATCAGCGCGGCGACGTGGCACGGGTGGCGAGGTCGGGTTGGCCGACGGTGGCCGGCCGGAGCAGGAAATGGGCCCTGGCCGGCGGGCAGCGCGGCTTGGCGTCCGCGAGCCCGGGCACCTGGCCACGCCGGCCGGTGGGCAGCACCATCGGCGAGAGCCTACGACGCCCGCCCCCGGACATCAGCGGCGGGACGCGTCGAGCCCGGGCTGGTCGAAAGTCGCCGGCCGGCGCAGGAGCTGGGCCCGGTCCAGTGGCCACACGATCGTGAACGCCCTTCCGACCACGTCGTCTACGGGCACGAAGCCCTTGCCCGGTTGCTCGCGGTGGAACCTGCTGTCCTCGGACACCGACCGGTGGTCGCCCATGACCCAGAGGCGGTCGCGCGGCACCCGCACCGAGAACTCCTCGAGCGACGGGTCGTCCCCGGGGAACAGGTACGGCTCCCGCAACGGTGCGCCGTTGACGGTGACCCGCCCCTGGTCGCAGCAGGCGACCTCGTCACCGGCGACTCCGATGACTCGCTTGATCAGGTCCTCCTCGCCGGCAGCGGGCGCCAGACCCACGAAGACCAGCGCGTCACGCATCCACGAAAGCGGCCCTGACCCGGTCGTGGTGGTCGGCCCGTTGAGCCAGCCGCCGGGGTCGCGGAACACGACCACGTCGCCGCGGTGGACCTCGTCTGCCTTGTCGGTCAGCTTGTTGACCAGCACCCGGTCGTCCACCAGGAGCGTGTTCTCCATCGACCCGGACGGGATGTAGAACGCCTGGACGAGGAAGGTCTTGATCAGGACCGAGATGACGAGCGCCGTGATGACGATGCCCGGCACCTCCCGCAGGAACGACTTCTTGGGCCGCTCTTCGCCGCGGCGCGTCGGGGGCGTGTCCGCTTCAGTCGTCATCGTGTCCGTCCTCTGGGTGGGCCGGACGGTCAGCTGCCGGGGCGGGCGCCTCGACGCTCCTTGATCTTGGCGGCCTTGCCGCGCAGGTCGCGCAGGTAGTACAGCTTCGCGCGGCGCACGTCACCGCGGGTCACGACCTCGATCCGGTCGATGACCGGCGTGTGCACCGGGAACGTCCGCTCGACGCCGACGCCGAAACTGACCTTGCGGACCGTGAAGGTCTCGCGCACACCACCGCCCTGACGGCGGATGACGACGCCCTGGAACACCTGGATCCGAGAGCGCGTGCCCTCGATGACCAAGACATGGACCTTGAGGGTGTCCCCCGGGCGGAAGTCGGGGATGTCCGAGCGCTTCGAAGCGTCGTCGAGGACGTCCAGCGTCTGCATCGTGGTCTCTTCTCTCGCGGTGCCACAGGTCACCCACGCCGGGTGTAGTTGTCTCGGTCAATGCGATCGGCCGGTGTGAGGCGCCACCCCTGTGGCGGGGGCGCAGGACGGCC
>Ga0180121_10001119_pt1 | contig 11342 bp, 6 predicted proteins | sample AntDrymUQ5402106_2_FD_129676 | JGI IMG/M metagenome (GOLD analysis project Ga0180121, IMG submission 129676) | Polar desert sand microbial communities from Dry Valleys, Antarctica - metaG UQ540 (21.06) (version 2) (version 2) | ecosystem: Environmental > Terrestrial > Soil > Desert | place...
AATACATTCTCATAGGGTTCTCCTTCCGGCTTAACTTGAGGTCTTCGAACAACTCCAAGTTACCGCCGATGGGGCGCCCTTTCAATATAGAGTAGCGACCAGGTAGTGTGCCGCGTCACTCGCGCTTGGGAAACACTGAATTCTTGTTTCTTGACTCTAGCGAGACTTGACCCGGTCGCTACCGCCCCTTCTTAGAAACATGTCCAAAAAGCCCTTATTTTTTGCCATTGGCAAGTTTCATCTCGTTATCTGCTTGTCGCAGACGAGCAAAGCTACTCGGTTCTGAAGTTGACTAGCACCCAGCTGGTTGCGCCAACGTGCACCAGTACCCAACGCGAGCGGTGTTCTACTGGTAACATATTGTCGAGGTGCGGCGCTGTTAGAAGAACTGTCAAATTTATCAGCATCTGAATTGGTTCGACTCATAATCGGGAAACAAGCTTCACCCGTGGAAGTAGCTCAGGCCCACCTGGAGCGGATTGAGCTCCTGAACCCGGCGCTGAACGCGATCGTGACAATTGCCCCGGATTTTCTTGACCAGGCCCGCCAAGCCGAGGCCGCGCTGTTGCGCGGCGATGACACTCTTGGCCCACTCCACGGCTTGCCGCTCACGATAAAAGACACCATTGAAACTGCAGGCTTACGAAGCACCAGCGGCTCACCCATACGGGCGCAATTTGTTCCTCGCGCCGATGCTCCTGCGGTCGCGCGTCTGCGCACGGCCGGCGCAATCATTCTCGGAAAAACCAACGCAGCCGAGATGGCCATGGATTACACAGCCGACAATCCCGTCTTTGGCAGGACGAATAATCCTCACGACGTCTCGCGCACCCCGGGCGGATCCAGTGGAGGAGAAGCCGCGGCTATCGCAACCTGCATGTCTGCCGGCGGGTTGGGAAGTGATCTGGCGGGGTCGATTCGGATTCCTGCACACTTTTGCGGCATCGCGGGTTTAAAACCCACCACGGGAAGCGTTCCGGGAGGGGGTCAATTTCCACCCAGCATCGGTCCCTACTCCCTGGGCGCGGCAATTGGTCCAATGGCCCGCCGAGTTGAAGATCTTCAACTCCTGCTTAACGGGCTTCGCGAGACGAGAGTCTCACCGGGGCCACTCACGACAGACTCTTTGCTGAACGGGAGGGCTGCGATGCGTGGTTGCCGTGTTGCCTGGTACACGGATGATGAAGTCACTCCGGTCACGGAAGAAACTCGTGTTGCAGTAGAACGTGCTGCAACTGCTTTAAGCGATGCTGGGCTGGTCGCGGAACAACGTCGACCGCCTGGCCTTGAACGCGGTTACGAATTATGGCTCAACTTGTTTTCGCGAGCCTCAGTAGTGCAGCTTCGCAATGTTTACACGGGCCGGGAGGAAGAGGGCGGTGACTTTGTGCGTTGGCGCCTCGCTACCGCCGACAACAATCCCACGCCGAAGCTTGACGAGTACATCAGCGCCTGGATGGAGCGCGATCGCTTGCGGTTGGCCCTGGACCAATGGATGACTGAAGTTCCACTGCTGGTGGCCCCGGTTGGGGCGACGCCGGCTCTCAAACATGACACCCTCAAGGTAACCATCGGCGGGACAACGTTGAGCACCTTCCGCGCTTTCAGTTACTCGCAGGCTTTCAATGTTTTCGACCTGCCTAGTGTCTCCGTGCCGGCGGGCGTTTCGGCGGAAGGATTGCCAATTGGTGTGCAGATTGTCGGCCGGCCTTTTGAGGAAGAGGCCGTATTGGTAGCTGCTGCGATTGTTGAAGAAGCACTTGGTGGCTGGCAGCTGCCACGAAATCTGAACGTGCCTTGATCGGCTGTTTGAAAACCCAAAGAGTGCCTAAGATAATTTGCAGGTCAGGAAGGCGTACTCCGCTGCTCGGTTCAAAACTGTCGAGCCTATCTCTTTCATCGCCTTCCACACCTTCTCGGAATCCTCCGGCCACCACAAGTCATGCTCCACTGCCAAAGGCGACTGAGGGTTGACCATTTTGCGAGCAGTGTGCGGAAGCTTCTTTCAAGGGTGAGACTGAATTGAGTTGTTAGTTTAAACGATTGTTATTTCGGTCGTAAGAGCGGGGACAGGGTCCGCCTTCCTCACCTGCAAGTTAGCGGGGCTTGAACCGTCCTCTTGGGAGGTCTCTACCGCTCAAACGGTTCAATAGGTGAATGCGCTTCCCCTCGGCAATTATCACCATCGCACACGGAACCGGGAACGCTTTCAAAGAGCGTCGCCGATCCGATATAGTCTAAATAGCAATCATTTAATTCCCACGCGTCGATCATCTCGCACGGAGGCATACTAATGGAGGTTCTGCTTACTTTCTTCTTCTTCGGTTTTATTGCGATTGTGCTGTTAGTAATCGCAGCGAAAACGATCAGAATAGTCCCGCAAGCCTCGGTTATGCTGGTCGAACGACTCGGCCGCTTCGACAGAGTAGCCAGCAGCGGTTTGAACATCTTCGTTCCATTCCTGGACCGAGCCCGCGCCGTCTATTGGACCAACTCACGCCCCGGTATGACCTTCATTGACCTGCGTGAACAATACATCGACCTCCCGCCGCAGCCCGTGATCACGCGTGATAATGTGACCATTCATGTCGACTCCGTGGTTTACTGGCAAGTAACAGATCCGGTTAAAGCGGTATACGAGATGAATGATCTGGTTGGTGGCATTGTGCAATTGACGATTACCGGCATACGCGCGGTCATGGGAGAGATGGACTTGGACCACACACTTTCCTCTCGCGATCAAATCAATTCCAAGCTGCGAATTATTCTCGACGAAGCGACAGATAAGTGGGGTGTCAAGGTTACGCGCGTGGACGTAAAAAATATCAACCCTCCGGAAGACGTCCGCATTACGATGGAGAAGCAGATGACTGCCGAACGCAATCGCCGGGCTCTGGTACTTCAGGCGGAAGGCGATAGGCAGGCAAACATAACGCGTGCGGAGGGCGAAAAACAGGCGGCAGTAACTCGGGCGGAGGGCGACAAGCAGTCAGCGATACTTCAGGCCGAGGGTGCGGCACAGGCACGCTTGCGTGCGGCCGAAGCCGAATCAGAAGCTATCACCCGCATCTCCCAGGCCATCGGGACCGGCGATCCAGCTCAATACCTGATCACTACGCGTTACATCGAGAGTTTGAGAGACATGACGCGAAGCAATAACTCGAAAATCATCTTCATGCCGATCGAAACCTCGGCGATGCTATCGAGCCTGGGCGCAATCAAGGAAGTGTTTTCTCAAGCCGGCGAAAAGGGTGGAGAAACTCCGCCTCCGCCTCCCAAGCCGCGGCAATTGCCAACTTGAGACATTGCCAATTGCCAATTGCCAATCGGCAATCGGCAATGATCAAGGCTCCAGCCGATGCGTTGAGATGACTGTATATCTGGATCCCCCACTGCTCAATTCACTTCTTATCACCAGTAACTCTGTTACTGCTACAGGAGCAGGTTCGAAGCTCATCTCTTTATGTGCTGCTACCAGGGCACGCGCCCCTTGCGGCTTGCGTAAACGCGCGATCGTCAAGTGAGGGTGAAACGGCTTGTCTTCCTTGGTGAAACCCTCCCTGGCACAGGCCTCCTCAAGACGACTGTGAAATTCTGCAAGCTTTCCCGATTCATCTTTAATGCCGATCCATAAGACGCGTGGGGTACCGTGTTTGGGAAACACTCCGGTTTCCTCGAGGGTAATTTGAAAGGGTGGGAAGTCTGCGACCGCGCGCGCCGCCGCATTTGAGAGGTCGCTCAGGCTGGATGTTTGTATCTCACCAAGAAATTTTATGGTTAGATGAATGTTTTCTTCGCGGCTCCAACTTGCCTGGGCGTGCGGTACGCATTCGCGCAAGCGTTTAATTTGTCTCAACAGGCTGGCGCGCACGCTGACCGCCAGATCGATGGCGCAGAATACGCGCCAACTCTCCTTTCCGGGAGCGCTGAGAAAATGTCGCTTAATACTTTGCAGTAAGGTCCTCGTTAGTTGTCGGAATGCTCCGTTCCCCGTCGCGACCAGGAATTCTCGGCTGATACTTTCTTACTAACTTTCGTTTGCGGGCAGTCTACCAGCTGACTCGACGGCCAAGGGTTAAATGCCATCCGTCATAGCTGGCTTTATTGTGTCCCGAGAAGGTTTATAATGTCACCCACGTCTGGTATGACTCGTTCTTCAATCATTTCCGTTTGGTGTTCCTTGGCGGCATCCTCCTGATTTGTGTCTCGCGATCGTATGCTCAGCAAAGGCTGGTGATGGTGGGAGGTGGTCCGCGCCCACAAGAGGCGACTTCGCGTTTTGTCGAGTGGGCCGGAAAAGAAAAGGCTCGTATTCTCATTATTTGCTGGGCCACTGAAGCGCCTCATGAGGCTTTTAATTCGCTGAACGAGACCTTCAGGCCCTTTCGTCCGCAAACGATTGAGCCGGCCCCGCCCGCACCCCTCACGGCAGTCACGAAATTCAGGTTTTTGAGTCAACTCCACGCAGCCACTGGCGTGTTTTTTAGCGGGGGCGACCAGGCGCGGATTATGGATGTCTTGAAAGACGAATCGCTCTTGCAAGCTCTAAGGATACGATACGTTGGGGGCATGGTCTTTGGTGGAACCAGCGCGGGAACGGCCATCATGTCCCATCGCATGATTACCGGCGAAGGAGACTTTAAGGTGATCGACGGAAGCAAGGTCGTAACGCGCGTCGGAATGGGATTGCTGCCACCGAGAATCATCATCGATCAGCATTTCATCAAGCGGCAGCGAGAAAACCGGCTATTCGCCCTGATTTTGCAGGGTCCCGAAGATTTCGGATTAGGCGTCGACGAGGGCACCGCGCTGTTGGTCAAAGATAACCGGATTGGAGAAGTGGTCGGGGCGAGCCAGGTGATGCTCGTGGTGTCTCCAGCGCGTAAAGATTCGCTTATCATTCAGCTGGCCCGGCAAGGTGACAGAATCGATTTGCTCAAACGGAAGGTAATAAAGAAAATGGGAGTGAAAACTGCCTCACGGAATCCGAAATAAGGTTAACCCTCGTCACGTAAGCCTCCAGCACAACCAAACGTCATCCGTCACTGGCGTCAAACTAATTCTCCCTTACTAATTGCGAGCTAAATTGCGCGTTGAGTTTATCCAAAAAAATGGTGGGGCGTAGCATAATTTGGATAACTTGCTAATCGCTCAGGGTCCACAAAGATCCTAACTATTGAGTTCGAAGCATTTAGTTGTAATGCTGAGGATCAGTTACCTGCGGAATGATAACTGCAAAGAGAAACTTCGCAACAAAACGGATTCGGCCCGCAATCCAGCGTGCCCCGCGACCCCCAGCACCCAACAGTGCGATTAGTGGTGATTTGAAAAATCCAAGTGGGTGGTATCGGTGAATAAGAGGGCCGCTGAATTGATTTTGCTACACGCTATTAAAGTCATCAGACTCGCGTTCAACACGAAGCGCTAACTCTTTGTGTGGTTTAGTTCTTAGGTTCTCTAAGTCAACCAAGATCTCAAACATCTTCAATCGGAGGATCCCATGAAAAAACAAAGCTTTCGGGGAAGCCGCGTCGCTCAAATCGTGAGCGTGCTTCTTGTAGTCCTACTGTCATCAATTGCCGCCTTCGCTCAAGGCACTGCTACGGTGCGGGGCACTGTGACCGATCCCCAGGGCAACGTTGTGGCTGGGGCGACGGTGACCCTGACGAATCCTGGGACTAATGCCTCTCGTACGGCGACCACGAGCGACAACGGTACTTTTATTTTTGACTTTATACAGCCAGGCGGATATCGGATTGAAGTGGAAGCCCAGGGATTTAAGAAGGGAGTCGTCACAGAGATACACGCGCTTGTTGCCAAAGCAACGGCGGTGGATATTCAGCTTGAGATCGGCAACGTTGCGGAATCCGTCACTGTGGCCGCAGGAGCCGGCGAGGTGCTTATCAACCGCGATGACGCTACTCTCGGCAACAATTTTGTGAATGAGCAAATCACGCAACTGCCGCTTGAGGCGCGAAACGTAGCAGGACTCCTGACGCTGCAGCCAGGTGTGACGCGAAGCGGTTATGTGGCCGGTGCGCGTGCGGATCAATCCAACGTCACACTTGACGGTGTTGATATCAACGAACAGCAGACCAACCAAATCGGCAGTGTGGACAGTACCGATATCAACCCTGGCGCGAGTACGGTGCTGCGCCTGAACAGTGAGGCAATCGAGGAATTCCGCGTTATAACAACCAACGCTAACGCGCAGATGGGACGTTCGTCGGGCGCGCAGGTTGCGCTCGTTACGAAGGGCGGAACAAATGAGTATCGCGGCTCGCTCTTTTGGTTCCACCGTCCCACGATTCTCGCTGCCAACAACTTCTTCAATAATCGCAGCGGGGTGGCTCGTCCCGCGTTGATTCGGAATACTTTCGGCGGTTCTATTGGCGGGCCGATCTCCAAGGATCGCTCCTTCTTCTTCTATAGCTTCGAGGGGCGCCGGGAGAGGAGTGAGCAAACTGCGTTACAGAGGGTGCCATTGGCTAGCATGGGACGCGGCGAGCTGCGATATGTCAATCCCTCGGGAGGCATTTCGACGGTGACGGCGGCAAACTTTGCTCAGATCTTTCCTGACTTGGGTGGCTTAAATCCAACCGCCGTTGCCGCCTTAGCCGAAGCCACTCGTAAGTATCCCGCTAATGACTTCGGCACGATAGGCGATAGCAGCCGTAACGCGGCGGGCCAGCTACTTTTGTTGAATACCGCAGGCTATCGCTTCAACGTTTTGTTGCCGTCCAGCTTGAATTCACACACGGCCCGCTTTGACCATAACATTAATGACAAGCAGACGCTGTTTGTTCGCGCCAATGTAATCCATGACCTGATTGCGGGCGTGCCGGCATTTCCAGACACTCCGCGACCCGACACTTGGTCGCACCCGTGGGGCACCGCCATTGGGCATACCTGGACGATTAGCGACAGATTCGTCAACAACTTCCGTTATGGCCTAACGCGAGAAGCCTTCACGTCTTTCGGAGACGCGTCAAAAAACGAAATCTACTTCCGCTTCGTCTTTTTCCCGGTTTGGGACTACCGTACTCTCGCCCGCACTACGCCCACACACAACTTCACCGACGATTTTTCATGGGTGGCGGGTAATCACACAGCGCAATTCGGCACAAACGTTCGGGTGGTGCGCAACAAACGCCAGAACTTCGCCAGCGCCTTTGATACGGCATATACCAATCCCTCCTACTATCAGGGATCGGGGACACCAATATCCACGGCCATCAACGCCTTTTCTCCCCTGGGAGGAGGACAAACCTCCATCGTGCGAAACGCGGCCACGGCCCTGCTGGGGCGGTTAACCACCTATGTCGCCAGGTTCACGTTCGACAAAGAAGGCACCCTCTTGCCACCGGGTACAGCGACGGACCGCGAGTTTGCCACCGAAGAATACGACTTTTACGGCCAGGACGTATGGAAAATTCGTCCGAACCTGACAATGACTTATGGGCTCCGGTATGGCCTCAGTCGTCCCATATACGAGACTCAGGGGTTTGAAACGAAGCCCAACATTCCTCTATCGGAATACTTCCGTCGAAGAATAGAAGCATCGCAGAGGGGCCAAAACTATAACGAATTAATTGCCGACGTTCTATCAGGTCCTGCGAACAATGGTTCATACATGTACCCGTGGGACAAGAACAACTTCCAGCCGCGTGTGGCGATCGCCTGGTCACCGAATTTTAAAGGCACCTTGGGCACGATCTTGGGAAGCGGCAACAAGGCCGTTATTCGCGGCGGCTTTGCCATTACCAACGACTTCCTCGGTCAGCAGTTGGCAACCAGGTTTGATGTGCTGAATTCGGTAGGGTTTACCCAAAGTCAAACCAGCCCCGTCGCGTTCTGCAATGTAGGACGAACGTCCACGGCTCCCACCACAACGCCCAGACTTTGCCCATCGTTCACCGGATACACGCAGGATGTGCGGTCGCTGCCTAGAATCAACGTCCCCAGCGCCTTAACTTTCCCGAGCCAGCAGCCTCCAGACCTCAGTCTGCGGATTCAGACGTCGTTGGATGAAGAGATCATTTCGCCGACAAGCTACACTTGGAATGTCACTTACGAGCGAGAACTTCCGAAAGGTTTGGTCGTGCAAGCCTCTTACCTGGGCAGGCTCGGGCGTAACCTGCTAGCATCGCGTGACGTGATGTCGCCGAACAACATAATCGACCCTCGTTCCGGGATGGACTACTACACCGCGGCCGGCATATTGGAAGACTTACGCCGTAACGGAGTATCCGCTAATCTTGTGCAGCCCATTCCATTTTTTGAAAACTTGTTCGGTTCGGTTCCAAACTTTACAACAAACGTGGCAGGCAGCAGAGGTATAGGACGCACGGCAACCCAGGCGGTATATATAGATGCCTTCGTCTTCAACGGCAACGACTGGGCGACAACTCTGTTTGATATCGATGCCGCTTTGGACTCCGAGGGACTTCCAATTCTGTTCTACCAGTCGCAGTATGGGGCGCTCTCTTCTTTCAGCACCGTGGCCAACTCGGAATACCATGCGGGCACGCTGTCGGTCCGCCAGCGACTAGGCCAAGCGCTCTCCCTGGATTTCAATTACACTTTATCCAAGTCTATGGATGATGCTTCCGGCTTGCAGACGGCCACCAGCTATGGCTCGGCGTTCATCCTTAACCCGCTCCGGCAACGCGACAATTATTCGGTCTCCGATTTCGACGTGCGCCATATCATTAACATCAATGGGCTGTGGCAAGTGCCGATGGGACGCGGGCGTTGGCTGCTCAACGATGCTCATCCAGCAGTAGATGCGTTTTTGGGCGGCTGGCAACTGTCCGGGATCTTCCGCTGGAACTCCGGTTTCCCCATCTCAGCGCCCTTTGACGCTGATGGTTGGGCAACGAACTGGAATGTGCAATCGAGCGGCGTAAGAACGAGGTCTCTAGAGACGTGTCCGACGCGCGGTGGTATTGATGCGCCTGGCCTGTTCGGCTGTGACCGGACGTTCGCTTATCAGAGCTTCCGAAATGCAAAGCCAGGTGAAACAGGCGACCGCAATGTCTTCCGCCTACCCGGGTACGTCGTCCTCGACATGGGCCTCGGGAAGTCGTTCACGATGCCCTGGAGTGAGACCCATAAGCTCCAGCTTCGCTTCGAAGCATTCAATGTAACCAATACTCAGAGAATGGGAGCATTAACAGGAGGACGCGACGGCTACGGTCTGGTACTAGATCCGCATAACAATCTTCCGCCGCCGACCTGGTCTAACTTCCAAGCCATTCAGGGCGATCGGCGAGTAATGCAGTTTGGATTCCGATATGAGTTTTGAAATCATGTGCGGGCAGCCGCACATTTAAGCTTAAACGGGCTGAGGCGTAGTCTTCAGCCCATTTTTGCTTTCACTCGAAGCGCGCGCAATTGGCTCGGCAGAAAGTAGCGCAGACCCTCTGTCGCTTACAAATTCTGTTTGAATAGCCGGGTGGACAGTATGGATTCCGTGATAGACCCGCCCAACGCGGGTGCATAAGTTTTAAGTTGAGTAGCAGGAGACGGGGCGATGTTGCAACCTCTCGTTAACTCCGACACGGCTCTGACTGGCAAGACTCACTTCGCGGAACCAAGTCCCAGGCTCGCAAACCGGATTGAACAGCTCTGGTTGCTTTTCGTTTTGACTCTGGTCTCCTCTTTTCCTCCAGAAATACGTGCCCAAGGTGGAGGAAGCCATACGCTGTATGGTGATCTCAAGGTGGATGAAAGGAAGGTCGAGGGGCCGAAGCCGATAGCATTCGATATCCTTCTTTATACCGATGGCGGATACCTGATTTCTCGTCAAAGCGTCCCCAACAACGGCCGTTACCGCTTCTTGAACCTGCGTAATGCGTACTACGACGTGGTCGTCGAAGTCGAGAATGCCGAGGTCGCGAGGCTTCGTGTGTTTGTGTCTTCCCCTTACAAAAACGATTTTCGCCAAGACATCTCGATGGAGTGGCGTCCAGGGCCGACGCGGGAATTGAAGAAAGCGGGTTTGGTTTCGGTAGTAGAGTTTTATAAACGAAGTGAAGCTAACCAGGTTCTATTCGAAAAGGCCGACAAGGCCATAAAAAAGAAAGACTACCAGCGCGCAGTCTCTCTTCTGCAGCACATCGTCAACGATGATCCGAAGGACTATCAAGCTTGGACTGAGTTGGGAACAGTCTACCTCGGTCAAACGGATACAGCCGCCGCAGAAAAGGCTTACCTGCGTGCGCTGACGGAACAGCCTTCTTTCACTCTGGCGTTAATCAACCTTGGCAGGCTCCGTATCGCGCAGAAAAATTTCGAGGGCGCAATTGAGAGCTTAAGCCAAGCGGTGAAAATACAGCCGCAATCTGCCGACGCAAACTATTTTCTGGGCGAGGCGTACCTCCAAATCAAAAAAGGTTCGAAGGCCGTTGATTACTTGAACGCAGCCGGGGGACTGGGACGAACTGAGGCCCATTTGCGACTGGCCGCGCTTTATAACGCGGCCGGATTGAAAGAAAGAGCCGCGGTGGAATATGAAGAGTTTTTGAAGAAGAGACCAAATCACCCGGACAGAAACAAGCTCGAGGAATATATCGTCGCGAATAAGCGCGGCCAGCAACAAGGCGGAAAACGGTCGCCATAGCCGGTAAGCGATACGTAAGGCGCCAACCACAGAGCGAAAGCGGAAGGAGATCAAGGCCGCCAGGCAAAGCAGACCATCGTAAGGATTAGCTGCAAATGTAGCGCTATGCCAAACGTGATAAAGATCTCGACTTGTGTCGCCTCTTTCTTGCTGGCGACATTTTTTGTTCTTGACGCGCAGAGTCCGCAAGAGCCGGGCAACCGCTCCGAGCCTGTTGCTGGAAACGTCGCCGCAATTGTCGGAGCGACTCTAATCGATGGTTCCGGTCGAATGCCCTTAAGGGATTCGGTCGTGATTGTCAGAGGTGATTCCATCGCGGCAGTCGGTAGGGTCGCTCAAGTGAGGGTTCCGCCCGAGGCGCGCGTTGTTCACGCGCGAGGTTTAGTGCTGGCACCAGGTTTTATCGACACTCACAGCCATGCCGATAGCGGACTCGATTCCGATCCTTCCGCGAAGAGTCAGGTTTCGCAAGGCATCACCACCATCGCTGTTGGCCAGGATGGCGGCTCGGAGTTTCCGGTGGGAGAATTCCTCGACAAACTTCAGCGTTCTCCCGCGGCGCTGAACGTCCTTACCTTTGTTGGCCATGCGACGGTGCGCTCAAAGGTTATGGGCAAAGATACTGGACGCCGAGCCACGCAAGCTGAGGTCGATCAGATGAAATTGCTCGTCGAACAGGCAATGCAGGAAGGGGCTTTTGGTTTGTCGAGTGGGCTTG
>Ga0180121_10001121_pt1 | contig 11334 bp, 10 predicted proteins | sample AntDrymUQ5402106_2_FD_129676 | JGI IMG/M metagenome (GOLD analysis project Ga0180121, IMG submission 129676) | Polar desert sand microbial communities from Dry Valleys, Antarctica - metaG UQ540 (21.06) (version 2) (version 2) | ecosystem: Environmental > Terrestrial > Soil > Desert | place...
ATTATTAATTATTAATTTTTTAAATTTCCCATACCTTGCATCCCTAAATTTAAACAATGGGACGCGGCGATAAAAAAACAAAGAAGGGAAAAACATTTAAAGGTTCATTTGGAAAAAGCAGGCCTGCAAATAAGAAAAAAGCAGTCGCCAAAAAGAAAGATTAAAAACGTCTCCTGGAGGGATAGTAGTCAAACATGCCCCTCTAATTAATGTTGAAATTGTTGGATCATCTGCTGGCGGATGAAAACAGCTCAACCGGTTCATAATAGAAATCACCTATACTGGAACTTACATAGAGGACTTTATACCCTACCCGATCTGCGTTTTTGTGCGAGTCTACCTCCATTTTGATAGCTCCATCAGAAGAAATGTTATAGAATTTCCTGATCTCTTTTTTCAACAATTCATTATTCTTCCCTAAATATTGAACTTCAAGACTTACAGCATTTATAAATTTGCCGGAGCGGTTGTATACGGTAAAATCAACTTCATTTACCCCTTTACCATCGGCATTCTTTTGATAGTTGCCATCAACTTCCACCAGGTAACCAACCGGAACCTGCTTCTTGGAAAGGTAGCTTTCATATACAATTTCTTTTCTGATATTAGTCTTACCGCTGGTAAAAACCGCATTTGTCCGATCACTCATTCCTGATTGTTTACTATCAGCTATCCCATCATTTACACGGGACGTTCCTGCATTACGCGACGTACCGGCTTTGATAACTTTTGCTGTTGATGGATTGTTAGAAGGTGTTACTATTTTTTCTGCGGATGTCCTGACCATTCTTTCCTGAGAGGGCTTTGCATTTTTTTCTTCGGTAGGTCTTACTGCTTTTTGTTCTGAAGACTTTACGACGCTCGCTGAAGGCTTAACAATTTTTTGTTCAATAGGCTTAGTTTTCGGCACCACAGGAACCGAAGCTTTCCGAGAAACATCTTCTGAAACGATTTTGTTATTTGGTCTTTTCTCTTTCACAACGGGTTCATCAATAGTCTCCGCGGCATTTTGAGAAGGTTGTATTGCAGAATTATTATCTGCATCTACCAGTGAATTCTCTTCTGATTTTTCCGTGTGTTCAATGACGGGTTTATCAATTTTTGCCGGTTCGGAAGGTATCAATTGAGCGTTTGCGTTTGCTTTTTCATTCTTTGGTGTATTCTGCAGGGTATTATTTCTTTCTTCATAGGTTGCAGCACCATTTTTTTCAGTAGGGGTATTGTTGGTGATAGGAACAGACACACCTTCATTCGCAGGAAAATAATTCCAATTCGCACCGATCCAGATACCAATCAATAATATTGCAACAACGGGAATCGCCCATTGTGCTGTTTTTCTTCGACTAAGATTATTGTGTTTAACTGACTTTCTTTTATTTGTTACGTTCCCGGATGCTATGCCCTTTGCAACAGGCATAGAACGGCGCGGAGCATTGTTATCTTTATTCGGGAAACGTGCTTCCTGACGTTCTGATGGTTCAGAAACAGGTTGATCAAAAGATTCAATCTTTTCGGTTGGCAGTTGAACCATTGCACCAGGCTTCCTCGCATTGAAATTATATTGGAGATTTCCCATGAATGGCGCAAAACTTTTCAACTCATCAATTTCACCTGGATGTTTCCAACTATCACTAATTCCGTCTATCCAAACAAGGTCATATTGTTCCAACGTCATTTTCTGCAACTCATCAATAGAGTAGGGACCTGTTTGTTTGTTCCTGCGCAATAATAAGTAACGATTGGCCATAGCATTAATTTAGCACTGTGTAGACGCATATTTAATGCCTATAAGTGTGAATGTTTAGTTATTTGGGGGAAACTTTTGAACAGTAGAGCTGGAGAAGAGGGCTATTAGCTATCAGGTATCCTACCAAAATATTTATGTAGAACGTAAATTTTAAAATCTTTAGAAGAATTGATTAACTAAAATAATAATCACGGTGGGATACCTGAAACCTGATAGCCCATGATTCTAGTCACAGCTCTCAGCCCCTGCCCTACGGCGCCAATCGCTCAATCTTCCAGGTCCCGTCATTCTCCAGGGAGTAAAAAATCCTGTCGTGCAACCGGTTGGTTCGCCCCTGCCAGAATTCAATATTGATGGGTTTGACGAGGTACCCTCCCCAATGAGATGGCCTGACTATAGGAGTGTTCCGAAATCTGGATATCAATGTTTCTTCATTTTCCTGTAACCACTTTCGACTTTCAATTACTTCGCTTTGAGGTGAAACCCAGGCACCGATCCGGCTACCTTCCGGACGGCTGTTGAAATATTCATCACTTTCTTTTCCTGATACTTTTACTACCAGTCCGGTAATCCGCACCTGGCGTTCCAGTTCTTTCCAAAAAAAAACCAGGCAACCACGTGGATTTTCCTGTATTTGCTTTCCCTTGAAACTGCTGTAATTGGTGTAAAAAATAAACCCGTTGTCACCATATCCTTTCAGCAATACAATGCGGGCGGAGGGTATGCCATCTGAAGATGCGGTAGCAAGTGTCATGGCATTGACTTCCGGAATTTCTGCTTTTACAGCTTCCTGCCACCACACATCGAATTGTTTGATCGGATTTGAATCAACCTGATCTTCAGACAATATAGTAAGTTGATATTCCTTTCGGATGTCGGCAATTGAGCTCATTGAATAGTAAATGAACCTAAAATTACGGGTGAAGTGAAGAAAGCATGCAGAATACTTTACAAAAAAAATTCAGTTCATTCACTTGTGGAAGTATCCTCCTGAGCAGGAACTTTCATCAGGAGCTGTTCAATTTCGGAAATGCGACGTAATTGCATTTCTATTTTTTTGTTTTGCGATGCTAATTGCTGGAGGTCTGTATTCAATTCATCGAGAAAAGTTACTTTTTTTGATAATTGCTGACGGACAAAATTTGATTCCCGCAACTTATCCTCTGAATCCGACAACAGTCTTGATAACCGTTGATTTTCCTCCAGCATCGACAATTGTTTTCCTTTTATCTCATCAAATTCTTTTGTTAACCGAAAATAAGCCTGTTGCAATTCTTCATATTCGAATCCTTTCATCTGTGGTTTTGCGATATATCCTTCGAGTTTACTTATTTTTTCCTGAACGATGGTGAAATCCTCGTATGCTTTTTTGAGTCGACTTTGCAATTCATTCGCAAGCGTGCGCTCCTGCCTGATTTCACGTAATTCATTTTCTGATGAAGTCAGCTTATGCTGTAATTCTCTTGATTGTTCCTGAATACTTTCGTTTGCACTTTGTGTTTCTATCAGTCTTTTTTCTGATTGCCGAAACAAATTAACCTGTTCCAACAATCTGTTTATAATTTCATTGTGGTCTGTTAGTCCTTCCTGTGCTGACACCAATTGATTCATGTACTCCAATGGAGTAGCCGTTACTATTTCTTCAGGCTTTTCACGAAGAAGTTTTAATTCTTTCTTCAATTCTTCCACTTCGATCTGCATCAGTTTCTCATTTTCAACTGCATCATCTACTTCCCTGCGCATTCGTTGCTGCATTTTTTCATGAATGTCAACCTGTTCGTAATATTTCAATCTCCATTCATCTGCTTCATTGATATTAAAATCTGAATGCATGGAAGTATCGATAGTGGAAAGAGATCTTCTGCTGATCCAGAAAAAGTGAATGGCAAAACCCAGACCGAGTGCACCAGCCAGGAAGAAAAATAACTCAATCAGGCCAATAGAAATCTGCCCAAAAAAAATGAGAAATAAAATCATAACGGTTCGGATGGCGCTTTAAAACTGTTTAGGCCACGATCTAACTTTAACCGTCTTTCAAGGGATTAAAAAGGGGACACGTATAGAAAAAAACCACCTGGAGAGGTGGTCTTTCAAATGTTAAATTACTATGAACCTACCATAATAGCAAGCAGTAATTTTAAAATTAACAAGACTGTAGTCAGTTACTTACAAGAGTCCCTACTTTTTCGCCCATTACCACTTTCAACAGGTTACCGGTTTTATTCATATCAAATACTATGATCGGGAGCTTGTTTTCCATACAAAGCGTGAATGCGGTCATATCCATGACCTTCAGGCTATTGACAATACATTCCTGATAAGTGATCTTGTCATACCGTTTAGCTCCCGGGTCCTTTTCAGGATCGGCTGTGTAAATACCATCCACTCTTGTGCCTTTAAGAATTACTTCTGCCTGAATTTCAATCGCGCGCAGGGAGCCGGCAGTATCCGTAGTAAAATAAGGGTTACCCGTTCCCGCACCGAATATCACCACCCTGCCTTTTTCCAGGTGTCGGATAGCCCTTCTTCGGATATAGGGCTCTGCAATTTGTTCCATTTTGATTGCACTTTGGAGACGGGTATATACGCCCACTTTTTCCAGCATAGCCTGCATTGCCATGCCATTTATCACGGTTGCCAACATCCCCATATAATCTCCATGCGCCCTTTCAATTCCCGTATCTTTTTCATTGAGCCCCCTGTAAATATTTCCACCACCAATCACCACTGCTGTTTCAACTCCGGCTTCTACAATGCTTTTGATCTCATGTGCATAGCGGCTGATCATGACAGGATCCAGGCCCGAACTTTTATCACCCATTAAAGATTCACCGGATAGTTTTAAAAGAATTCGTTTGTAATGCGACATGGGTGCTAAAGTATGGGTTTTTTAAAATAGTTAAACACATAGGCACACATATGTGCCTATGTGTTTAACCCAAAAAAAAGGAGCCAATTGGCTCCTTTCAAATATCATCCTAATGCAACTCTTTTAAATTCGATCACTTTCAGATCGGGTGAAATGGATTTCAAATGCTCTCCCACACTTTTCGCACTATCTTTCACAAAGGGCTGACTCATCAAAGTGCTTTCCTTAAAAAAAGCATTTAATTTACCTTCCGCTATTTTGCCGATCATTTCTGCTGGCTTACCTGCCATTTTCGGGTCGGCCTGAATTTGTTCCGTAACAATTGCTCTCTCTCTTTCAATGGTCGTGGCAAGTACGCTGGAAGCATCAAGTGCTACGGGGTTCATCGCTGCAATCTGCATTGCAATTTCTTTTCCTGCTTCTGTTTCATCCTTATTCAATCCTACCAATACGCCGATGCGGTTAGCACCATGAATATAGGAAGCGACAAAAGGTGCATCAATTCTTTCAAACTTGCTGATACCAATCTTCTCACCGATGCTGGCCAGTTTATCGTTCACAAGGTCAGCAATCCGGATGTCGTTAATGGTTACTTTATTTAATTCATCTAAATTTCTCACGTCATTTGCAACCGCGGCGTTTACGATACTTTGAACAAAAGAAACAAAATCAGAATTCTTACTTACGAAATCTGTTTCGCAGCTCACACATAAAGTAATTCCTGTTTTGTGATCTGGAGAAGTTCTTGCCAATACCACCCCTTCCTTTGCTTCCCTATCTCCTCTTGATGCTGCAACCTTAGCTCCTTTTTTCCGGAGCCAGTCAATCGCAGCTTCAAAATCTCCATTAGTTTCTGTAAGAGCTTTACGGCAATCCATCATCCCGGCACCTGTTGCCTGGCGTAGTTTATTGATATCAGCCGCTGTTATAGTTGCTGTAGACATACTCAATCGTTAATAGTTTTAAAAATAACAGGGAAATCCCGAATTGCTTACCTGCCTCCTCCGGGTCTGCGTCCACCGCCGCCACCACCTGGTCCGCCGGTACGACGTCTTTGCGGTCCACCGGATCCCTGGCCCTGTCCTCCGCCGCCACTTCTTGACCTGCCGGCACCTCCACGGCCACGGGCAGCTTCAGATTCTGCTTCTGCCTGCAGGCGTGCTGCTCTCTTTTCATTTTCATCACTACCTGTATCTTCTACTTCTTCATCTTTGGCAGCCTGTCTTTCAGCCAGTCCCTCAGAAATGGCTGCAGTAATATATTGTGTGATGATGGCAATTGATTTTGTTGCATCGTCATTTGCAGGAATGGCAAAATCGACCCTGTTTGGATCGCAGTTGGTATCAACCATTCCAAAAGTGGTGATCCCCAAACGCTTTGCCTCTGCCAATGCGATGTGTTCATGTCCGATGTCAATAATAAATAACGCTGCAGGCACACGACCCAGTTGTGAAATTCCACCCAACACTTTATCCATTTTATCGCGGTCACGTTGCAATTGAAGTCTTTCCTTTTTGGTAAGACTTTCCGCACTGCCATCATTCAGCATCTTATCAATGTTTTGCATTTTTTTTACGCTCTTACGAACGGTATTAAAATTAGTAAGCATCCCTCCCAGCCATCTTTCAGTAGCGAATGGCATATTGACTTTGCGTGCGCATTCTGTTACAATTTCTTTAGCCTGCTTTTTTGTTCCGACAAACATGATCTTTTTTCCGCTTCTCGCTATCTGTTTCAAAACTGCAGCAACTTCCTGCAGGCTTTCTGTTGTTTTATTAAGGTCGATGATATGAATACCTTTTTTCTCAGCAAAAATGTAAGGCAACATTTTTGGATTCCACTTCTTACGCAGGTGGCCAAAGTGTACACCGGCTTCCAATAATTGCTGTTGTAATGAAGTGTTGTTTTCCATTTGTATTTTATATAAAATAATGTTAGAATTTTAATTCAGAGTTAGCAGCTGTGGCAATAACTAAGAACTAAGAACCTTGAACTTTGAACCATTTTACCTTTTACTGAATTGGAAGCTGCGGCGTGCTTTCTTGTGTCCGAATTTCTTCCTTTCTACTGAACGGGGATCGCGTTTCAGCACACCGACTGCTTTTAACGCGGGACGCCATTCGGCATTGATCTCAACAAGTGCACGGGCAATACCAAGTTTCGCGGCTTCAGCCTGACCCTTGATCCCACCACCGGTTGCATTGATCTTTATATCATATTTGTCAAGTGCCTGCAAAGTTTTGAGTGGAAGTTCCACCTGGTTCTGCAGGTATTGCAATGAGAAATACTCTTTATAGTCTTTATCATTCACCGTGATCTTGCCTTGACCTTTAGACAGAAATACACGGGTCACAGCTTCTTTACGACGACCAATACCGATTTTTTGCTTTTCCATTTTTGGTAATTAGAAAGTGAGTGGTTGTGGTTTTTGAGCAGTGTGTTCATGTTGATTACCTGCATACACGAATAATTTTTTGAACATCTTTCTGCCAAGTCGGTTTTTCGGAAGCATCCCTTTCACGGCGCGTTCAACAATCGCGTCCGGACGGCGTTTTATCAGATCTCGTGCTATCTCTGCTTTCTGTCCTCCGGGATAACCTGAATAAGTGAGGTATTCCTTTTCATCCATTTTGTTTCCTGTGAAGACCACCTTTTCCGCATTGATTACAATCACATAGTCACCGCAATCAACATGGGGAGTATAATAAGCTTTGGTTTTCCCCCGAAGTACAGCAGCTATTTTGGCACACATGCGCCCGACGGTTTGATTGGTTGCATCTACGATATGCCAATTGTGCTTGATCGTAGTGGCATTCGCATGTTTTGTTGTAAAATGAAGTTTACTCATTGTTATAAGTTTTTTCCACCTATCCGGGGGAATCCTTCTATAAAGGAGCGCAAAGGTACAGAAGTTGGGTATGTGTAACCAAAGAAATGAGGAACTATTTTTACAGGGACCTTTATAAGTGACTGATTTGCAATAAAAATTTTGACGGTTTCAAAAATTCACCGCGGAGAACGGGAGGTCAGGGAGATTGCGCAGCGTAAAAAGCCGATCATGGCGCGGTGTCTGAAAGCGTAACCTCTTTCTGATGGTCAATTACGAACTGAATAATTTCTTCCAGAGAATAGTCAATCCTTGAAATAGCATCATTGATCTCGTCACGGTTTACCTGCGCAGCAAAAGAAAGGGTCTTCATTTTTTTAAGAACACTTTTGACATCCATTCCTTCATAACGGGTCGGCCGGATCAGCGCAGAGGCATGAATGAACCCTGAAAGTTCATCAAAGGCATAGATCATTTTATCCATAATGTTTACCGGCTCCACTCCGAAGTGTCTTGGACCATGAGATGCGATACAATGCAGCACATCGGGATCAATTTTTTTTTCCTCCAGGTATTCAATAATGATCCGGCAATGTTGATCCGGATATTTTTCCCAGTCGGCATCATGCAGCAACCCTGCCATTTCCCATTTCCTGGCGACCATCTCGTCTGAACCTTCATTTTCCAATGCCCATGCTTTCATGACAGCTCCAACCTGTCTCATATGCAAGCGTAATTTTTCGTTGGGTACCCAGTCTTCCAGCAAACGGTTGATTTCTTCATAGGAAAGTAAATTTCCTGTATTAGCAGGATCTCCGAATACGGTGCGTCCGAGTGGTTGTACTGACATGTTGCGAATTTAAAGAATTAGCGTTCAGTGAAGGATATACTCCTGGCAGTGGTAGCCCCGATCTTCAAAGACTTTTTCAATGCATCGCTCATCACAATTCCAATGTCTATAACTCAGGCTTTGTTATCTTGTCAGCCAGTTTGATTTATTGCTCATGCGCATAAGTGCCCTGTTCATTTTATTCTCCCTGTATAGTTTTAATTCCTACAGTCAGCTTGTTCGGAAATTACAAGGACGGGTCATCGACTTCGATACAAAAGAACCTTTGAAAGGCGCTACTATCCGCTTGAGAGAACCGTTTATGACAACTATTTCCAGTGATAGTGGAGCGTTTGCATTAAGTATTGAACCTGGCGAATATGTTCTCATCATCAGTTATGTAGGTTATAGTCCGCGTTTATTTACGGTTCTTGTTTTTAATGACCAGCATTTGCAGTTTGGAATCAAAAAACAATCAAACACCCTGCTGGATGAAGTGATCGTGAATGCGGAAATGAAAAAAAATAAGTTAAAAGAAACCGAGATGGGAATTGTTCGGATCAACCCTGAACAATTAAAACGCATACCTGTTGCTTTTGGGGAACCAGATATCCTTAAAGCATTAACCCTGCAACCCGGCGTTGTTAATGCCGGAGAAGGTGCGGGAGGATTTTATGTAAGAGGTGGCAATGCAGACCAAAACCTCGTATTATTAGACGGTGCGCCTTTGTTTAATACGTCACATCTGTTAGGATTTTATACTACAGTCAGCGCTGATATCGCACAGGAAATTACGTTATACAAAGGAACTATACCTGCGCAATACGGAGGTCGACTTTCTTCTTTATTAAATATTGATGTTAAACCGGGAGATACCGCAAGAACAAATTACAGTGGAGGAATAAGCCCGGTAAGTGGTCGCTTTTTTATGGAAGGATATGCACTAAATAAGAAACTGACTTTTACAACAGGTTTACGAATTGCGTATCCAAACCTCCTGCTAAATTTGTTTCCCAAAAATTTCAAAAAGAGCAGGGCTTTTTTTTATGACGGGCTTACGAAAGGAGCATATACTTTCGGTAACAACCATACGCTTTCCGCAACCTTGTACCGAAGCCTGGATAAATTCGAATTTGATTCTGCGACAGCTTATAAATGGATCTCTGAAATCGTTACTATCAATTATGCTGTGCCATTATGTCCCAAATTGCAAATGAAGATAAATGCTTTATATAGTGGTTTTCAATCTGACCTGGAGGGAAGGGAGAAGAATTATGAATCTTTGCTTACCTCGTATATAAAACAAAAGCAGGGACAAATCGATTTCACCTATCTCGCTAGTCCCCGGATAAAATTTCAAGGGGGCAGTTCTATAATTTTTTATGATATTCTTCCTTCGAAAGAAAGACCTGGTAAATCTGGTTCACAAATCATTTCAAGGGAATTAGAAAAGGAAAAGGGAATGGAAGGATCCGGATACGTGAGTACAGATATAGAAATTAATGAAACCATATCATTGCAAACCGGCATCAGGTATGCTGATTACCGTTACCTGGGTGCAAAAACTACCTATTCTTACAAGACTGGCATTCCACAAACCCGTGAAACCATTGCTGATACTTCTGTCTTTTCCGGGAATGAAGTGATCGCAAACTGGTCGGGTGCAGAGCCTCGTGTATCTCTCAAAATTTCATTAGGGAATTCAACAGCTGCTAAAATAGGATATCATCGCGGTCAGCAATTTATTCACCTGATCACTATAACCAATGCCATTTCTCCTGTTGATTTCTGGAAATTGAGTGATGCACAACTAAAGCAACAGAAAGGCGATCAATACTCTGCCGGTGTTTTTCATAATTTTATCGGTTACGACTTATCGGTAGAGGGTTATTACAAAAAACTGAAAAACCTGGTTGAATACAAAAACGGAGCAACGTTATTATTGAACCCTATTATAGAAACGGCCATGGTTCCTGCAGAAGGTTATGCGTATGGAACGGAATTCAGTGTTTCAAAAAACACTGGTCGATTCACAGGGCAGTTGAATTATAGTTATTCCAGAACATTTACACGTGTTATTACACCATACTCAATTGAAAAAGTGAATGATGGCAAATACTATCCTTCAAATTATGACAGGCCTCATAACCTGTCTATTCTGACGAAACTCAGGCTTCGGGGCGGCTGGTCTTTCTACACTTATTTTATTTATACCAGTGGCAGGCCGGCGACTTACCCCGACGGCAATTATTCTTTTAATAATACGATCGTTACCAATTATTCTCAAAGGAATATGGACAGGTTGCCGGATTATCACCGGCTGGATATTTCTTTTTCCTGTGTAACCCGTCGCTTTGCAGCACAGAAAAGATACAGCATATGGAATTTTTCTTTTTATAACCTGTATGGCAGACCGAATACGTATTCCGTTTTTTTTCGAAGAGAGAGTTCGGCTTTAAAGGCATATCGCTTGTCCGTAATAGGTTCGGTAATACCTTCTATCAGCTGGAATTATAATTTTTAAAATGAACATCCATTTCTTATATAATCTATTCATAACAGCGACTTTTGCATTTGTATTGCTTACATCCTGTATCAAAGAAATTCATCCGGATCTCAGAACAGTATCTCCGAAACTGGTGGTGGAAGGAGCAATTACAACGGACAGCGTTCCTTATCAGGTGAGACTTACTTTTTCAGGTCCCTATCAATTTGGGGCATTTGTACCTGATACCCTATTGATAGTGGATGCAGTTGTTACCATTAAAGATAATACAGGCAGACAAAGCGCCATGAGCTATTCTGGAAATGGAAATTACAAAACCGTCGATAACAGTTTCATTGGCACTCCCGAAAAAAGTTATCAGGTTCAAATAAAATTAAAGGACGGCAGGGAATACATTTCCATTCCGGAAACAATTGTGCAACCAGTGCCAATAGCTTCTATCAGTAAAGTTGAATTCGATTATTCGGCATATGATTTCCAAAAACCAACCGACTTCAAAATTTTTGTGGATGTAGATGATCCGTCTTCACAACAAAACTTTTATCGATGGGAAGGA
>Ga0180121_10001122_pt1 | contig 11313 bp, 11 predicted proteins | sample AntDrymUQ5402106_2_FD_129676 | JGI IMG/M metagenome (GOLD analysis project Ga0180121, IMG submission 129676) | Polar desert sand microbial communities from Dry Valleys, Antarctica - metaG UQ540 (21.06) (version 2) (version 2) | ecosystem: Environmental > Terrestrial > Soil > Desert | place...
GATCGCCTGCGCACGGAAGTCCGGATTCCGGGCGTGGGGTCCGCGTCGGACGCGCAGCTCGACGATCACGTGGCGACCTTTCTAACCGATGTCGGGCTGGCGCTGCGCACGATCGGAACTGCGGGGGCCGACGCAGCGGATCTCCTGCGCGACGGCAACGAGATCCTCCGCACCATCGCCGAGCGTCATGGCGCGCAGCGCATGCGGCTCGGGTGGAGCGAGGCCGACATGGACCGCGAGATGACCCTGCTCAGTGGCGAGACGCTGGCGGCCCTGAAGCGCGGTGCGGCGCCGGAGCTCGCGCCGTCGATCGAGCGCGCGTGCTCGCTCGTGTCGCGCTTCTTCGATCAGGCGATGCGGACGAGCCGGCGCGCCTATCGGAACGAAGCCGAAGCGAAGACGAGGGGCTGAGCGATCGCGGCTGCCGTGCGATCAACTCCGCCGCCCGATAATCGAATCCGCCACGGCAATGCCGAGCATCGTTCCGAGCACCGACAGGACTACGCTCGCCACGGCGTAGAGCAGCGCGCGGCGTAGCTCTCCCGCCTCGAAGAGCGCGACGGTCTCGTAGCTGAACGTCGAGAACGTCGTGTAGCCGCCGAGGAATCCCGTCGTCAGCAGAGCCCGCACCTCCGGGCTGACGCTCGGCGTGCCGAGCGCCCAGCGGAGGACGAAACCGACGGCGATGGCGCCCGTGACGTTGACGACGAACGTCCCGACCGGGAACCCGGCCGGCGGGCGAGGCTGGAGGAGCCCGGACACGAGGAAGCGGCACACGCCACCGGCAGCGCTGCCGCCCGCGACCAACCAGAGCATCGAGCGCATGCGATCAATACTAGCTAGCGCGTCAGTCTCCCCTGAGCGCCTGAGTCGGATCGGCCCAGGGCGCTGTAGTTCGGGCGGTGCATCCCGCAGCTTGAGGATATGACACCGGGGGCGATGACATCGTTGGGCGAGCTTGCGCGGCTCTTTCTCCTGCTGGGAACGACGGCCTTCGGCGGGCCGGCGGCGCACATCGCGATGATGGAGGATGAAGTCGTGCGTCGCCGGAACTGGCTCTCACGGGAGCAGTTTCTCGACTATGTCGGCGCCGTGAACCTGATCCCGGGGCCCAACTCGACGGAGCTGGCAATCCACCTCGGATACCTGCGCGCGGGGTGGCGCGGGCTGCTGGTCGCCGGTGCGTGCTTCATCCTTCCGGCGGTGCTGATCGTGGGATCGCTCGCGTGGGCGTACACGCGGTACGGGTCGCTCCCGGCAGCGAGCGGGCTGCTCTACGGCGTAAAGCCGGTCGTCATCGCGGTCGTCGCGCAGGCACTGTGGACACTCGGGAGGACGGCCGTGAGATCGCGGCCGCGGGCGGCCGTCGGTGTTGCGGCGATCGCCGCGGTCGCCATGGGGATGCACGAGCTCGCGGTGCTCCTTGCAGCAGGACTCGCGACGATCGTGGTCGGCCGGGTTGGCCGGCGACTCGACATCGGGGCCCACGCCGGATGGCTGATTCCGGTTCAGGTGGACACAGCGATCCGCGCGACTGGCGGAGCCGTCGGAGCGGGCGCAGCACTGGCGACCGCTGCCGGCGCAATCGCGACGCCATTTGGCCTGTGGCCGCTGTTTCTCGTGTTCCTGAAGATCGGAGCGGTGCTGTTCGGCAGCGGCTATGTGCTCCTCGCTTTTCTCCAGGCGGATCTCGTCGACCGACTGCACTGGATCACGCAACGACAACTCCTCGATGCCGTCGCCGTCGGCCAGGTGACGCCGGGCCCGCTGTTCACGACCGCAACCTTCGTCGGGTACATCGTTGGCGGTCCTGCCGGAGCCGCGATCGCGACGATCGCGATCTTCCTGCCGGCGTTCCTCTACGTCGCGATGAGCGGGGCGATGATTCCGCGCATCCGTCGCTCGGCGTCAGCCGGCGCATTCCTCGACGGCGTGAACGTCGCGTCGCTCGCCTTGATGGGGGTCGTCACCTGGCGCCTGGCTGAGGTCGCGCTCGTCGATGGCCTCGCGCTGGCGGTCGCGGCGCTCGCCGCGGTGCTCCTGCTCCGATATCGGGTGAACTCCGCGTGGCTCATGCTCGGTGGGGCGATCGTGGGCCTCATCGCGTCCGGCTACCGCGGGCCGAGCGTGTAGTCGAAGGTGTAGGCGTGCTTCCCGTCGGAGATGTCGATCATCATCGTTCCGGAAAGGCCAGTGAGGTCGCCGGTGCCCGAGTCGGGGACGACGGTGACGACGAGCTGGGGCGCGCCGCGGTTCATCGTCCCGCTGTGCTGGAGCACAAAGGTGCCCGTGCGCCCGTGCAGCGTCCCGGTGACGCGCTCGATCGCCACGTAGCCCGCGGAGTTCCTGATCGCCGTACCGGCGCTGAGCATCTGGCCCTTGCTCGCACCCTCGAGGTCGCCGTGGAACACCTTGTCGATCGTCATCCGCGCCAGGGTCGCCGCATCGGCGTAGTCGTCGCCCGCCTGTGGAGCCAGCTTCACTTCGAACGTCCCGCTCGCGTGGTGTGTCACCAGCTTCTCCTGTTGAACCGCAGCGGTAGTGGATGGGGATGGCAATGATCGAGTCGCGGTGCAGCCCGTCAGGGCCTGGGCCAGAATGAACAGGGTGCCCGCGAGGGCTGACGGTGCAGCGCACATTCGAGCTGTCATGGTGTCTCCGACGGGACGGCATCAATATGGCGAGCGGGAGACGTATCCGGGGATTCGCCGTGGCCTGGCGGCGCGAAGGGAACTCGGGAACGGCGATCGGTGCATCATGGTTGCGGCCGCGCCTGCTCACGAGTCTTTCGTGGATATGCCATTCCCGGATCCGACGCCGCGCCCACGTACGACCTCACCCGTCGTCCCCTCGCTGATCTGCGTCCTCGTCATCGACCAGGACGCCGCGCAGCAGACCATGATCGAGCGAGCGCTCGCCACGGCGGGCGGACATGTCGGGGAGCACCTCCGGTTCGAGGTCAGCTACGCGGGTAGTCTCGCCGAGGGCCTGGATCGCCTCGCGATGGGCGGGATCGATGCCGTGCTGCTCGATCTCGCGCTGCCTGACAGCGAGGGCATCGAGACCCTGGTCCGTGTTCGCGATGATCACCCGGGGGTTCCGATCGTCGTCCTCACCGGCCTCGATGATGAGGAGCTGGCCCTGCGTGCCGTGGCCAGCGGGGCGCAGGACTATCTGCTCAAGTCACGCATCCATGCTCACGTCATCCTGCGCGTCCTGCTCTTCGCCCGCGAACGGCAGCGGGTGCAGACGGAGCTGCGCGAGCTCGCGCTCATCGATGCACTGACCGGCCTGCACAATCGCCGCGGGTTCCTCGCGAGCGCCGAGCAGATGCTCCGCCTTGCGCGACGGTCGGGTCGCGGCCTCGTACTGATCTATCTCGATCTCGACCGGCTCAAGTCACTGAACGACACACGCGGCCACGATGAGGGCGATCGTGCGCTGGTGGATCTCGCCGCCGTGTTGCGGGGAACCTTCCGCACGTCGGACATGGTCGCGCGGATTGGTGGCGACGAATTCGCGGTGCTCGCGATCGACGCGCCGCCGGGCGCTGTGTCACAGTTGCAGGATCGCCTGCTCGAGAAGATCGAGACCCACAACGCGAACACCAGTCAGGCGTTGTCGATCAGTCTTGGCACGGCAGTACTCGATCCGGTGGATCCTGGCGGCATCGAAGACCTCCTCGCGCGCGCCGATCGAGCGATGTACGTGCACAAGAAGCTGAGGCAGGCGGGCAACGTCGGGAGCTAGGACCGTCGCGGCGCCGCTGGCAATGCGTCGGCGCGCTTCTCCCCTCCATCCGGTTTCCGCCTAGTCGTCCGCCGGCATCAGCGCGGTGACGAGCTCCTCATCCGTGAGCGAATCCAGCGTCGCGCGAACCGCCCGCGCCTCGGCGCGGATGCCAGGCACCGCGCACTGGAACAGCACGCCGTAGCACGCCGCCGACCACAGCTGCCGTACCCGCCACTCGCGCCCCCGATCGTCGGTGATGCGGCGGACGACGACGCAGCCGTGACGCATCGCCCGTGGTTGACTGACGGCACGCCCCGATCCTTCCCACGCCCCCCAGCGTTGCCCAATGCGGGCACCCCGATCGGAGATCGGCTTGGAGACAACGCGGCGGCCAGCAGCAGGGGGCCCGCCGAACAAATTCGATTGTTCCGACATGTCGGTCCTCGCGGTGAGAGAAGCGTCGCTCGTGCTGCCTGCTTGACGATCGAATCTCCGCGATGGGTGTGACGCATTCGCGATGGGATGGTACCGTGTCGGTAACGCGGAACCAGCCATGTGCCCGCGCACGCCAACGCGGCGAGCGGCAGCTCTCCTCGCGTCGTGACCGAGCGGCGCCTTCGGTGTGGGGGAGAGCGTCGCGTCCGAGGCCGTCTCGTTCGTTGAATCCCGATTGACTTTATCGGGATTTGCTTTAGCGTCCGCTTCTCGTACTTGAGAACGATTCTCAACAATTTCCCGCACTTCCTCGCATGCGAGTTTGCCCGCCCTTCCCGCACTGGCTCGGGGTCATCCTCCTCGCCATTCCCGCAGCAGCAGCAGCAGCCCAGGAGCCGGGCGGGCGCATGACGCCACCGAGTGTGGATACGACGAGTCGCCGGCAATTCGACATTCCGACCCAGCCGCTCGTGGACGCACTCGGCGCATTCCGGGAGCAGTCCTCCCTCTCTGTCGAGCTCGACACCACCCTCGCGTCGGCGGTCCGGTCGTACCCGGTCAGCGGACCGCACACCGCTGTGGAAGCCCTCCGGCTCCTGCTCACCGGAACGGGCTTCGTCGCCTCCTTCCGTGATGAGCGAACGATCGTCGTGCGCAGGAATGCAGTCCCCACTCCACAGACCCTGCGGGCGGTCGAGGTGGTCGCCACGCGTCGGGCCGGGTACGCGCTCTCGCAGACGGCCACGGCAACGAAGACCCCCACCCCCCTCCGCGACGTACCGCAAGCGGTCTCGGTCATCACGCGGGATCTCATCGACGATCTCTCCATGCAGAGCATCGCCGACGTCGTGCGCTTCGTGCCGGGGGTGACGATGGGCCAGGGCGAGGGAAACCGCGACCAGCCCACGATCCGCGGCAACAACACCACCGCCGACTTTTTCATCGATGGAGTGCGCGATGATGCCCAATACTTTCGCGACCTCTACAACGTCGAGCGAGTCGAGGCGCTCAAGGGATCGAACGCGATGATCTTCGGGCGGGGCGGCGGCGGCGGTGTGCTCAACCGCGTCACGAAGGAAGCGACCGGGTCCCGACTGCGCGCGCTGTCCCTGCAGGGCGGCTCGTTCGACAACAAGCGTGCATCGATCGATCTCGGTGATCGGCTGTCATCCGCGGTGTCCGCGCGGTTCAACGGAGTGTTCGAGCGCTCGGGTCATTTTCGCGACGGCGTCACGCTCCAGCGCTACGGAATGAACCCGACTGTCGCCATCGCACCGGGCGCGCAGGGCACGCGCATCATCCTCGGCTACGAGCACTTCGCCGAGCGTCGCACGGCAGACCGCGGCATTCCGTCATTCGGGGGGCGCCCGGTCGCCACCGACGTGGCCACGTTCTTCGGCGACCCCGGTGCGAGCCCCGCGGACGTGCGCGCACACGTGGGCACGGTGACACTGACCCACCGGATGGCCTCGGGCCTGAACGTTCGCAACCACTCCCAGGTCGGGCTCTACGACAAGTTCTACCAGAACGTCTTCCCCGGCGCCGTCAACGCCGCGGGCGACCAGGTGACCATCACGGCGTACAACAACGACACGCAGCGACAGAACCTGTTCAACCAGACGGACCTCACCGTCGAAGTGCGAACGGGTCCCATTCGCCACACGCTTCTCCTCGGCGCGGAAGTGGGCCGCCAGGCAACTGACAACCTGCGACGCACCGGCTACTTCAACGATGTGGCGACGTCGGTAACCGCACCGGTTGCCGACCCGACCATTTCCGTGCCTCTGACATTTCGCCCCGGCGCCAACGACGCGGACAATCGCGTCGTGAACACCGTCGGCTCCGTCTACGTGCAGGACCAGCTCGCACTTTCCGCGCACTGGCAGCTCATCGCCGGCGCGCGCTATGAACGTTTTGACCTGCGCTACCACAACAACCGCACGTCGACGGCGCTGCGTCGGACCGATGGGATGATCTCGCCGCGCGTCGGCCTGGTCTTCAAGCCGATGCCGGCGCTGTCGCTGTACGCGAGCCATGGCGTGTCGTACCTGCCCAGCGCGGGCGACCAGTTCTCGAGCCTCACCGATGTGACGAAAGCGCTCGAACCCGAGCGCTTCACCAACTACGAAGCGGGAGCGAAGTGGGACGTCGCCGATCGCCTCGCGATCACGACGGCGGCGTACCGTCTCGACCGGACGAACACCCGCGCGCCCGACCCGGTCGATCCCGCACGCACGGTCCAGACGGGCAGCCAGCGAACGACTGGCGTCGAGCTCACGGTCAACGGCAGCATCACCGCTGCGTGGCAGCTCGTCGCCGCGTATTCGGCTCAGCGGGCGACGATCACGAGCACCACTTCCGCGGCGCCAACCGGAGCGAAGGTCCCGCTCGTGCCGCGGAACAGTCTCTCGCTGTGGAACAGGTACCAGCTCGGTCGGCGCATGGGAGTCGGGCTCGGCGTCGTCCACCGCGCCGACATGTTCGCCGCGCTCGACGACAAGGTGACGCTGCCCGGCTACACCGATGTGGACGGCGCCGTGTACCTCGGCCTGGGGCACGGTGTACGCGCCCAGGTGAACGTGGAGAACCTGTTCGATATCACGTACTACAACACGGCGCACAACAACAACAACATCACCCCCGGTTCGCGGCGGGCGCTGCGCGCGTCGCTCGCCACCGACTTCTAGCCCGGCCGTTCAGCGACCGCCGGTCGGCTGTGGACGAGGCACGATGCCATCCAGATTCGCGATCGTGTTGGCCATGACGGCCATCAGTGCGACGCACCGAGCCATGTCGGCGGGGTCGATCTTGTCCGGCGTATCCGCGTCGGTGTGGTGGTACCAGAAATAGCGCGAGACATCGACGTTGGGCGCGAGCGTGGGAACACCGGCAGCGTACAGCGGCGAGACATCGGCCTGCGGCCCGCCCGGTGCAACGGAATCGGCGCCGATGCGGGCGAGGAGCGGCGAGAGCTCGCGCATCAGGGCGAATCCAGCCTCCGGTCCCGCGAAGAACAGCCCGTATGGCCGGAAGACTCCATTGTCCGACTCCATCGCGAGGATGTGCTTGTCGAGCTCTCCGCGATGCGCATCGCGATACGCGGTGGCGCCCGCGAGCCCGATCTCCTCGTTCGTCCAGAGCACGACACGCACGGTGCGCCTGGGGCGGACACCCTGCTTTCCGATCAGGCGCACGGCTTCCCAGGCGGCGACGCTGCCGCCCGCATCGTCCATTGCACCCTGTCCGACGTCCCACGAGTCGATGTGGCCACCGAGCACGATGATCTCCTCGGGTCGCTCGGAGCCGCGGATTTCGGCGACGATGTTGCGCGACCGTGCTGGCGGTAGTGTCCTCGCCGCCATCTTGAGGGTGACGACGATCCGCTCGCCGCGCTCCTGCATCCGGTGGAGCATCTCCGCGTCCTCGACGGTGAGGGCCGCTCCCGGGATCGGCGGAGCCACGCGGCCGGTATCGGCGTATGAGAGTCCGCCCGTGTGCGGCGTCTGCAGGGAGCGCGGCGTCACCGAACGGACGAGTGCCGCGACGGCGCCGAACTTCGCGGCGGAGTCGGCGCCCGCCGCACGGTACTGGACCGCCCGTCCGTACGCCGAGAAAGGCGGGAGCGTCGTGTCGAACGGATGGTTGAACAGAACCATCTTTCCACGGACGTCGGCGCGGCGCGCCCGAAGCTCGGCGAAGTCACGAACGACGATCACCGGGGCCGTGATCCCCGCCCGGGGAGTTCCGACGCTCCGACCCAGGCCGAGCATCCTGAGCGTCGCGCGCCGCGGACTCACGAGCTCGGCCGACTCCGCACCACGCACCCAGTTGGTGACCATCACCGGCTCGGCGTGCACGTTCTCCAGTCCGTCGCGGCGCATCTCCTCCATGATCCAGTCGAGTGCACGCTCGAGACTCGTGGATCCGCTCATGCGATGTCCGAACCTGTCGGCGAGCGTGCTCAGTCGCTTGTGCGCCGCACTGTCGGCGAGCGCTGCGTCGATCAGTCGGTCGGCGGCGGCGCGATGCGCTTCGCTCGCGCGTTGTGCGTGGACGGAAAGCGGTGCGAGCAATGCGAGTGCGAGCAGGATCGCGGAGGAGCGAGGGCGCATCGGGGGAATGGACGGAGGGTTTGTGCCGCGTACGGAATGGTAAACAGACTCAGCCATGAAAAGCTGCCGGAATCATGCTTGCGCTCTCGTCGCAGAGCGTTATCGTCGAGCGCGGCGATTGTAGTTTGCTGAAACAAAGCAGATCGCCCCGCCCGCGTGCGGGCCTGCGGACTGGCGAAAGCAGGATACCGTATGATGATCGCACGGTGTTGCCGCTGCAGCCGGGCGCGCGACGAGCGGGACGATCAGGGGAGGTGGGCCCATGGTAGCAACCCGACAGGGCGACGTCATCCTGCTGAACGTTGGCGAGCAGCTGGTCGTGCGAGGCCGGCAGGATCTTCGCGAGGCGGTGGTCGAGGAGCTCGACAGGGGTGCGAAAAAGTTCGTGATCGATTTCTCCCGCACCGGCTACATCGACAGCGCCGGCCTCGGAGTCCTGATTTCGATCTCGAAGCAGGTTCGCTCCGAGGGCGGCGAGCTCTCCCTGACGAACCTGAACGAGGATCTCCGGAGCCTCTTCCATCTCACGAAGCTCGACACATTGTTCGGCATCATCGAGCATTGACGGAGGCGGGCAGCAGGGCATCAGCAGCTCCGTTCGCCGGGCGCCTGAGCAGGGTGCTGGCACTGGGCATCTCGGCAGGAATTCTCGCCTGTGCTCCGCCCGCCGCAGTGAGATCCGCGCCACCGGCGCAACCGGACTTCCGCGTCGTTGTCCCAGCGACCGGTGAGGAGATCACTGCTGACCGGATGAACGCCATTCTGGTCCGGCTCGACGTGATCTTTTTCGGGGAACAGCACGATGATCCGGAGACGCATCGGGCCGAGGCGCGCGTGCTCGAGGCGCTCGGACGGTCCGGTCGTCCAGTGATCGTCTCGCTCGAGATGTTCGAGCGCGATGTGCAGCCGGCGCTCGACGCCTATCTCGCCGGGCGAATGACCGAGGCCGACTTCCTCGCGACGTCCCGTCCCTGGCCGCGCTACGCCACGGACTATCGGCCGCTGGTCGAGCTGGCGAAGGAGCGAGGCTGGCCCGTGATCGCGGCCAACGTTCCGCGATCCATCGCGTCGGCGATCGGCCGGCGCGGCTTCGCCGCACTCGACAGTCTGTCGCCTGCCGAACGACTGCGCGCAGCGAGCGAGATCCGGTGCCCGGACGACGGCTATCGCACACGGTTCATGGAGCAGATGCGCTCGCACACTCCCGGCTCCGGGCCCGCACCGCAGGCCGGGGACACGCTCCCGACCGCCGTCGCGGAACGATTCTATCTGTCGCAGTGCGTGAAGGACGAGACGATGGCCGAGTCGATCGTCGAAGCCCGGCGCCGTACGCCGGGGAATGCCATCGTCATGCACTTCAACGGGGCCTTCCACAGCGACTTCGCCCTCGGCACCGCTGACCGCGTCCACCGTCGCGAGCCGGGGTGGGGAACCGCGGTGATCACGGCGGTACCGGCGCCCGCTCCGGCGAGCGCCTCGGCCAGCCTGCACGTCGGGCGCGCGAACTTCATCATCTTCACACGCGAAAAATAGCGCGGCTCAGGCTACCGCGCGTAGTACGCATCGATGCACAGCTTGATCAGCCGGTCGAGCAGCAGCTTCCGATCCTTCTCGTTCGGGATCGCCTTGACCTCGGGCATCTCTCCCCAGGTCCGCTTGAACGCCACGAGCATCCGCTCGGCGTAGATCTGCCGCGCCTGGGCCTCGCGCGCCAGGACGGCGAGTGCCTCGCACACGGGGCTCTCCTCCCGGGTCGCCACGTACGCCGACAGCGCCGTCCGCAGCAGGTCGCGGGATTCCTGCGACGGGAACTGTCCACCCTCGGATTCGTTAGAACGATCCGGAGCCATCATTCGGGCCTCGACTCGAGGGACAGTGGCGTGACACGTGCGGACGGTTCCGTGAACCGGGACGGGCGTGTCACGGTGCCGCGAGGTGCCGAGCCGACGGGGAGCATCAGGGGCGCGCGGCTAGAATACGTCCGTTCCCCCGGCCGTGACAAGGCCGGAATGGGCACGAGTTACGGAAAAATGGGGGACGCGGCCGGCACCGTCGGCGCGCGCGGGCGGACGAAGCCGACGGGTGTGCGATGCAGGACGGGCTGGTGCTCATTCTCGTGCGTGACGTTCTCGGCGCCGGACTCTTCGCGGCCCTTGCCGAAGGAGCCGGGCTGAAGCCGGCATTTGCGTACGTCGGTGAACGCGCCGAAACCGCCACCGAGCGACTCCGGCCGTCGTGCATCCTGCTCGAGTGTTATCATCCCGCGGCCCGTTCCGAGCAGTTCTTCGCCGCTGCAGCATCGTACGACTGTCGTGTGATTCTCTTCGCGCCAGCGGCACCGTGGGCCGACTGCGCGGAGATTGCCCGTACGCGGGGCGTCACCACGTTCGTTCATCCTGCGCCCGGCGAGTCGCTGGCCGAGCTGGTCGCCGACGCACTGGCGGAGTGACCAGCGCCGGCATATCGGTCGAGCGATCGGATCGCCGCACCTCATTCCCCCCATGCACTCCATGCGCAGAACGTCCGTCGGGTCCTGGGCCCTTCGCGCAACCTTCGCCGCCGCGCTCGCAGCGTGCACGGGCAGCGGCCCGATCGGCCAATCGATCGGCGCAGCGAACGACATCACCGTGCGCGAGGGCACGTCGATGGCCGTCGCCGTCTCACCCGATGGCGCTACTCTCGCGGTCGATCTCCAGGGCAGCCTCTGGACACTTCCAGCGACGGGAGGCACTGCCCGGCGAATCACGCCGGCCTTCGACGACGCACGTCAGCCGTCCTGGTCCCCCGACGGGCAATCAATCGCGTTTCAGGGCTTCCGTGACGGTTCGTACGACATCTGGATCGTGGCCGCGGACGGGAGTAGCGAGAGGAAGCTGACCACAGGCGAGTACGACGACCGCGAACCGGCGTGGTCGCACGACGGTGCTCGCGTCGCCTTCTCCGCCGACCGGCATGCCAGCGGCAACTACGACATCTGGACCGTCGATGTTCGAAGCGGAGAGCTTCGGCAGGTCACGCGCGAGCCCGCCAACGA
>Ga0180121_10001123_pt1 | contig 11308 bp, 9 predicted proteins | sample AntDrymUQ5402106_2_FD_129676 | JGI IMG/M metagenome (GOLD analysis project Ga0180121, IMG submission 129676) | Polar desert sand microbial communities from Dry Valleys, Antarctica - metaG UQ540 (21.06) (version 2) (version 2) | ecosystem: Environmental > Terrestrial > Soil > Desert | place...
GGTCTCCTGTTCTCTGCGGTGAAAAAAGCAGCTTTTTCAGCTAATACCTTATAACTAAATTTTAAACTATGATACACACTGAAAATTTTAATATAGACGAGGAAACGATCAGCAAATTAGGCCTACGCATTTCTGATAAACCTGTCAACGCTCAAATTGCACCGGATGCGCGAGTTTTTGAATATCCTCATCTCGAAAATGTATTCGTAATGGAATCGGATCTGTATGGTAACCCGATGCCGGAAAATTCCTGTTTCCTGGCTTTCAATGGCCATCATGGACTTATTGGAAAACATTTGAAAATTGAAACCCTCAAGAATGCAAGTGTAGAGGATATTAAAAATATGGTTCAGAGTAATACAGAGGGTTGAGGATTTTTTCAACAGAGAACAGGATACCATCCGTCGCTAACGCTATGGCTGGTACTACAGAGAGTTTTTCGCAGAGTTAATGCAGACCAATACTTTCCTATGTGATTTCCTTTGTGTCCCTATGTGCCTATGTGTTTAATTCTTCTCTATTGCCATGATCGATATCAAATCTGCATTGACTGTAACGGATCTTGCTCCTCTTTTGCAAAACTGCTGGAAACTTTCCGGAGAAAAGATCCTTCATATCGATCAGCATTACGACCTTTCAAAGGGAGCGCCGGTATACACCGTGAATGGTCAGTATACCACACGCGGCTGGACAGAATGGACACAGGGTTTTCAATTCGGATCCGCCATTCTCCAATTCGATGCTACCGGCGACGAAGCGTTTCTGAAACTGGGTAGAGATCACACGGTACAATCCATGGCCCCGCATATCAGTCATACCGGAGTGCATGATCACGGGTTCAATAATATCAGTACGTATGGCAACCTGCTCCGCTTAATTCGCGAAGGGAAAAATGCTTTCAATGAATGGGAAGTAAACTTCTATGAACTTGCACTAAAAATCTCCGGCGCAGTTCAGGCAAACAGGTGGACTCCCATCAAAACGGGTGGATATATTCACTCTTTCAATGGAGCACACTCTTTATTTGTAGATACGGTCAGGTCGATCAGAAGTGTAATGGTCAGTCATCGGCTCAAACATATTCTCCAGGGAGAAAATGATATCAGGATCAATTTACTCGATCGTGCACTCAAGCATCTTAAAGCAACTGCAGATTATTCTGTTTACTATGGAGAAGGTCGTGATTCGTATGATTTAAACGGACGCACCGCACATGAAATTATTTTCAATGTGAAAGATGGCCAGTACCGATGTCCTAATTCACAGCAGGGATACAGTGGATTTACCACGTGGACACGGGGACTCGCCTGGGCAATGTGTGGCTTTGCCGAAGAACTCGAATTTTTACATACGCTCGGTGATCCTGAACTCGAACTTTACGGAGGCCGCATCGAAATTGAAACCTGGATATTGAAGGCAGCACAAGCGACGTGCGACTTCTTTATAAACAATACACCTACCAATGGAATTCCATATTGGGATACTGGAGCACCCGCTCTTTACAAGCTAAATAATTATCTCGATCGTCCTGCAGATCCTTACAATTCATATGAGCCGGTTGATAGTTCCGCAGCCGCGATTGCATCGCAGGGATTGTTACGACTTGGTAATTATCTGCAGAAAAAAGGCAATACAAAAAAAGGCAATCGATACTGGCAGGCAGGACTTACCATCGTCGAAACACTATTACAGGAACCTTACATCAGTACAAAAATAGATCATCAGGGATTGTTGTTACATTCTGTGTACCATTGGCCCAACCGGTGGGATCATATTCCACCCGGTGCTACCATTCCACAGGGAGAATCAAGTATGTGGGGAGATTATCACCTGCGGGAGGTGGCTCTTTACCTTCAGAAAATAAACAGCGGAGAACCTTATTATACTTTTTACAATTGTGTGCAATGAGCGCAAGTCAGATCAACGACCTTTCCAAATTGTGCATTCACACCATCACGTGTAAACCTTGGACCTTAGAACAGGCGGCAAAAAAATTTTCTGCCGCAGGTGTTGGAGGGATCACCATATGGCGCGACGCCCTAACAGGCAGGAATATACGCGAAACAGCAAAATTGCTCAGGACGCTTAACCTTACCGTCGTTTCTTTGTGCAGGGGTGGGTTTTTTCCTTCATTGGATCCATCCGCTCGCAAAGCCGCAATCACAGACAATATCAAAGCTATTGACGAAGCCGCTGAGCTCGGAGCACCTCTTGTTGTACTGGTATGCGGAGCCGCGCCGGGTCAATCACTGGCAGACTCACGCGAACATATACGCGAAGGCATAGCAGCCTGCGTGCATCATGCAGAAAAGAAGGGAGTGGTCCTTGCGATTGAACCCCTCCATCCGATGTATGCGGGAGACCGGTCGGCTATTAATACACTCGCGCAGGCGAACGATCTTGCAGAATATTTCAACTCTCCCTGGGTCGGTGTGGCGGTGGATGTATATCATGTATGGTGGGATCCTGATCTTCAACACCAACTCATACGTTGCGGAGAGAAAAGAAATTTATCAGCTTTCCATATTTGCGACTGGAGTGTTCCGACACTTGACCTGCTGAATGACCGTGGCTTAATGGGTGAGGGATGCATCAACATCAAAGAAATAAGAGGATGGGTGGAAGAAGCAGGATTCACCGGGTTTAATGAAGTAGAGATCTTTTCCACAAAGCACTGGAAGGAAGACCAGGCTATTTTTTTTGACAAAATAATTAATGCGTATCAGCATTGTTCATAATGTAAAAAATATGACAGCCACTATTCACAAAATTGGTATTATCATGAATGGGGTAACAGGCAGGATGGGGACCAACCAGCATCTACTGCGCTCCATTGCTGCCATCATCAAACAAGGCGGTGTTATGATCAGTGCTTCAGAATTCATCATGCCTGATCCGGTCCTCGTTGGACGTGATGCGGTAAAGCTTGAAAAATTAGCACACCTTTCCGGCGTTAGCCGTTATACTACAGACCTTGACAGCGTGATGAACGACCCTTACTTTCAAATCTATTTTGATTCCCAAACTACAGGCAGAAGAGCAGATGGCGTTCGACAAGCAGTTAAAGCAGGCAAGCATGTTTATTGTGAGAAACCAGTTGCGGTAACAACAAAAGTTGCGTTGGAATTGTACAAGCTGTGCAAAAATGCAGGCGTGAAGAATGGGGTAGTGCAGGACAAATTATGGTTACCAGGCTTATTAAAATTGCAAAGACTTATCCAGCAGGATTTTTTTGGTGACATTTTATCAGTGCGTGGAGAGTTTGGATATTGGGTATTTGAGGGACACACTATTGCTGCGCAACGTCCTTCGTGGAACTATCGCAAAGAGGACGATGGTGGAATTATTGTAGACATGCTTTGTCACTGGCGTTATGTACTCGATCATATTTTTGGAAAAGTAAAAGCGGTTTCCTGTCTTGGCAAAACACATATTCCGGAACGCGTAGATGAACAGGGAAAGCGATACAAATGCACCGCGGACGATGCGGCATATGCAACCTTCGAACTGGAGAACGGGATCATTGCACAATTCAATTCATCCTGGACGGTCCGTGTACGACGGGATGATTTGCTGACATTGCAGGTTGACGGAACAAAAGGATCTGCTGTTGCAGGACTGAGAGAATGTTACACGCAACAATATGGAAATACACCGAAACCTACCTGGAACCCGGATATTGCGCAGCCGATTGATTTTTTTGCGGGATGGAGTAAGGTGCCGGAACAGGAATTTTTTGACAATGCATTCAAGGTGCAATGGGAATTGTTTCTGAAACATGTGGTGAAGGATACGCCTTTCCCCTGGGACTTGCGTGAAGGAGCGAAGGGAGTACAGCTTGCAGAAAAAGGATTGGAAAGTTGGGAAAAAAGATGCTGGGTACCCATTCCCGAATTATAAAAATGTTTAGCATGAAACAAGTGGCGTTGATAACCGGCAGTAGTCGTGGAATCGGGTATGGTATAGCGGTACAACTAGCGCAAGCCGGATTTGATCTGGTCATCAACGGTGTGCGGCCGGTTGCAGATGTGCGTGAACCACTCAGGACGCTTGAGCAATTTGGTGCAAAAGTTTTGTATTGTCAGGCAGATGTTTCTTCTGCAGAATCCAGAAAAAAGATGCTGAATGATATCCGGTCTCATTATGGACGGCTTGATATTCTCGTCAATAATGCAGGGATCGCTCCAAACGAAAGAAAAGATATACTGGAAGCATCGGAAGAAAGTTTCACGCAATTACTGCAAACAAATTTGCAGGGACCTTATTTTCTTACGCAGGCTATTGCAAAATGGATGATTGAACAACAGGAACAGCGAACGGATTTCAAAGGTTGTATAATTAATATTACATCCGTATCGGCGGTGGTCGCATCAGTGAACAGGGGTGAATACTGCATTGCAAAAGCCGGCCTGAGTATGGCCACCCAATTATTTGCAGCGCGATTGGGTGAATACAATATCCCTGTGTATGAAGTGAGACCCGGAATTATCAAAACAGATATGACAGCAGGCGTTACAGAAAAATACAATAAACTGATTGAAGAAGGACTTACTGTGCAGAAACGGTGGGGGCTACCCGAAGATGTAGGTAAAACCGTCCTGGCAGTTGTAAAGGGTTACCTTCCTTATTCAACAGGACAGGTGCTGATGGTAGATGGTGGAATGACTTTGCGGAGACTATAGTTTTATTCACCGCAGAGAACGGGAGAACCAGCCTTCGCTAAAGCTATGGCTGGTAATACAGGGAGTTTGCGCAGAGATAATATTGTATTTCCTATGTGATTCCTTATGTGTCCTATGTGTCTATGTGTTTAACCTTCTATGTTCCCTTGAATTTTCTCATATGTCCCCTCAAACACAAACCCAGAAAATAAAGCGCCAAAAATTCCAGGTAGGCGCCACCGCATTCCTCAGTTTATTCTCCATCGTCGGTATCATGTTTTACGGGTTGCCTTTCTTCTATGATTTCTGGATCACGGAGTTTGGCTGGACACGCGCTACTGTTACGTCCGGAACTGCTTTTGGTAAAATAATCGTCGGGCCACTGTTCGGATTTATTGCAGGATGGCTGATCGATCGTTTCGGTCCCCGGCGACTGATGCTGTCCGGTATCGTGATGGGAGGTATTGCATTAATCGGGTTGAGCCAGATGACTGTTCTCTGGCAGTTTTATTTATTTTATTTATTCAATGCACTGGGATATATGTTTGGCGGTCCATTGCCTAACCAGGTACTTATCTCCCGCTGGTTTGATAAATCACGAGGAAGGGTGATGGGATTTGCTTACCTGGGAATTGGCATCGGGGGGATGCTTGTACCACAAATAGCAAAATGGCTGAACATGCAATTCGGCTGGAGAGAGGGGTTGATGCTGTTAGGCATATTAATGATCGTCATGGCTTTTCCGATGGCTTGGTTTGTCAAAGAGAATCCCGAAGGAGTTTCCACGTTATCCCCTAATGAAGAAACAAAAATTCCTTTCCGGACTATCTTACAAAAAAGAGCTTTCTACCTTCTTTTGATTGGCAGCATGTGTTCTATCGGGGCAGTGGCGGGAACAGGACAGAACCTCAAATTATTTTTAAGTATTGATCTTAAATATTCTCAGCAGGAAGCGGCAAATGTATTGTCAATAGTTCTTGGCGCCAGTATTATCGGTCGCCTGATTATGGGATGGTTTGCAGACCGGGTTCAAAAAAAATATGTGATGCTGTTGATCTATGCGTTGGTAGCAGCTTCAATTCCTTTGTTGTATGCAGTAGAGACGAATGGAATAATTTATTTGTTTGCATTTATTTTTGGCATTGCACTGGGGGGAGATTACATGATCATTCCGTTGATGGCTGCAGAATTGTTCGGTATTAAAGTTATGGGCCGAGTAATGGGGTTGGTGATTGCTGCTGATGGTTTGGCAGAAGCGTTTGCACCGATGCTTGCCGCGTGGCTTCGTGATCGGAGTGGAAGTTATGTTAATGGCTTTGCGGCGTTGATTCTGCTGGCAGTTATCGGAACGATTGCAGTGGCGTTGTTACCGGTAAAAAAGCGGTTATCTTAGATACAATTTTTTTATTCACCGGGGTGAACGAGAGAACCAGCCTTCGCTAAAGCTATGGCTGGTAAAACAGGGAGTTTCCTCATAGTAATTTCTTTGCCCCTTTGCTTTTTCAACCACCGTAGCTTTAGCGAAGGTGGTCTTGCGTCTTTGCCCGCCTTCGCTAAAGCTTCGAACGGGGAACCGTGAAACTGTATTTCTAATGAAGATCATTATATCAAACAATTCATTTGAATTAGGCCAATCAGCCGCTCTAGTTGCGAGTGAGCTAATCAAAACCGCCATTACAAAAAACGGCCAGGCAAATATCATCCTTGCCACCGGGACCAGTCAGTTCGAAGTACTCAATCAATTGACTAAAGAAATTATTGACTGGAGTAAAGTGGTCCTGTTTCACCTGGATGAATACATAGGATTGCCGGCATCATCCCCTGCAAGCTTTAGAAAATACCTTACCGAGAGATTTATTGAAAAAGTTTCTCCTTTTAAAGCATGTCATTTAGTGAATGGAGAAACAGACCCACACCAGGAATGTATGCGCTTAGGTGAACTTATTGAACGGAACCCTGTCGATGTTGCCCTAGTGGGAATTGGAGAAAACGGTCACCTGGGTTTTAATGATCCTCCTGCTGATTTCGACACCACTCAAGCCTTTATAGTAGTAACACTCGATGAAAAATGTCGCAAACAACAACTCGGGGAAGGTTGGTTTACTACACTGGAAGAGGTGCCTCGCAAAGCCATTACGATGTCTATTCAGCAAATCATGAAATCAACTCATATTATTTGTTCCGTACCAGACAGCAGAAAAGCAGTTGCTGTAAGGGACTGCTTGGAATCACCGGTTAGTGATATTTATCCTGCAAGTATATTGCAGTTGCATAAACATTGCAGTTGCTTTTTAGATAAGGAATCTTCTTCCCTTCTCAAGCGGATAAAAATCAAACCTGTGTAAAAAAACTAATAGTTATTACAACAAATGAGTAATGAGCATAAGACTATAGCCGGAAGAGGTGTAGACTCGCTGAGTAAACGCGAGGTAATCCTGTCAATTCTGATTATAGGGGTTCTTTTTTTTATTTTCGGTTTTGTATCGTGGGTAAATGCTATCCTGATCCCTTATTTCAAAATTGCATTCACGCTTTCCAATTTTCAATCTTATCTCGTCACCTTTGCCTTTTATATTTCTTATTTCTTTATTTCAGTACCCTCTTCCTATTTATTGAAACGTGTGGGTTTCAAAAAAGGCATGATGACGGGTTTCTGGTTCATGTCAGCCGGTGCTTTTATGTTTGTACCGGCCGCATTGACCAGAACATATGAAATATTCCTTGTAGGATTGTTTGCACTGGGTGCAGGCCTGGCTATACTGCAAACTGCAGCCAATCCATATATCACTTTGCTGGGACCAAAAGAAAGAGCTGCGCAGCGTATCAGTATCATGGGCATCTGCAATAAGGGCGCAGGCATTCTGGCGCCGTTAATTTTCGCTTCCGTAATTCTGAGAGCTACGGATACGGAACTATTCAGGTCTTTAGCGGTGATGGGAGAAGCATCAAGAAATGCTGCCCTGGATGAATTGATAAGAAGAGTGATCATTCCCTATGCTATCGTAGGTACCGTATTGTTTTGTCTGGGTTTACTCGTGCGCTTTTCCCCGTTGCCGGAAATTGACACAGCTCAGGAAAGTCCTGCTGTTGCGACAGCAAATAATCAAAAGAAAAGTATACTTGAATTTCCGCATCTGATGCTGGCGGCATTGGCGATATTTCTTCACGTGGGTACGCAGGTCATTGCAATAGATACGGTAATCAGTTATGCAGGTTCTATGGATATCCCATTGCTGGAGGCGAAAGTTTTTCCTTCATATACTTTGTCTGTGACAATAGTTGGTTATATAGCCGGCATCCTGCTTATTCCAAAATATATCAGCCAGCTGAATGCGCTTCGCCTCTGTACTTTGATGGGTACGTTGTTTGCCATGCTGATTATTTTTACCAGGGGGGAAGTGAATTTTTTAGGACATACTGTTGATATTTCTATTTGGTTTGTGGTTTTATTAGGACTTGCCAATTCCCTGATCTGGGCCGGCATCTGGCCACTTGCTTTAGATGGATTAGGAAGATTTACAAAACTTGGTAGTTCTGTACTCATCATGGGATTATGTGGGAATGCGATACTGCCATTGGTATATGGATACTTTGCTGATTTATATGATTTACGTAGTGCCTATGCTGTTCTTTTCCCATGTTATCTGTACCTCGTATTCTATGCATTTTATGGATTTCGTTTAAGACAATGGAGGGTAAAACAATCCGTCAGCCGCAAAGAGTATGGAATATGAATCATTCATTTCTTAAAATAGTAAATGGCCGCATCATTACACCTTATCGGATTTTACCACACGGCACGGTGTTGATCAAAGGGAATATCATTGCAGAAGTAAGGGAAGGCGATATTGAAATTCCTGATGCCATTCAGCTTGATGCGGGTGGAAAATACATCGCACCTGGATTCATTGACATTCATATTCATGGTGGCGGAGGTCATGATTTTATGGATAACAGTGTGGAAGCATTTCTTGAAATAGCAAAAACACATGCACGGTTTGGAACAACAGCGATGTTCCCCACGACTTTGAGTTGTGCAAAAGAAGATATGTTACAATCGCTGGAAGTGTATGAAGAGGCAAGTAATAAAAATGTGGATGGAGCACAATTCATGGGCATTCATTTAGAAGGTCCTTATTTTGCAATGAACCAACGTGGCGCACAGGATCCGCGCTATATACGCGATCCGGATCCGGCAGAATATGAGTCTATCATCTCTCAATCATCAGCTATCAAACGATGGAGTGCTGCACCGGAATTAAAAGGAGCAATCAAATTTGGGAGATACCTGAAGTCCAAAGGAATTTTACCGGCACTGGCGCATACAGATGCCATTTATGAAGAAGTACTGGAAGCTTTTGAGAATGGTTATACACTTGCCACACATTTGTATTCAGGAATGTCTGGTGTTACGCGCCGGAATGCTTTCCGGTTTGCAGGAGCAGTAGAAAGTGCTTTCCTTCTTGATGAAATTGATGTGGAGATCATTGCCGATGGAGTGCACCTCCCGTCTCCGTTATTGAAGCTGGTATACAAGATCAAGGGGGCAGACAAAATAGCACTCATCACTGATGCGATCCGTGCAACAGGTATGCCTCCCGGTGAAAGTATAATTGGAAATAAGCATTCAGGTTTGAAAGTGATTATTGAAGATGGTGTAGCCAAATTACCCGATCGCAGTGCTTTTGCAGGAAGCGTTGCAACAACAGACCGGTTGATCCGAACCATGATTACGATGGCCGATGTCCCTTTAGCAGAAGCAGTACGGATGCTCACCCATACCCCGGCTTCTATTATGAAAATAGCGGATAAAAAAGGATCATTGGTTGCTGGCAAAGATGCCGACCTGGTTATTTTTGATGAAAATATTTGTGTTGATAAAACGATCGTGGGAGGGAAAGTGATTTACAATAGAAATGATTCACCGCAGAGTACGTAAGGACACAGCTTTCAGTAAGCCAACATGCTTCTCGAAAAATCCTATGTGATCCCTATGTTCCTTTGTGCCTATGTGTTTAACCTTCTCTATTCCCTTCACTAATTTTTGAGAATCGTAAACTCCACCCTCCTGTTCAACTGTCTGTTTTCATCTGAATCATTTGTAACTACCGGTTTTGTCTCACCATATCCCTGAGAAATAATCCGTGTTGCCGTAATGCCTTTTGAAATAATATATTCCCTTACGGACTTAGCCCTGTTATCACTCAACTTGAAATTATATTCATCCGAACCGTGACTATCTGTATGCGCACTCATTTCTATCTCAATCGCCGGATTTTCATTCAGCAATTTCACCACCCTGTCTAATTCTACAAATGATTCTTCCCGCAGATCTGATTTATCGAAATCAAAGAATACATTATTCAATCTAACCACTTGTCCGATCTCAATAGGAGCGAGGTACAGATCTTTGTGAATTTCCTTGTGACCCACTTTCACCAGAGAATCGAGGTTCAGGTTCTCCGATACGGAGAAGAACTTATCTGCAGTAGCTCTTATACTATAATTTTTATCATAAGGCAGAATAATCTTAAAGAAGCCATCCGTTTCTCCTGACACACCATTACCCACTATCGTTCCATCCGGTAATGTTTCATACACCAGGGAAGCACTGAGTGGTTCTTTTGTCTTCTGGTTATACACGTTGCCTGTAACGATCACAACCGGATTTGGTTTTTCTTTTTCCAGCAGTTTCACACGGACGATATCACTCTCTCCATAAGTATGCAGATTGGTAGTTAAATAAGCATATTCACCACCGGCATCCAATGTAAAAAAAGCATCCCAGTCTTCCGTATTGATAGGACTTCCGAGATTTACCGGGTCACTCCATTTCTGCCAGCTTTTATCAAGTCTTTTAGTCATCCAGATATCATTATCTCCAATTCCTCCCGGTCTGTTGCTGCTGAAATACATTGTCATTCCGTCAGAAGCAACATAGGGCGTCATCTCATCGTAATCCGGAAGATTGATTTTCTTTCCTAAACTTTTTGGTTCTGACCAGGTGCCATCTGCCTCGAGGAAACACGCATACAAATCATTGATATGACTGCCTTGTTTTTCAGACATATAAAATAATAAGGTTCGGCCATCGTGTGCCATCGTAGCACCTGATTGCGCGCCCCTGTCATACTTATGATAATTTTTTATGTATAACATTTTCGGATAACTCCAGCCACCTTTATTGGTACGACGACTCATGCTCACTCCTTTTCCGTTATATCCTCCGTCAGTAAATGCACCACGAATCAGGATCCGGTTATTATCAGGTGAAATCCAATAAACAGCATTGTAAAAAGTAGTATTGATCGGATCCTCTAAATGCATTGCTTCGCTCCACCTGCCAAGGCTGTCGCGTTCAGCATACCAGATATCCTGGGAGTTGCTGATTGAATTGTATTTCGTATTTGCAGGATGGTTTTCGCAAATAAAAAACAACAGATTTCCATCTGCGGAGATGGTAGGTCTTAATTCAGCCAGGTCAGAATTGATCTTAATTCCCAGGTTTTCAATTTTGATAACCGTATTCGTTGTGATTACGTTATCTTTTTGCAGTTTTATATCACCGCTTGTATCTATTCTGGCAATTCTCAAAGAATCTATAGATGTTTGAGCAGTTGCAAGTTGTATGTATAAACAAAAAATAA
>Ga0180121_10001124_pt1 | contig 11306 bp, 8 predicted proteins | sample AntDrymUQ5402106_2_FD_129676 | JGI IMG/M metagenome (GOLD analysis project Ga0180121, IMG submission 129676) | Polar desert sand microbial communities from Dry Valleys, Antarctica - metaG UQ540 (21.06) (version 2) (version 2) | ecosystem: Environmental > Terrestrial > Soil > Desert | place...
ATACGGTGGGCTGCAAGTGCAAAAAGACGCAAGTTCACTCCATACCCAGTTTAGTGAGTTACTGAATGAATACTCGTTTAAAACCGAAGCCTTGGTGTCGCTCATTAAAAAGCAAATGCTTGTCACTTACTAAACTGGCAGCCGAAGAAGTGGATGAAAAATCCATTCTGCAATCAAAGCTAAATGAGATTAACACCAAGTTAGAAAGACAAAAGACAAGGCTTAAAAACGTAGAAATCTCCTACTCACTTTACCTGGAGTTTGTTGCTGACTTTGAAAATGAACGAAGGGAAATTGAAGAAGAATTGGCAAAGCCATCAAAAGGAGTGTCGACCTCGGAAAAGTGCATTGATTTTGCCATTACCTTTTCAATGAAACTTGCTCCCTTATGGAGTTCTGCTAAATACAGCGACCAACAACGCCTACATTTTTTGGTTTTTCCAGAAGGAATTTTCTATAACCGCGAAATCAACCGGTGTCGAACCATCATAGACCTGGAGCAGGTTATAGCAGAAAAGAAAAACGGCACAGCTCCAAAAAATTTAGGGTGTGCCGCTTCGGTGGAGGTGAGGGGAATCGAACCCCTGTCCAAACACATTCGTCAAAAGCTTTCTACATGCTTGTACCGGAATTGATTGTCGGAACAGAGCCGGAACCGGTCAAACCAATTCTGTTCTTAGCTGAATAGTCTTAAGCAACCGTCACAGCCTTCAGTTGCAGCAACCTGTATTTGTTTTGAGTCGGCGGCGTAGCTTGGTAACAGGTCAACCTGCATACACGGCCCAAATGACTATCTAATCACTGATTAGGCAGCCATGGCATACTGAGTATTGCCATTTGAAGTTTGAATATTCAGATTTACGAGCTAATTATCCAACGCTCGGCATGCTTACACTTTCAAAGATCTATGCTGTCAAAACCGGGCACCCCCATGATACATTAAACACATAGGCACAGTAGGAACATATAAAATCACAATAGGTATGATAGAATACGTATATAAAAGGTTGCGTAAAATGTATTTAAATGAATATTAATCTTATCTACGTGTGTATTCCTATGTTCCTACTGTGCCTATGTGTTTAACCCCCTCACTTCCACAAAAACCTCCAGAAATCCAACCCTATTGCATAAGCCATCAGTGCCAGTAACAAAATCATTCCCACCATCTGGGCATATTCCATAAACTTATCACTGGGTTTTCGACCGGTAATCATCTCGTATAAAGTAAACAGTACATGCCCTCCATCGAGTGCGGGTATCGGGAGAATATTCATGAATGCGAGCACAATACTCAACAAAGCTGTCATCGTCCAGAATCTTTCCCAATTCCATTCGGCTCCGAACATATTACCAATACTTAAAAAACTTCCCAATGATTCACTGGCTTTTACTTCTTCTGAGGTAAAGAGTAATTTAAAATTTTTAATATTCATGATGAGTGTCTCCCACCCTTTCCTGACTCCTGCAGGGATAGACCTGATGAATCCATACTTTTCAATGTATGCACCCGGAACTTTATCAATATCCGTTCTTACAAAGAAGCCGATGGAACTTGCAGTATCTGTTTTTGCTTTTACCTGGACAGTATCTGAATTACGCAATACAGTGAGCTTCACTTCTTGATCTCTGAATTGCGATTTTTCTTTTCTGAACTCATCGTAGAATGCCACATATTTATCATTGATCCCTACCACCCTATCGCCTTCCTGTAAGTTATTTTCTGTAAATCGTGCACTCACAATGGTATCTACAACCGTTGGAATACGAGGTTCAACAAACTGACCTTTGCTTTTGATAAGCTGGCGAATAGTTCCTTTAGGAATCGCAAGATTAATAATCTGTCCGTTTCGGTTTACCTGAACCGTTTTACCTTCATCCAATATGATCTTTCGCGTGATACTGTAATAATCCTTTACTGGTTTATTATCGATGCTGATAATCTTGTCACCGCTTTTTATTCCGACATTCTCGCTAATGGAATTCACCGCAATGCCATCGGACATTTTATCCAGCGGCAATCTTGCTTCACCCCAAATCCATAAAATCATTGCGAAAATGAAAAATCCTAAAAAAAGATTTACCGTAACGCCGCCGATCATGATGATAAGTCTTTGCCAGGCTGGTTTACTCCTGAATTCCCAGGGTTGCGGAGGTTGTTTCATTTGCTCCTTATCCATACTTTCATCCACCATTCCCGAGATCTTTACGTACCCTCCCAGTGGAAGCCAGCCAACTCCATAAACTGTTTCACCTATCTTTTTCTTAAAGAGAGAAAACCAGGGATCGAAAAATAAATAAAATTTTTCAACTCTGCATTTGAACCATTTCGCTGGTAAAAAATGTCCCAGTTCGTGCAGGATTACGAGTATGGAAAGAGAGAGGATCAACTGACCGGCCTTCACCCCAACAGATGCCCAGTCGATCGCTAATAATGTCATCATGTATTGAATTCGGATTTACAGAATACCAACTGAAACAAAAAAATATATGTTTAAGCCCCTCGCTGGCGGAAATTTATAGTTTAATTAACGAAGCCGCGAAATTACGCGCCTCGGCATCGCTTTCAAAATATTCTTCAAGTGTGGGATTGGCAATAAATGGTACAAATTGCATCGTTCTTTCAATTAAATCAGTCATATCAAGAAAACCAAGACGGTTGCGCAGGAATGCAAAGACAGCCAATTCGTTGGCGGCGTTCAACACACAGGGTAAATTTCCCGCACGAAACAATGCATCTATAGCCAGTGACAGGTTGCGGAAAGTTTTGATATCAGGATCTTCAAATGTCAGCTGGCTGGGTTTGCGAAAATCAAATCGTTTGAAAGTATTTGCGATCCTGTTCGGAAAACCCAGCGCATATTGAATGGGTAGTTTCATATCCGGCAATCCCATTTGAGCTTTGATGCTGCCATCTTCAAATTGAACCATACTGTGCACGATACTTTGCGGATGAACGAGTACCTGTATCTGTTCAGGCTTAAGGTCAAACAACCAACGGGCTTCAATCATTTCAAGTCCCTTATTCATCAGGGTGGCAGAGTCGATCGATACTTTGGCCCCCATTAACCAATTAGGATGCTGCAAGGCATGATCGCGTTTTACATTCACGAGGTAATTGGGTTTCTTACCAAGGAAAGGGCCTCCGGAAGCAGTAAGGATCACTTTCTCGATCCTGTTGCGGGTTTCACCCACGAGGCACTGGAAAATAGCACTGTGCTCGGAATCTACCGGAATTACCGGTACCCGATTCTCTACGGCTTTTTGCATCACAATGTCACCCGCTACTACCAGTGTTTCCTTGTTTGCGAGTGCGACAGACCTTCCTGTTTCGATGGCTTTCAGTGTTGGTTTCAACCCAGCGAACCCAACTATTGCTGCAAGCATCATATCATAGCAATCCATTGACGCCGTTTCTTCTAATGCTTCCTCACCGGCTAAAACTTTTGTTTCTGTTTTGGAAAGTGCATCTTTTACTTTCTGGAATTTTTTATCATCACCGATCACTACCACATGAGGAGAAAACGTGAGGGCTTGTTTGATGAGGAGTTCATCATTGTTTTGTGCAGTTAGTACTGCCGCAGAAAAAATATCAGGATTATTTGCAATCACCTCCAATGCCTGAGTCCCGATAGAGCCGGTTGAACCGAATATGGCGATACGTTTTTTCAAAAGAAAATGCAAAATGAAAAATGAAAAATGAAAAATTCTCTCTTACGAATTACTTCATTGACTGTAAGTCTCTTCATTTTTAATTTTAAATTTAATTTTAAATTTTTAATTTTTAATTATTATCCGCATACTTCTCCAACTCCTCTACCACAATCCTGTCATTGCTTAATCTCGGTACTTTATTCTGGCCTCCCAGCTTGCCAATTGATTTCATATAATCAATAAAGCCGTTTTTCTTAACTGACCTTATCCGTAAGGGTAGTAAAATATTACCCGAAATCAAGTCATCATAATAAATATTTTTATGACGGAGATTGATGTCCACTTTCTCCGCAAATTTTCTCATATCCGCAGGCATGTTCCTGAATTCAACAAACCACTCATGATATGAACTGCCTTTTCCATTTTGTATCACAGGGGCTACCGTAAATTCCGTAATATGAACTCCTTCTTCTTTTGCAGCTTTCATCAGACTATATTCCACCTCCTCTCCGATAACATGTTCACCGAAGGCTGAAATAAAATGTTTGATCCTTCCCGTTACCACCAACCGGTAAGGTTCTGTGGATACAAACTTCACGGTATCTCCAATATTGTAACCAAAAAGTCCTGCATTATTGTTAATGATCAGCGCGTAGTTCTCTCCTGTTTTTACCTGTTTCAAAGAGATACGCTGCGGATTGTCGTTGAATATCTCACCAGCTTTGACGAATTCGAAATAAATTCCACTGTTCGTATTCAATAAAAGTCCTTCCGCATCCTGAGAATCCTGGAAAGCGATAAATCCTTCAGATGCCGGAAATGTTTCAATGGCAGCTACTGGTTTGCCAATGCTTTCGAATAATCGCGATTTATAAGGCTCAAAGTTTACTCCACCATGTACCATCACAGAGAAATTGGGGAACAGCTCACTGATCTTTTTATTGGTTATCTGCCTCAACTTGTCGAAGTACATCTGTACCCAGGGAGGTATACCACTGATGAGTGTCATATCCTGGCTAACTGTTTCCGATACGATCTTATCCAGCTTTGTTTCCCAATCTTCGATACAATTTGATTCATATGATGGAAGCTGATTAGTTCTGAGATAATTGGGGATATGATGATTGACAATACCACTCAGTCTTCCAGTTGGGATATCGCCCACTCTTTCCAGTTCAGGTGAACCTGACAAGAAGATCATCTTCCCATCAGTGAATTTGGTGTTACCTGATTCGGCTATATAGCACAAAAGTGCATTTCTGGCAGTATTGATATGATTGGATATCGAATCCTTGCTGATCGGTATATATTTAACTCCACTGGTAGTACCGGATGTTTTGGCAAAATAGATCGGCCTTCCTTTCCATATCACATTATGCCTGCCTTCTTTAATCTTATCGATCCATGGTTTGAACTGCTCATAATCTCTTATTGGAACAGCCTGACTGAATTCACTGGCGGATGATAATTGTTCGAATCGGTGTTCCTTCCCGAAATCGGTAGCCTTTCCAACCTTCAACAATTCTTTTAGTATCATTTCCTGGTCAACCACCGCAGTAGCCATACCCTTTTTGATACCTTTATATATATACCCGGCAAATGGCTTTGCCAGCAAGGATTTAAACTTCATATCCTACATCGCCTTTAAGGGGAACAAACGTACGTTATTTGGGTGAATTGAGGTAGTTAGCTTTGAACCATGCGCTTTGGCGCCATGTAGTTGGAGCCGAAGCAGTAAATCAGCGTGTAGGGTTAAAAAATAATTTGTTCTTAGCACAAAACTGCTGATTACTATTCATGGCTTATAGCTTCCGGCTAATACAAATAATCCATTCTAATAGCTAAAAATTACTCGCTTTCCCCTACCTTTGCACTCCTAATTTTTGAAATATGTATGCAGTAGTTAAAATAGCCGGTCAGCAATTCAGGGTTCAGAAGGACCAGACATTATTTGTTCCCCGTGTCGCAGGAAATAAAGGAGATGCCCTCGAGTTTGGGGATGTGCTGCTATCAGGCGGTGATGGAAAAGTATCTATAGGAGATGCGATAAAAGCCGTGGTTAAGGCAGAAATACTTGATCACGTACAGGGCGATAAAGTGATCGCTTTCAAAATGAAGAGAAGAAAAGGTTTCCGTAAGAAACATGGTCATCGTACACATTACACAAAAATCAGGATCAGCGACATTGCGTGATTTATTTTTTTTTTGATATACTCATTACAAAATTTGAAATAACATGGCACATAAAAAAGGTGAAGGCAGCGTAAAAAACGGACGCGATTCCCAAAGTAAAAGACTTGGAGTAAAAATTTATGGTGGCCAGCCTGCAATTGCAGGAAATATCATTGTTCGCCAACGTGGGACAGTTTATCATCCCGGAAAAAATGTCGGCGTTGGAAAAGATTTCACACTTTTTGCACTTTCTGATGGCGTTGTTCAATTCAAAAAGAGCAAAAATGACAAAACAGTTGTGAATATCGTGGGACTTTCATAGAAATTTATTTAAAGATCGATTTTTCCTGTTGCCGGCCTTTACAACTTTTTTCACGAAATATGGAAAAAATGTTTGGTGGTTTGAAAATAGTTTTTATTTTTACTGTATTAAATTCTATTTACTAACCAATTAAATTCAAAAACAAAATGGCAACCAAGAAAAAAGCCGCTAAAAAAGGTTCTAAGAAAGCCGCTTCAAAAAAGAAAGGCGCTAAGAAAGCTTCTAAGAAGAAATAACTTTAGCTTCTTCAGAACAGAAATATAAAGTCCTCCGTAATCGGGGGACTTTTTTTATTTATTTTGTCTGGCAATTTTTAGTGGCGGGTTTAGATATCCGTGTTTTTGAAGCTCGAAGTTCGGATTGACAAACCACATGAAAGTCGCGCCCCCGCTGCATTTGCTATTGACCTACCTTTAATCTACATTGGCATTTCTTTTTTTCGTTTTTCCTCAAGCTCGCCACCATGTTCAAAAAAATTCTTGTTGCCAACCGCGGTGAAATTGCGATCCGAATTCTGCGTGCAGCCGCCGAATTAAAAATTAAAACGATTGCTGTTTACACGTTTGAAGACCGTTATTCTTTACACAGATATAAAGCTGATGAAGCATACCAGATCGGTAAAAATGATGATCCACTGAAACCCTATCTCTCAATCGAAGAAATCCTGCAGGTAGCCAAAAGAGAAGGTGCGGACGCAATTCATCCCGGATATGGCTTCCTGTCAGAAAATGCTTTTTTTGCGCAACGTTGCAGTGAAGAAAATATTGTATTCGTCGGCCCACACGCAGATGTTATGCGTCAGCTGGGAGATAAAATTGCAGCTAAAAAAGTTGCTCAGGCAGCAAAGATTCCGATGATCGCAGATAGTAAATCGAATCTCATTGACGCTGAAGAAGCAAAGTCCGAAGCAAATCGCATTTCTTATCCGCTGATTATTAAGGCAGCCGCCGGCGGAGGTGGCAGAGGGATGCGCGTAGTTCGCAATGAAGAAGAATTACTAAAAAATTTATCGGAAGCAAAAAATGAAGCAAAAACCGCTTTCGGCGATGATACTGTTTTCCTGGAAAAATTTATAGAGTCACCTAAGCATATAGAAGTGCAGATCATGAGTGACAATTTCGGAAATATTGTTCACCTCTTTGAAAGAGATTGCTCTATACAAAGACGATTTCAGAAAGTAGTAGAAGTAGCGCCATCAGTTGTTCTCCGTCAGGAAACAAAAAATAAATTGTATGATTATGCTATCCGGCTCTGTAAGCACGTAAATTATAATAATGTAGGAACAGTGGAATTCCTCGTAGATAAAGAAGAGAATATTTTTTTTATTGAAGTGAATCCACGCATACAGGTGGAACATACCGTGACAGAGGAAGTAACAGGGATCGATATCGTGAAAAATCAATTGCTCATCGCGCAGGATTATAAACTAACCGATCCGGAAATCAATATTCAGAACCAGCAACAGCTTACATGTTCCGGTGTTGCCATCCAATGCAGGGTGACTACCGAAGACGCTGCTAATAATTTCAAACCAGATTTCGGCACTATCATCGCTTACCGCAATGCGGGAGGCCCGGGAATTCGGCTTGATGAGGGAAGTTCGTATCCGGGTGTAAGTATTTCTCCTTTCTTTGATTCATTACTTGTGAAAGTTACTTCGTCGGGGAGAACACTTGCCGAAGCATGCGAAAGGCTGGTAAGGACCTTAAAAGAATTCCGAATACGTGGCGTCAGCACCAACATTCCCTTCCTTGAAAATGTATTGGAACATCCTACATTCCAATCAGGCCGGGCTACAGTTGATTTCATTGACACTCACCAGGAGCTTTTCCAAATGTCTGCCCGACAGGATCGGGGTACGAAAGCATTGAAATACCTCGCAGATGTGATCGTGAATGGAAATCCGGATGTTGCAAAAAAAGACCTTAACGCTAAATTCAGAGTGCCGCTTTTACCTGAGTTTACATCTGATTTTGCCATTCCTGAAGGGAGTCGTGACAAATTAAAAAAACTCGGTAGGGATGGTTTCATAAATTGGCTGAAAGACGAGAAAGCGATACAGTATACCGATACTACATTTCGTGATGCGCACCAGTCATTGCTTGCTACTCGTGTTCGTACTACGGACATGCTGAAAGCAGCGGAAGTGATGAGCCGCAATCACCCGGAAATTTTCTCCCTTGAAATGTGGGGTGGAGCTACTTTTGATGTAGCGCTGCGTTTTCTACATGAATGTCCCTGGGAAAGACTTCGATTATTGCGTGAACGCATACCGAATATTCTATTCCAGATGCTGATCCGGGGTTCTAATGCCGTCGGATATACAGCATACGCAAATAACCTCATCGAAAAATTTATTGAAAAATCTGCTAAAGAAGGAATAAACATTTTCAGGATCTTCGATTCCCTTAACTGGCTCGAAGGAATGAAGGTGAGTATCGAATCAGTTCGGAAACACACTGATTCGCTGGCAGAAGGGTGTATTTGTTATACGGGAGATTTTCTAGATCCGGAAAAGAACCAAAAGTTCAATCTTACCTATTACATCGATCTTGCCAGGAGACTGGAAGATGCAGGCGCACACATCCTTGGTATCAAAGACATGGCAGGTTTATTAAAACCTGTACAAGCCAGCATCCTCGTTGAAACGCTCAGGAAAACGATCAGCATTCCCATCCACCTTCACACCCATGACACTTCTTCCATACAGGCCGCCACTTACCTGAAAGCAATTGAAGCAGGCGTTGATGTGGTAGATGTAACACTCGCTTCCATGTCAGGACTTACTTCGCAACCGAATTTCAATTCCATTGTTGCTATGATGCACGGACATGAAAGGGAGTTACCTGTAAATCTTACACATCTTAATGCAGTATCCAATTATTGGGAAGATGTTCGTACTTATTACTATCCCTTCGAATCAGAGCTGAAAGCAGGAACTGCTGAAGTTTTTGATCACGAGATTCCCGGAGGACAATATTCCAATCTGCGTCCCCAGGCCCGGTCATTGGGACTTGAAGATCAATTCGAGCAGATTAAGAAAAACTATACAATAGTCAATAAAATGTTCGGTGATATCGTAAAAGTTACTCCTTCTTCGAAAGTGGTAGGGGATATGGCTATGTTCATGACTGCGAACGGTTATACCGAAAAAGATATTTTTGAAAAAGGAGAAAGTATATCATTTCCGGATTCAGTGATCGGCTTATTTCGCGGTGATCTTGGCCAGACGCCGGGTGGTTTTCCAAAGCTATTACAGGATATCATTCTGAAAAAAGAAAAACCATATACCGATCAACCCAATGCTCATTTACAACCTATTGACTTCAAACAAGCCTGGAATGAGTTTCAGAAAAAATTTGGCAAGGGATACAAAGAACATGATTTGTTATCATATTTATTTTATCCTAAAGTTTTCGAAGAATATCATCACTTCAGACAAGAATTCGGTGAAGTCTATTATATTCCTACCACTGCATTTTTCTTTGGACTGAAGCCGAATGAAGAAACTTTGATACAGCTAGCTCCGGGAAAAAGCATACTTATCAAATTCCTTTACCTCGGAGAAACAGATGAAGACGGATGCAGGCAGGTTTTTTTTAAATTAAACGGTCAAACCCGATCCATATCTGTCAGGAATAAAAGCTTTACATCGACAAAGGCAACCAATAAAAAAGTTTCGAATGATAGTGAGATTGGCGCGCCATTGCAAGGCAAGCTTTCCCGTTTGTTAGTAAAAGAAGGGGATGTAGTAGAAAAAAATGCGCCATTGTTTACACTGGAAGCCATGAAAATGGAATCAACAGTAGTAGCTCCAAGAAATTTTTCGATTGTCAAAATTATTCTGAAAGAAGGTACGATGGTGGGACAGGACGACGTGGTGATGGAAATCAGTTGATAGTGACAATATTCCTATTTGTATCAACTTAAGAGCCCTGAAAATGTAAAAAAGGAATAAAAACCGCTTGAATAATTCATCGGCTGTCTTTTTATTATTTTTGAACAATGCTTCCCGATAATTATTACATCGCAGACCAATTTTCACTTCTTTCCAAATTGATGGATATACATGGCGAGAATGAATTTAGATCCAAAAGCTATTCAATTGCTGCCTACAATATTGAGAGATTGCCGGTACAGCTATCCGAAACACCTCCGGAAAAAATAACTGGCCTTAAAGGCATTGGAGATTCGCTCTTAAAAAAAGTGCAGGAGATCCTTCAGGAAGGACATTTAAAATCGCTTGAGGACTATGTAAAAAAAACTCCGCAAGGGGTTATGGAAATGCTCAGCATCAAAGGCCTGGGACCCAAAAAAATTGCCACTATCTGGAAAGAAATGGAGATCGAATCTCTGGGTGAATTGCTGTATGCCTGCCATGAAAACCGGCTTGCCCGCTTTAAAGGATTCGGAGAGAAAACACAAAAAAGTATTGAAGAATCAATCAGTTTTTACCAGAAAAGCCAGGGCAGCCATTTGTATGCGCAGGTTGAAATCTATGCAACACAAATGGACAAAATTCTTAAAAAAGCATTTCCCAAAAATGAGTTTGCAATTACAGGTGCGTACCGGCGACAGCTTGAGATCATCGATTTCTTAGAATGGGTGACCACTGTTCCTGTGAAAAGCCTTCAAATTTTTTTTGAAGAGAACAACTACAAGGAAGAAGAATCAGGAGCTACCAATATCAGTTACCGTGGTCCGGAAAATATTTTACTGAAATTTTACTCCAGGCCAGCCGAAGAATTTTTTCTCACCCTTTTTGAAACATGTGGCAGTGAAGATTTCCATCGACGATGGAACGAACAGAAGTCCTGGAAGCCTGCCCCTGTATATGAATCTGAAAACGCCATTTTCTCGTCGGTGAAAGTAAATCCAATTCCTCCATTCATGAGGGAAAAAGCAAATGTCATTGACCGGGCAAAAAAAGAATTGATTCCTACAGTTTTAGCACCCGATGATATAAAAGCTATTATCCACAGTCATAGTACCTGGAGCGATGGATCCAATACTGTTGCCGAAATGGCGAAAGAGTGTATTCGCAAGGGAATGGAATACCTGGTGATCAGCGACCACAGCAAAAGTGCGTTTTATGCAAATGGTTTATCGGAAGAGCGCATTGTGCAGCAGCAAACAGAAGTTGATGAGTTAAACAAAA
>Ga0180121_10001125_pt1 | contig 11306 bp, 9 predicted proteins | sample AntDrymUQ5402106_2_FD_129676 | JGI IMG/M metagenome (GOLD analysis project Ga0180121, IMG submission 129676) | Polar desert sand microbial communities from Dry Valleys, Antarctica - metaG UQ540 (21.06) (version 2) (version 2) | ecosystem: Environmental > Terrestrial > Soil > Desert | place...
ATTTTTGATTTCAGATCTTATATCTCACATTTTTAGATTGTCAAATCTAAAATCAAAAATCCAAAATAATTATTCTAGCCAACTCTTTCAATCATAATCGTGGTAGTAACTTAGGTAGTAACTTAGGTAGTAACTTAGGTAGTAACTTTTTGAGACTGTTTTTTAAGGGTTTTGACTTCAGAGAGGAGTAATAAAAATGTTTGTAACAAAGAGGGTAAACGGTTATTATTATTTGTATTTTAATAATGAGATATCCGGAAAAAGAACTATGGTTTCTTGTAAAACTAAAAAGAAACCTGAAGCAATGAAATTCCTATTCAACTTCAAACACAATTCAGACCTTCCAAACACTGCAGACCAAACAGTCATTTATTTATCTGATCTACAAACCGAAGTCTTAAAATATGTTAATGACAATTTAAGGCCCGGCACTGTTTTAATATATAAAAGCACTTTGAAAAATTTGTTAAGAATAATCAAAGACAAACCTATTAAATTAATCACTTCCAATGAGATTGAAAATTATAAGTCAATCAGATTAAAAGAAGTGTCGCAAACTACTGTAAACATTGAGCTTGCGACTATGAAGGCAATTTTCAACATTGGTATTCGCTTCAATTGGATAGAAAAAAACCCGGCAAAGGATATAAAGAAAATAGCTATTCCGCAAAAACAAAGACTATGTTTCAATGAAATTGAAATTAAGTTGATCCTGAATAATTGCAAGCCACTTATAAAAAACATTGTGACCTTTGCACTATATACCGGCATGAGGTTAAATGAAATTTGCAACGTTCAATGGAAGGATATTAATTTTGAAGATAGAACTATTAATATTCTCAATAAGCAAGATTTCAAAACAAAGACAGGAAAGCAAAGGCAGATACCTGTTTCTGATGAAATATTTAAATTGTTAAATGAAATGTTGGACCATAATTCAAACGGAAACATTTTAAATATGTATGATCCGGAAAAATATATTTTTTCTTTTAAATTCGGATTAAGAATGAGAATTGATTACGTAAGCAAACAATTTAAAAAAGTTCTAAGAAAGTTAAACATGAATGAACAATTTCATTTTCACTGCCTGAGACACACAGCAATAACGGCGCTGATTAAAAACAATGTGAATATAAATTTTGTGAAAACGCTTGCCGGACATCAGAGTATTTCTACTACCTTAGGCTACATTCACCTTGTAACGGAAGATTTAAGGCAGGCAGTAAATAAGATTAAGTTTGAATAGATCGCTTCTTAGAGGCGCTTAAAACGCAAATAAAAGCAATACAAACCATATTCATTAATTAAAACTCAACCTGAAAGGAACCAAGCAATGAAAAATTTAACAAGAACGTCTGTAGATTCAAATGGAGAGCTTCAAACGGATGAACAGCGTGAACAACAGTATTTGTATCAAGAAAGAATTTTTGATGTAGATCACTTATTCAAAGCCATACAAATAGTGACGTTGCACAATAACCAAGATTCAGACACTCCTCACATACTAGAAACCTTAGCAAGGTTCGGGAGTAACGTAGCAACAGAAATCAAAGAAACTTTTTAAATGTATTGAAACAATCTTCCCGGCATAGACTGGATAAGGGTTTATGCCGGGTTATTTAGTATTACATAAGTTCTATGTAATTGGTAACTTAAAAACAAAATCCAAGGGCAGCGGCAAATGAAAAAAGTTATAAAAAAAACTTCCGGCAAGAAGTTAAAAAGTAAAAGTTCTGATGTAGAGTTTAATAAGTTATCGAATATAATTTCAGGAATGCTAAATGTTTGCAAAAGTGAAGGGTTTGCAAGAGGTGAGAATAAAAAATTTGAAGACTTAGTTATGAAATTGATTAAAGAATTAGGTCTCAATAATAATCCTTATATGCATGGTATAAAAGTCTGTATAGAAATGATAAATACTTATTACGATAATCGCACTGAAGTATTACTAAACGAACGAGAGCATAAACAGAAAGTTATAAAGCTAATATCTTCAGAATTGCATTACCAGAGAAATGAAGTCGAGAATAAAAAGAAAGACCTCCAGGAAGAGAGTGATTTTTTAAATAAAAGGTTGTTAGATAGTGGAATATATCCTCCATTTATCTTCAAGAATTTTTTAGAAATTTATGATGAGAATAAACTCACACATGCGGAAAAAAGTTTTGCTTTAACTATTAAAGATACTGTTAGCTTAAAAAACATGTTCGGTTCATTTGTAATTTTAGCATATAGATTCAGTAACGTTGATAATTTTCTTATCCAATTCCCTGAGTTAAAAGATTTTAACTTTAGTAAACTAAAAACTAAAGATTCCGAATATGAAACAATGGAACAATGTTTTACAAGATTTAATAATGCCCGCAAAACGCAACCTAAAGAAAAGGTGAAGCCTTTCACCATTCAACCTTAAAAATGGTGAATGGTCCCTTCTGTTTCCCAAAAAAATTTCTCTTTATTTTTGTAATAGTTGTTTAAATTATTTTAAACAGTATGGGCATGCAGAAAGCAATACAAAAACAATATAATTTTTTTTTCGAGAGTAACAAAAGAGGTTCTATTCAAGTCTGCTGCCCTGCTGTCTTTATAGTCTTTTCTCTTTGTTACTCTTTTTTTTTTATATAAATCTAAAAAGCGATTATGGAATATACTTGCAATGGTGAGATAATAAAAATCTTAGAAAAAACTTCCAAGTTAGGAGGAATTTATTATGATGTTTTATTCAAAACTCAAACAGGGAATCATTACCGAAGCTGCATTTATAGAAAATGCAGAAATTTCGTTAACTGGGTTGGATTTTTAAAAGTCGGAAATTTATTTGCAAATCTTAATCTTATTAATAAATTTGGAAAAACTTTTATCGATGCTGACAGTAAATTTATTTTTCTTAAAAGAGGAAATCCGGAAGCTACACCGGATATGAAACCTATTAAAAATAAACTCCCGACTATTTTACAGGAAAGTTTATTTTGAATGACATGGTGAGCTTTGCCGAGAGCGTAACAACTGCCTACAACTTAAAAACGGTTTCTTATGATAGCATATTAAATGACATTCGTTCAGGATCATTCAAGAATAAGATTGAAACACTTAGAACGATTAAAGAAAAATCACTAAGACAGGAATTCAAGAAAAAAAATTTGCCTTATATTTGCCCTACGATTTTTAAGAATGGCAGACGCAAAGCCGAGTCTGTAGACTATACTCAATTTATGATGTTTGATATTGATACGTTTGAAACTTCTAAGATCACTTTGCTTGAGATGAAACAATTATTAAGAAAGGATGAACAGGTTTATTCTTTCTTTGTTTCGCCGAGCGGAAATGGTTTGAAAATTCTCTACAATCTTGATGAAAAAATTACCGATTGGAACTACTATAAACAAGTATACGAACATTACGGGCGTGAATTAACTGCAAAGTATGAAATTGTTTTTGATCCCAGCTGTAAAGATATAAGCCGGACTTGTTATCTTAGTTATGATCCCGAGCCTTTCATAAATCAAAAAGCTATCCCATTAAATTCAACAATAGATTTATCAATACTATCTAAACCCTCCAGTAACGGCCATTACATTCCTAAGGGTGACACAGAAAATGAACCGGACGTTTTGTTTGAAGGCATAAAGAATTATTTGGAAAAGAAAAGAGGGTTACATTATATAGACGGTTACAAACATTCTTTCTTAGTTGCGTTTTCAGGGATTTCTAACACTTACGGAGTAAATCCCGAATATCTGATCCCTAAGTTTATTCAAGAGTATCAAAATAAGACAGATTGCGAATTCGTAAAAGACGGAGACTTTGAAAAAATTGTTAATGATGTATATAGAACCTACTCATCACAACACGCAACTAAAAAATATGTAGTCGGAAAGCTTAATGAAAGTTTGAGTAAAGGCGTAATCGTTTATTATTTTTGGTATAAGGAAAAGGATAAGCTTACAATTTCAAGAGAACATTTGCTAAAATTTCTTGAAGTGAATGGCTTTGCAAAATTGTATTTTTCGAAAAGTATAATGTTTATCCGGGTGATCGACAATATTATTTTTGAATATGATACAAACAGGATTAAAGATTTTGTATTGCATTCCTCTAAGGGAATAGATGAACCAGGACTATATGAATTATTACTCAGGGGAGTTAATGTTTATTTCGCTGAAAACTTTTTAAGCAGTATTGAAACTCTTGATCCAAAATTAAAACGTGATACTGCAACAGAATCTTTTTTTTATTTTTATAACTGCTTTGCTAAGGTTACTTTGGATAAAATTTCTTTTCATAATTACTCGGAGCTTGACGCGTTAATTTGGGATTCACAAAAAATGAAACGTGATTTCGTTCCGAATGATGTTGAATCAGATTTTGAAAAATTCATTACAAACATTGGAAGGAATGATTTAGAAAGGGTTAATAGCTTAAAGAGTTCAATAGGTTACTTACTACATTCTTATAAAGACAGTTCAAATGCAAAGGCAATTATCTTTTGTGATGAAAGAATCGGAGATGGAAGCAATGGAAGATGTGGTAAAAGTTTGGTAGGAAAAGCAATTGGAAAGATGAAAAATTTGGTAGAGGAAAACGGGCGCGGATTTTCATTCAAGTCTAATTTTGCATTTCAAAAAATCTCACTGGACACGCAAATATATTTCTTTAATGATACCGGAAAGACCTTTGATTTTAACAAATTATTCTCAATGATAACAGACAGCATGACCGTTGAAAAAAAGAATAAGGATGCATTCACTATTGGATTCCAGGAAAGCCCTAAAATAGTTTTATCAACAAATTATGTAATAAAAGAAAATGATGACTCTACAGCAGACCGGAAATTTGAAATTGAATTTTCAGACTATTATAATATTCACCATAAACCCCTTGATGACTTTGGAAAGAAATTCTTTGATGACTGGAATGACTTGGAATGGTGTAGTTTTTATTTCTTTATGATTAGTTGTGTTCAATTGTATTTGAATAATGGATTGATAAAGGCAAAGTATGTAAATCTTGAAGCTAAAAAATTTGAAGCTATTACCGGAAAAGATTTTCTTGAATTCATTAACGAAATTGCTTTGAACAGTGAACATAATAAAAGAAACTTATATGAAGACTTTAGGCAGTTGTATCCAGATTATTATGACCTGAGACAAAATACTTTCAGTAAGTGGATAAAAGAATTTGCAAAGTTTAAGGGGTATAATTTTTATGAAAGGAAATCCGGTAATGATTTTTTAATTATGCTTTCAACCTAAAAAGGTAAAAAGGTAAAAAGTAGGTAAAAATAAAAATGAGGTTTTTACCTCAAATTCATGGAGAAACAAAACAGAATTACGGAAAAGGTAAAAAGGTAAAAATATTCTTTCCAAACTACCTACACTACTTTTTATTATATATACAGGGTGTGTGTATTTTGAGCAATATTTTTTTACCTTTCTTCCAAAAGTGTAAAATTAAACTGGAATGAAAGGAAACAGAGGTAAAAAGTAGGTAAAAAGTAGGTAAAAAGGTAAAAGTGTATCAAAACTGTATCACATATAAAAAAGAGTTTTCGGACACTAAAAAAGAAAAAATGAGTATTGACATGGCCCGGATGTTATCCGGTTTTTTGGGATTTCCCCAATCAATTTAAAGAAGTAGCTTAGAAAGTTGTGATAAATGGATAAAGAATTAAAATTAGAATGCATTATTATTCGGGCGGGCCTTACCGAAACTCCAAAAGGAACCATTATTAACGAAGGTAAAGAAACAGATGTTTACAATTGGTATTTGAAAGAAGTTTTGAAAGATGCTACTGAAAAAGGAATGTTTGAAGGAGTGTTTTCACATTTAAGATCAGATGAAGATCATTTGTCAGCATTTCCAAACCCTTCAAATACTCCTTTTGGTTATTTCTCAAATACTAAGTGGAATGAACAGAGTGAAGCAGTTACAGGAACTCTTAATATTTATCCCGGTGAATTTGGAAAGAAATTCAAAGGATATATAGATTCTATTTTTAGTAGAAGAAAAGAATCCAGCTTTGAAGATCTTAACACGTTTGATAACAAAACTGATACCGGGTTAGGTTTATCAATTAAAGGTAGTTTTGTAATGTCCGAGGTTGAACCATTTCCCAAGGGAGTTAAAGAATACATTTTAGGATTTAAGGAAATAACTTCAATTGATGTGGTTGAAATGCCAAATGCAGGAGGGAAAATACTTAATTGGATAACTTAAAATATTTTTTGATGGAACGAAGTCAACGGATTTTTGAATTAACAGAAGAAGAAACAGGAGCAATCGATAAATATTTAGAAGCACTACGAGAGATAAGAGAAAAGCATTTACACAAAAACCACGAATCAACTATTGGGAAAATGATAATCCATGTAAAAATTAAATGGGTTGAGGTTGAAGGATATAATTATTTTAATAAATCGAATAAGTAAAAATGATGAGTGAAGAAAATAAAGAAAAGAGTATAGGCAGGCCCGTAAAGTATACGGATGAAAAAATTCAGGAAATTATTGCCCTGCTCAATACATATATTGAAGAAACTCAAATTCCAATTATAGCAGAGTTTTGTTATAAAAATAATATCCGCAGGCAAATATTATATGAAATACCCGAATTATCGGACATTCAAAAAAGATTAATTGAAAAGAAAGAGGCCCAACTGGAAAGACTTGGATTAGAGAAAAATAATACCATGGCAATATTTTCATTAAAGCAGTTAGGATGGAGAGATACAACCGAAACAATAACCCGGCTCGATGAATCTGAAATAGCAAGAGCAATTGAACAAAGACTTGGATTAAAATAAAGTTAAAAAAGTAAGTTGAATTAAGATAATTTTAATATTACTTTGACTTAAATAAATCTTAAAATGCGATGAAAACAAGTTTAGTATTAACAAAACCCGTTAAGGATTTCCAGGTAGTCGCATACCTTAGATTTTTCCTTGATGGGTTTTTGTTTTTAACTAAAATTATCTTTCAAAAACTTAAAAAGAAGTTCAAAACAGTAGCAATTCAGTATGAACTATGTTGAAAAAGTTAGAAAATGACTGGAATCGAACCAGTAACCTACAGCTTAGAAGGCTGTTGCTCTATCCGATTGAGCTACGGGCGCATTGAGATTTTAGATTTTTGATTTCAGATCTTATATCTCACATTTTTAGATTGTCAAATCTAAAATCAAAAATCCAAAATAATTATTCTAGCCAACTCTTTCAATCATAAATCAAAGCCGAAGAGCACTCCAAAATAGAAATTCCAGTCCTGCCCGTATGTAACCGGTTTATCCTGATAGATTCTAGTGAATTTATCAAACCCGTAAGCAGCATCAAAGAAAATGCTGGTCGGGAATACATAATAAGAAAATGCCTGCAGCCTGATCTGTGCTCCGATATCTTTTTTAAAATCTTTTAATTTCGTATTATCTCCGTCCCATGCATTTCCCACATCACCGTAAATTGAAAAATAAAGTTTATCAAGATACAGCGGAGATATCCTTGTGTCTATATTTGTAAAAATCGGTATTCTGTATGTTAGCCTTGCTACTGCCATCCGTCCTCCGCCTAGCGAATAAAAAGGATAACCTTTCATTCCAGGTAAACCGGTTGCATAAAAATTATAAAAATCTTCAACAGGTGGTCCAAAGATCGTTCCGCCGATTAGCTTGAGAGCCAATGAATGCTTGTTGTTGAATAAACCTATTGCTTCCGTAAATGAACCTGATAACTTATGAAGTTTTCTTTTCTCAAAATCGGTTCTGATAGTTCCATCATCATTGACCACTATGCTAGGATTAATATCGCTGATTTCATAATCATATTTTACATCGAGATTTCTTCCAATGGGATTAACATCCGAATTCCTGTTTGGCAGAGTATAATCATATTTATACTGAAGAGAGAGATCGTGCGCTTTAAAATAATTTTCGCGTGACGATCTGACTGACACACCGCTTGGAAGAGCAAACGCATCGATGTTGTAAGCATAATTTGAATAAGAATAGCCGGCTTTCATTTCGTGATCGAAATTGATGATGTTAAAAGCCATTCCGAAATCAAATGACAACAGGTCATATGTTATCCCGACATTTACAGTATCGGCGCCGGCAATCAGATCACCGTCAGATTTTCTGGTAACATTATAACCGTCCAGAGTAAGTCTGGGATTGAACTTGAGTTTCTTTGTAAAGAAATCTTTAAAGAAAGGAAAGCCATTGTCATACTGAAACTGAAGAAAAATATCGCGCTCTCCTTTAATATTAACCGAAGCTCCTCCGAAAATAGAAAACCTATTCAAAACTTCATTTGAAAAGAAGTAAAGGCCGGGTTTTATCGCTTCTAAAAAGTTAAATTTATTTTTTCTTTTATAAGTATCAAACCTAACAACCGGTACAAAAGACAAAGACGTAAACAAACTCTTATAAGGACGTTTTTCCAACATTGAAATATCCCTGTCGTTAAAATCTTTCAGCTTTATCCAATCAAATTCACCTCCAGCATTTGTAGAGTCTGTAACTGCATATTTGGAAAGCAAAACATCGGGTTTAATGTAAGAGCCAAGTGTTAAAGGATCCTTTTCTTCATAGTTCTTTAGTAAAGCTATCTTATAACCTTCGGAAGTATACATCGAATATGCTAAATTTCCCAGACTGTCGATTGAAGGCATGAAGGCTCCTCCTATTACATTTGTAATTTGTTTGATATATTTTGTATCCGTGTCTAAAGAGTAAATATTAAATATCCCTGTTTCGTTAGATGAAAAATAAATTTTCTTGCCATCTTTGGAATATACAGGATTTCTGTAATCAGTATTTTTTTCATCAAGTATAAAATCCATCTTGCCGGTTTCAATATCTATCTCAGATAATTTCCGGGAATCTTCATATGAAAAATCAAAAATTATTTTCGTACCGTCAGGTGAAAATTTCGGATTATAAATTTGTTCACCGTCATTAAAATCTGTAAGTGGATCAATTTTATTTCCATCGGAATCTGCAATTTTAAGATTTAATGTACCGTCTTTGTTGGCTACAAAACAAATCAATTTACCGTCAGGAGAATATGAGGGAGAGTAAGCCCTTAAGTTTGTTGTTAATCTTTTTTCTTCCTTTGATTTAAGATCGTACTCGTAAAGATCAAAGATTGTTGAGTGATGAATGGTCTGAGGTGAATTTCTTTTTGCGAAAAGAATTTTTTTCCCATTGGGAGACCATGAGTAATTTGTCGTAACAGGAGCTGTAACATTCTCGCTTTTTTTCTTAACTAAGTCGTAAATAAAAAGCCCTGTGGTACCGTAATCGAAATCCTGATTAGATAAATAAGCTATCTTTTTGCCATCTGGTGAAAATTGAGGATTGTAATTTGCGAACCCTTTCTTTTCAATAATATCACCTTCAATTTTATTTTTCTTTACGTGTTGGAGTCTTATATCATAATCTTTTTTCAGAAAATCTTTCCATTGATTGTAGACCTCTTTTCCGTCTATTCCCAATGCCTTTTTAACTGCTTTATCCATACTGAAGTTAGTAAAATCTCCTAGATTATTTGAAATTTCTTTAAGCTTATCCTCCCCATATTTCTCAGCAATATATCTGGTGAGGCCGTAACCAAGATTGTAAATTGATTCGGCCTTTAAACTTGTTATGGAAGAAAACTGTCCCATCTCTCCCCATGATAAAAGATTTCCGTCTACAGTAAAACTCCTTAAAATCATGTCTCTGTGCGCATCCCACTTTTCATATGAAAGCTGCTGCCTCATATATTGTGCAGTGCCTTCAGCATACCAAGCCGGAACACCTACACCGGAAAGCGGATAGGATACTATTACATTTGGATATCCATATAAAACGTCAGGTCTGACTTCATTTTCATATCCCAGCCACTGAAGATATAATGCAGGCATCTTCCTTGAATATTTCATTGATGCCTGAACCTGAACAATGTGTGTGAATTCATGCGTAATTACATTACGAAGCCAATTGTGAGTTCCTCTCAGATCATAATCAAGAGATGTAGCAAAAATTTCAATTCTGTTACCATAATAGTCAGCTGCACCATTTGCAACATCGGAAACATCGTTTACTATGAAGCTAACTTTTTCTTCAGGTTTGTGTTTGTATAAATTAGTAATAGGTCCATAAACTTCTTCCGCAATCTTCGCGATAGTATTTGCGGTTCTCTCAGTCCCGGTATGGTAGTGCACATAAAAATTTTTTGTCTCTATTGTGAACCAATCCAGTTCAGGGTGTGAATCAAATTGAGAGAGCAGCTTTTTGTAAGGAACTATAATCATCAAAATGAGTGTAATAGAAGATAAAACTTTTTTTATATTAAACATTGAATGTTAATTTGTTATTAATTATAATTGAATAAGTAAAGGTACTAACTTAAAACGAGAGTTAAAGTCGGTAAGCAGTTTTCAAATAATTCAGAAGTTTTTTATTAATTAAAACAAAATGTGTATAGAAGAATTTTGACAATTTAGAAATTAAATTTTAATTTTAGTAGTTGAAATTTTATCCATCCATAGAATTTAAATTTTTTCAATCTACAATATTTTTATTCATAATAATAATTCTATTTGCTATTAGCAATGTTTCTTTTTCTCAAGGCAGAAGAGACAGGATAACCGGCAATACAAATTATAACAAGGTTAATCAATCTGACACTTCTAATAATGGTTTGTCGGGAGATTCAATTTTAGCCATTGATTCCACTCGCCTGTTGCCCGTAGATTCAACCGCTCGCATAAAATACTTTAAATATGTACCCGATTATTCGTTTGGAACGAAGATAGAAAAGAAATCTTCACCTTTGCTACTGGAAAACTCATCCCTTATCAAGAAAGAAGTAAGTTTTGATTCCTCCGACAATGTTGTTATAAAAGAAAAGTTCGAGGGAGATGAGATCCGGGCTCCTCTGATCATACCTCTTGAACAATATATTTCCGAGCTCTCTGAAAATAATCTTCGTAATGTTTTCAGTGACATTGTTGCGGCAAAATTTCAGGGAAATACGCAGGATGACCTAAGCAAGCTCTTCGGTAAGTTTACCGATATTACAATTCCACTTCCTTTTAAATCAGAAAGCATTTTCGGTCCTCCTACATTTAATTTAAAACTCAATGGCGCTGTAGATATCACTGCATCTTATCAGAATTCTACAAGCGATCAGACAAATACTACAGGTCTTTCGAATTCAAATAACAGTATTAACTTTAAACAGGAAGTGCAGCTAACAGCAAAAGGAAAAGTGGGGGACAAACTATCAATTGATGCCGATTACAATACTCAAAGATTATTTGATTTTGAAA
>Ga0180121_10001126_pt1 | contig 11299 bp, 9 predicted proteins | sample AntDrymUQ5402106_2_FD_129676 | JGI IMG/M metagenome (GOLD analysis project Ga0180121, IMG submission 129676) | Polar desert sand microbial communities from Dry Valleys, Antarctica - metaG UQ540 (21.06) (version 2) (version 2) | ecosystem: Environmental > Terrestrial > Soil > Desert | place...
AATAAATCATTATTCCGAAATGATGCGATCGTATTCAAAGATCTGAAGTCAGATTGCATCAGCATCGAATCGCACAATAGCAGTCACGGTATACGGATGACTTTTCACGATTTTCCTTTTTTTGGAATCTGGTCTGCAAAGGGGGCTGATTTTATATGCCTGGAACCCTGGTGCGGCATTGCAGACAGTGAGCAACCAACTCAGGATATTACGCAAAAAGAGGGAATCAATTCACTTGGAGGAGGCGATACTTTTGAAATAACCTGGAGCGTGCACTGTTATTGATTTTTCATTGATCTCTTTTTGATCATTCCCCCCTTTGTATCTTTTATTGCGTTCATCACTACGAAAGCATTTGGATCAATGATCTCAATCTCGCTTTTCAATTTCGCAATTTCCAGTCGCGTGACCACCGAAAAAATGATGTCGATATCTTCATTCACATGACCCTGTTTACCAAACCCGCCAACCCCCCTGTATACGGTAATACCACGACCGAGTTTTTCAGTGATCATTTTGCTGATCTCGATACTTTTGAGGCTGATGATCGTGACACCCGTGTATTCTTCTATCCCTTCAATGATGAAATCCACAGTTTTAGAGGCCGCCAAATAGGTGAGCATAGAATATAAAGCGATCTCCACAGACAACAGGTATACTGCTAAAGAAAAAATAATAATGTTAATCAGTAGGATAATATCTCCGATCGTAGAACCTGTTTTCTTACTCATATAGATGGCAAGCACCTCAGAACCATCCAATACTGCGCCGCCGCGGATTGCAAAACCGATACCCATACCGAGAAAAAAACCACCGAAGACAGAAACCAGTAATTTATCATTTGTAACAATAGGATACTTCACTACGGCAAGACAAATGGCAAGTCCAATAATCGCCAATATCATTTTTAGTGCGAATCCTTTCCCCATCTGTCTTAAACCAAGGTAAACAAATGGAATATTTACAAACATGATCACTAATGATAATGGCTGTTTGGTAGTTTCTACAATAAGCAACGCAATGCCCGTAGCTCCACCATCAATAAAACGGTTAGGAAGCAAAAAACTGTTCAGCCCGAATCCTGCTGATAAAATGCCAATTGCAACCAGGATAGCACCTTTAATATGCTGACCAATAATTAACCGGTAACGGTAAAGAGCCTTTGCTACCTGGTATTTACTGGTCAATACAGGATTACTCCATCTTTCCTGTTGTTGCATGAAGCGTAGTAAGATATTTTTATAAATCCTGTTCATAAAGGCGATGATATTGAATGTAGGAATTTTTTGTTTCACGCAAAGCAGGAAAGAAAACTATGACTCAAAGAAATGTTTCGCTTGAATTAAATCCTTGGCTGATTATAACCACTCCTTTGCACTTTTTGCTTACTTCGCGCGCTTTGCGTGAATCTTAAAATCGTACATCTGGAATCTACAATCCGATGTACCTTTGCGGCTCTAAAAATTATGAAATACGTAACCGAAATCAGTAAACGCAGAACATTTGCCATCATCTCTCACCCTGATGCCGGTAAGACCACGCTCACCGAAAAATTATTATTATTCGGAGGAGCGATTCAAACCGCCGGAGCAGTGAAAAGTAACAAGATCAAGAAACATGCTACCAGTGATTTTATGGAAATTGAAAGACAGCGCGGAATTTCTGTTGCAACCAGTGTAATGAGTTTTGAATACAGTGATACTTTAATTAATCTGCTGGATACTCCGGGCCATAAGGATTTCGCGGAAGATACCTATCGCACCCTTACTGCTGTCGATAGTGTGATACTGGTGATCGACAGCGTTAATGGAGTAGAAGCCCAAACTCGTCGGTTAATGGAGGTCTGCCGGATGAGGGCTACCCCTGTTATCGTTTTTATAAATAAGATGGACAGGGATGGTAAAAACCGGTTTGATCTGCTGGAGGAAATTGAGAAAGAATTGAAATTGTCCCTGCACCCGATGACCTGGCCTATCAACAGCGGAAAAGATTTCAAAGGTGTTTACAATTTGCATGCTAAAGATCTTCTGTTGTTTACTGCTCACACGAAAGCCACTGACGAAAGCAGCATCCGGTTTGTGAACCTGAATAATTCCATGCTGGATGAGAAAGTGGGTGATAAAGATGCAGCCACTTTACGGGAAGATGCAGAACTGATCGATGGTGTATATGGAGACTTGAATGTCGCTGATTACCTGGCAGGGAAAGTTGCCCCCGTTTTCTTCGGAAGCGCGATCAATAATTTTGGTGTAAAAGAAATGCTGGATACATTCATCCGTATTGCACCAATTCCCCGGGACCGTGAAGCATCTACCAGAACCGTAGGAGTAAATGAAGACAAATTCAGTGGATTTATATTTAAAATTCATGCGAATCTTGACCCTAAGCATCGCGACAGGATAGCGTTCTTGCGCGTATGCTCCGGGAAATTTGAAAGAAATAAATACTTTCATCATGTTCGATTAGATAAAGACGTTAGGTTCAGTAACCCATATACTTTTTTAGCCCGGGATAAGGACGTAATAGAAGAAGCATTCCCCGGTGATGTCGTGGGATTATTTGACACCGGTAATTTCAAAATAGGAGATACGCTCACTGAAGGCGAGGATCTTTATTTTACTGGTATTCCATCTTTTTCACCAGAGATCTTCAAAGAAGTGGTCAATAAAGATCCCATGAAAACAAAACAGCTTGAAAAAGGGTTGTTGCAACTAACTGATGAAGGCGTCGCGCAATTGTTTACGCAGCATGGCGGAAACAAAAAAGTTATTGGTTGTGTGGGAGAGCTGCAATTTGAAGTAATTCAATACAGGTTGTTACATGAATATGGAGCGTCTTTACAATTCAATACAGTTCCTTATTTTAAAGCTTGCTGGATCACTGCCAGTGACCCTAAAAAGCTGGAAGACTTTATCAGGTTCAAGTCATCCAATATTGCCATAGATAAAGACGGTCAGCTTGTTTATCTGGCACAAAGTGAATGGTTCCTTAACACCGAACGTAATAATAATCCTGCTATCGAATTTCATTTCACGTCGGAAATACACAAACAAACAGCTTGATCCTTTTCGAAACCATGCGTTTATATGTAAGGCAGTGGGAATCAGGAGACCTGGATCAAATATACCTGCTATATGGAGATCCTGCAGTGATGCAGTATATCAGGGCACCGTTGACGTTGGACGAAACGAGGCATATCCTCTCCGTGCACCTGGAGGGATACCGGGAAAAGCCTTACCTGGGAAGATTTGCTGTCATTGAAAAACATTCCGATGCTTTCATTGGAACATTTCTTTTGAAAGAGTCTGAAACAATCACCGGTATTGAAATTGGCTATGCATTCCTGGAGAGATGTTGGGGAAAAGGGTATGCTACTGAATTAGTGGAACGAGGGGTAATTTTTGCATTCGAAAAACATTCTATCAAAGAATTATATGCGATCACAGAATCATATAATGAAGCATCCCGAAAAGTTTTGAGAAAATGCGGCTTCAAACAGTTGGATAACATTTTTGAACTGGGATCAGAAGTAAATTTATTTTTCCGGGAAAGGTTAGAATAAATTTCACCAAAAGTTCCTTTGCCCGTCCGACGGTACTCCGGGCGGGCGTGAAACGGACTTCAAAATTCCGGATGCATTCCCGTATAATTATGCGGTGTTATTTTTTTTAACTCTTTCTTTACGTCGGCTGATATTTGAAGTTGATCAATGAACTCCTGCATGCTTTCCTTTGTGATTGAACCATTTCCCCTTGTCAGCTCTTTAAGCGCCTCGTATGGGTGAGGATAGTGTTCTCTTCTCAAAATAGTCTGAATGGCTTCAGATACAACTGCCCAGTTTTTTTCTAAATCTGCATTAATGGCTTTCTCATTCAATACCAGTTTATCCAGTCCTTTTTCAATTGATCTGAAAGCGAGTAAAGTATGGGCGAAGGGCAATCCTATATTTCTGAGAACTGTGGAATCGGTAAGATCTCGTTGAAGTCTTGAAACGGGAAGTTTCGCGGAAAAGTGTTCGAACAGCGCATTTGCCAGTCCAAGGTTTCCTTCTGCGTTTTCAAAATCGATCGGGTTCACTTTATGAGGCATAGCAGAAGAACCCACTTCATTTTTGACAGTTTTCTGGGTGAAATAATCCAGGGAGATGTACGTCCAGCAATCCCGGCAAAAATCTATCAGTACCGTATTGATTCTTTTCATCGCATCAAAATGCGCTGCCAGATGATCATAGTGTTCAATTTGAGTAGTAAACTGTTGCCGTTGTAATCCAAGGACACCTTCTACAAAGTCATTGGCAAAGGCTATCCAATTTTTTTTAGGGAATGCAGCTACGTGTGCATTAAAATTTCCGGTTGCTCCACCAAATTTGGCACTCGAAGGGATTTGTATGAAGAGTTCCACCTGGTCGACAATCCGCTCTACAAAAACCATGAATTCTTTTCCGAGTATTGTAGGACTTGCAGGTTGACCGTGAGTACGCGCCAGCAGAGTAACGGATTTCCAGTGGCCAGCAAGTAATTCAATTTGCTTGTTCAGGTTCAGTAGGGCAGGCAGGTATTCAAATTCTACCGCATGCTTCCAGGCAAGAGGAATGGCAGTATTGTTGATGTCCTGAGAAGTTAATCCGAAATGGATCCATTCCAGATGCTCGCTTTTTGTGTATGAAGAAAGTTTTTCTTTAAGAAAGTATTCCACCGCTTTTACATCATGATTGGTAGTGGTTTCGATTTCCTTTATTCGTACTGCATCTCCTATAGAAAAATTTTCCGATAATTCACTCAAATTTTTTTTCACGGAAGCCGGGATAGTAAAAATTTTTTTGGAGGATAGAAAAAGAAAATATTCTATTTCTACAATCACCCGGTATTTCATCAAGGCAAATTCGGAGAAATACTCATCGAGGTAATGTAGTTGCTCGCGGTAACGACCGTCAATTGGGGAAATTGCAGTTAGAGAAGAGAGATCCATGTAATTAACTTAAGTGATTGGTACCCGTCCTTTACCTTTGCGCCGTAAAAATAATCAATTGATTAAGATAAGAACCGGAATCGTTAATTATCTGAATACGAAACCACTTTTGTACGGAATTGAACATTCACAGGTAATGCAGGAAATTGAACTTATTCCAGGGTACCCAGCAGAAATTGCTTCAATGCTTGAAAGGGGAGAAATAGACTTAGGGTTGGTGCCGGTTTCAGCCATTCCGGGAATGCCGGATGGGGCAATCATTTCAGATTATTGTATTGGATGTGATGGACCGGTTGCATCTGTATGCCTGTTTTCTGAGGTTCCCATTGAAAAGGTAGAAAAAGTGTTGATGGATTACCAGAGCAGGACTTCTGTACAGCTCGCAAAAATTTTATTAAAAGAATACTGGAAATCATCAGCTGTATTTATTGCTGCGCAACCTGATTTCAGGTCGGAAATCAGGGGAACTACTGCGGCCCTGGTAATTGGAGATCGGGCTTTCGAGCAACGAAATGTATCACCGTTCATTTATGATCTGGGTGAAGCCTGGAAAATCCATACGGGGTTGCCATTTGTATTTGCCGCATGGGTAAGTAATAAAAAGTTAAATACAGATTTCATCAAATCATTCAACGAAGCAAATAAATGGGGCATTGAACATATCCCCGATGTGGTAAAGCAGCATTCTACCAATCTATATGATCTTAAAAAATATTATACTAATTGCATTAGTTATTTGCTGGACGAAAATAAAAAGAAGGGATTAAAATATTTTTTTGAAAAAGGAACCATATATACAAAGTTGCCTGGGGACTCTTAGGATGGTCTATAACTTAATATCAGTATTATCAATGAATTATCGCGAGCATATGCAAGAAAGCTGTTTTATGTGAGCACTAAGGTTTTTTACTTATTTTTTCTTGTTTTATTTAGCTTTTAATGTATTACTAAGATGGATTGATTACATTACTATTTTTCCTTATAAAATATGTTCAATAAGAACATTCCATTAAAGAATTCGAACTTGGATACATGAATAAAAATATCAGCCACAGTAAGCAATTTATCGTTAATTGGCTTTTGCTTATATTATTGCCAGGTTCAGTTTTTTGTCAAAGTATCCTTATCAGTAGGGATACATCTGATCGACCAGATAGTAGTGCTTTGTTAGAAATTAAATCTCAATCAAAAGGATTTTTACTTCCCCGATTAACAACTATACAACGTAATAATATTCTCAACCCCGCATATGGTTTGTTAATTATAAATTCTACTTTAAACAAACTTCAATGGTTTGATGGTACAGGTTGGAAAAATACAGATGGCTCGAGTGAAAATCTTCGTTTACAAGAGGGATTATTGGCTAATTTTCCCTTTTCCGGTAATACTAACGATCAAAGTGGTAATTATAACAATGGATTTATTGCCGGTACCGGAAGTATCACTTCTGATAAAAACGGAATGCCTGCAAGTGCGTATAAATCAAATGGAAATCCTGACAGGGTAATCGTTTTTAATAATGGAAGTATCGCATTTGACACTGCATTCACCGTAGCTTTCAGTGTAATGATGACTGCGCGAGGTAGAATTAATTTTGTCTCTATGAGTGAGGTGTCAGACGGAAGAAGTGCTTCCTTTGCCATCGGAACAAATATGCCGGGTAACAACAATCTGAATTTTGGGGTTCCGAACTCCAATGCTGCCTGCGGTATGTGGGCGGTGGAGTCAAATTCGACAAACAATACAGCTGCCTTTATTCCCGAACTTAATGTATGGTATCATATAACCTGTACATATAACAAAGGTGTATTAAAGATATACGTAAATGGAACTCTTATTTCATCTGTCTTGGCCGTCGACACTCAGGCCCATGTTTGTCCGGGCACCGAACTTATCTTAGGCGGGTGGTCGGATGCCGATCCTACCTCTCTTATTGGGAAGCTGGATGAGGTACGGATATATAACCGTGCACTGCACCCGGATGAAATTGCTTTTCTTGCAAAGCCTTGTAATTGACATCCGGGGTCAACAAATCCTGACTTATAAATTAGCATGCATCGACCTGTTAAGGTTACGGCTATTTCCTATTGATTTTAATGATATTTTCGCATCCAATTTAAATGGTTGAGTTCTTCTTCCATTTATTTTCTCATCTCAAAATACATTCATGCATATTATCACGAGGAAAACGTGCAGGGTTTGTGGGTCTGCTTCTCTGAAAAAAGTTATTGAGCTTGGTAATCAATATCTGCAAGGGTCTTTTGTAAAGCCCGGTAAAGAAATGCCTTCCACCCGCAAGATTCCCTGTACGCTCGTAAGATGTAACCCGGAGGAAGATGAAAATGCATGTGGCCTGCTACAGATGGAACATTCCGTTCCTTCGCAAATACTCTATGCGGCATATTGGTACCGTTCAGGAACCAACAATACCATGCGCAATCATTTAAAAGGGATTGTAGAGGAGGTATTGCCATTCATTAAAAAAGATACCGCTTCAGTTCTGGATATCGGCTGTAATGATGGGACCCTGCTGGATTATTATCCTTCAACTTTTGAAAAATTCGGAGTGGATCCCAGCGATGTTGCGCAGGAAGTAAAAAATGCGACGGTGGTTCAGGACACTTTTCCATCAGAGCGATTATTTTCTTTATTGAATGAAACGAAGATGGATGTCGTGACGTCCATCGCTATGTTTTACGATTTAGAACAGCCTGTTGATTTTGTAAAGGCTATCAAGCATTATTTATCACCGCAGGGAGTGTGGTGTTGCGAAATGAGCTATATGCCTAAAATGCTGGAAATGTCTTCGTATGATACTATCTGTCATGAACATTTGGAATATTATAGTCTTGCTGTTCTTGAATATATACTATCCCGCGCCGGCATGCGTGTATTTAAGATTTCTTTCAATGGCATGAATGGAGGCAGTATTCGCTGTTTTGCCTCACACATTGAGAATTTCAATTTTGACAGTAAAGAGAACCTGAAATTTATTAATGATGTCAGACAAACAGAATTCGATCTTGAACTTGATACTGATAAACCGTATGATAAATTTCAGAAGCGAATTGAAAAACTAAAAAAAGAGTTATTCGAAGAATTGACTACGTTAAGAAAGAAAGGAAAAAAAATTCATATATACGGCGCTTCAACGAAAGGAAATACAATTTTGCAGTGGTGTAATATTGATAATAAACTGATAGATTTTGCTGCAGAGCGGAATCCGGATAAGTATGGGGCAAGAACACTAGGAACTGATATTCCGATCATCAGTGAAAGTGAAAGCAGGTCGATGGAGCCGGATTATTACCTGGTTTTGCCGTGGCATTTCAAAACAGAATTTTTGGAAAGGGAAAAGGAAGCGCTGGAAAAAGGAACCGGATTTATATTTCCCGTGCCTAAAGTGGAGATTTATAAAAAGAAGTAATGAACATCATTGCAGTTATAAATAATTGCGGATGTTGAATTTTCAAATCCTATGCGCTCACTTCAATTGAAATCATGAGTGCAGTCATATTTGGTGCCAGCGGGCAAGATGGTTATTACCTTTCTGCTTATTTAACGCGTCTGGGTATTGATATTCTTCCGGTTTCCATGCATGGAGACCATTTACGGCTGGATCTGTCATCCTTTGAAGATGTGCAGGCTTTTGTAAAGAAGCATCAGCCGCAATATATTTTTCATTTGGCGGCAAAATCCACCACCCGTCATGAAGTGTGGCAGCATAATCATGACACAATCAGTACAGGATCATTGAACATTCTCGAAGCAGTATATAATCATACCCCACAATGCAAGGTTTTTTTAGCAGGGAGTGGGCTTCAGTTCGTTAATAAAGGAGTTCCTATCCGTGAAACAGATCCATTTGAAGCTTCGAGTCAATATTCGATAAGCCGGATCCAATCTGCATATGCCGCCCGTTACTATCGGTCGCTGGGCTTACAGGTATATTTTGGATATTTATTTAACCACGACAGTCCTTTACGATCTGAAGCTCATATTTCGCGTAAAGTAGTGGAGACAGTTAAAAGAATTGAGCAGGGAAGTAAAGAAAAACTTCGCATCGGTGATTTGTCAGTTAGGAAAGAGTGGGGGTTTGCAGGAGATATCATAAGGGGGATGTGGACCTTAGTGAAACAAAATAAAATATTTGAAGCGAACATCGGTACTGGCATTGCTTTTTCAATTCAAGACTGGATCAATACCTGTTTTAGCCTTATTGGCAAAAATCCTGAGGATTTTGTTGAAAGTAATCCTGAATTTGTACCAGAATATAAAATCCTGGTTTCCGATCCTTCTCTCATCCATTCATTGGGTTGGAATCCGGAAGTGTCTTTCGAAAAGCTTGCGGAAAGGATGATGAAGGGGCAGCCCTGAAGGATCCTTTTATGTTATAAGAAATTATTTTAATAATAAGTATTGATAACACTGTCCCCATCATTATGCAATGTCGATTTTGTAAAGAGTCATTATCCCATGTGATCCTTGATTTGGGAAACGCTCCTCCTTCCCATGCTTTTCTGTCAAACGATCAGTTAAATGATCCGGAAACATTTTACCCTTTAAAAGTATTTCTGTGTCTGAAATGTTTTCTTGTACAGGTGCAGGATTCTCTTCATGCGGAAAATATTTATCAACAGGAATACATCTACTATTCCTCATTTTCCTCAAGTAGAATGACTGAAGCGTCCAATTTTGTTGAAAAAGTAATGGGGATCTTACAATTTACAACACAATCCCAGGTAATTGAAATTGGTTCCAATGATGGATATCTGTTGCAATTATTCAAGGATAAATTAATTCCTGTTCTAGGGATTGAGCCGAATGAAAAAATTGCTGAAGAAGCAGTAAAAAAAGGTGTGGATACATTGGTAGAATTTTTTGGATCTCCACTAGCAATACAACTTCATGACAAAGGTTATACAGCAGACCTGGTGGTAGCAAATAATGTCATAACGAAGGTGGGCGATTTAAATGATTTCGTTGCAGGAGCTAAAATCATACTGAAACCTAACGGCGTAATAACGATGGAATTTCCATATCTGGTAAAACTGATCGAAGGGAAACAATTTGACTGGATCAGCCATGATACTTTCTGCTACTTTACTTTGAATGTGATCAAGAAATTATTTGCATCCCACGGTCTTGATATTTTTGATGTGGAAGAGCAATCAGGACAAGGATGTACACTAAGAGTTTATGGAAAGCACAGCGACGATTCCTCCAGAAAGGTGGAAAGTTCGGTCGAAGAGTTACTGAAATCAGAATTGAACAAGCAGGTAGAATTACCGGATTTTTATAACCTTTTCCAGGATCATGCGCTGAGAATGAAGGTTGACTTTACAGCATTTCTTGCAGAATTAAACAGGAAAAATAAAAAGCTTGCAGGTTATGGTGCCATTTCCAACACCAACACATTATTGAATTATTGCGGAATAAAAAATGATGTGCTTCCTTATGTGGTAGATAGTAATCCGCACAAACAGAACAAGTGGCTTCCGGGCAGCCGTATTCCTGTTGTGAATGAATCCTTTTTGAAAGCAGATAAACCCCAATTTGTACTGATCCTTTCCTGCAACACCAAAGATGATATCATGAAAGAGTTATCGTATATAACAGAGTGGGGAGGGCAGTTTGTAATTCCGATTCCGGAGTTAAGATTGATTTAGAGTAAGCCTTCGTGATCTTGGTGAAATTTTTGTGATCTTTTTTATCTTATGACACGTTGCGTACTGTTCTTTTCTTCCAATAGTTTCTTCATTTCTCCCAGCTCTTTCCTCAACAGATCCACTTCCGCCCGAAGATTAATTAATTCATTAGTGGCCGGAGCTGCCTGCATGGCAGAGGTAGAACCACTTTTGTACACGTATCCGTTTTGATCGATTACCAGGTTGTAACCACTTCCGGGTTGTAGATTTTCCAATCTGATATTAGAAGGGCCGGTTGGCGACAAACAATTCACATGAAATTTTGCTGAAGGGGCTGTTGTTGCTATACCTACTAAACCTGATCCGGTAATTCGCATTCTTTCAATTCCGTTATAAGGAAAATGATTAGTTCCGAATATCAGGTTTCCCTGGCTACCTAACGCCTGGACAATGAAATCCCCGGGCAAACTTGTATTGACGAATTCATTTACAGTAGTTGCAAGCCCTATTTGACCAGCCCAGGTTGGCAGGTCATTCCACGTGGTTCCTGAAAAAAAACGGATACTTGGACCCTTTCCGGATAGATATACGTGTCGATTGCTGGTATTATTAAAAATATGTAAAGGAGCACCCGGTGTAGAAATCCCTATGCCGATATTCCCGGTTTGTGCATAAGTATCAAA
>Ga0180121_10001127_pt1 | contig 11297 bp, 9 predicted proteins | sample AntDrymUQ5402106_2_FD_129676 | JGI IMG/M metagenome (GOLD analysis project Ga0180121, IMG submission 129676) | Polar desert sand microbial communities from Dry Valleys, Antarctica - metaG UQ540 (21.06) (version 2) (version 2) | ecosystem: Environmental > Terrestrial > Soil > Desert | place...
CAGGGAAACGATTTGTAATACGAGTAAATTGATCAGAGTAAAATGAGAAGGAAATACAAAATAAAGAATCAGAATGCCTGCAAAAAAAAATCCCTGCCGGATAAAGTAAGACCAGAATAAACCTGAGAAACGAAAATTTGCCTGAAGAATAATTTCACAATGATTAAAAGGGATCAGGAGCAATATAAAAATAAAACTGTACCAGAGCAATGGTTGCAAGGGAGGAGCTTTCAACCAGCCGGCTATTACATCATTGAATAATAGTACGATAAGCATGCAGAGAATAGAAAATAATACGTTGATTGCAAGCGAAGACGATTGTACTTCGCTTTTTTTGGTCTGGTATTCCTGTATGCTGAGGAATTTGATGGTTGGATTCCTGAGCAAGCCCTGTTTTACGGATTCAAAAATGGTAATGATGGTAAGGTATAACGCCCAGATCGCATAGGTTTCTTTATCTTTTAAACCACGCACCAGCACCATATAAGATACGGCGCCGAAAAAAAACAGCGAAAATCTTTGCAGGAGGGTATAGAAAATGGAATATAACCAAAACGAACGTCTCAGAAACTTCAATGGATGCGATCTTTGTGGTGAAATTAGGGATTGTGTGGTGAAGATCAATGTTTGGATATCAGGCTATCAGCAGTAAGCTATCAGCTATCCCGGTTTGACTATTAGTAAGTTTCCTGTTTATTGAGGATGTTCATTTTTTTTAATTTTATATTATCACCACCTTATCGATTCTTAAACTGGGATAGCTGATAGCTGACCGCTTTTAAGTTTCCATTTTATTGAGGATGTTCATTTTTTAATTTTATATTATCAGGATTTAATTAATACTCAAACTGGGATAGCTGATAGCTGACCGCTGATAGCTGATAGCTTTAATTATGAAATCGCACCTCATACTCCTTGCCTTTATTCTTATTTCCTGTTCGCAGAAAAAAGCGGCGATTGTTTTTCAAAGCGATTTCGGTATGAAGGATGGTGCTGTCAGCGCCATGAAAGGGGTAGCGATGGAAGTAGACCCGGAATTGAAATTGTATGATCTTACACATGAAATTCCGGTATATAACATTTGGGAAGCAGCTTACCGGCTGGAACAAACCGCTCATTACTGGCCAAAAGGGACTGTATTTGTTTCGGTGGTGGATCCGGGAGTGGGAACTGAAAGGCGATCGGTTGTTATGAAATCGCGATCGGGACATTATTTTGTAACACCCGATAATGGAACCCTGACGCTGGTATCTCTTTCTCTAGGAATAGCAGAAATAAGACAGATCGACGAAGAAGTGAATCGCAGGGAAAAATCATCATCATCTTATACATTTCATGGACGTGATGTATATGCTTATACAGCGGCAAGACTTGCATCCGGAGAGATTTCTTTTACGGAGGCAGGTAAAAAATTACCGGATAGTGTTGTGAGGCTTCCTTATCAGCAGGCTGTAAAAAATCGTGACAGCATATCAGGAGGCATACCGGTACTTGACGTGGAATATGGCAATGTGTGGACTAATATTCCGGATTCCATCTGCCGGCAACTATTAATTCAACCAGGCGACCGGCTTGTCACCAGAATATACCACGACAAAAATTTGGTGTATGAAGACACAATTGTTTTCGCGAAAACTTTTGGAGAGGTTCCCGAAGGAAAATTATTAGCTTACCAAAACAGCCTGATGAATCTTTCTTTTGCTATCAACCGGGGAAATTTTGCGGATTCTTTTAAAATACGCAGTGGGCCTGGCTGGAGTGTAAATATTTGGAAAAATGCTTCTAAGTTAAAATGAGCTAGAATGTCTTATAATTGATATTATGTTAAGTAGCTTCAAAAGGGATAATTCACGCGTCACAATCCTTTCATCCCAAAAATCAGAGTTCAGACAAAGTCTCATAAAAAAAGCCCCTTCATCCAGAAGGGGCTTTTTTTTATCAAAACATGCAATCGTTAGTGCTTCTTCTCTACTGAGTTGAATTTATCTGTAAACTCTGCTGCTTTTTCCTTGTTTCCTTTCTGCTCATAGATGGTGATCATCAGATCATAAGTGTCTTTCAGCAACTGCTTTTCTTCCATTTTCAATTTTCCCTGGCTTCCTAAAGCCTGATCCACCTTACCAAAATATATGATCGCTTCATCAAATTTTTTATTTATCTCTCCACGAAGTGTTTCTTTCCGTTTTAATTCTTCGGGTTTTAATTTGCCACCCTGCGGAGGTCTGATCGTTTTATTTACTGCCGTAATATCTACACCCTGATTGTACAGGATTTGTCCCATGACCAGGTTAGCATTCGCATAATCCGGCTTAATAGCCAGTGACTGCTTCAACTTTTCCGTAGCACGTTCGATCAACTCTTTTGAATTCGCCGGCCTTTTGCTTTCATCGGTCTGATAACCCATCTGGTACAATTCCACACCATAATTGAAATGGAACAAATGATTTTCGGGACTCTCTTTTATTACTTTTTCGTATTGTGCAAACAGTTCTTCTTTTGACCCTTTTTCACGCATCATGGAAAGTTCAAATCCGGACCAGAATGGATCCTTGGGATATACTTCTCTTCCGAGCTGAAGATATTTCGAGGCAGCTGCAAGATCTCCTTTCTGTTTGTGATGATCAGCAAGCCATTTATAAATCTCAATAAAACCTTCTCCGGTTGCTTTTTTCGAAGCTATGTTTCCGTAGTAAATAGCGGCATCATCAAGTTTATTAGCTTTTTCCGCAGAAATTCCAGCGTATAAATTTGAGGTGGTGTCGAGAGCCATATTATTCGTCCACCCTTTTGCAGACATAAAATCAAAGACATCGATTGTCTTTTTAAAATTTACATAAGCATCATTATAATTGCTCGCATTGTAATAAGAGGCGCCGTCTTTGGAATATCCTGCATACAAATCAACAAGCGGCTGCCTGTTTTCAACAGTCAGCAACATATATCTTTTTCCTTCTTCTTTGATCTGTGATTCCTGATCGACATAAGATTTCATTGCAGCAAAAGCAACGTCTCTTGCATCAGGTACAGTTTTCTGTAATTGAGGATCATTGGCAATTGCTACATAGATCTTTGACTTGTAGTAATAGGCTTCTGAGTTTTTCTGATTTTTTTCATTGGCCAGAAAATTATCAATCTCAGTTTTCGCTTCTGCATATTTTTTATTTTTATACAGGTCTTTAGCCTTATCGATCTTTTGCGCAGTAAGCGCTAACGCCGAAGTAGCAAACAATAATGTAAAAATGAATGATTTCATATGTTGTTATTTATGAAGAATGGATGTTATCTATGGTTCGGTAGACGTATCCTCAGATGAATCCGGCGGCATTTCGGTTGCCTGATCCACCTCATTTAACAAATCTCCCCCGTTCTCAGGAGCCAATGCCGCACCGCTTTCCACATGCACATCGAGCTTTGTAATGGCCGCTATTTCATCACTTGAATCTACCCGGATGAGTTTCACACCCTGGGTGGCTCTTCCCTGTTCACTGATAGTATGAACGGGCATTCTGATGGTCACCCCGCTTTTACAAGTGATCATCAGGTCCTCTTTTTCTGTCACGTCCAGGATTCCAACGAGTGATCCCGTCTTATTGGTGACACTGATCGTTTTTACGCCTTTTCCTCCCCTGTTGGTTACCCTGTATTCTTCTATCATAGTTCTTTTACCAAAACCCTTTTCACTAACCACCAAAACAGTTCTGCTTTTATCTTCTCTACCCAGACAGATCATGCCAATTACCTGATCATTCTCATTTTCTACTTCAATTCCGGCCACGCCAATGGCACCCCGGCCCGTAGGTCTTACTTTTTCTTCGGGGAACCTGATCGCCCGTCCGCTTTTAACCGCTAACATCACTTCACAATTCCCATTAGTAAGTTTTGCTTCCAGTAATTCATCGCCTTCCATTATCGTGATAGCGATCACACCGGATTGCCGCGGCCTGCTGAAGTCGTCCAGCATGGTTTTCTTGATAATTCCTTTTTTGGTACACAATACAATGTTGTGTGAACTTACAAAATCCTTATCATGTAAATCTTTCACGTCTATAATTGCGCGGACTTTATCATCCTGCGGTATCTGGATAAGATTCTGAATCGCCCGACCTTTGCTGGTCTTATCTGCGTCGGGAATTTCATATACGTTCAACCAGTAACATCGTCCTTTCTCAGTAAAAAACAACATGGTATGATGAGTGGAAGCAACAAACAAGTGCTCAATATAATCTTCATCTCTTGCCCGTCCGCCGATCGCACCTCTTCCTCCCCTGCGTTGTGCGCGGAATTCTGTGGCAGATGTTCGTTTGATATATCCCAGGTGTGAGATGGTGATCACTACGTCTTCTTCTTTGATCAGATCCTTTATGCGTACTTCATCATCGAGGTAGGTAATCTCCGTTTTCCTTGCATCTCCGAATTTTTCTTTTACTTCGGTGAGCTCCTGTTTGATCACCTCAAATCTCTTTGCTTCATCATTCAACAGGTCTTTGAGAAAATTAATCTGATTCAACAAATCATCAAACTCTGCCCTGATCTTATCCCGCTCCATGCCAGTCAGTCGCTGCAAGCGAAGTTCGAGAATTGCTTTAGACTGAATTTCATCCAAACCCCATCCCGCGTTCACCAGGTTATCTCGGGCCATATCGGGTGTGGAAGAAGAACGAATTAATGAAATCACTTCGTCCAGATGATCAAGCGCAATAAGATAACCCTGCAAAATATGCGCTTTTTTCTCTGCCTCGCGTAATTCGAACTGTGTTCGGCGAATCACCACTTCATGACGAAACTCCACAAACTCACTGATCATTTCCTTAACGTTCAGTGTACGAGGTCTTCCTTTAACCAGGGCCACATTGTTTATGCCATAGGATGTCTGTAGTTCTGTGTACTTATATAGCTGATTGATCACAACGCTTGAAATTGCGTCGCGTTTGAGGTCAATGACGATACGCGTTCCCTCTTTCTGGTTCGATTCGTTGTTGATATGTGTAATACCTTCGACAACTTTCTCATTCACCAGCTGCCCGATCCGGTCACACAGGTTATCGCGGTTTACCTGGTATGGTACTTCGGTAATGATAATGGTTTCTCTTCCACTTGCTTTTGTTTCTACCTGCAATTTACCTCTCAGCACTACCCTTCCTCTCCCAAAATGCATGGCAGCCTTGACACCTTCCATCCCGTAAATAATGCCACCAGTCGGAAAATCCGGTGCTTTGATGAAATGCATCATTTCCTCTATGGTAATATCCCGGTTGTTGATAAATGCAATACATCCATCAATCACTTCACTGAGATTGTGAGGCATGATGTTGGTTGCCATACCCACGGCAATTCCACTCGAACCGTTTATGAGCAGATTGGGGATACGTGTTGGCAGTACGGTTGGTTCCTTGAGGGAATCGTCAAAATTCAACTGGTAATCAATTGTTTCCTTTTCAATATCCTCCAACATCATTTCAGCCATCCTTTGAAGCCGGATCTCTGTGTATCTCATAGCGGCAGGCCCATCACCATCCTGGCTGCCGAAATTACCCTGCCCATCAATGAGTTTATATCGTAAGCTCCACTCCTGCGCCATACGAACAATGGAATCGTATACGGAAGCATCTCCATGTGGGTGAAACTTACCCAGCACTTCCCCCACGATACGTGCAGATTTTTTATAAGGTTTATTAAAATGAATGCCCAGTTCATTCATTGCATGAAGGATCCTGCGGTGAACAGGTTTCAACCCATCGCGTACGTCAGGTAAGGCACGGCCTACGATCACAGACATCGAATAGTCGATGTAAGCGGTTTTCATCTGTTCTTCAATATTGACTGGTACAATCCGGTTGAAATCATTCGTTCGTTCCGGGGTAAGATTGTTCTCGTCCATGTATTTGTATCGTTGTCGTTTTACTTAATTTTCAATGAGTTTGGGTGGATTTTGGATGATACGGTGCAGGTTTACAAAATTACTGAAAATAGGCCTTGGAACAGCTATGAAACCATTGTTTTTTGCCCCTTTTTTTCCACGTGTGGGGAGAAAGGTTTATTCGAAAATAATACAGTGAAATGAAGAATTTGGAAACTTCCGAAATATTGAAAATTTTTAAGGGTGCAGCCAATTCAACAACCACTGTAGTTAAAAGTTATACAAATCAAATATTTCGAATTATCTTTGAAAACGTTTGACTGTAGCGGGTTTCAGAGAACTTTAAGGTTTTAAAAAAATTATTGTTTTACCGGATTACATTTTGCATCTGTCAATTGACTAAGTAATAGTCCGGCTCTATTTTAAATTTTAACAGCCTGTTTCCAGAGGTTTTTTGATTTTTGGTACAAATACTGCGTTAAGTATAGAGTTATCCCTTCCACATCCTCGTTGAAAGATCCTCAAGTACCTTAACCTGCGCTATTCAAAACAGATAGTATATGAACAAGTATTTATTGTTGCGTGACAACAAACAATCCGGACCTTACACCTGCGAAGAAATACAGGCAAAAGGGATTAAAGCATATGACCTTGTGTGGATTGACGGCAAAAGTGCAGCCTGGAGATATCCAAGTGAAGTAGAGGAATTAAAACCGTTTTCACCGGTTATAGAAGAACAACCATTTGAGCGATTCTATAAAAAACCGGCTGAAGATACGTCAGACGTAAGGAGCCGGAAAGAAGATCTCCTGCAACCTGTGAAATCAGAACCGGTGGTTAAAAAAATAGATACTCCGCCCCAGGTAAGTAATCCCGTATCGACGCCGAAGAAAATTTATATTAATTTTCCCGCAATTACCAGAAATACGAATCCTGAAACGCCATCTGCCGGCGTAAAAGAAACTGAAAAGCCATTAATTAAATCAACTCCTGTTGTACCATCAGTCCAGCAAAGTGAAAAAAGCGATCTACCAGTTACAAAAAGTTTTCCTGCTTCTACTAATCGCGAATGGAAACCTGATGGACAGTTGAGAACCAGCCATGAAAAATACCCGGTTGCTCATAAACCTGCAAACCGTCCAATACTTTCTATCCTTGCTGCAGCCTGTGTGTTGCTGATTGGTGTGGTAATCGGTTTGATTTACAGTTATAATTCCAGTACTTTAAAACAACGGGAATTGGAGAAGTTGGTAGCGCAAATGAAAACCTCGAATGAAAATGCTGCTACGATTACTGAAAATCAAAATAATCAGGGTACTCAGCCAATCGAAGACAAACAGACAGATAACGATCTACCTGCAGAAACTGCTGGAGTGCTTCAGAATTCGGAACCATTGATTGTTTCTGAAAATTTGATTGAGAAAAAAAATCCTGTAGCTCCGCAGAAAACAAAGAAAAGTTCTGGTGAATTAAATACAAAATCAAAATCAGAAACGAATATTGCTTCCGGCGAACCTATCGTAATTCCTGCTATCAATACTGAAGAAGAAAAGCCTAGAACAGATCTGCTGGAACAAAACAGGAAGAATATTTTTCAAAAGGTAAGCATCGAGAATAACAAATTCAAAACAGGGGTATTAGGAGGTATTAATGACTTGCAACTAACCCTGACCAATAAAAGTATGTTTCAACTAGAGCAGGTGGAAGTGGAAGTGAGATACCTTGGTTCTGAAAACCGGGTTGTAAAAACACAAACCGTTTACTTCACCAATGTTTCTCCTGGTGAAAAACTGTCTTTAAAAGTTCCTAAAAGTACTCGTGGAATTGCAGTTGAGTATTCTGTAAAGAAAATCAGCACTAAGGAACTTGGTATGGCGAGTGCGGGGTAAGAAAAGATAACCGGTATCTGGTTTCGTGAATTATTTTAACACAGGAAATTTCTAAGGTCCTACAGTTATAACCTCTGTCCTACAGTTATAACCTCTGAATAATAATCAGAGGTTTTTTTATTTGGATAGTGACCTTCAGATTTAGGCACATCCTTAAATCATATACTTCCGGCACAATAGTTGGATAAAGCCCCTCCCCAAGGCTTCCTGTTCAGAAAAATCAACTTCATGAAAAAGTCTTTTGTACTACACTCGGTTATTATCGTTATGGTTATTGGATTGCATGCTTTTAGAATTATCCAGGGTACAACCATTACCGGGAAGCTTTCCCAAATGGAAGAAGTAAAAGAAATCTGGGCGTTCAACGGGCAGGACACTGTGAGGACGACTGTCAAAGACGGTTATTTTGTAATCACTGCTAAAAGTGGAGACTGGAAAGTTTTTATTGATGCTAAGCCTCCCTTCCGCGACGTCATTTTTGAAAAAGTAGCAGTGAAAGAAAACCAGTCTACCCACCTGGGTAAGATTAGACTATATTAAGGAAAAGCAGTAGTGAAGGGATATTCCTCCTGCCAAATCTCGAAGGTTAAACCATATTTTTGCTGAACCTCGCAAAATGAAGCACATTCTACTATTTGGTGCAGGAAAGTCAGCTACTGCATTGATACATTATTTAATATCAGAAGCTCCCGCAAACAAATGGCATATAAAGATATGTGATAGTGATGCTGCTATTGCCAGGTCGAAAGCCGGAGAGAGTACTCATGCTACAGTAATCGCCGCGGATGTACGAAACGAGGAAGAAAGAAGCCCACTGGTCCAATCAGCAGATATCGTGATATCGCTTCTTCCTCCCAACTTGCATTTTCTTGTGGCCAGGGATTGCCTGCGTTTTGGTAGAAACTTATTAACAGCTTCCTATATCGATCCGAATATTCAGGATCTATCCGAAGAGATCCGCAGGAAAGGATTGCTTTTTTTATGTGAGATGGGGCTTGATCCCGGAATTGATCATATGAGTGCCATGAAACTGATCAACAAGATCCGTTCACAAGGTGGCAGTATAGATACTTTCAGATCCCATTGCGGTGGACTTATTGCACCCGAAAGCGATGATAATCCCTGGCGATATAAGATCAGCTGGAATCCTCGCAATATTGTACTGGCAGGTAAGGCCGGCGCGGACTTCAGGGATCGGGGTAATAATACCCATTACAGCTATGAAGTTTTGTTTGATCCGGAACGACTGGTAACGATCCCTGCACTTGGAGATCTTTCCTGGTATCCTAACCGAGATTCGCTGAATTATGTTCCGGTGTACAAGCTTGAAAGTGCAAATACTTTTGTCCGCACCACCCTGCGTTACCCCGAATTTTGTTTCGGATGGAAAAACCTGATTGATCTCAAATTAACAGATGAAACTATCCAATATGAAACAGATGGTATGAGCCTGCTGGAATTTTTTCAACAACATTTCAAAAAATATGGATTTTCCAACTGGATAGAAAAGCAGCTCACAAGTCGTTTCACACAAACAAAAGCGTTGCTTGAAAAATTGCAGCAATTATTGGAAGCGGAAGAGGAAGCGTCTATCAGTGAACATAAGGATATGCAGGAATTTATGGCCGTAGATGATAAGGGTGAACTGATGGATATTAATCTGGATGAAGTGAAAACCAATGCAACCGCAACTGCCGCGGGTACCATGCACGAAGCAAACCTGGCGATCAAACAATTGTACTTTCTTGGGATGAACGATGAAGAATTGATCATCAACAAAGGAAAATGCAGTGCAGCAGATGTATTGCAGTTTGCGCTGGAAAGAAAACTTGCTCTGAAAGAATCCGACAGGGACATGATTGTAATGTTACACGAGATCGGTTTTACGAAAGATGGCAAAAAACATACAGCTCGCAGTAGCCTCATTGAAAAAGGTATGGACCACCAGCGTACTGCCATGGCAAAAACTGTAGGATTACCTTTGGGAATTGCTGCCAAATTAATATTACAAGAGAAAATTTCATTAAAGGGATTACACATTCCGGTTTCACAAGAAATTTATGAGCCTGTGTTGGCGGAATTAGAAAAAATGGGAATACAATTTGAAGAAACGATTCTCTGATTTATTCCATTCTTAATTATTAATTATAATTCTGAATTAAGAATTTATTAATTCCAACAATCGCTCCTTCATTTCCCGGACTCCTTCGGTTGCAGGTTTTTTTATCTTAGTCAGGTTATACAATCCAATGGTATCAGGAATCTGTTTATCGATAATAAACTTTTGAATTTGCCCGGGTGCATAGTTCACCAGACCTGCTGCCGGATAAACGGCGAGAGATGTACCGATGACTGCGAAAAAATCTGCTTTTTGGATCAATCCAATCGCTACCGGAATAAGTGGCACCTGCTCTTCGAACCAAACAATAGCAGGCCTTAACTGAGCACCGTCGTCTGCGAGATCTCCGGGATGGATATCTTCCCGGATTTCATAAATCAATTTCTCATTCTTGTCACTACGCATCTTCAATATCTCTCCGTGCAGGTGCAACACATTTTGTGCTCCTCCCCTTTCGTGCAGGTCGTCAATATTCTGGGTAATGACCTGCAAATCAAAATATTCCTGTAATGCCGCAAGGCAGGTATGGGCTGCATTCGGTTCTGCTTCCAATGTATTTTTACGGCGCATATTATAAAATTCAAGTACGCGTGCCGGATTTAATTTCCATGCCCGAGGGGTAGCGACTTCATTTAAATCGTATCCTTCCCACAATCCGTCACTGTCACGAAAAGTTTTTAATCCGCTTTCTGCACTGATACCGGCTCCAGTAAGGACAACAAGTTTTTTCATGTGAAAAGTTTCACGCAAAGATGCAAAGTAAGCAAAGCTGCAAAGGAAAATTACAATAGGGAGCCGTGTTTTTTCTTTTACATTTCAAATAAAGTCCACCTTACCTTTGGAAAAAAAACGCTTATGGCGTATTGGCTTGTCAAATCAGAACCTTCAGCTTATTCATTTGAACAACTTGAAAAAGATAAAAAAACCAGCTGGGATGGTGTCAGGAATTATGCTGCACGTACTCACCTCAAAGCGATGAAAAAAGGAGATGAAGTATTTTTTTATCACAGCAATGAAGGGCTAGCTATAGTTGGCATTGCAAAAGTTGACAAAGTTGCTTACCAGGATCCCACAACTGAAGATGAGAGGTGGGTTTCTGTTGGGTTAAAGCCATTTAAAAAGTTTAAAAATCCGGTGACACTGAACCAGATCAAAGTGGAAATAGATTTACAAAATATGGCCCTCGTAAGAATCGGAAGGCTGTCGGTACAACCTGTAGCGGACGAAGAGTGGAAATTAGTGATGAAACTGGCAGGGGAAAATAATTAATAATTAATAATTAAAACCTTTAGTGCAACATCTCTCCTTACTTCAAGTTTCTTCTACTTCATGATGTTTTGAATGAAAATTATTAATTATTAATTATTACTTATTAATTTATCCCCCTACCATCCACTAACCAGCACATCTGCGAGATGCATCATTTTCAAAG
>Ga0180121_10001128_pt1 | contig 11294 bp, 10 predicted proteins | sample AntDrymUQ5402106_2_FD_129676 | JGI IMG/M metagenome (GOLD analysis project Ga0180121, IMG submission 129676) | Polar desert sand microbial communities from Dry Valleys, Antarctica - metaG UQ540 (21.06) (version 2) (version 2) | ecosystem: Environmental > Terrestrial > Soil > Desert | place...
CCCGGGCCAAGACAGGAGAGTTGTGGCAAAGGTCCGGGTCTACGAGCTCGCCAAGGAGCTCGGTCTAGAGAGCAAGGTCGTCATGACCAAGCTCAACGAGCTCGGGGAGTTCGTCCGGTCGGCGTCGTCGACCGTCGAGCCCCCCGTCGTCCGCAAGCTGAGGGAAGCCCTCCCCGCGGCCGTGCCCGCTGCGGACGTCCCCGCCAAGCCGGCCAAGAAGGCCGCGGCGAAGAAGGCCGCCCCTGGTGCTGCTCCGGCCACTCACGCCGCTCCCGCTTCCCCGGTCGAGGTGGTCGCCCCGACGACCAGCCAGCCGTCGGCGCCGGTCGAGCCCATCGCGCCGGTCCCGGCGCCCGTCGCCCCGGCTCCCGAGGAGTCCGCCGCCCCGGCGCAGACTCCCCAGCCGGCCGCGGCGCAGGCGCCCGCAACCGATGCGCCCGACCGCTCGGCCGGTCCACGCCCGGCCGGCCCACGCCCGGCCGGCCCACGCCCCGGCAACAACCCCTTCACCTCCGGCGGCTCGAGCGGCATGGGACGTCCCGTGGCCCCGCGCCCGGGCAACAACCCCTACTCAGCCGACGGAACGACGGGCATGCCCCGCCCCGGCGGTGCGGCCGGGATGCCTCCGCGGCCGGCCGGTGCACGTCCCGGTGGCAGCGTCGGTCCCGGCGGACCCCGTCCCAACCCCGGCATGATGCCGACGCGTCCGTCCCCGGGCGCTCGCGGGCCCGGCGGTCCCGGCGGCCCTGGCGGTCCCGGCGGACCCGGCGGACCCGGCGGCGCAGGTCGTCCGGGTGCTCCTGCCGGTCGCGGCCGTCCGGGTGCCCCCGGTGGTACCGGTCGTCCCGGTGCGGGTGGCGGCGGTTACGGCGGCGCCCCCGGTGGGGGTCGTCCCGGTGGCGGCTTCGGCGGTGGCCGCGGTGGCGGCCCGCGTCGAGGCGGCACTGCCGGTGCCTTTGGGCGTCCCGGTGGCCCGCCGCGGCGTGGACGGAAGTCCAAGAAACAGAGGCGCCAGGAGTTTGACAACATGGACGCGCCGTCGCTGGGCGGCGTCCAGGTCCCGCGCGGTGACGGCACGGCGATCGTACGACTGGCCCGCGGGTCGTCGCTGACCGACTTCGCCGAGCGCATCGACGCCAACCCGGCGGCGCTGGTCACGGTGTTGTTCCACCTCGGTGAGATGGCCACCGCGACCCAGTCGCTGGACGAGGACACGTTCGCGCTCCTCGGTGCGGAGCTCGGCTATCAGGTGCAGATCGTCAGCCCGGAGGACGAGGACCGCGAGCTGCTCGACTCGTTCTCGATCGACTTCATGGGCGAGGAGTGGGACGACGACCAGCTCGTGTCCCGTCCGCCGGTCGTGACCGTCATGGGTCACGTCGACCACGGAAAGACGCGCCTGCTGGACGCGATCCGCAAGACCGACGTGATCTCCGGCGAGGCCGGCGGCATCACGCAGTCGATCGGCGCCTACCAGGTCCACACCACCCACGAGGGCCAGGAGCGGGCGATCACCTTCATCGACACACCCGGTCACGAGGCCTTCACGGCCATGCGTGCCCGTGGTGCGAAGGTGACCGACATCGCGGTGCTGGTGGTGGCCGCCGACGACGGAGTCATGCCCCAGACGATCGAGGCGCTCAACCACGCCCAGGCGGCCGACGTGCCGATCGTGGTCGCCGTCAACAAGATCGACACCGAGGGCGCCAACCCGGCCAAGATCCGCCAGCAGCTGACGGAGTACAACCTCGTGGCCGAGGAGTACGGCGGCGAGACGATCTTCGTCGACGTGTCAGCCAAGCAGGGCACCAACATCGACCAGCTCCTCGAGTCGATCCTGCTCACCGCCGACGCGTCCCTCGACCTGCGGGCCGTCGCCGACGAGCAGGCTCGCGGTGTCGCGATCGAGGCCCACCTCGACCGTGGCCGCGGTCCCGTGGCGACGGTGCTGGTGCAGCGCGGCACCCTGGCGGTCGGTGACGCGATCGTCGCCGGTGACGCCTACGGTCGCGTCCGCGCCATGCTCGACGAGCACGGTGAGCACCTCGACGTGGCGCTGCCGTCACGTCCGGTCCAGGTGCTCGGCTTCACCTCCGTGCCCGGTGCCGGTGACAAGTTCCTCGTCGCCGACGAGGACCGCATCGCGCGCCAGATCGCCGAGAAGCGTCAGGCGATGACGCGCAACGCGGCGCTGGCCAAGTCGCGCAAGAAGGTCTCGCTCGAGGACTGGCTGGAGCAGAGCAAGGTCGAGTCGCTCAACCTCATCCTCAAGGGCGACCAGGCCGGTGCCGTCGAGGCGCTGGAAGAGGCGCTGCTCAAGCTCGACGTCGGCGAGGAGGTGGACATCCGCATCATCGACCGTGGTGTGGGTGCCATCACCGAGACCAACGTGATGCTGGCCTCGGCGTCGGAAGCCGTCATCATCGGCTACAACGTCCGGCCGCAGGGCAAGGCCACCGAGCTCGCTGACCGCGAAGGCGTCGACGTGCGCTACTACTCGGTCATCTACCAGGCGATCGAAGAGGTCGAGGCCGCGCTCAAGGGCATGCTCAAGCCGGAGTACGAGGAGGCACAGCTCGGCACCGCCGAGGTGCGCGAGGTGTTCCGCTCCTCGAAGTTCGGCAACATCGCAGGTTGCATCGTCCGCACCGGCGAGATCCGGCGCAACGCCAAGGCCCGTCTCGTCCGGGACGGCGCCGTGGTCGCGGACAACCTCACGGTCGATTCGCTCAAGCGGTTCAAGGACGACGCGACCGAGGTGCGCGAAGGTTTCGAGTGCGGTATCGGCCTCGGGTCGTTCAACGACATCAAGGCCGAGGACGTCATCGAGACCTTCGAGATGCGCGAGAAGGCCCGGGCCTGACGGAGGCCTTTCGATGTACGCCGGGTGCCTCGAGCTCGACCTGCTCCTCGGTGACGTCCGGTCGCTGAAGCAGAAGCGCTCGCTCGTGCGACCAGTCGTCGCCGAGCTGCGCAGGAGGTACGACGTGAGCGCGGCGGAGGCAGGTCATCTCGACCTGCACCGTCGCGCTCTCGTGGGTGTCGCGGTCGTGGCAGCCGACCGGGCGCACTGCGTCGAGGTCCTGGACGCGTGCGAACGGTGGGTCGCCGGCCGGCCGGAGATGGATCTGCTGTCGGCCCGGCAGTGGTTCACCAGCAGCACCGACTCATAGCCCGTCGATCGAGAGGACTCCGCCGTGGTGGACGCCGCGCGTGCGCGCAAGCTCGCTGACCGGATCAAGGTCATCGTGGCCGAGATGCTCGAGATGAAGGTCAAGGACCCGCGGCTGGGGTTCATCACGATCACCGACGTGCGGGTGACGGGTGACCTCCAGCAGGCCACGGTGTTCTACACCGTGATGGGTGACGAGAAGGCGCAGGCCGACACCGCCGCGGCCCTGGAGAGCGCCCGCGGGGTGGTGCGCTCGGAGGTCGGGCGCCAGACCGGTGTCCGCCACACCCCGTCCCTGGCGTTCATCCTCGACGCGGTGCCCGAGACCGCGGCGCACATCGAGGAGCTCCTTGCAAAGGTGGCCGCCTCCGATGCCGAGGTCCACCGGGCGGCTGCCGGCGCGCAGTACGCGGGGGAGGCGGACCCGTACAGGGTCCCTCGCACCGACGACACCGTCGAGGACGAGGACGAGGACGAGGACGCAGACGCCGTCGACGGTCGATGACCTCCGCTGACGGCCTCGGTGTCGACGGTCTCGTGGTCGTCGACAAGCCCGCCGGGATGACGTCGCACGACGTCGTCGCCCGCGTCCGCCGCCTGGCGGGGACCCGCAAGGTCGGCCACGCGGGGACGCTGGACCCGATGGCCACCGGTGTGCTGGTCGTCGGGGTCAACCGGGCCACCCGACTGCTGGGGCACCTGACCCTGACCGAGAAGGCGTACGACGCGACCATCCGGCTGGGGGTCTCGACGGTGACCGACGACGCCGAGGGCGACATGCTCACGAGCACTCCCGCCGATGGTGTGACCGATGACGGGATCGCTGCGGGTGTCGCGCGGCTGACCGGTGACATCGAGCAGGTCCCTTCCGCCGTCAGCGCGATCAAGGTTGACGGGCAGCGTGCCTACAAGCTGGTGCGGGCCGGCGAGGACGTCGATCTCCCGGCGCGGCCGGTCACGGTGCGCGAGCTCGTGGTGCTCGCCACCCGGCGTACGCCCGGGGTGGTCGACGTGGACGTGCGCGTCGTGTGCTCCAGCGGGACGTACGTCCGGGCGCTCGCCCGGGACCTCGGCGCCGGACTCGGGGTCGGCGGTCATCTGACCTCGCTGCGGCGGACCAGGGTGGGGCCCTACGACCTGGCGGGCGCGCACACGCTCGACCAGCTCGCCGAGGAGATGGTGGTGCTGCCGATCGCGGCTGCCGCCCGGGCCGCGTTCCCCGCCCGTGACGTGGGTGCGGAGGAGGCAAAGGTGATGTCGCACGGCGGGCCGCTGCCTTCTGTCGGCGTGCATGGGCCGGTCGCCGTGTTCGCGCCGGACGGTGGGCTGCTCGCGCTGGTCGAGGAGCGGGGAGCGACGACCAAGGCACTCGCGGTCTTCGTCTGACGACGCAAGGACTACTACGGCAAGTCTTGCTCAGCTGTGCCTCGTGAAATCACTCGTCATGTAGAGAGCAGTCGAGAAGACTTCATCAGGGATGCCCTGGTAAGGCGGTTCGGTCGAGTCGAGCCATTCAAGGGTCAGCGTGTCGCCGTCCACGGACCATCGGTAGGTGGACGTGCCAGTTGCGTGAATCTTGTCCACCGTGCCGCCGTTCACTACGTACTCAGCGTCGTAGTCGATCTCCTGGCGCGGTGTACCTCGTGGCTTGCCGTAGAGGTCCCATTCCCCCTCCTTGATGTCCAGGATCAAGGTGGTGCCGGCCGCGAAGGGCGTGAGGGGCCCGAAGCGTTCGATCCACTCCGCGAGGCCGTGTCGGCGCAGCGTAACCTCGGCATCGCGCGGGGAGATGGGACTAGTCCGCCAAGTGCCTTCGAGAGGCGTTACGGCCTGGCGTGAAGGGGTCGCAGGAGGTGTCCTCGACGGCTCTTCCGACGATGAGGTCGTCGGCGTGCCCTCATCCGAGCCGCAGCCCGCGAGAAGCACCGCGGCGCCCACCAGCGCGACCGACGTCTGGAGGACGTGCATCCCTCCGGTCACGCGCACACAGCCATGATTGATTCTCTCATTTCCAATAGCGTCTGCAAGGTCTGTCGCGAATCGTTGCCGCGCCCAATCGTCGAGCTGCAGCCGCCGGCCGCCCCGTGCCCGTTCCAGCCCGGCGGGTGACCCTCGCTTGGCCTAGGGTGCGCGGGTGGACCTGACCGACGCGCTGCGACGGGCCGAACGACTCGACGCGGACGACCCACTGGCCCACGTGCGCGGCCGTTTCTCCTTGCCCGACGGGCTGGTCTATCTCGACGGCAACTCCCTCGGTGCGCTGAGTCGTCCGGTCCCGCCCGCGGTCGCCGGGGTCGTCGAGGAGCAGTGGGGAGGCGACCTGGTCTCGTCGTGGAACACCCACGACTGGTGGGACGCGCCGCGCCGGGTCGGCGCGCGGATCGCCCGGTTGGTGGGTGCGGCGGACGACGAGGTCGTCGTCGCCGACTCGACGTCGGTCAACCTCTTCAAGGCGCTGGTGGCGGCAGCGCGTCTGCGTCCAGGGCGCGCGACGCTGGTCCTGGAAGCGGGTAACTTCCCCGCCGACCTCTACATCGCCGACTCGGTGGCTGATCTGCTCGGCCTCGCCGTGCGCCGCGTCGACCCGCTGGCTCTGACAGCCGCGCTCGACGACGACGTGGCGGTCGTGAGCCTGTCCCACGTCGACTACCGCACCGGGCGGGCGTACGACATGGACGGCGTCACGCGCGACGTGCACGGTGCCGGGGCGCTGGTGGTGTGGGACCTGTCGCACTCCGCGGGTGCGATGCCGGTCGAGCTGGGTGTGTGCGACGTCGACTTCGCGGTGGGGTGCGGGTACAAGTACCTGAACGGTGGGCCGGGCGCCCCGGCGTACGTCATGGTCGCGCGTCGACACCACGGGACGATGCGCTCACCGCTGCCGGGATGGACGGGGCACGCGCGGCCGTTCGCGATGGAGGCGACCTATGAACCCGCGGCGGGCATCGACGCCATGCGGTGCGGGACCACGCCGATGCTGTCCCTGCTCGCGCTCGAGTCGGCGTTGAGCGCCTTCGACGGGCTGACGATGGCTGAGGTGCGGGACAGGAGCCTCTCGCTGACCACGCTCTTCCTCGACCTCGCCGACGAGCACCTGGTCGCGCGGGGCTTCGGGATCGCGACGCCTCGGGCGTCCGACGAGCGGGGGAGCCAGGTGTCACTGACCCATGCCGGCGCGTACGGCGTCGTCCAGGCGCTGGCCGCCCGGGGTGTGGTGGGCGACTTCCGCGACCCCGACATCGTGCGGCTCGGGTTCGCTCCCTTGTACGTGCGCCACGTCGACGTCGTCACGGCTGTCCACCACCTCGTCGAGGTGGTGGAGGCGGGGGAGGAACGCGACGCCAGGTGGACCGTCCGCACCACGGTCACCTGACGCCGGTCCCTCCCCCGCTCCCGATCAGAGCTGGTTGAGCTGGATCGCCAGGTCCTCCACCTGCTTGCCCGGGCGGAAGGGTCCCTCGAGGGTCGCCTCGCCGCTGAGCAGGTTGACGTCGTAGAGGCGGTACGTCCCGCCGACGGAGAGGGTGGCGTAGGCGAACAGCTCCACGGCGCGGTCACGGCGGACCTTGCTGTAGATGTCGAACCCGGCGCTCGTTCCCGAGTCCTGACGGAGCTTGCCGGTGGCTGCGAGCGAGCCGGCGTTGGCGGGGGACTGGACCACTACCTGGTCGAGGTTGGTGTCGATGTCGAACAGCGTTGTGGCGGTGTTCATGTCCAGGTCGTTGTTCGTGTAGGCCGCGCCGGTGACGCCGGTCGCCACCGTGGCAGGGGTCGTCGGTGTCGCAGGGTAGGTGAGCGCGCCGTCCTTGAACGTCGTGGCAGTGAAGGGGGCGCCGGTGAAGGTCGCGAACGGGTGGCGGAGGTTCTGGCCGGTGTCGCTGACCACGCGCAGCGCGTTGGCCGCCGGGTTGAAGTCAACCCCGAAGCTGGTGCCTTCGAGAGCGACCGTGAGCTGCGAGATCTTGGCCGCGACCGCGGTCGCGGCGTCGATCCGGTAGATGCCGCCCTTGTCTGCCACGCCGTAGAGCATGTTGTCCTGGACCCGGTAGTCGATGCCGACCACGTCGGCGTCGCCGTCCCGGAGACCGGTCACCTTGCCGACGGCCTTCACCTTCTTGGCGTTGGTCGTCTTGAAGGTCACGATCCGGTCGTCCTTGGTCAGGCCGATCGTGCGCAGGGGCGCGTCCTTCTCGCCTGCGGAGGGGGCGGCGGTCGCAGGGGCGACGGTGGCGACGGCCAGGAGAGCGGCGACTGCGACGGCAGCGCCTGCGGCCGATCGGGAACTGTTGCGCATCAGGCTGTTCCTTTCGGGTCATGACCGGCGCGGATGGCGCGGTCCTGGAGGTTCTTACGGGTGGCGGTGGCGAGACGTTCACCCCGGCTCGTGTGGTTCCCCTCGACGTGGGGATGAACGCCGGGATGCCGGGGGGCGTAGGCAGCTATGTGCGGTGCTGTCGGAGAGGAGGGCGGAGCAGTGATGTCACAGTCATCGACCGAAACAGCGCTGGGGCACGACGACGGCGTACGGCAGGCCTACTCTGCCCACGGCGGTGAGCTCTACCGCTTTGCTCTCCGCTCCCTGGGTGATCCCGGTGCAGCGCAGGACGTGGGGCAGGAGACGTTCCTGCGCGCGTGGCGGGCCGCGGACCGCTTCGACCCGGACCTGGCGAGCCTGCGGGTCTGGCTCTTCGCGATCGCGCGCAACGTGGTCGTGGACCAGGCGCGCAGGGTGACGGCCCGTCCCTGGCTGCGCGAGCTCGCCGCGCCGGTCGACGTGGAGGCGGCTGCGGACACCAGCCCCGACCCGAGCGACCGGCTCCTGCGGGGCTGGGTCGTGGAGGAGGCGCTACGCCGCATCGGTGACGAACACCGCCAGGCGATCGTCGAGACATACCTGCGTGACCGGCCCTACGCAGAGGTGGCCGCGGAGCTCGGAATCCCCGTGGCGACCCTGCGTACCCGGGTGTTCTACGCCCTCAAGGCGCTGCGCGTGACGATGGATGAGATGGAGGTGACCCCATGACGGACGACGACCACCGCGCCCTGCGGGAGGCACTCGGGGGGCCTACGTCCTGGGGCACCTCGACCAGGTGGAGGCCGCGCGCGTGCGCGCACACCTCGACGGGTGTGCCGCGTGCCGCGCCGAGTACGAGGCCATCGCGCCGCTCGCCGGCGCCCTGCGGGACGTGGACCCGGACGCTCTCGACCGGCTGGACGAGCCGGGAGCGCTGCTGGGTCGGCGCATCGAGGCCGGGGTGGCCGCGGAACGGGCCCGCCGGAACCGGAGCAGGTCACTCCGGCGTGGTGCCGTCGCAGCGGCTGCATGTCTCGTCCTGGTGCTCGCCTTCGCCGCCGGGACACTCGTCACCGGAAGCGGGACCGCGCCCTCGCCCGTGCCGCTCGAGGCGGTGGTGGTGGCCAGCGAGGTGGACGGCGTCGCCGCGCGCGCTGACCTGGTCGACCACACCTGGGGGGTCGAGATCAAGCTGGTGGCGACCGGGCTCGAGGACGGTGCTGCCTACACGACGACGGTGCGCGACGCCGCGGGGCGTGACTACCCGGCCGGAGAGTTCCTCGGCGTTGCGGACGTGGAGATCCGCTGCAACATGAACGCCTCCGTGCTGCGCGCGGACGCCACGGCGTTCACGGTGTGGGACACCGATGGCGAGGCGGTGTTGCGCGCGGACCTCTGACCGCTGCCTCTACCCTGGGCCGCGGTCACGAGAGGGGAGGTCTACCCGTGCGCGTCTGGCGTGCGCTCGAGAGCATCGAGGCCGATGAGGTCGCCGGGGGCACAGTGGTCACCATCGGCAACTTCGACGGCGTGCACCGCGGCCACCAGCAGGTGGTGGCCGGCGTGGTCCTGCGGGCGCGTGAGACCGGGACGCGCGCTGTCGTCACGACGTTCGCGCCGCACCCGATGACCGTGATCCATCCCGACTCGGCGCCTCTGCGGCTCACCAGCCTGGAACGACGTCTTGACATCCTCGGCCGCCTCGGTGTCGACGCCGTCCTCGTCCTGCCCTTCACGCGCGAGCTCTCGTTGTGGGAGCCGGCTGAGTTCGTGGCGAAGGTCCTGGTGGACGGGCTCAACGTGACAGAGGTCCACGTCGGCGAGAGCTTCCGCTTCGGGCACCGGGCCGCCGGCACTCTCGAGACCCTGCGCGACGAGGGCGCACGGCACGGCTTCGTGGTGCAGGCGGTCCCGCTGGCGGGTGACAGGGCACGGTGGTCCTCGACGTACGTCCGTCAATGCCTTGCGGAGGGAGACACGACCGCCGCGGCCGAGGCACTCGGACGTCCGCACCGTGTGGAGGGCCCGGTGGTCGAGGGTGACAAGCGAGGGCGCGAGCTCGGCTACCCGACGGCGAACCTCGCCCTGGAGGACACCGTCGCCATCCCGGTCGACGGTGTCTACGCAGGGTGGCTGGTCCGGGCCGACGGCGACCGACTTCCTGCCGCGATCTCGATCGGCACCAATCCCACGTTCGGCGGCACGACCCGACGGGTCGAGGCCTACGCGCTCGACCGCGACGACCTCGAGCTCTATGGCGAGCATGTCGGTGTCGAGTTCGCCGCGCGCCTGCGCGACACCATCACGTTCGCCGGCGTCGAGCCGCTCATCGAGCAGATGGCCCGCGACGTCGAGCGGGCCCGCATATTGCTCCTTGGTCGAGAAGTAGGCTGAAGACCATGGAGTACCGAACCCTCGGATCGAGCGGCACCGTCGTGTCGACCTACTGCCTGGGCACCATGACATTCGGCGCCGAGACGGACGAGGCGGGCAGCCACGAGCAGCTCGACGTCTTCCTCGATGCCGGCGGCACATTGGTCGACACGGCCGACGTCTACAGCGCCGGGACCTCGGAGGAGATCGTCGGCAGATGGCTCGCGGCACGCCCTGCCGACGTTCGGGACCGCGTGGTGCTGGCCACCAAGGCCCGCTTCTCGATGGGGACGGACGCCAACGACGTCGGCCTCTCCCGGCGTCACCTCGACCGGGCGCTCGAGGCCTCGCTGCGCCGGCTCGGGGTGGAGTGCATCGACCTCTACCAGCCCCACGGCTGGGACCCGCTGACCCCGGTCGACGAGACGCTGCGGTTCTTCGACGACGCGGTCACCTCGGGAAAGGTGCGTTACCTCGGCCTGTCGAACTTCGCCGGGTGGCAGATCCAGAAGACGGTCGACGCCGCCGAGGCCCGGGGGTGGCCCAGGCCGGTGACGCTGCAGCCGCAGTACAACCTCCTGGCCCGCGAGATCGAGTGGGAGATCGTCCCGGCCTGCCTGGAGTCCGGGCTCGGCCTCCTGCCGTGGTCCCCCCTGGGCGGTGGCTGGCTGACCGGGAAGTACACCCGGGACCAGCGCCCGACCGGCGCGACCAGGCTCGGCGAGGACCCCGAGCGCGGTGTGGAGGCCTACGACACCCGTGCCGCCCACGAGCGGACCTGGGCCGTGATCGACACGCTGCAGGAGATCGCGAAGGAGCGGGACGTCCCGATGGGCTCCGTCGCGCTGGCCTGGCTCCACGACCGGCCCGCCGTCACCTCGGTGATCCTCGGAGCGCGGACCACCGCGCAGCTCCGGGACAACCTCGGCGCCGCCGGGCTCCACCTCGACGCCGGTCAGGCGGCACGGCTCGACGAGGCCAGCGATCCCGCCCCCTCCGACTACCCGTACGGCGGGCCGGGGGTCGGCCAGCGCACCCGTGCGGCCGGCCCGACCGGCTGACTGCACTGCCTGGGCCTTTTCTGCCTCTGACCTGCGCCGATTTCGGGACAGGGCCTATCCGCTGGTAACCTGGCGAACTGCCGTGACTGCGGCGTGAGCCTTTTTCCATCTGCCCGTGACTCAGACCGCGCAGAGCTCACCGTGACCTACAGGAGTGCCAGTGCCCCTCGACACCGCCATCAAGAAGCAGATCATCACCGAGCACGGCAGTGCGGAGACCGACACCGGCTCGCCAGAGGTCCAGGTGGCCATGCTCTCGCGTCGCATCAGCGATCTCACCGAGCACCTCAAGGAGCACAAGCACGACCACCACTCGCGTCGTGGGCTCCTCCTGCTCGTCGGCCGGCGTCGCCGGCTGCTCAACTACCTGGCCAAGAAGGACATCAACCGCTAC
>Ga0180121_10001129_pt1 | contig 11291 bp, 14 predicted proteins | sample AntDrymUQ5402106_2_FD_129676 | JGI IMG/M metagenome (GOLD analysis project Ga0180121, IMG submission 129676) | Polar desert sand microbial communities from Dry Valleys, Antarctica - metaG UQ540 (21.06) (version 2) (version 2) | ecosystem: Environmental > Terrestrial > Soil > Desert | place...
AAGCTGAAGCTGAAACCCACATGTTTCGCAACGTAATCCTGCAAGCGCTGGGTGCTCAGAGCGACGTCACTCCGGTCACCGGCAAGATTCGACTGCGGCGCGGAGATACCTTGTTGCTATGTAGCGATGGTTTGTCCGGAAAACTGCGGTCGGAAGACATTCAGAACATACTTGCCAGCAACCCCGAACTCGATTCTGCGTGCGACGAGTTGATTGCGGAAGCCAATAACCGTGGCGGAGAGGACAACATCACGGTCGTGCTGGCGCGTTTTCTCGGCGACGACCTGGAAGAACCCGCCAATGATCGCGTTACCATCGAACTTCCGCCATTGGAAGAAGACAAGACCCTCGACGACACCTACGAAGCGGATACTGAGCCGCATTAGTTGAACTTATCGACTACTCGGTCAGTGACTTTTGCCGCCAGTCTGAACCCTCATCAATGCGCCGCACGTAGATCGATGCTCCCTCGATGCTCTCGATGCAAACCCGTTCACCAGCTTCAAGTGGTGATTCACCATCGGCAGGATAAGCGGTCCACGTAGAACCTAGAACCTTAACGGCGCCCTCGTTTAGCGCTCCCCTGCTCGATGAAACCACCGTGCCAATTTTTCCCGGCAATGCCTCTACTCCCATTCGCAGCTCATCGCCGGGCTTTTGACGAGTAAAGTAATTTACAAAGATGGTGCGTGAGGCGACGGTCAGACCGGTTGACACGGTCGCGAAAATCAGAAACTGCACTGCCACACTCTCGATCCCAATCAAGCCCGCGAAAGCGGCCGCAAGCGCGCCAATGCCAAACCAAAGCAGCACAAATCCGGTGGTGAAGACCTCGGTCACAATGAGAGCCAGACCGAGCACGCACCATAGGATCCAGATCCAATCGCTCATCTCTTCTTGCGCTCCAGGAGTTCGGTAGTATTCTCTGTCACACTCGCCACCCTGACGAATCGCGATGTATCTGCTGCCGGCAATGCCGAAATCTCACGAGGCGAATCACTCAGCGCATTAAGATGATCATCACAGTCAGACGGGCTTCGGGAGTTGAACCGCCGATCCACTTGCTACACTCGCGGCAGTATACTTTGGAGTGTTGCTCGTCTGCTCCACATTGCGTTCAGTACATCGTGCCTCTCGCCTCAACCTTTAAATAGATTCTTCAGCACGAACCAGATGTTAGCCGGACGTTCAGCCAGACGTCTCATGAAGTAAGGATACCAGTGTTTTCCATAGGGCACATAGACCCTCATGTTGTAACCATCATCGGCAAGCTGGTGCTGAAGATCGCGACGGACGCCGTAGAGCATTTGAAACTCAAACGCTTCTTTGCCGATTCCTTCACGTTGGGCAAACTCAATCGTAGCGTCAATCATCTTCGGATCGTGAGTGGCAATTCCGTGATAGACGCCGGTTGAAAGCAATAGTTGCATCACGCGGATGTAGTTTTCATCCGTGTCTTTCTTGTCCGGGAAAGCCACTTCCGGGGGTTCGTTGTAAGCACCTTTGCAGATCCGGATCCGAGCGGGAATCTTCAGTAACTCCTGCGCATCCGCGTAGGTGCGTCGCAGATAAGACTGCAAAACGATACCGACGTCATTCAAACCAAACTCACTTCGCAGGCGTTTGAAAATAACCATGGTCATTTGGGTAACCCCTGAGCTTTCCATGTCGACCCTGACAAAATTGCCGCGCCGTGCAGCGTCCGCAACCACCGTGCGCGCGGTCTTGTAGGCCCGCTCCGGATCTAGTTCGAGGCCAAACTGGGTGAGCTTGATGGAAACGTTTGAGTTGATGCCCGTGTTGTCAATCTGATCAAGAATGCGCAGATACTCTTCTACCTCTTTCTCCGCTTCTTCGGCATTCGCCACGGATTCGTTAAGGTGGTCGAAGGAGGCGCTGCACCCCGCGGCATTGAGCTCGCGAATGGCCGCGACTGCTTCTTCAATAGTCTCGCCCGCCACGAAGCGGGTGGTCATTTTCTGAAAGGGCTTAAAGTGGGCCGCAAACTCTTTGAGTCCTTCGTGACGCGAAAGATAATTTAGGGCGCTTCTGGTTAGCATCTCACGCGGGACCATTAATTCTTTAACGAATATTAGTTAGAAAATCCTGGATTTGCTTGCCCAACCTGGCTTGTAGCGTATGGTATTCTTGGCGATGCACGAGAGAGTCGTGGGAGTACTACTTCAAACAAGCCAAAGTCTTTCACAGCCAAAACGCCAAGGGATGAGGGTATGCGCCTGAAGCTGGTACTGAGTGCCTCGTTCGTCTCGGCCATTGTAGGTTCGGGCGCTTCAATCGCTATTATCCTGGGGAAGTTTTCCTCGCTCAAAGGGCTTTCGGCGCCTGACCTCTTGGTTGCTTCGACTTTCATTCTGCCGGTAGCCGCTGTCGTGCTGGGCACCATTTTCGTGTATCGACACACCGCTCGCCGGCGCAAGACCCAAGCACTATTGACAGGCATTCTCTCCGCCTTCCTTAGCCTGGCAATTTTTATCCTGGCCTCGGTCTTAACCTCTCGCGCGACGCCAACGCAACCACCGCAGCCGGTAGTGCCTCGTAACGTCGGGGTGAGCGCTCTGCGATAAGCTCTCACGACGTGCCAGCCGGATTGAGTCCAATCGCCCTTTGCACCGGCCGCAGGGCATCTATAACAAAGCGAATGTGATCTTCCAGGGCCACACCCAACTCCTCCACACCGAGCCGGATATCATCTCGATTAACTGAACGTGCAAAGGCTTTGTCCTTCAGTTTCTTTTTCACGGAAGAAACTTCCAGATCGTCGAGACTCTTATTCGGTCGCACAAGTGCGCAAGCCACCAGAAATCCACAGAGTTCATCTGTGGCGAAGAGCGTGCGAGCCAGGTCAGTGTCGCGCGGCACGCCGGTATAGGTTGCGTGGCCCATGATCGCACGTATCATCCGATCAGAATAACCGCGACCGCAGAGTATATTGGCGCCGGTAAATGGGTGCTGGTCCGAACTGGGAAACATTTCGTAATCAAAATCGTGCAGCAGTCCCACTAGTCCCCACTCATCGACATCAGCGTCAGCCTCGCCGTAACGTTTAGCTGCCGCGCGCATTGCCGCCTCCACTGCCAGCGCATGCTTACGCAGGCTGTCACCCTTCGTGTATTCGCACAGCAATTCCCAGGCGTCGTCTCGATTAGGCATTGTCCTGAAAGCCGCCGCTTTTTGGAAAGCGCTAGCACAGATTCTCTAAGATGTTTTCGTGGTGAACAAAACTAACATGGCTGAGTGAGGCGAACAAGAGAAGAGTCGCGACGGCCATGTTACTGCAATACCTGTTTAGGATGTTCTTTCTCAACCACCGCTCGGCGCACGATAACCAGGGCGAGCCCGGATGGCTATATTCTTACGAGTGCTGTTGACCTTGATCTTTCGATATCCCTCATCGCGGGCTTTATTGGTAGGGTAATAGCCGATTGAATACTGCGTTCGCAGCTCGGCGGCGATGTTTGTGAAGACGTCAGGAAGCGATCCCAGAGTATCGGCGCGCAACAAACGCCCCCCGGATTTGTCGGCAAGAGCTTTAAGGTAACTGTCTGCCGTGAAGTATAAGCGGTCGAGCAGCATGCCGATTGAATCCTGGCCACGTCTTGAAGTGCTACCCGGTGTCGCGTCCGGTTCATTTCTACGATCGGGCCAGGAGTCACGGTTATCCGTGCCGCTCGGTCGGCGATCGGCTGTGGGAGGCAGCCGATCAGAAGGCAAGCGGTCCCGATCGCGATCCCGGTCACGTTCGCGCTCACCCTCGCGGCGCCTGCGCATGATCTCGTCCGGCAGCGGCAGGCCAAAAGGTCCCGTCTTGTTGCGCGGGCCGGAAGTGGGAATCGGGCTGGGATCGTCGCTGGGGAACGTCGGGACGGTGGTCCCGGCTGGAGGTGTTCTAATGACGGCGACCGTCGGTAACTGCGGAATTTGACCCGACTGTTGCCGAGCTATACGTTCGGTGTCTTCACGGGTGTTATACCGAATCGGGTAAACCAACACTCCTTCTTCATCCAGTCCTCGCAACGTCCCATCGAAACTCGCCAAGTCGCTATGGTAATCGACGCCGTCGGTGAAAAGCACAATCGCCTTCCGTCCTTGAATTCGGCCCAGGGAAGAAAGCGCTAGCGCAAATGCATCGTAGAGCTTGGTGCCTTGCCCCGAACGAGTGCGGTAGATTGCAGCTTTAAGGGCACCCCGATCGTTGGTAAAGTCGTTAAGCTCACGAACCTGGTCATCAAACGAGATCACTTTTACTTGATCCCTGCTTTGCAACTGCTCGACGAAAGCAACTGCCGCCTGCTGGATCAATCCCAGCTTCTCCTGCGTGCTCGCACTTGTGTCGAGCATCAAGACGACGTGAAATGGCACTCTGATCGTGGCAAAGAAGGCTATTTCCTGCTGAACACCGTCTTCAGATATTGAAAAGTCGCTCTTTAGCAAATCGGGGATGTAAAGTCCGTTTCGGTCAGTGACGATGACGGGTACGGTCACGAGGTTCGTCTCAATTTTAAGAGTTTCCAACTCTTTTTGATCCTCGGGTGCAGGTGGTTCTGGCTTCTGTTGCGCGGGTTCTGGCCTTTGAGTCTTCTGGCTCTTACCTTGAACTTGACCTGAGCGGTCAGCCTGGGCGTTGCTGCTAACCGGAAATGAAATACAGAGCAATGCGAGCAGAAGGATACGCGCTATTACAGTTAGCCTCAATTCTCTCCTCTGGATTTCAGTAAACACTTTGGTCGCGCTTTTCTGAGAGGCCACGTTGTGTGCTACCACCGACGAGGGCACATCAAGAATAGCGTTTACCACCTCCCGTGACAACGGTTGGACGCCTTAGAACGCTACTTTGCTGCCTGCGAGTTGATGAACTAGAATATTAAATCGCAACCCTTCAACCATGATTAGATCACTTTTACTCGCAGTCCTTGCATCTTACGTAGTTTCTGCAATCCATTCAGTGCTCGCCTTCGTCAACAAACGACGGGCGCTGCAGGGGGTGTCCGATTGGGCTATGGCAACCGGGTTCGTGCTTCATACGGTCGTCCTGGTTGCCGATTGGTTTGTAGACGGTCATTATCCGCTCTTCTATCTTCGCGAAACTCTCTCGTTTCTGGCCTGGACTATGGTTGGGAGTTACGCGCTGGTGAGATACCGGTATGGCGCCCACGCGCTGGGTAGTCTTACGCTGCCTGCGGTTTCGCTTCTTGTCTTTCTGGCACTTCTAATTGGTTCGCCCAGGGGCACCCAGGAGCCTGGCTTCTCCGGTACGTGGCTGTTTCCGGTTCACACAACTCTCCTCCTGTTTTCCTACGCTGCTTTCTTCGTGGTGTTCGTCGCTAGTGTGATGTACCTGCTACAAGAGAGAGAGCTGAAACTTAAGACCTTCAGCGCGATCTTTCATCGTCTGCCATCGCTTACAACTCTCAACGAAATTGCCACGAGTGCCGCCGCCATTGGCCTGGCACTATTGACGATCGGGATTGCGACCGGCATGCTTTGGTCGTCGTCACGGTACGGCGTTTTATGGCACAATGATCCTAAAGAGATCTTCGCCCTATTGACCTGGTTGCTCTATCTCTTGCTGATCGTATATCGCTCAACTGCTCATTGGCGGGGCCGGAGTGCGGCCTGGTTGGGAGTCGCCGGGTTTGTGCTCGTTTTATTCACCTTTTTTGGCGCAAGATGGATGGGAGGCTATCACGTGTTCGGCTGACTGAGTGCGGTTAAATCCATGTCAATAGTCCTGGTAGGAGTCAATCACAAGACCGCCCCTGTGGAGGTGCGCGAACTGCTGGCGTTCTCAGAAGAAGCTTGCGCCGAGGGCCTGCGTGCGCTCGTCGACGGCGAGGTAGTGAGCGAAGGATTGATCGTCTCGACTTGCAACCGAGTGGAAGTGCTGACCGCAACCACCAGCGAGCAAATTAAACAAAGCCGCGAACGGATAACTAAATTCCTTAGTCAGTCGCGAAGTTTGCCTCACGATCTATTTCGAGACCATTCATACAGCCATATCGACGACCAGGCCGTGCGCCACATTTTCCGCGTGGCCTCTTCTCTCGATTCAATGGTTGTTGGTGAGCCGCAGGTGCTGGGACAAGTGAGACAAGCGTATTCAATTGCGCTTGAAGCGGGTACGGCCGGGCGCGTTCTCAATCGCCTAATACACCAGGCCTTTCGGGTAGCCAAGCGTGTAAGGACTGAGACGGGAATAGCTGCGAACGCCGTTTCTATCAGCTACATGGCAGTTGAACTTGGCAAGAAGATCTTTGGCTCACTCAAGGGGCAGTCAGTCCTCCTGGTCGGCGCCGGTGAGATGGCCGAACTCTCAGCTCGGCACCTCATCAATGCCGGAGTGGCGAGGGTGCTCATCGCGAACCGTACGGAAGAGTCGTCCGCACGTCTGGCGAAGGAGTTTGGCGGCGAGACTGTGAGCTTTGAAAGACTCGCCGATTACCTTCCTGATGCAGACATAGTCGTCTGCTCCACCGGCGCGGGCGAATATGTAGTGACGGCAGACATGGCCCGCAAGGCGCTCAATCGCAGACGTAATCGGCCCGCGTTCTTCATAGATATCAGCGTGCCCAGAAATCTCGATCCCGCAATTGGCGAGCTTCCCAATGCTTTCGTCTTCGACATCGACGATCTCGAGTCGGTGATCTCTTCAAATATCAAGGAGCGGGAGCGCGAAGCTGAGCGAGCGGAGTTAATCGTTGACTCCGAAGTGATGCAGTTCCAGCAGAGCTTGCGAGTAATGGAGATCGGACCTTCGATTGGGGCGCTGCGCCTAAAGCTTCAGGACATTGCTCGCTCTGAGATGATCCGACAACGCAATCGGCTGGGCCATTTAACGCCCGAACAGGAAAGCGCGGTCGAGGCTCTGTTGCTTTCAACTGTCAATAAGATTTCTCATCCCCTGATTGACCGCATGCGACGCTCCTTCGACGGCGGCGACAACGAGAGCATTCAGGCTTGGCGTGATGTATTCGATCTCGAAGATTGACCTTTTAGGGGCGCGGACCCACCCGGTAGGGCGGACTCAATGCCTCCCCGTAAATGAAAAACCTTCTGGTAATCGGCTCGCGTGGCTCGAAGCTTGCACTCTGGCAAGCGAAATGGATCAGAGCACTTATTTCGCGTTTCCACCCGAAAGTCACCGCTGAAATTGAGATTATTAGAACAACGGGAGACGTAAAGACGGAGCCGCTCTCAATAATCGGCGGCAAAGGTGTCTTTACCAAAGAACTGGAAGACGCATTACTCGCTAGCAGAATAGATCTTGCAGTCCATTCCCTAAAAGACTTACCGACAAACCTCCCCGACCTGCTCACTATCGCGGCAATCTGCGAGCGTGAGGACGCACGCGACGCCCTCGTGCTAAGGGAAGAACAAACCCTTGGATCAGTGTTTGACTTACCTCCGGGCGCGGTGGTAGGCACATCGAGCCAGCGGCGGCTTGCTCAGCTGAAATACCTGCGCCGCGATGTTGTAATCAGAGACTTGAGAGGTAACGTCGACACGAGACTGCGTAAACTCGATGAAGGACAGTACGATGCGCTTCTTCTAGCTGCAGCCGGGCTTCGCCGTTTGGGATTGGAAAGTCGCATCAGCGCCTTAATAGCGACTGACGAGATGTTACCCGCGGTGGGCCAGGGAGCGCTGGCAGTGGAAACGCGCGCGAATGATCATTCCACCATTGCACTTGTAAGCTCACTTAACCACCCAGCAACACAGCTTGCTTGCGCATCTGAGAGGGCCTTCCTACGCGCTTTGGGCGGTGGCTGCCAGTTGCCTATTGGCGCCTATGCCTTCGCCTCCCGAAACGAACTTGTCCTCGAGGGGCTGGTCGCAGATCCGGTCGGTCAGGAGGTCGTGAGAGGCAAGCTAACGGGCTCGACAGCGGAGGCGGAAGAGCTAGGCTCGCGATTGGCGGACCAATTGTTGAAGCGCGGTGGGGATAGGTTGTTAGCCGAGAGCAAGCCATCCGTTCTCGCGAGGCCGACAGAGTGGCGTTGAACGACAAGGATTCTCGTAATGGCCGTTAGCAAGACACTTCAGACGAATCAGTGGGCCAGCACTAAGCCACTTGCCGGTCGTACCGTGGTTATCACACGAGCGCGGGCGCAAGCGGATGAGTTTGTGGCCGAGTTGGAACAGTTTGGCGCGCGGGTGATCGCCTGTCCCACAATCGAAGTTGATGAACCTGAGAGTTTTGAGCGTCTGGATGAGGCAATCAGCCATCTGTACGGCTATGACTGGCTGGTATTCACGAGCGTAAACGGAGTTGACCATTTCCTCAGACGCTTCAAAGCGAGCGGACATGAGGTTAGCGAAATCGATGACCTAAGAGTCTGTGCCATCGGTGACGCCACTGCGGAGAGATTGCGAGAGGCGCAACTCCATGTCGATGTCATCCCACATGAATTCAAAGCGGAAGGGGTTTTTGAAGCACTTACCCAATTCATTGGCGGTCAGGAAGCGTTGAGCGGCTTAAATTTCCTGATTCCGCGTGCCGCTGTAGCGCGGGACTTTTTGCCGAAAGCTTTGGAAGAGGCGGGAGCCCGCGTAGATGTCGTTCCGGCGTATCGCACCATACTTCCGGATCATCTGGACCGCGGCCGAATCTCTGCAATGCTCGCCGGAGGCGCCGACTGCATTGCGTTTACCAGTTCCTCGACCGTCCGAAATCTCGCCCAACTCTTTGACACGCAGGATTTGAGTATGGCCCTTGAAGAAGTCGCCGTCGCTTGCATCGGGGACGTGACTGCCCAGACTGCCGCTGAATACGGATTACGCACGGAAATCCAGCCCGCGCAATTCACCATTCCTGAGTTAACCCGCGCAATTGCTGAGTATTTTGGGCGAAAGTAACAACTTCGATACTTGGGCGCCGGTCGCCCTTTCGCGCCTCGGGCAAGAGTGTGATGGGTCATCAGTTCGAGTTTGAGGTTAGATTTCAATGTGTTTTCTAAACCTTCTTCGCGACCGCGAGATGATTGAGGAAACGGTTGTTTTGCAGAAGCTAATGAACGTGTCAGTCTAAGTGCTGGGGGTAATGTGTGGGTTGGTGGAGGGTCGGGCGCAGGGTTTACGGACGATACAACAGCATTCATCGCTGAAGGTTATGGGAACGTTCACCCCTTCGAGGTTCCAAACCTCAAGGATCCTCAGATCAGGCTGCTCATTGGGTACCCCAATGACGGTTTGCATTGGTCCTGCCCGAGAATGGAAGCCTTTTGGGAAGATTGAAGCATAGCGTGAGCAGGGTTGTCTGATTCAACCGTAAGCTACCGCCCAACAAAGCACTCCAGCGGACGCGATAAAGCCGGCCGGAACGATTGGGATCTGCTGTTCGGGAATAGCCCCTTGCCTGATGCCTTTGATGTGACGATGGTTACGGACGATTGTAGCCGGATTAAAGATTTGGGTGCGTTGAATTGGTCAGATGCTTTCCAGGCTCCGGCGCTTCCGGCATACCCTGAGCCGACGCGAGATCCAAGTGTAATGGCGATTGTGGGTCACATGTATGTTGTGCATACCAAAGACCGAGATAGCGATCATTATGCGCTGTTCCGCGTAGAAGCTCTTGAGCCCGGCACTGGCGTCACCATCTCTTGGAAATTGATGAAGTCGCCAGAGTAAATTTAGCCCGTACGTGTCATCGGTTCGCGCCCAAGAAGGGCTGGCAGCTGACTCGGTTGGAGGATGGTTTAGTAGTAAGGTGAAGCGAAGGTTGAGTCAAATCGCTCGCCCCTGATGGTTTCAACTAGCGTGATGGAACAATGAATAAGCATCTCGTACTTGTTTATGGTACGTTGAGACGCGGCGGTGCGCGCGCAATGTCTATAAGATTTCCCAATTCAAAATTTATTGCTGATGCTAAAGTAAGCGGCAGCCTCTATGACCTAGGTGCATTTCCTGGCTTCCTACTTAATGAATCGAACTCATTGGTTATTGGCGAAGTGTATGAAGTTGATGATGAGATTCTGAATGAGTTGGATGATATAGAAGCCTCAAGCGATTATTGGCGGAAGCAGGTTGAAATCTCTCTTGGTACCCACAGAAGGATATGTTGGATTTATGAACCTAATCCTGAATTTTATTCCCCTCGTACATTAATTACATCAGGTGATTGGATTGAATATGCTAAGACGAAAACAGACTGGCCTGGAGACACCTGGCCTGACGAAAATCAGAGTTAATAATGAGGCGGCATATCTCATCATCGCAACTTAACAACTCATTCACCTCGACGCCTTGATAGCATTCTTTTCCTGCGGCTTCCTCCGATTTAAATCGTGTGCTGCTCGCTGGGAGCGTTTTAATTCGGGCGTTCGGCTTCGTTCTTGATAATTAATGTTAATCTGCTCTATCCCGACTTCTGGAAAAACCAAGAGATTGTCCGTCTACGTATAGTGTGTGTTCCGAGAGACCACGCTGCATTACAACCCCCTCCACAGGTCTCTCAGCACCTCCCCGATATGAATCACATGGCGGGTGCTTCCCCAAGAGCACCCGCTTCCCCTTTTCATGCCGCTTCATCTCTACGCTTAATCAACTGAACAACAATCCGGTGCGGCCTGCCACAACGTACGCAATTAATGTTTACCTCTCTTGAGTCACCGACAGTCCAAATGCTTTGATCGTAGTTTGGCTTTTCTTCATCACTCGGCGAGCGGAGAGCGCACCACTTCGGCTGTGAGCCTCGACGCCTTCAAACGTAGGTCCGAGGGTGCTTTGAATCTCGACACAGTAGTGCGCTCTTGTCGTTGCGAGCCAGTTTCTGTGTCGTCATCTTTATCTTTCATCTCTGCTCTAACTTTTGAAACATCCGGCGACTGGTCCGCCCGCGTATAGTGTGCAATTCGAGAGGCCGCGCTTCTACCCCTTCAAAAGCCTCTCGACAGGGCGGGCGCGGATTTAATCCGCGCCCGCCCGCCAACTCTTCGTACCCGTTCCGCTGCTTACCTAACGGTACCGCGCCGTTCATCTACGTGCGGTCGCCACGGCCCCGACACAGAGCACATGTGTGCTGCCGGGGGTCCGTACCCCGATCAAGATCTTTACTGGTGGGCTAAGCGCATCCGTGAGTGGCTGAGGACGGGCCGTAACGGTCACTTCAACGACGGCCTTTCGCGCTGGAAGTTCGACGACAAGTATGGCTAGCTCGACAAATCAGGAAATGTCGTTATCGCCCCTGAATTTGACCTGACGGATCACTCTTCGGAAGGCATGGCTTATGTACAGAAGGATGATAAATACGGGTTCGTTGATGTGACGGGCAAGCT
>Ga0180121_10001131_pt1 | contig 11265 bp, 6 predicted proteins | sample AntDrymUQ5402106_2_FD_129676 | JGI IMG/M metagenome (GOLD analysis project Ga0180121, IMG submission 129676) | Polar desert sand microbial communities from Dry Valleys, Antarctica - metaG UQ540 (21.06) (version 2) (version 2) | ecosystem: Environmental > Terrestrial > Soil > Desert | place...
CGGAGGAGCGGCATATGTATAGCAAATCGCATTATCAGCTTCGAGCTCCGGAGGAGCGGCATATGTATAGCAAATCGCATTACCAGCTTAGAGCTCCGGAGGAGCGGCATATGTATAGCAAATCGCATTATCAGCTTCGAGCTCCGGAGGAGCGGCATATGTATAGCAAATCGCATTATCAGCTTAGAGCTCCGGAGGAGCGACATATTTATAGGAAAATGCATTATCAGCTTCGAGCTCCGGAGGAGCGACATATTTATAGGAAAATGCATTATCAGCTTCGAGCTCCGGAGGAGCGGCATAAGTATAGCAAATCACATTATCAGCTTAGAGCTCCGGAGGAGCGACATATGTATAAGAAAATGCATTATCAGCTTCGAGCTCCGGAGGAGCGGCACATGTATAGCAAATCGCATTATCAGCTTCGAGCTCCGGAGGAGCGGCACATGTATAGCAAATCGCATTATCAGCTTCGAGCTCCGGAGGAGCGGCATATCTATAGGAAAATGCATTACCAACTTAGAGCTCCGGAGGAGCGGCACATGTATAGCAAATCGCATTATCAGCTTCGAGCTCCGGAGGAGCGGCATATCTATAGGAAAATGCATTATCAGCTTCGAGCTCCGGAGGAGCGGCATAAGTATAGCAAATCACATTATCAGCTTAGAGCTCCGGAGGAGCGACATATGTATAGGAAAATGCATTACCAACTTAGAGCTCCGGAGGAGCGGCATATGTATAGCAAATCGCTTTATCAGCTTAGAGCTCCGGAGGAGCGGCATATGTATACCAAAAAATTAAATAAAACGAATTTTTCCAAGATTCAATATCATTGGCCGGCTGGCTCATCAAAACAAGAACTCATCTTTACATACTTCCCATTTAAACTTTCCGTTCCTGTAATGGTCAGAGTTTAACTTAATTCTTCTGAATGATTCCAAACCAGTTAAAGAATCAACACCTTCTGTGGAGAGCAGGTTTTGGCCCCAGGGCAAAAGATTTCGATAAATTATCGGCTAATTCCCAACACTCCTACGCTACCTCATTATTCAATGCTTCAGCAGAAATACCGCCTTATCTCGATGTTGCCGCAAAAGAGATAAAAGAACTTATGATGGGTGTTCGGGAACCAGGTCGCAAGCTTAAAAAGGTTTTGAGTGTTCAGGAAAAGAAGCAATTAAGAATTGCCTCCAAAGTTGCCTTACACGATCTGAATCTTACGTGGATGAAAGGAATGGTGAACAGTGAACAGCAGCTGAGGGAAAAGATGTCCTTATTCTGGCATGGGCATTTTGCAAGCAGGAATATCAATATTCTTTACCAGCAGCAATTACTGGGAGTGATCCGAAACCATGCCCTTGGAAATTTCGGTCAACTTCTACAGGAGGTAAGTAAGACTGCTGCCATTTTGAATTTTCTGAATAATAACCAAAACAGAAAAGGTCATCCCAATGAAAATTTTGCCAGGGAGGTGATGGAACTTTTCACTATAGGAAGAGGTCACTATACAGAAACTGATGTAAAAGAAGCGGCGCGGGCTTTCACCGGATGGGGTGCCTCAATTAAGGGTGAATTTATTATCAGGGAAAACCAACATGATGATGGCAACAAATCTTTTTTTGGAAAAAGTGGGAATTTTAATGGAGATGATATCCTGCAGATCCTGCTTGATCAGAAACAAACGGCCACATACATCACCCGCAAAATCTATAAATATTTTGTAAATGAAGAGGCGGATGAAGAACTAGTGAAGATTCTGGCTGAAAAATTTTACAATAGTGGATACAATATAAGCGAGCTTATGAAAACCATTTTTACTTCAGACTGGTTTTATGAACCTCGCAACATCGGATCAAAAATTAAATCGCCTATTGAGTTGCTTGTTGGTATTCAGCGGGTATTGCCCATACATTTTGAAAATGAAGAGGTATTAATATTATTGCAAAGGTTATTGGGACAGCTTTTATTTTATCCTCCAAATGTAGCAGGATGGCCTGGAGGAAGATCGTGGATCGATAGTTCTTCACTCATGCTTCGGTTAAAGATTCCCGGTATGCTGGGTGCCAATGGGGAGCTCACTACAAAACCGAAGGATGATGATGATCAAATGATGGGCATGGAGGAAAATAAGAAAATGAAAGCTTTTGGTAAAGGTGGTGGACAGCTATTGAAAGCTGCTATAAACTGGTCTAAATACCAGGATAATTTTTCTAAAATTCCCCGGGAAAAGCTAACTGCGACATTATCATCTCTGCTTTTGCAAATTCCAAAATCGCTTAACACTGAATTACTCAATGGTTACAGCGATTTATCGGACAGAGAAAATTTTGTAAGAACCACCACAATCCGGTTAATGAGTACGCCGGAATACCAAATGTGTTAGTTGATTTGATAATTTACAAAACAGGATGATATGCTGATCAAACGAAGAAAATTTATTCAGGTCGGATCTCTCGCAACAGCATCACTCATGATGCCCCGTTTTCTGCAGGCATTTGAAAAACAACCGATGGTCCCTCCCGGAAACAGGGTATTGGTCGTTTTGCAACTTAGCGGAGGAAATGACGGACTAAATACGATTGTGCCAATCCGTAATGATATTTATTATCGTGCCCGTCCAAAGCTTGCAATTACAAAAAAAGATGCATTATCCCTTAGTGACGAAGTTGGACTACATCCGACACTTACCGCATTTAAAAGTTTATATGATGATGGATGTCTTGGCATTTTAAACAGTGTTGGCTATCCAAATCCTGACCGGTCGCACTTCCGGAGTATGGACATCTGGCAAAGCGCCAGTAAAAGCAACGAATTTATAAACTCAGGGTGGATCGGACGTTACCTGGATGCGCAATGTGCAGGATGCGACAAACCCACACAGGCGATTGAAATCGACGACGTGCTAAGTATGGCATTGAAGGGAAATCACTCTACTGCACTTGCTGCGAAAGACCTGAGACGGTTATATAACACAGCAAATGATCCGTTTTTTAAGCAATTATCAACAAATCATAGTGACCAGCAGGGTGATCACGCTATCGATTATTTATATAAAACAATGGCCCAGACTATTTCCAGCGCTGACTATATATACAACCAGAGCAGGTTGCATCCTTCTTCAGCTGCATATCCATTAACCAATCTTGGGAAAAGTTTCCAGACGATGGCTTCGCTTATCTTTTCGGATATCAATACAAAAGTTTACTATGTCTCTTTAGGAAGTTTTGATACGCATGTTGCACAGGATGGACAGCAAAAAAGATTATTCATTGAAATGAATAATGCTGTTGATGCTTTTGTAAAAGATTTGAAGTTCAATAATCGGTTTCAGGATGTATTGATCATGTCATTCTCTGAGTTTGGTCGCAGGGTAGCCCAGAATGCCAGCGGCGGTACCGACCATGGTACAGCCAATAATATGTTTTTCATTGGTGGGTCATTGAAACAGAAAGGAATGCTGAACGAATTACCCGGCCTTGGTAATTTGGAAAACGGTGATATCCCGCATGAAGTCGATTTCAAAGATGTGTATGCAACCGTCCTGAATAAATGGCTGAAGGCAGATGACGAACATATCCTTGACAGAAAATCGTCCCTGCTCCATTTCATATAATCATGCATATAGTTCGAAGGGCAAAAGTATTAAATAGCCAATTGTGAAACCAATGGTTGAGATGAACATCGCATCACCCCCGATGCCGCTGCATATAATGGCAGGCTCCAATAGTGAATTACCCACACTATTTCATTACCATCAATTCGAAAATCCTTTATAATCTGCCCAGGAAATTTAATTCGATTCCGATGCTGTTTATGTAACTTTAGCAACACCGAAAAATGCGCAAAAAAGCAATACTGATCGCTTGTTTAGCTACAGCTCTGTTATGGGCGGGTAGCTGCCTGGAAAATGAAAATAAGCCGGTCGAAACTGCTGTTGTACGAAAAGTCGATTTTAATTTTCATATCAAGCCGATCCTATCTGACAGATGCTTCAAATGTCATGGTCCTGACGCTGCTAATCGTAAGGCCGACCTGAGGCTTGATATCGAATCAAATGCATATGCAGTTTTAAAAGACGCCCCAGGGAAACATGCTATCGTTCCTGGAAATACCAGCCAAAGTGAGGTAGTGCACCGGATCTTTTCAAGTGATCCGCAATACATGATGCCGCCCCCTGCATCCAACCTTTCATTGACTGAGGAAGAAAAGGGCCTTATCAAAAAATGGATTCAACAAGGAGCGCAGTATAAGAAACACTGGGCCCTCATCAAGCCCGAAAAATCCGCACTTCCTCCGATCAAAAATAAAAAATGGATCCACAATGAGATAGACAGGTTCACCCTTGCAAAAATGGAGGACAAAGGTTTAGTTCCAACTTCGGAATCATCCAGGGAAATATTGATCAGGAGGGTCTCTTTTGATCTTACCGGTTTACCTCCTGACCTGAATGTCATCGATGAATTCTTACAGGATCAATCATTGGGTGCCTATGAAAAAGTGATAGACAAACTTCTTAGTTCACCGGCCTATGGTGAGAGGTGGGCCAATTACTGGCTAGACGTTGCACGGTATGGAGATACACATGGTTACCAGGATGATTTGCCCCGGGTCATGTGGCCCTGGCGTGATTGGGTGATCAAAGCATTCAATCAAAACATGCCTTACGATAAATTTGTAACCTGGCAACTGGCTGGTGATCTTCTACCGAAAGCCACGAAAGAACAATTACTCGCCTCCGCATTCAATCGTAATCATAAAATCAGCCAGGAAGGTGGTATCATCGATGAAGAATACCGGGTTGAATACGTCACGGATCGTACCAATACTTTTGGCAAAGCATTTCTCGGCCTCTCCATGGAATGCAGTCGTTGCCACGATCACAAATACGATCCGGTTACACAGAAAGAATATTTCAGCTTATTTGCTTTTTTTAACCAGGTTAAAGAAACAGGATTCGTAATCAATCTGGCGACACCAGAACCCTGGATGCCAATATCAAAATCTGATCTGGAAGGCGACCTCAGTTTTTTAAATGCTTACCGCGCATTGAAAAATGAAAAAGATACCATTCGTCAGATGATAATGAAAGATTCACCCGGCATAAGAAAAACTTTTATTTTGAACCGGGGAGCCTATGACGCACCTGGTAAAGAAGTGGAACCGGATGTGCCTGCTTCCATTCTTCCTTTTCCCTCCTCAGTCCCTAAAAACAGATATGGATTAACGCAATGGCTTTTTGATGTTAGAAATCCTGTAACTGCCCGTGTCATCGTTAACCGACTCTGGCAGGAATTATTTGGTCGCGGTATCGTATTAACTTCAGACGATTTTGGTAACCAGGGATCTATTCCATCCCATCCAGAACTGCTCGACTGGCTTGCGGTAGATCTGGTTGAACACAATTGGGATCTGAAATATATATTGAAAAAAATGGTACTCTCAGCCACTTACAGGCAATCGTCCGCAACAAATGAAAATAACCGGACAAAGGACCCGGATAATATTTATTTTTCGAGAGGTGCCAGGTTTCGGATGAATGCAGAAATGATTCGGGACAATGTATTAGCATCAAGTGGATTGTTGCATAGAGAACTGGGAGGGCCCAGTGTGAAACCCTATCAACCGGAAGGCATTTGGGACCAGGTTTCTGTAGGAGACAAAAGCGGGTATCGTGGAGAGACTTCCTACATAGTTGATACAGGAAAAAATGTGTATCGTCGCAGCTTATATACATATTGGAGAAGAACGATTCCTCCTCCTTCAATGCTCACATTTGATAATCCCATGAAGGAAGTATGCGAAGTCAGAAGAGCGCGTACCAGTACGCCATTGCAGGCTCTTGTAATGTTGAATGATCCACAGGTACTGGAGGCTTCAAGAGTGTTGGCTTATCGCGAAGTGGAAAATTCTAAATTATCGGTCAGGGATAAACTGAAGGATGCTTTTAGAAGAATTACCTGCAGAATTCCGGGCGATAAGGAACTCAAACTGCTCGAGAATTTTTACAATGAGGAATTCAAAAAATACAATGCTAACAAACCGGAAGCCGAAAAACTGCTGAAAGTCGGCCAATATCGTCCTTCCGAAAAAGCAAATGAAATTCAAAGTGCCGCAATGATGCTCACCATACAAATGATTTATAACCTGGATGAAACGCTCTCTAAATCTTAAATTTTTTGCGTGAATGGATGAAATGAAAAAATATCAGCTTCATGTCAATCGCAGGCATTTTTTATCCAGGTTAAGTCTGGGAATTGGAAGCGTTGCACTTGGTTCTCTTTTGATACCGGACCTTTTCAGAAGCAGGGAAGATGAAATGCTACCGGCTGGAATTTCACATTTTGCACCAAAAGCAAAACGTATCATCTATCTTTTTCAAAGTGGCGCCCCTTCCCAGCTTGACCTTTTCGATTATAAACCTCTTTTAAATAAAATGCAGGGGCAGGACCTTCCGGAATCAATCAGGATGGGACAAAGACTGACAGGCATGACAGCGAATCAGAAAAAGTTCCCACTTGCAGGATCACTCTTTAAGTTTGACCAGTATGGACAATCACGTGCATGGGTAAGCGAACTGATGCCTTATACTTCAAAAATTGTTGATGAGATCTGCTTTATAAAATCCATGCACACCGAAGCGATCAACCATGATCCTGCAACGAGCTTTTTTCAAACAGGAAGTCAACAGCCGGGCCGGCCAAGCTTTGGTTCCTGGCTGAGTTACGGACTGGGATCTGAAAATAAAAATCTCCCTGATTTTTGTGTTTTTCTTTCCCGTGGCAAAGGAAATATTCAACCGCTGGCTTCCAGATTATGGGGAAGCGGATTTTTGAATTCCATACACCAGGGAGTACAATTCAGATCTGCCGAAGATGCAGTACTGTATTTACAGGATCCCGATGGAATGGATAGAAGCACAAGACGGCATATGCTCGACAAAATTGCAGAACTGAATCAATTTCAGTCTGAGCAATTTCACGATCCGGAGATTAATGCAAGGGTGGCTCAATACGAAATGGCATACAGGATGCAGACTTCTGTTCCCGAGGTACTCGATATTTCATCGGAACCAGATCATGTATTCAAATTATACGGACCCGACTCCATGAAGCCCGGAACCTTTGCTGCGAATTGCATTCAGGCACGCAGACTAGTAGAGAGAGGTGTTCGCTTTGTTCAACTCTATCATATGGGTTGGGATCAGCATGATAACCTTCCAAAAGATATCCGTAATCTCGCGAAAGACACGGATCAACCTTCCGCTGCTTTGATCATGGATCTAAAAAATCGCGGACTGCTGGAAGATTCCCTGGTGATATGGGGAGGTGAATTCGGACGCACAAATTATTGTCAGGGAAATCTTACGGTGGAAAATTATGGAAGAGACCATCACCCACGTTCCTTTACAATCTGGATGGCAGGGGGAGGAATAAAACCAGGTTTTGTGTATGGAGAAACGGATGAATTCGGATACAATATTTCCAAAGACGGAGTGCATGTTCACGACTTCCAGGCTACCGTTTTACATTTGCTTGGACTTGATCACGAAAAACTTACTTTCAAACACCAGGGAAGAAGATACAGGCTGACAGATGTGCACGGGAAAATGGTGAAGAACATTCTGGCCTAAGTGAATACAATTAAAAATGTAAAATGTAAAATTCTTTAGTGCCAACTGGTTTAAGGACACTTTTGCACAAAAAAATAAACGAAATGAAAAAAAGGTGAGAACATAAAAAACAAAGATATAGAGTGAATATTCTCCCGTAATAATTTCACGCAAAGGCGCAAAGTAAGCAAAGGCGCAAAGTAAGAGAAGCTACAAAATAACTTTGCCGCTTTGCTTACTTTGCGCCTTTGTGTGAAACCATAATCAATGAGGAAACTAAATGACATACTCCGTCATGCTGCATTCTTTCTGAATGTACTGTTATTGTTCGTTCTAGTAATGGAGAATAACATCCATAACCTTTCGCAATGGATGCAGGTAGCAGGCAGGTTGCATCCAATGGTCCTTCATTTCCCGATTGTTTTATGGATAGTGGCGCTGGCATTTGAGTGGATGGGCAGACGCAGGAATCAGGATGCAGAATGGAATGATAAAATCGAATTCCTTCTTTCTTTTACCGCTATTTCCGCCGCTGCGGCAGCAGTTTTTGGAATGCTTCTTTTTGTTTCGGGAGATTATGAGCAGGGAAACAGTTTGTTCTGGCACAAATGGCTTGGTACCCTCACTTCATTACTTGCGATACTACTGGTATGGTTAAGAAGGATGAACAGAATCATTTTTCAGTCTGCTCTGGTAGCAGGCGTTATCATTATTACTATTGCCGGTCACCTGGGTGCAGGTATCACTCACGGAGAAGAATTTCTGACAGCTCCTCTAAAGAAAAAAAGAGAACCGATTGCCGATATTACCAAAGCAGTGGCTTTCCGTGATATCATCCAGCCGATTTTCGAAGAAAAATGTACGGGATGTCATAATCCTAATAAGGCAAAAGGGGGATTACAATTAACCACGCTTGATAAAATCATGAAAGGCGGAGAAGAGGGAATTGTAATTGTACCGGGCAGTCCGGACAGCTCATTGTTATATCAATATCTTTTATTGCCGATGAATGACGATAAGCATATGCCACCCGAAGGAAAACCGCAACCTGACCCCGAAGACCTTACCCTGATTCACTGGTGGATCAAAAACGGCGCGGAAGGTAAGAGACAGGTTGCTTCTCTCAATTCTCCCGATTCCATTCACAAAATAATACAGCAGAAATATGGTGAGGCATCACCGCTGGATAATCTCAAATTATCTTTCGCAGATCCTGAATTGATAGAATCTTTGAATAATCCGGTCAGAACAGTGAGACAATTATCTGCTGATAAACCCTATATAGATATTTTCATCGGTAGCAGAAAACAGATTGCAGATAAAGAATGGGAAGAATTGAAAGCAGTGAGCAATCAGGTAGTATCGATCGATTGCAGCCATTCTGAAATGAATGACAAACAAGCCACCTACCTGGTTAATTTTCCACATCTTCGTCAATTGCATTTGCAGCATACCAATATAACAAAGGAAGGGATTGCTTCCATAAAGCGATTAAAGTTTTTAGAATACTTAAACCTTTCCGGTACTGCTGTTACTTCCAACATTTTCACACAATTGGAATCTGTCAAAAGCTTAAAAAAACTTTATTTGTATGAAACCAATATTTCTCAAAGTGAAATGGCACAATTTGTACTTTCAAGACCACATATCATAACGGGCATCACGCCGGATTTGTCGAAGGATACTTCATTTACCGGGCAGCTAAGCGAGCCAATTGTAAAATCCGATAGTACCCTTTTTCGAGATTATGCTACCGTGCAAATGAATTTCAGGCTAAAAGGTGTTTCTATATTTTATACAACAAACGGGAGTACCCCAGGAAAAAATTCAAAAAGGTATAATTCACCATTACGGATTGACAGTACCTGCGATTTGAAAGTAATTGCAATGAAAGAAGGTTGGAAAAGCAGTTCCATTATTTCGATTCCTTTTTTCCGATCACGTTATCAACCATATTTAGCAAAATTATATACCATCCCGGATAAGAAATATACTGCAAAGAAAGATTCAACCCTGATAGATATGGAAAAAGGATCAGGAAGTCATGGTGACGGAAAATTTCTTGGCTTTGAAGGAGAACACCTGGATATACTGCTTGACCTTGGGATAACGAGGAAAATAAACAGCCTCAGTCTCGGATATCTCGTCAATCATGATGCATTCATCTTATCACCTATAAGAGTGGAGGTGTATGCGGGATTAAAACCTGGTTTGTCGATGAAAAAAATTTCGGTACAGCATCTTACGGATACAGGATTCACATCAGGGGTTACACAACGTGCTAGTACACATCACTTTTCCAAGCAAAGTTTTCAGTATATCCGGATTAAAGCTGTGAATGCAAAAATTCTTCCGTCGTGGCATAAAGCAAAAGGAAAGAAAAGTTGGATATTCGCAGATGAAATCAGTATTAACTGATCAGAGCAATAACGGTAACGTTATCTTCTTAAAATATTTACCGGTGACCGGTTGATTTCAAACAAACGTTCCTGTTAATTCTTTCATGCATCCTTTCTTCTCTATAACGAAAGTTATAATCCAAATCATCGTGATTGATTTACATTAGATAAACACTCAGCACCCGGTAATCCTTACTCTCCCTTTCCTACCGAAACCAATTAACAATACCCTGCTCGTCTTTGACACGGACTCCTCAACTGTGTATATGTTTTCAGGTACCTGGAAACGTATCAAATCAATTCAGTCATTAAGTGAACTCATAAGAGGCAATGCCCCCGGTGATGTTTTGGTGTGGGATGGGGAGCAATGGGTGGCACGTCCGCAACCGAACAATAACTTTACTTATTTCTACCGTGATGCAGACGGGGATGGTTTTGGAAACCAGTTCCAGCCGGTACTGGGCATAGCAGCCCTGCCGGGATTCGTTAACAATAACACCGACTGTGATGATTCCGATTCAGCGACCAATCCGCAGAAGACGTGGTATCGCGATGTCGATGGTGATGGATACGGTTCTGCTGACACTACCACAACCAGTTGTACCAAACCGCAAGGGTATGTTCAAGCAGGTTCTGATTGTAATGATTCGGATCCTGCTATACGTCCCGGTTCCTACGACGGCTGCGATGGCAAAGACAATGACTGTGATGGCCAGGTAGACCAGAATGATGCCTTTTATTGGTACCGTGATGCAGATGGGGATGGTTTTGGAGACATTGATGATAAGAAACTCGCATGCATACAGCCGGTTGGTTATGTAAGTAACTGGCCGTATGATTGTGATGATACAAACCCGAATATTCATCCAAACGCCACAGAAGCTTGCAACGGAATAGATGATAATTGCGATACATATGTGGACAATACAAACGAGGGCGTTACTTTTTATTACGATAATGATGGTGATGGTTACGGAGGAACTACCAATAGCATGAAATTCTGCGCCGGAATAACTCCGCCTGCACCCTGGTCAGCCAATGACGACGACTGCTATGATTATGATGCGAACATTCATCCAGGTGCGGTAGAAGTCTGCAATGGCCAGGACGATGATTGTGATGGATAAGTTGATGAGGCAATGACTGTAACACTTTATCGGGATGCTGACAAAGACGGGAAAGGTAATCCTGCTGATTCAGTGATAACTGCATGCCAGAGTGGAGGCCCGGTTCCGGTAAATGGTTATGTTACAAACA
>Ga0180121_10001132_pt1 | contig 11247 bp, 11 predicted proteins | sample AntDrymUQ5402106_2_FD_129676 | JGI IMG/M metagenome (GOLD analysis project Ga0180121, IMG submission 129676) | Polar desert sand microbial communities from Dry Valleys, Antarctica - metaG UQ540 (21.06) (version 2) (version 2) | ecosystem: Environmental > Terrestrial > Soil > Desert | place...
CGGCGGCAATTGCGAGCTGACCGAGCCAGGCGAGGAGGTGGTTCGCGAGGGAGTGACGCTCGTCGGTTACACGAACCTCCCGAGCACGGTGCCCGTGCACGCGAGCCAGCTGTACTCGCGCAACGTCTCTGCCCTGCTGACCCACCTGGCGCCGGAGGGCGAGCTTCAGCTCGACTGGGACGACGAGATCACGGCCGGCGCCTGCGTCACGCGCCGCGCGGAGGTTCCCGCGTGAACGCGCAGCTCGTGATCGAGCTGACGATCTTTGCCCTCGCGGTCTTCCTGGGCATCGAGTTGATCTCGAAGGTGCCCACGATGCTCCACACCCCGCTGATGTCGGGGACGAACGCGATCCACGGCATCGTCCTGATCGGAGCAATGGTGATCGCGGGGACTGCCGACTCGACGCTCGAGAAGGCGCTGGCGTTCGTCGCGGTCGTGTTCGGGACGATCAACATCGTCGGCGGCTTCCTGGTCACCGACCGGATGCTCGAGATGTTCAAGCGCCGGCCGGACGAGGAGAAGCCGCCGGAATGAGCCGCACCTGGATCGAGGTCGCATACCTCGTCGCGGCGATCTGCCTGATCATCGGGATCAAGCGCCTTTCGCACCCGCGGACAGCGCGTTCGGGGAACCTCATCGCAGCTGCAGGAATGGCGATTGCGGTCGGCTTCACCTTCGCGATCGAGGAGCTCGACCAGTACTGGCTGATCGTCGCCGGCATCGTCGTCGGCACGGTGATCGGCGTCCTCACCGCACGGATGGTGCGGATGACGGCGATCCCGCAGATGGTCGCCCTCTTCAACGGCGTCGGCGGCGGAGCGGCAGCCCTGATCGCAGCGGCCGAGTTCCACCGGCTGGCGCCGGAAGCCGGCAACGTGCCGGGCGAAGAGCTCGTTGGCATCCTCTTCTCGGCCGTCGTCGGCTCCGTGAGCTTCTGGGGGAGCCTCGTAGCCTTCGGAAAGCTTCAGGAGCTCTTGCCCGGCCGGCCGATTCTCTTTCCGGCGCACAACGCGACGAACGCGCTGCTCGGCGTGACCGTGGTCGGCGCCATCGCGCTGACAGCAGTAACCGAGGACATGCTGTGGCTCGCGGTGCTGCTGGTCGCGGCGCTCGTGCTCGGGCTCTTCTTCGTCCTTCCAATCGGCGGCGCGGACATGCCGGTCGTGATCTCGCTGCTGAACGCGTTCACCGGCCTTGCCGCGGCGTCGACCGGCTTCGTGCTCGACAACACGGCGCTCATCATCGGCGGAACGCTCGTCGGCGCCTCCGGAACGCTCCTGACCCTGCTCATGGGGCGCGCGATGGGCCGTCCCTTGCGCCAGACGCTCTTCGGGGCATTCGGAGCGGCGCCCGAAGGTGGCGGACCCGCGGTCGCTGCGGCCGGAGGCGATGTTCGGACCGCGACCGCGGACGACATCGCCTACATGCTCGCGTACGCGCGAAGGGTCGTCTTCGTCCCCGGGTACGGGCTCGCCGTCGCACAGGCTCAGCACGACGTCCGCAACCTCGGCGGACTCCTGGAGGCGAAAGGCGTCGACGTCCGCTACGCGATCCATCCGGTCGCCGGACGGATGCCGGGGCACATGAACGTGCTGCTCGCCGAGGCGAACGTCCCGTATGACGAGCTGTTCGAGATGGACGAGATCAACCCGGAATTTCCGCAGACCGACGTCGTCGTCGTCGTCGGGGCGAACGATGTCGTCAATCCGGCGGCGCGCAACCAGCCCGGCAACCCGATCTACGGCATGCCGATCCTCGACGTCGACCGCGCGCAGAACGTCGTCGTGATCAAGCGCAGCCTCTCCCCCGGATTCGCCGGCGTCGACAACCCGCTCTTCTACGACCCGAAGACCGTGATGCTCTTCGACGACGCCAAGGCCGCGCTGGAGAAGCTCGTCACCTCGCTGAAGGCCGTTTGACCTCCATCCCGGTCTTCGGGGCAGCGGCCGTCGAGGCTGCCGTCCCGCCCGAGCGCGCCGTCGAGGTCGTGCGGGGGGCGTTTCTCGCGTACGCGCGCGGCGAGTGGACGATGCCGCCGAAGGTCTACGTGCCGGCGTACCCGGCCGGAGACTTCCGGGCGATGCCGGCGCTGGGCGGCGGGCATGCGCTGCTGAAGTGGGTCACATCGTTCCCGGGAAATCCCGCCGTCGGACTGCCGACGGTTACCGGTCTCGTGCTCCTCTCCGACGCCTCGAACGGGATGCCAAAGGCGGTGCTCGACGCCGGGGCCGTGACGGCGCTGCGGACCGGCGCGGCCGCCGTGCTCGCCGCGGAGACGCTCGGGCGGGAGGGCGCAGGCGCGGCCGCCGTGATCGGCGCGGGCGTCAACGGCCGCGCGGCGGCGAGAACATTCGTCGCGCGCGGGCGGGACGTGATGGTCTGGGACATCGATCCGGGACGGGCGGAGGCGACAGCGGCGGCGGTCGGCGCCCGGGTCGCCACGAGCCGAGAGGAGGCGCTGGGCGCGGACGTCGTCGTCACGGTCACCCCTGGCCATGAGGTCGTCTTCGGCAGGGGAAGCCTCCAGGCCGGCCAGCACGTGAGCCTGATGGGAGCCGACGGACCCGGCAAGTCGGAGATCGCCGTCGAGGAGCTCGCACGAGTTCATGTCTTCTGCGACGACTGGGATCAGGCGAGTCACAACGGCGATCTCCTTCACGGCATCGAGGCCGGAGTGGTGTCTCGTGAGGCGGTATCCGAGCTCGGTGCCGTCCTTAAGGGAGCCGCCGAGGGCCGCCGGTCGCCCACCGAGATCACGGTGTTCGACTCGACGGGCCTCGCGATTCAGGATCTCGCGATCGCACTTGCTGCAGTGGAACGGGCCGGCGAGCTGGACCTGCCCACGATCAGCCTCTAGTTCTACGGCGTGATGGTGACCGGGACGCCGGGAGTGACGCGCGCCACGATCCAGCGAATCGCGCCGGCGTCCATGCGCACGCAGCCGTGGGAAACCGCTGTGCCGAGCGTGCCGCCGACGTTTCTCAGGCTGTGGATCCCGATCTGGCCCGGGCCGCCTGCGAACTCCTGGAACACGTTCGAGCGGGCGCTCAGAGCAAGTGCGAGTGGAGCGCCGACTGCATTGGCTCGCAGCCTGATCGTCTCCTCGATGAAGAAACTGCCGTGCGGTGTCGGTGTCGAAGCGGCACCGACGATCGCCTTGAAGGCTCGGACGGGGCGGCCGTTCTTGTAGGCAGTCACGCGCCGCGCAGACGTGTCGATGACGATGTGCCAGCTGGTTCGGATCGGAAACGTTCCGCGCCGGCGGATCCAGCCGGTGCTTCCATTCGGACGGCCCGGGAGCCTGACGCGGAGCCAGCGGCGACCCTGGCGGTCATTCCTTCGCCCGATCACCGGGAGCACTGTTCGAACGCCGGTGAGGGGCCTCCGCGACTGCAGCAGACTGAGGCGAGCCGAGCGGGGAGCGGGCTTCGACCGGGCTGTCTGAGAGCCGAGCAGCACGGCCAGCTCCTGTCTGGGCTTCGCGGCGGTCAGCGTCTGGTCGCTCGTCGCTGCCGACCCTGTCCAAGCCGCGGCGACGAGAACGAGCCCCGTCAGGAACGCGGCTCGACCGCGACCGACGCTGAGCGAGGGCTGAGCGGACGGCTCTCGCCGCCCGCTCGGAAACCCTGCTTCGAATCGAGATTTCAACCCGTGAGGCCCACGTGGTGGATCGGCGGACGACTCTGTCCTGGCCTCGGCACTCCCGGAGGCTTGGGCTTGGGCTTGGCCTTGGGCTTGGGCTTGGGCTTGGGCTTGGGCTTGGGCTTGGGCCGTGGGGTCGTCGTCGTCGTCGTCGTGGTGCCGGTCGGCGGTGTCGACGTCGCGCAAGTGGGCTTGTTGACCGTGTCGTGGATGAACGTCACGTCGGCGTTCCGCGCCAGGACCCGACCCTCGACCGTGATGTTCTCGGTCAGCGTGATCTGGGTCAGGGCCAGAATCGTCCCGACGAAGGTGTGGCCCGTGTTCCTCAGGAAGGCCGAGTTGACCTTCCAGAAGACGTTGCAGGGCTGTGCGCCGTTCGTGAACGTCATCGACGAGGTCGTCTCGACGATCAGGTTCCCGCTGCTCGCGGCCTGCATGATGAACACGGCGTTCGGGTCGCCGCCCCCGTCGAACGTGAGGGCGATCGGGCCGTCGACGAGGATGCCCGACGTGGAGTTGTAGACGCCCGGAAGGAGCGTCCGCCCGGCGAGGTTCGCGCCGGTGATCGTGGGCTGGCTCGGCGCCTGCGCCTCGGCGAAGCCGTAGGCGGTGAGCAGGCCGGCCTGGGCATTGGCGAGCTCAGGTGAGCCGGCGCCATACGCGCCGTAGTTGGGGTGGGTCACGCCGACGTCGATCGAGGTCGCTGACCCGACATTGCCGTTGACGACGGTGTTTGCACCGTTATTCGTCATCGCGGTGGCGGAAAGAGCGCCGAAGGAATCGGCGCCTCCGAGGTTCACGGTTGCCTGCGCCGTGACTGCGCTACCTGCAAGCCCTGCGAACGAGAGGGCGAACCCCGCGATCGAGAGCGTTACGAGGACACCGAGCGAACGTAGCCCGACGGACTTGGCGGCCGGGCGCGAACACGTCCGGTCAGCCTGGTTCTCGAAAAGCTTCATGAAGATCCTTTCCTCGGCCTTGGGCGGCTTCGTCGCCAACACGGATGTGGCTTTCGACGACTTCTCCGGCCTACGCTGCTGAGGGCGGATCCTTTTCGCGGCCCGCTAGGTTTGGGAGCCCGCGAAGGCGCAAGGAGTCCGTTGCTGGGACTCCCGTACGCCTATCTTCGGCACATATAAGCTTATGCCTTAGCGCACGCTAGCTGCTGTTTCGGATGGCTGAGGACGAGCCCCAAAATCTCCGTGTCCTGATCGCCAACGAAAGGCGTGAAGGGTTGGAGCTCCTCGCGCGGATTGTGGCTGGGCTCGGGCACGAGGTGATCGCGCGGGAGATCGATCCGAAGGAAGTCGGGGCCGTCACCGCACGGGAGCGACCCGACGTTGCCCTCGTCGAGCTCGGACCCCACTCCGAGCACGCGCTGGATCTGATCTCGCAGATCGTCAGAGAGGCGGCTTGCCCCGTGATCGCGCTGCTTTCGGCCAAAGACCCCGCCTACGTCCACGAGGCGGCGAAGCGGGGCGTCTTCGCCTACATCGTCGACACGAGCCCGGACGAGCTGCAAAGCGCGATCGACATCACCCTGCAGCGCTTCGCGGAATTCCAGAGCCTGCAAGGTGCGTTCGGGCGCCGGGCCGCGATCGAACAGGCGAAGGGGATCTTGATGGCCCGCCACGCGGTCAACGGCGAAAAGGCGTTCGAGATGCTCCGGGATCACTCGCAGCACAACGGCCACAAGCTCATCGACGTGGCACAGTCGATCGTCGAGAGCCACCTCCTGCTGCTCCCGCCGACGGAGTCTGCCGAGCCGCCTGCGCGCCTCGGCTAACGCGAAGAGCTCTCAGGCGTCCCAAGAATCGATATCGACCGAGGGGTCGAAGAGGAGGAGAACCATGCCAGCGAAGGTCGTGCACTTCGAAATCCCGGCGGATGACACCGGCCGAGCCCGCGCGTTCTGGGGCTCACTGTTCGACGTGGAGTTCCAAAGCTACGACGGACCGCTCGAGTACCACATGTTCGACAACGGCGACCAGTCGGGCGGGGGGTTGATGCCGAGACAGCCCGGCCAGGACGGTCTGGTCGTCTACTTCCTTACCGAGGACGTCGACGCAGCAGCTTCGAAGGTTCAAGAGCTCGGCGGGTCGACGGAGGAGAAGATGCCCGTTCCGGGCATGGGCTGGTTCATCCACGCCAAGGACACCGAGGGCAATCGCTTCTCGTTCTGGCAGTCCGACGAGAGCGCGCCGGCTCCCGAGCAGAGCTAGAGGAGCCGGGCCGGATCGAACAGGCCGAGCTCGGGCTCGCGGCGGCCGAGGATCGCATTCGCGACCAATCGGCCACACGCGAGCCCGAGCACGTTTCCGTGGCCCGAGTAGCCCCGCGCGACCCAGACTCCCGGCCGGTTCGGAACCTGGCCGACGATCGGAAGCTCGTCCGGCGACATGCCGAAGATTCCGGACCAGCGGTGCGTGATCGTCGGCCGGCGGCCGACGAGGTCGGTGACGAGCACCTCCAGGGCGGTTTGCACTAGCTCGGTTGTCGCCTCCTCGGACGTGAACTCCGTCTCGAGCGCGACGTCTCGCCGACCGCCGGCCACGAGCCGCCCATCGGGTAGCTGCTGCCAGTAATCAAACCCCTGCCGCGCGTAATGCGGACGCCCGTACAGGAGCTCCGGCAACCGCTCCGTGGTGACGACCTGGCCACGAGTCGGCCGCACGAGGGCGTCGAGCTCGTCGAAGAGCCCGCTCGGGTAGCCGTCGGACGCGATGACAACGTGGTCGGCATCGAGCCCGTCCAGCGATGTGACCCTGTCGTTCTCGCGCAACTCGGCTCCCGCCTCGGCGGCCCGCGCTGCCAGTCGACGAACCCAGCGAGCTGGATAGAGCGCCCCGTCGGTCGGATGGAGGATCGCGCCGTGGTAACTCGCGGCCAGCCGCTCGGGCAGCTCGTCGATCCACTCGACGTCGAACCCATCCGCGCGAAGAGCATCCTCTTCCGCACGCAGCTCGTCTCTCTCTTTTTCGTCTGCGGCCAGCCGGAGGCTCCCGACACGCCGAAATGCGTCGCCCGCGAGCTCCTGCATCCGGTCGAGGGAGCGCTCGGTCAGCTTCCAGAACGCTGACGCGCGTTCCGGTCCGAACCTCGCTCTTGCCTGGTCGTAGGGCATCGCGCCGCCCCGCAGGGCGAAGCCTCCGTTCCGCCCAGAGGCGCCGGAGGCGATCGTGCGCGCCTCGTACAGCCGGACGCGAACACCGGCTTCGGCGAGCGTGAGCGCGCACGAGCAGCCGGTAACGCCGCCACCGACGATGGCGACGTCGACCGGCCCTGGGTGCTGGTGACGGACGAAAGCGTCAGCAGGCTCGTCAAGCCAGAAAGACATGGCCACACTGCGATCGTAGACACCGTCATCGCAGCGCCCTGAACACGCCGTCCGCCGCGGCAACGAGACCCGCGAGCTCCAGCTCCGTGAGCGCGGCGCTGATCGCCCCGGCGTCGAGGGCCGCACGCGCCGTGAGCTCGTCGGCGCCCGACGGACCGTCTCGAACGAGGGCGAGGACACGCCGCGCGGCATCCGAGACTTCTGGCTCCGCAGATGCGGCCACCCGCTCGATCCCGAGCGCGTCCAACACGTCGTCGACCGCCGTGATCGGAGTCGCGCCGAGCTTCAGCAATGCGTTCGAGCCGGCAGACAACGACGATGTGATCTCGCCAGGAACCGCGAAGACCTCTCTCCCCTCCTCCAGCGCAAAGTCGGCGGTGATCAGCGCCCCGCTTCGCTCACGCGCCTCCACGACGACCACCGCCTCGCACAGCCCGGCGATGATCCGGTTGCGAGCCGGGAACCTCCACGGTGCCGGCTCGACTCCGGGTTCGTACTCCGAGATGACGAGCCCGCCATCCTCCATGCGACGCGAGAGTGCGGCGTTCACCGCCGGGTAATCCCGGTCGATGCCGCAACCGAGCACACCGACCGTGGGCCCGCCGGCCTCGAGCGCTCCTCGGTGAGCTTCGCCGTCGACACCGCGCGCGAGACCGCTCACGACCAGCAGACCGGCCGCGGCGAGGTCACGGCCCAGCATCCGGGCGACCTGAGCCCCGTACGGGGAGCACGATCGGGCACCCACGACCCCGACTGCGCGGCAATCGAGCAACTCGGGGTTCCCGGTCCCGCGGAGGTACAGCGCCGGCGGCGGGTCGAAGATCGCTTTGAGCCGCGGCGGAAAGCGCGGATCCGACCGTGCGAGCTTCACTGGGCGAGCTCCCGCGGCGAGCGATAGGCGAGCGCCTCCGCGAGGTGCTCCTCCTCGACAGCGTCCGCCTCGGCCAGCGCTGCGATCGTGCGAGCGACCCGGGCTACTCGCGCGCGACCACGACCGGAGAGGGGAAGCCGCTCGACGGCGCGATCCAGGAGCGCCGTCGACGCGTCGGTCCTCGCCGGGGCCTCGCGTTCCAGCCGGATTCGCGCGGCAGCAACGCGCCGGCCCACCGCCTCCGACGACTCGCCCGCGGCTCCACCGAGCTCGGCCGCCCGAGGCCGCGGCAGAGCGACGACGACATCGAACCGGTCAAGGAGCGCCCGCGACAGCTTCTCGCGGAACGACGCCAGGCGCTGCGGAGAACACTGGCATTCGGTTCCGGCATCGCCGCGCCCGCCGCAGGGGCACATGTTCATGGATGCAACGAGTTGGAACCGGCACGGGAACACCGCGCGGCCGTCGACCCGAGCGACCGCGATGACGCCGTCCTCGAGCGGCTGCCGAAGCGACTCCAAGACCGGGCGCTGGAACTCGGGCAGCTCGTCGAGGAACAGAACACCGCGGTGGGCGAGCGTCGCTTCCCCCGGCTTCGGCCCAGACCCGCCGCCGACGATGGAGGCGACCGACGCACTGTGGTGCGGTGCACGGAACGGCCGCTGGTCCATCAGCGGGCGGTCGCGCGACAGGAGGCCGACGACGGAGTGGATCCTCGTGACCTCCAGCGCTTCCTGCCGCGTCAGAGGCGGAAGAATCCCGGGCAGCCTCCGAGCGAGCATCGACTTGCCGATCCCCGGTGGCCCGGCGAGGAGAAGGTTGTGCCCGCCGGCCGCGGCGAGCTCGAGGGCTCGGCGGGCGCGCTCCTGTCCGCGAACGTCGGCGAGGTCGGGAAGCTCGACCGGCGGCGCTTCGCCGTTCGAGAACATCTCGACCGCCTCCGGCTCGTATTCGCCGCGCAGGTAGCCGACGACCTCTACCAGGTGCCTCGCAGGGATCGGCTCGATTCCGGCCAGTGCCGCTTCGGCCGCCGACTCGGCCGCGCACAGGAGCCGCCCGAGGCCGGCTCGACGCGCGCCCTCGGCGGCGGCGAGGACACCGGCGACGGGTCGCAGTCGACCGTCCAGGGCGAGTTCGCCGATCGCCGCGTGGCTCGCCAGCCGGTCGGGTGGAAACTGCCGTGAGGCGGCGAGGATCGCGAGGGCGATCGGCAGGTCGAACCCCGAGCCCTCTTTCCGGAGACCGGCGGGCGCCAGGTTGACGGTGATCCGGCGTGAGGGCCACTCGAGCTCGGCCGACACGATCCCGCTCCGCACGCGATGTTTCGCCTCCTGGCAGGCACGATCGGCGAGCCCGACGATCGCGAGGCCGGGCACGCCGTTTTGGAGATGCGCTTCGACCTCGACCTTGCGGGCCTCGAGCCCAACGAGGGCGTGGGTGACGGTGCGCCCGAGCACCCTTCCGACGCTAGGCGTCAGAAACGCGCGTGTCTGTGACTGCTCTGTACCGAGAGTGCGCCGTTACCGGGCGATGAGAATGTCCTCGAAGAACTCGCCTGCTCTTCGACCCGTGCGCCGGTTGACGTGCCGGCGCAGGCGTTCCTCCAGCCGCAGTCCGGCTCGATCCAGGATCTCCGGGTAGAGGTCTCGGCGATCGTGGACGACGATCACGACGGGTGAGCGCGCCCGCAACGAGCCTCTGGCACGCGCGAGCACTGCCGCGACACCGTCGACGTAGGAGGCCAGAGCCGCGACGCTCGTCCCGCCGGCCGCAGCGCCCAGCTCGACCTCGCGCCGGTCGTCCAGTCCAAGAAGCTCATAGGCGTAGCGATGCTGCTCGTGGTAATCGATCAGCCCCGGATACGGCGGTGAGGTGACGACGCCGTCGAAGCGGCCGCGGTAGTCGATCTCCCGCGAGTCGTCGTGCAAGACTTCGGCCTCCCGCGCACGCCCGCGCGCGCGCACGCGCGAGAACTCCTTGATCCGGGCGAGCGTGTCGATCGCGTAACGACGGAGGAAGTGCTCCGCGTGCTCGACCGGCCGGCAGATCCGCTTGTGCTTGTGGCACCAGTACGGCTCCACCTGCGGGGTGCGGGGGAAGTCGAGGTCGTAATGAGGAGTCCGGCGCGCCGACCGCGCAGCCCGCGCCAGGACGACGCGAAGGACGTCCTCGTGTTCGTACTCGCCGACCAGGTCACGGAAGGCGAGGAGCTCCCGAGCAGCCTGCGGCGCGAACCACTCGGCGGCATAGCCGGTCGGCTTGGGGCCACCCTCGAATGCCTCGACCCGACGCACGACGTCGCGGATCTCCGTTTCGAGCGCAAAGAGATCGTACCTCCGCGTCTTGACGCCCATGAGGAGGCAGTTGAAGGCAGCGATGTCCACTCCGACCGCATCGCGACCGCTCTCGAGCGACTGGACGAGCGTCGTCCCGGACCCGGCGAACGGATCCAGCACCCTTCCCCCAGCGACGACGTAGCGCCCGAGTAGTGCCTCGACGAGCTGCGGGATGAACTTTCCGAGGTAGGGGTGGAGCCGGTGGACGTGCTTCGTCCGCTCCCGCTCGGGAAGCTCCCGCTCCGACCACGAGAGCTCGAGGTCGATCTCGGCGTAGAGCACGTCCTGTGTCGGAGCCACCCGGACCCCTTCGGTGTGGAGAACATGAGTCCTAGAGTCTTTGGTCATGCCCAACACAGCGCACGCGACGATGTTCTCGGCACCTTCCTCTCCGCACACGGGGCGAATCGCTTTTCAGATCCGAGCGGCGCGCGAAGTCGTGGTGAGTTCAAGTGCACAGCGACGCTGGAGATCGACGGTGAGGAATGGTCAGTCCCTCTGGACATGATCTCGCCGTACCGCGCTGACATGCTCGGATTCTTCGAGGACTCGGTTGCGAATCGGACGGCTGGACCGGCGCCAAGGAGTGGGAGTCAGAGTTTGCCGAGATGCGAATTTGGGCTCGCAACGACGGCGACGGGGTCGCGATGCTCGACGTTCTTCTGCGATGGCCGCCTACGTACGAGAGGGAGCAGCGTGCGAGGATTTACGTCCGCTCCGACGAGCTGCCTCGTTTTTGCGCAAAGGATGCGCGCATTCCTTCGGATGCCCGAGGGCCGTTCGCGGTTCATCAGCTACGACGAACACGGCAACCCGCTGTCCTAGAACGCGTTCGCCACGCGCCGCACCCCGCGCGGGGTCACTGCCACCACGTCGAACCGGACTTCCCAGCTCGCCGCCTCCGGATGCTGCGCCAGCCAGGATTCCGCCGCCCGGCGCAGGCGCTGCTGCTTCTCCCAGCCGACCATCTCGACCGGGTCGCCGAACCGCTCGCCCAGTTTCGCCTTTACCTCGCAGATCACGAGCTTCTGGCCTCGCCGCAGGATCAGGTCGACCTC
>Ga0180121_10001133_pt1 | contig 11241 bp, 9 predicted proteins | sample AntDrymUQ5402106_2_FD_129676 | JGI IMG/M metagenome (GOLD analysis project Ga0180121, IMG submission 129676) | Polar desert sand microbial communities from Dry Valleys, Antarctica - metaG UQ540 (21.06) (version 2) (version 2) | ecosystem: Environmental > Terrestrial > Soil > Desert | place...
GAAGACAGCTCGTGCATACTCCTAAACGTAACCGGGATACCCTGCCCTTTCTGCGGAATGTCAAGAGCATTAGGTGAAATGATGAAACTGAATGTTTTGAAAAGTTTTTATTACAACCCCTCTTCAGTAATATTCTTTACATTTATAGGTTTGTTTGGTTTGACTATTTTGCTGTTAAGTTTTTTTAACAGTAAAATTTCAATTAGTTTTAACAGGAAAACTTTTTTAATTTTTGTTTTGGTTTTATTGTTAATGTGGGTTTTGAATATTTTCTTCGGACATCATACGCGTTAAAGTTGTCAAATCTATTCAAACTCATAAGCTTAAATTTATATCAAAATAAGATTTGTCAACTTGCGAATAAATTACATTTAAAGTTGTTAAATCTAATTCATACGAAACATTTAATTTACATTGCATATTAGAATTGACGACTTTGATCTAATAACAAAAAAATAAACAAATGTTTGAGTACTCAGGATCGATACATATGCATTCGAAATTCTCTGATGGTTCAGGTACCGTCGAAGAAATTGCCAGCTACGCATGCGAATCAAACCTTGATTTTATTATTCTAACCGATCACAATACTTTAAAAGCAAAGGTAAAGGGCTTTGAGAAGTGGTACAAAAAAACTATGCTCATTGTTGGATACGAAGTGAATGATAATAAAAACAGGAATCACTATCTTGTTTTTGGTATAGACGAGCTTGTCGGAACTTACGAAAAGCTTCCCGACGGAGATCTTGGTAACAAATTGTCGGCAGTAGAATATGTAAGGGAAATAAAAAAGAAAGGCGGCATAGGATTTCTTGCACACCCGCACGAAGTCAGGAATCATTTGAAGGAACTTCCTGCGTATCCCTGGACTGCCTGGGAATCTGAAGATTTTACAGGGATGGAAATCTGGAATCACATGAGTGAATGGGCTGAAGGATTGAATGAATCTAATAAGCTTCAGAGACTTCTTCATCCGCTGAAATCTATTGTTGCCCCTTCAGAAGTTACCCTGAAAAAGTGGGATGAACTTAATGTTAAAAGAAAAGTCGTCGCGATCGGGGGCATTGATGCTCACGCTCATAAGCATTCAATTATGGGGTTTGAGTTTGAGGTTTTCGGATACAAAATCTTGTTCAAGTCTATAAGAACTCACGTATTTGTGGATACTGAAATAAAGAAAGGCGATGTGAAGAATTTTGAGCAGTATAAAAAACAGATCATCGATGCTTTGGGGAAAGGAAGAAGTTTTATTGTAAATAATTATCTTGGCAGTGGGACAGGATTCAGATTTATTGCGGAATATGACGGCGAACACTTTAATGTCGGAGATGAAATCCGTTTTGTTCCAGGCAAGAACAAAAAAGTAATTTTCAGGACTCTGCTTCCATCTTCAGCTAAAATAAGATTGATATATAACGGAATGTGCTCAGATGAAATAACCGGGCTCGACTGTATCTGGGATAGAGACGAAAAGGGAAGCTACAGAGTGGAAGCATGGAAAGATAATAAAGGTTGGATCTTTTCGAATCATATAAGAGTTGTATAAAAATTTCTATAATAACTCTTGACACTGTGTTCTTCATTACCTCGTATGTTGAGCTTTAGACACCAACCTGTCGTGGTTTCTTACTAAAAAATTGAATCTTGATTACGTTAAACACTAGCAGGGTTATTTTCTTATTTTAATTTCATCTGGTATTCTTAATAGTAACAATATTTCATTCAAATGCAAAAATCTTCTTCCAGTCATTTTTCATACTTACAACTGTCCATCCATTTTCATTCGCCGCATATAGAGATCTGTTGTTTTGAATTCAATTTGAATGTTGGTTATTAAGTTGTGTAAAATAACCATTTAGCAATGTTATTCAACTTCAATATTACTTTCAGGCAGTTAAAAATTATATTTTTCAAATCATGCATTTATATTATTTTGCAAAGTGATAAAACTAAACATTCTTGATCAGTCACCTGTAATTGAAGGAGCTTCTCCAAAAGATGCCGTTAAACAAACAATTGAACTCGCTAAGCTTTCTGAAAAATTAGGATATTACAGGTATTGGGTTGCGGAACATCACAATTCAAGATCATTTGCATCTGCAAGTCCTGAAGTTCTTATTTCTGCAATTGCTGAGCAGACAAAAACAATTAGAGTGGGATCCGGTGGAGTACTGATAAGTCATTACAGTCCACTGAAAATAACAGAGCAATTTAATATGCTTCAGTGTCTTTATCCCCGGAGAATAGATCTGGGAATCGGCAGAGCGCCCGGCGGAGAAATGGATATCATCAAAGCTCTACGGACTTCAAGAGAGGATGCATTTCTTAAAACGGACGAGCTAATAAATTACTTAAAACATTCATCTGAAAATAAAAGAAATGGTATTGTCGCAGTTCCTGCAGGAGTTGATATTTCTGAGTTGTGGATACTCGGCACGAGCCCGGACAGCGCGATGTATGCGGCAGAGAAAGGGCTCCCATATTGTTTCGGAAGTTTTATAAATGACGAGTATATGCTTCAGTGCTTTCAAAACTATTATCAGAATTTTAAACCTTCATTATTTTTAAAAAGACCGTATTTGAATCTTGCCTTATTTTCAATTTGCGGGGAAACTGGTGAAGATGCTCATAGAATGGCAAAGTGCACTGAATACTGGCTCTCGCAGACATTTCTGAAAGGGAAAAATATTCCTTTTCCAGATGAAGAGACAGCTCTGCGGTATAATTTTTCAATGGAAGAAAAAATGCTCATTGAATACAGGAGGAAATCTGCAGTCATTGGTGATACGGAAACTGTTTCAAAAAAACTGAAAGATCTCGCAAAAAAATATGCAATTCACGAACTCACGATTGTAACGATCACTTCTAATTTTGAAGACAGGAAAAAGTCTTATCGGCTGCTTTCTGAAAGCATGAAGGAATGGCAAGAAAAGAAATATTTTAAAACGTAACAGAAAAATCATTGCAGCGCAAGAAAAGATAACCGAGGTTGTACTTATATTGCTAGGGATCAATCTTGCATTAACCTCACGAAAGTAAATTATTCCATTTATACTTATGCTTTCAACTGTACCTTTTTATGTTTCAGCTATTTTCATTCTTACAACCATAGCGACACTTGTCTTATTTTATTTTGCTGTAAAAAAAGTATCGCAGAAAGCAAATGTAATATTAATTTTCCTTTGTGCGTGGCTTCTGATTTCAGGCATGCTAGCCCTTCAGGGTTTTTTTTCAAATACAAATATAACTCCTCCCCGACTGATGTTCGGAGTAGGATCGGCTTTTTTAGTTATTGTTATTCTCTTTATAAATCAGTCAAGCAGAAAACTTATAGACAGATTACCTCTATCAATTTTAACATATACTAATTTTGTGAGATTACCGGTAGAGTTGGTTCTCTATTGGCTCTTCATCTATAAAGCTGTACCAGAACTGATGACTTTTGAAGGACGCAACTTCGACATATTAGCAGGACTAACCGCACCCATCATTGGATATTTATTCTTTACAAAAAAGATATTGAGCAGAAAGGCATTACTAATCTGGAATTTTATTTGCCTCGGACTTCTAATTAACATTGTAATAAATGCTGTCTTATCAGCTCCATTTCCTTTTCAGAAATTTGCATTCGATCACCCTAACGTAGGTGTCCTCTATTTTCCATTCATTTGGCTGCCCATGTTTATTGTGCCTGTAGTTTTATTCGGACATTTGGTTTCGATACGTCAACTTTTAAAGTGAATCATTTCAATTTTGATTTTCGTATCTATAATCAATTCGTACTCCATTTTTATTAACTTGTCACTTGAAATCAAAATTATGAAAACATTAAAACTAAATCTCATTTTTATTCCATTCATAACCTGTTTGATTTTCTTCTCAATTTATTGCGGAGAGACAAATTCTCAAAGACAAAACAATTTTGCTTCAAATGATAATATCGCATCTAAGGATTCATGCGATGGTCCGGACGCTGACATTAACTGCTGTTTCGCAGGAATGCCCCAAAACCTGAATAATATTCTTAACATTGCCGATAAGAATGAGCCCGGAGAACGGATGATAATTAAGGGAACGGTTTTCAAAGAAGATGGAATTTCCACCTACCCGGATGTAATTATATATGCGTACCATACTGACAACTCAGGATATTATTCAAAGAAAGGGATCGAAATAGGGATCCGCAAATGGCACGGGCATTTGTATGGCTGGGCTAAGACAGATAAAGAAGGCCGCTATGAAATTCATTCTATCAGACCCGGCCGTTATCCCGCAGGTGGTGCGCCGGCTCACATTCACTCGGCGATCAGAGAACTTGGAAAAAATGATCCGTATTACATTAATGATTTTGTGTTTAAAGACGACAGCTTAGTTGATGATAGTTATGTATCGTCGCTCCGATTAAAAGGAGGACCGGGAGTTGTTGATATTAAAAAGAATGAGTATGATATCTGGATAGGTGAGCGTGATATAGTTTTGAAATAAAAATTATTGCAGTTGGCTATTTAGTTTTGACATAGTATATTACTCAATGAAAAATTTCAACCATAAAATTCCGATACAAGTACGATTCAAAGATCTTGATGACATGGGGCATGTCAATAATGCAAATCATCTTAGCTATATTGAACTTGCGAGGGTAAAATACTTTCAGGAAGTTTTTGACATTGGGACAGACTGGAACAAACAGGATGGGCTTATTCTTGCGCGTGTAGAAATGGATTTCAGGAAACCGATATTCTTTAACGATAAAGTTTCTGTTTATACTCGCTGCTCACGGATCGGTAAGAAAAGCTTTGATTTGAACTTTTTGATTGTAAAAGAGACTATTTTAAATTCAAATAACTCATCAGAAGAAATCACAACTGAAATTTTAGCTGAAGGGAAGACAGTTTTAGCTTGCTATGATTACATTGAGAGAAAAGCAATTGAAATTCCTGAGGAAAGGAAACGTATAATTAATGAGTATGAAGGACAAGTTATTCCGGACGGAAAGAATTAAGAAACCGCATTTAAATCCTATACGGAACCTAACTGCTATCAATCTATCAAACATTTTTATCTCCCCGAATTACACCTGCCTGCAGCAGGAGTTTGTCTCAAAACTTCGAATATTTTATTTAACGCAGAGAAGCTGAGACGCAAAGGTTTAGATTTTTGATGATTTTTCTCTGCGCCACTGCGTTTCTGCGTTTATATTTGTAGTTTTGAGACACACTCAACATGTAGGCGAATTTTTCGTAAATTAATCCCAAACTCTCGCTTCAAAGGTAAACTGACAACATGAATACTTTAACCCCCCTTCACAAATCAGCCCTTTAGTTACAACTTTCACAATTGTATTTTTAACCGAATAAAAAAGCCAGAAATGTCTGAAAGAATCTAAATTCTCTATAAAGTTTGAAAGTATTTAAATATATTGATTCATAATTTTTATAACTAAAAAAAATACATTATAAAATGTCAGAAGATAGAGTATTAAAGATGAAATCACTTGATATAGCGCTTGAGCAGATACAAAAGGATCATGGCAAGGGTGCGATAATGAAACTAGGAGACAAGCCGATCTTAAAGATCGCTTCGATATCGACAGGTTCGATCTCACTGGATGCAGCGCTTGGTATAGGGGGAGTTCCGAGAGGAAGAATAATAGAAATCTACGGGCCGGAATCTTCAGGAAAGACAACATTGAGTCTTCACATTATAGCGGAGGCCCAAAAGACAGGCGGTCTCGCTGCATTCATAGATACAGAGCACGCGCTCGATACAGGATATGCGCAGAAACTTGGATTGGATGTTAATAATCTTTTAATATCGCAGCCGGAGTATGGTGAGCAGGCATTGGAAATTTGCGAAACTCTCGTTAGAAGCAATTCACTTGATGTAATAGTAGTCGATTCTGTGGCGGCACTGACACCGAGAGCCGAGATTGAGGGCGAGATGGGTGATTCTGTAATGGGAATGCAGGCAAGACTTATGTCCCAGGCGTTACGAAAATTAACGGCCGCAGTATCTAAATCAAATGTTGTACTGATATTCACCAATCAGCTCAGAGAAAAAATAGGAGTAATGTTTGGAAGTCCTGAAACGACGACAGGAGGAAAAGCGCTGAAGTTTTATGCATCGATAAGAATGGATATTAGAAGGATCGCCGCGATAAAAGACGGTACGGATGTCATAGGCAACCGAACAAAAGTTAAAATTGTAAAAAATAAAGTAGCGCCTCCATTTAAAGAAGTTGAGTTTGATATAATGTACAATGAAGGGATATCAAAACTGGGAGATCTTGTTGATTTAGCCGTTAATAAAGAGATAATAAAAAAATCCGGAGCCTGGTTTCAATACGGAGAGAACAGGATGCAGGGGCGCGATGGAGTAAAGAAACTTTTGAACGAAGACAAAGAACTCTTGAAAAAATTATTTAAAGAAGTAAAGACAGCGATAGGTATAACATCGGATGCATCTGAAAATTCTACTAATGAAAAGGAAACTAAGAAAGAAGAAGCTGCGGCAAAGAAGAAATAAATTCCGTATAAATTTTTGTTTAAGAAACTGTTGATAAAGTAATGTCAGCAGTTTTTTTATTTTGATTTGAAGCTTTTGAAAAAACCTGATATACCATTTCCGCTCCTGAGGGATTCTACGGAAAATTTTATTGAATTAATTGCCAAAGAATACTTAGGAATTCAAAATTATTTAATCAATGAATGATCAAAATCACATAGTAATTTATAAATCTCCTGATGGTTTAGCAAATCTTGAAATTCAGCTCAAGGAAGAGACAGTTTGGTTAACACAAAAACAAATGTCAGAATTATTTGGAACTGAAGTTCCCGCCATATCAAAACATATAAAAAATATATACGAAACCGGAGAGCTGAAATCTAAGTCAACTCTTTCCAAAATGGAAACAGTTCAAAAAGAAGGTGTCAGGAAAATAAAACGCAATATTGAACACTTTAATCTTGATATGGTTATTTCAGTAGGTTACCGAGTTAATTCAAAACGCGGCACTCAATTTCGCATCTGGGCAACGCAGCGTTTGAAAGAATATCTTATAAAAGGTTATACTATAAACGAAAAACGTCTGAAAGAAACTAAGCAGAATCATTCGTTTACGGATGGTAATAAACGTATAGCGGCGTTTTTGTTTATATAGTTTCTTGAGCGAAACGGTTTGATTTATTCAAAAGAAGGTTTTAAAAAAATCGAAGATAATACACTTGTAGCGCTTACGATTATGATAGCCGAATCAAAAGCAAATGAAAAAGAGATAATGATAACAGTGATATTAAATTTGATGCAGAAAGAGAAATAGATTTGGTAGCTCACGGGTGATTCTTACAACCTTCCCAAGCTGTCGAGGGATTCCTATGGGGAGGGAGTGAGGGATTTGAGACAACACCGTAAGGAGAAGAAGGGCATTGATTATTTTTCAAGACTGGATTCCCGCTCGCCTTGCGAAGCAGGCCAGGATCATGCGGGATTTACAACTTCTGCGTGTTTAGTTTTTCAGAGTCTTTTTATCCGCAACTGAATCCTCCGAGACGGTGCCAGTTATTTGAAAAACATTTGTTGCTTTATTCTAATATGAAAGTAACCAAGATCGAAAAGCAGAAAAAAGAGCGGACAAGGTATAATGTATTTCTTGACGGAGAATTTGCTTTTGGTTTATATGACGATACTATATTGAAATTTGGACTTAGAACCGGCGACGAACTCGAAGAGAAGAAAATCAAAGTGATAAAAGAGTTTGATGAATTTAATTCCGGTAAAAAGATTGCTTATTCGTTTTTGTCATATAGGCAGAGAAGCAAAAAGGAGCTGACAAAGAAACTTAAAGATAAGAAAATATCCGAAGCTGTAATTGATAAAATAATTGAATTACTGGAAGAGCAGAAATATATTGACGATAGTTCTTATGCAAAGATGTACATAGAAACAAAGATCAGGAACAAGCCCTTGGGAAAGAGATTGCTACAGAATAAGCTTTATGAAAAGGGTATTGACAAAGATAACGTAGAAAAGATTTTAAATGAAAATTATTCAGAAGAAAAAGAAATTGAATCGGCAAAAAAACTTTTTAAGAAATATTCAAAAAAAATTAAGGGTGAAGATAAGAAGCAAAAATGCTACCGTTATCTTCTCTCCAGAGGTTTTGATTACGAGATAGTGAATAAAGTTGTGAATATTGAAAACTATGAGTAATAATTACTCAAGTTGACCGTTAGAATCTTTAGAACTTACTTTTTGCCACTAATTGCACTAATTTTCACGAATTACTTTATTTATCCTTTAAAACATTTTTAAAAATTCGTGACAATTCGCCTGCCTGCTGCAGGCAGGTTTAATTCGTGGCTGAGTAACACTTTTAAAAGTAAGGCGGTCAACTTGAGTTAATTTTAAAAAAAATTTAATTATCCTTCAATATTGCTTCGAGTTTCATTTTCCCCGTTGACATCATATCTGAAATTGAAAAGTCCCACATTAATTTGTTTCCTTCGGAAGACTTTGCATTCGATGAGATCACTTCATAAGGAAATTGAATTTCAAAAGTGAAATTACCTCCTTTGAAAAGTTCAGACATACCTTTCCGCATCTCCGCTGTCAAAGAGTCGTTTGTCTGCGCTCCTTGCGGCATAGATTCCTCATAGATATAGTTAAACAAAATATCATTTCCTTCTTTGTTGTAGGTCACGTTTGTTTTATCACTGGTGTCTCCCGAAGAGTTAATGTTATCTAAAGAGGAGCCGATCTTTACTAAGCTGTCGAATTCATATTTGATCACAAAGCTGTTTGACGAATCGGGATCTTTAAATGAATAAATATCAATTAATTTAATTCCCTGAGTCGAATCATATTTCTCTTTCGTTTTATCAACAAAAATTTTGTCGCTGTACAATGAATCAAGGTAGCCCTGCCTCCGTGTCGAATCCATTAAAGAACTCATCGAAGCCATCATCTCGTAAAACATTTTATTAAATTTAATTGTCATAATTTCCGAGCCGGAACCGTCTTTATTGACTGAAATATTCCTATTAATGGAAATGCAGGAAGAAAATATTAATGAACTTAAAATTAAAACAGTAAGCAGGAAAAAGTTTTTAGATATTCTCATAAATGTGTTTAATTTTAAAAATGTATTTCAATTTAAATAATTTATTCAAATATTGAGATATAGAATTAAAGTATTTTTCTGTAAAACTAAATACCCAAAAAAACGAACGCGGAAAACGCGGATTTAGCGGAAACATCACTGATTTTTAAAATACTTTTTGAAGGAAACTCAAGATATATAGTTATTTGTTTTATTTGTTAAATCTTAAATCAAAATTTGTTATTTAAATTTTTTCAAATGTATCAGCGATTTATCTGTCAAATCTGTGTTATCAGCGTTCTAAAAAAATATTGTGTATAAGTCTTTAAAACTTTAATGTCTGAAAATTGTTCTATTGTTCAAATCTTTCCTGAAAATATTCAATGAAAAAGTCGAACATAGTTTTATTTGCTGCGCTAATTGTCTTAATGTCCGTGTCCTTCTGGGGTTTTGTCGGAATCAAATTCATATCAAAGGTTTACGGCGAAAATGATTTCAGAGAATATATTTATTATTTATCTTCAAAATATGAGAATGTCAGATATCCGAATATTCAAAGAAAAGAAGATTCACTGATTGTTGCCTACCAAAATCTATATGACGTTCAAAATTATAAATTGAAATTGTCTTTTGATATTCCCAACAAAATTATCTTTGGAAATTTAGAAATGAATGCTTTGAACCTGTCAGATACATTGAACAAGGTTTACATTAATTTGGTATCGGATATGAGGGTGAATTATGTCAAGCTTGGAGGAATTGAAATAAACTACAGTCATTTTAACGATTACATAATTATTAATACAAAAGATACAAAAGATGCAAAAAATAAAATTACAAGTTCAAAAGACTTTGCCATTGAAATAAACTATCAAGGGTCTCCCAGAAATATGGGATTTGATTCATTCAGCTTTAAGAATTTTGATAACGAGCCCGCTATTTATACCCTGAGTGAGCCTGACTATGCTCCTTCATGGTGGCCATGTAAAGATCTTCCTGATGACAAAACAACGTTTGAAATGACAATAACTGTCCCGCCCCCGCTGACTGCAGTATCCAACGGGCTCCTACTGGAGATTAAAGATGAATCGAACGGTGACAAAACTTTTTACTGGAGATCGACTTATCCTATTACAACTTACCTTGTTTCAATTGCCATTGGTAAATATGATCAGTGGAATGAAAGTTACAGGTCACTTGATGGATCTAAACAGATGCCGGTAGAATACTATACATATCCTTCTTACACCGAAAAAGCAAGAACCGACTGGAAGAATACAGTTGAAATGATTGAATATTTTTCAAAGACTTTTGGTGAGTATCCCTTTATAAATGAAAAGTATGGAATGGCAATGTTTGGGTGGATTGGCGGCGCCATGGAGCATCAGACGATTTCAAGTATTGGTTATACACTTGTAACCGGAACCGGGAAATATGAGAATGTGGTTGTGCATGAGCTTGTTCATCAATGGTTTGGAGATGCGGTATCTCCTGCGCTGTGGAAAGATATCTGGCTCAATGAGGGCTTTGCATCATACGGTGAAGCATTATGGGAAGAATTTAAAAACGGAAAAGAAGCGTACAAGAATTTCATGAAGAAAGAAGACTACGGATATTTTCAGGGAACAGTTTATAATCCCGAAGGATTTATTTTCGGCCCGACTGTGTATAACAAAGGAGCATGGTGCCTTCACATGCTGAGAGGTGTTGTTGGGGATTCGGTTTTCTTTAAAATTGTGAGAACATATTTCGAGAAATTTAAATTTAAGAACGCAACTACACAGGATTTTAAGGGAGTCTGTGAGGAAGTTTTGGGAACTGACTTGACATATTTTTTCGATCAGTGGATATTTGCAGGTACGGGAAGACCCAATTATAAATATTCCTGGAAGGCCGATGATTTTCAGGACCAGCATAATTCCGGAGTTTATACCTTAAGATTAAATTTGAGACAGATACAAGAGGATTATGATGTTTACAAAATGCCTGTGAAAGTTACAATTAAAACAGATAGGGGATCACAGGAACTCAATTTTTTTAATGATAAGAAAACTCAGCAATTCGAACACCCCGTTAACGGCAAACCTATCGAAGTATTAATTGATAATGAAAACTGGATCATGAAAAAAATTGAAAAGGAGGAC
>Ga0180121_10001134_pt1 | contig 11241 bp, 8 predicted proteins | sample AntDrymUQ5402106_2_FD_129676 | JGI IMG/M metagenome (GOLD analysis project Ga0180121, IMG submission 129676) | Polar desert sand microbial communities from Dry Valleys, Antarctica - metaG UQ540 (21.06) (version 2) (version 2) | ecosystem: Environmental > Terrestrial > Soil > Desert | place...
ATCGTAGCTGCGCCTGGTCAGCAGCTTGCGGTTGTGCAGCGCCGCCTCCCATCGCGTCATGTCGCGGATCGTGGAAGAGATCGCGCCGGCTCCGTAAGCGCTTTCGGACAGAGCGCCCCGATTCTCGAACCGACCGTCCTGCCAACCGTAGCCGGCGGCGCGGTTGCGAATGATCGTGTTCGGATCGCTGCTGCGGGTGGCCCGCATGCCCAGAGGCGAAAAAACACGCTCGCTCAAAAACTCCCAGTACGATTTCCCCGACGCTTTTTCGATGATGCCGCCCAGTACCAGGTAACCACTGTTGCTGTAGGACCAGGTTTCACCCGGGGCGAACTCGAGCTTCAACCGCTGGTAAAAAAGCTGGGCCACCTTCTCGCGGCTGGCAGCTGCGTGCACTTCGTCGGGAAGACCGGGGACGCTGAGGTACTCCTGAATTCCCGAGGAGTGGGTCAGCAAGTGACGAACCGTGATGGCCTGCCAGGGTTGCGGGACCTGAGGCAGGTAGGTCGCGATCCCCTCATCGAGTCCGACCTTGCCGTCCTCGACCAGCATAAGGATGGCCACCGCGGTGAATTGCTTGGTGACGGATCCCAGCTCAAAAACCGTATCTTCGGTGACCGGGACACCAAGTTCGAGATTGGCAGTGCCGTGTGTGCGCATTGTCAAAACGGCACCGCCCCTGACAACCGCCAGCGCCACACCAGGAAGCCGCTGCTGGCGCATTTGTTTGCGCACGTAGTCATCGATGGCATCGGCGCGCATGGCCGAGGAGAGCCAGAGAGGGATGGCAGTGAGGAGTGTCAGCCGGAGGAAGTTCGATTTAACGCACTCCACAATCTGTCCTCCAGTAAAGCTTTCGGGTTTGTGAATTCAATCAACGCTCTTTCGCCGCGGCGGTCAACGGCAACTCTACGATGAACCTCGCGCCAGTTCCCTCTCCGCGGCTCTCGGCGCGGATCGTGCCGCCGTGCATCGAGACAAGGTAATGAGCGATGGAGAGTCCCAGACCGAGGCCACCCTGGGATCTCCGCCTTGTGCTTTCGGATTGCGAGAAGCGTTGAAACAGCTGAGGGAGAAATTCAGGCGGAATCCCCGGCCCGGTATCGCAGACGGAGATCACCGCGTTCTCTCCCTCGCGGAGTAACCGCACCTCGATCTCGCCGCCGTCCGGCGTGAACTTGACCGCGTTCGACAACAGGTTCAACACCACCTGCTGGAGACGGCTGGGATCCCCTTCGATCAGAGGAACCGTGCCATCGAGCTCGACATCCAGAACCAGATCTTTTTCGTCCGCTTTCACGCGCACGATCACAACCGCCTTCTCGATGACGTCGGCCAGGTTCACCGTTTCCCAATGGAAGCTCAGCTTTCCTTCGCGGACACGGGCTGTGTCCAGGATGTCCTCGACGAGCTTTGCCTGCGTCAGCGCGCTGCGCTCGATCATCGACACAGCCTCGGCCATCGTTTCGGGATCGACGTCCGTCTTCAGCATCATGGCCCAGCCCAGAATCGCCGTCATCGGAGTGCGCAGTTCGTGCGAGATCATGGTCATGACGTCATCCTTGGCGCGACTGGCCTCCTGAGCAGCGCGATAGAGCTCTGCGTTCTGAATGGCGGCCGCTGCGCGACGGGCAAGCTCGGTCGCTGTGATTACGTCGTCGTCGGTCATCCGCCGCCGGGAGTCAGCGGTCACGAAGGTGATCACGCCGGTGAGACGTTCACCGATCAACATGGGAACGAGAACCGCGGAGAACAGGCCGAGGGTTCGCAGAATGGTGAGATGCTGCTCGTCTTGCGCAACGCGTTGCAGCAACTGCTCGGAGATGACCGGCAATACCACTGGCACCTTTTCCCGAACCACCTTGCCGATTCCCTGAGCAGAATCGAGGTCCGCGGGATACATGGTCTGCATCCTGTGAATCAGCTCCGCTTTGCCGGGATCTATATGCTCCACAGCGACCCGTTTGAGCGTTTTTTCGGCCTCATCGAAAAGATCGACCGCGCACCAATCGGCAATGCGAGGTACGGCCAGCCTGGCCACCTGCCTCAGGGTGCCCTCGTAATCGAGTGACGAGGTCAGGATCTCGCTGGCCTCAGCAACAAAGGTCATCCTGGCCCGCGAAGCACGTTCCGCCGCGAAGAGTCTGGAGTTCTCGATGGCGATTGCGATCCGGTCGGCGGCAAGCTGGAGGAGCCGTACATCGTCGTCATCAAATATGCGCGACTCGCTCGTTCCAACATGCAAAACGCCGATCACTTCGCCCCCGCGCTTGAGAGGAACTCCGGCCATGGAAAGAACGTTTGTCTGACCTGATTCAGGATGCGGCAGGCCATCTTCGCCCCGATTGTGATCGATTACCAGCGGCTCTCCGGATTCGGCGATCCGGCCGGCGAAACCTTCACCTACCGGGATCTGGATCCGCTGTAGTTCCTGATCCATATTCTGGGCGGCCCGGAGGACCAGCGCGTTTTTTTCGTCGTTGAGCAGCAGCAGCGCCGACCGTTCGCACTGCATCACGCCGGTGAGTCTGCTCATCAGCACGCGTGACATGTCCTCCAGCGACAGATGCATCAGGGCGATGTCGGTTACCTGGAGCAGTCGCTCGAGGCGGTCACTGATCTCCTCAGCCTCATGCCGCGCTTCCTGCTCACGCGCGAGCAGCTGGGCGCGTTCTTCCTCGCTCCGCCTGCGCTCAGTAATGTCTCGCGCAAACCCGGTGAAGAACCGGCGTTCCCCTTCCGCGAAGGCTCCGAAAGAAAGCTCGAGCGGGAACTCGTGTCCATCCTTGTGCACACCGGGCAGTTCCACGCCGCTCCAGGGAATGTGTCGCTTTCCCGTCTCGGTGTACCGCTTCATCCCGTGATGATGTGCGTCCTGAAGTCGCTTGGGAATGATCACGTCCAGCGGTTTCCCTATGAGCTCTTCCGGCTGATATCCGAAGACTTTGGTCACCGCAGCGTTCACGTACTGGACGATGCTTTCTGTATTGATGGTGAAGATTGCATCCGAGGCTGCCTCGGCTATGGCGCGGTACCTGGCTTCACTCCCGCGAAGCAGCCGTTCAGCGCGACGCCGCTCGATGAAATGGCCGATCTGCGAGCCAACCAGATTCAATACCTCGATCAGCTCGTCGTCCTGTTTGAGCTCCGCGCGTAGAAAGAGCTCGATCACCCCGAACGGCTTTCCCTGAAGGACGATGGGAAAGGCGATGGCTGTTCGGAATCCTTCCTGACGGGCCGTGGTCAGCCTCGGGAACGTTTCCGGCGACTCCACCGTGATGTCTTCAATCCAGGTGGCCCGTCCGCGCTCCCACGTGAGAGCGGGCAGGCCCTGTCCTCGAGTGAAGGTCCGCGGATCGGAAAGCCCCGTCTCGATACTAGGTGCTCTCCACGACGAGCTGCTGCGGATGACGCCGGCCGCAGCGTCGATCAGCCAGAAGTTCGCGACCTGGGCATCGAGATCTCGAGCCAGGCGCTCCAGAACTTCCGGCAGCGATGCTTCGATGTCTTCGGCGCCGGCTAGAACCGAGGTCACCCCGCTCTGAATGGCCAGTCTCTGTTCAGCTCTTTTCCGGTCAGTGACGTCGCGAGTGACCTTTGCAAAACCGATGATCGTCTGATCGGTATCGCGAACCGGGGTAATGTAGGTCTCGGCCCAGAACGGGGTGCCGTCTTTGCGCAGCCGGATGGACTCGGATTCATAGCGCCCGCGCCGGGCGGCAATCCCGAGCGCTTGTGCGGGTGTTCCAGCCCGCACAGCGTCAGGAGGAAAGAACAGCGAGAAATGCCTTCCGATGACTTCGTCGCCGGAGAATCCCGTCAGGCGCTGCGCTCCCGCATTCCAGCTGGAAATGTTCCCGGCCGGATCGAGCATGTAGATGGCGTACTCATGGACTCCTTCGAGCAGGAGGCGAAGCCGCGCTTCACTTCCCTCCAGTTTTTCACCTGCAATCTTCCGGTCCGTAGCATCGCGCGCAATCTTCGCGAAACCGATCAGGTCACCCTCAGGCGCTCGAAGCGCCGTGGTGACTCCGTCGGCAAAGAAACGCGAGCCATCTTTTCGATCATGCCATCGGCGATCTTCACCGCGACCGGTCGTTCGGGCCTGATCCAGCTCGAGGAGAGGAATCCCGTTTCGAACGTCTTCCTGCAGGAAGAGCATGTCGAAATTCCGTCCCACAACCTCATCCGGCTTGTACCCGAACAGCAGGCGTGCACCCGGGTTCCAGTAGGTGATGGTCCCCACGTCATCCATGAGGAACATGGCGTAGTCGAGTGAGGTATCGACCAGCAGCCGATAAAAGCTTTCCGGAGTCTGCGGATTAGCGGCCATAGGTTGGTGTTGAGCGGTCGCGAGAGTCGGTCGGAGTTATTGTATCTGAGACGTGAATTTCACCGATGATGCGAGTGATAGCGGATCCGCGCTGCAAAACGCCGTATGACAGCTTGAACCAGCGGCGCGACCGATTTCGCGGTGCAGGGCGCGTTCAACGCGCCCTACGCCTCGGGATGCATGAGAATGCAGCATGAGAACGACCAGCGGAGAAACACACACATGCGGAAATTGAGCGTCTTCAATCATGTGACACTCGACGGCTACTTTTCAGACAAGAACGGTGACATGAGCTGGGCCCATAAAGCAAAGGACGCAGAGTGGGACGAGTTTGTGGCGGGGAATGCAAAAGCCGGAGGAGGCCTCGGAAGGATCACCTACGAGCTCATGGCGGGCTACTGGCCCACTCCGGCTGCGAAGAAAAATGATCCTGAGGTGGCCGAAGGGATGAACCAGGGACCGAAGGTCGTATTTGGACGTCCGCAATTCATTTCCTGGTTTCGGTAAGTACCGAACTCCGAGGCCGAATGCGGCTTCGAGCAGAGCTCGCTGTGAAGAGCGTCATTCCAATCTTGCCGCGTGATTGAGGGCCAGGCCTTCGGTTATCGAATTCAATTTCGTCGCTCCTGTAGCAGAATGAGCGGTATCCATGGAATCGAAGGATCCGACTACGCCACTCGGGTAGCTGGCGTCGAGATAGCAACCGACCCTCAATCGCGCGCCTGCCGCGGGGCCGCCGGTCACGGGCGGCTTCGGGCCGGGGACACTCATTGCCGGGCGTTACCGCATCGTCTCACTCCTCGGCCGCGGAGGGATGGGCGAGGTCTACCGGGCCGATGATCTCCGTCTCGGGCAGTCGGTTGCTCTCAAATTCGTCGACTTCGGCAGCGACGCTCGAACCCTCGAGAATCTCTATCACGAAGTTCGAGTGGCGAGGCAAGTCTCGCATCCCAACGTCTGCCGGGTGCATGACGTGGTGGAGGCCGAAGGTATTCGCTTCATCTCCATGGAGTATGTCGACGGCGAAGATCTGGGCTCGCTGTTACGCCGCATCGGCCGTCTTCCCGCCAGCAAGGCCACGGACGTGGCGCGCGATGTGGCCTCGGGTATGGCCGCGGCTCACGAGCGCGGCATCATTCATCGGGATCTCAAACCGGCCAATGTGATGATCGACGGCAACGGCCGTGCGCGTGTCACCGACTTCGGACTGGCTTCGGTGGCGGGAACGCATGACGGACGGATCGCCGGAACGCCGGCTTACATGGCGCCGGAGCAGGTCGCCGGTCAGCCCGTGACCACGGCGACTGACGTCTACGCACTCGGCCTGCTGATTCATGAGCTTTTCACGGGCGAGCGCCTCTATGGATCTTCCTCGTATCGCGAGCGTCAGCAACAGCCCCCGCTCCGCCCCCGTCCTGCATCCTCATCCGGTAAGGACATCGATCCGGCCATTGACGCGGTGATCGCAGGTTGCCTGGCCGAGGATCCGGCCATGCGCCCGGCCTCGGCGCGCTCGGTGCTGGCCATGCTTCCGGGCGGGTGCCGCGACTGGAATTAGCGAGGATAATTTTGCGGTGGAGTGGACGTCCACAGTCCATTTTTTCGAGCTGTTCTGAATTCCGTCAAGCGCGAGAAGCGACATAGAATAGAAAAAATGGTCACGATACCGACCGAACCGATAGGAAGCATTCCGAGACCTCTCGAACTGATCGAAGCGGTCGCGAAAGGGAACAGCGAAGACCCCGCGCTCAACCCGCTCTACGAAGCAGCCATCCGCGACACGATTGAGCGTTTCGAGGCCACCGGGTCGCCGGTCATCACCGACGGCGAACAGCGCAAGTACCACAACTTCTGGACCTACCCGGTTCACGGTCTGGCCAACACAGCCCCGGACGGCTTCAAGATCCCGTTCTCAGCCGGTCATGTCCGAAGGATGCCTCGACTCACCTCGGGGCCTTTTCGCTATCGCCGACTCGCCGACAGTTACCTGGACGTGGCATTGCGGTATTCGCGGGTGCCGATCAAGCAGGCCGTGATCTCTCCCTCCGCGTTGAGCCTCATGTATCCGGCCGAGGGACTCGAGGGTTACTCCCGCGAGCAGTTCATCGATGACCTGCTTCGGGAGCATGAAACGGAGATCCGCCGTTGCCTGGCCAAAGGTGCTCACAAAGTGCAGATCGATTTCACCGAAGGACGTCTGGCCATCAAGATCGATCCCTCGGGCGAGCTGCTCAGCAGCTTCATCGACCTCAACAACCTCGCGCTTTCGCGTTTCTCCGCCGAAGAACGGTTGCGAATCGGTGTGCATACCTGTCCGGGAGGAGATCGTGATTCCACGCACAGCGCGGACGTCGGTTATTCGGATCTCCTTCCCAGTCTTTTCCAGATGAAGGTCGGAAACTTCTACATCGCGCTGGCGGGCGAAAATGACCATGTGCACGTCCTGAAGATGATCCGCAAGTACCTCAAGCCGAATCAGCGGGTGTTCGTCGGGGTCGTCGCGCCGATTGATCCGCACATCGAGACACCGGAAGAAGTGAGGGACCGCGTTCTCGAAGCGGCCGAATACATCCCCCTGGCGCAGCTGGGCACGACCGACGACTGTGGCTTCTCACCGTTCAGTGACGACACATCCACAACCCGCGACATGGCCTTCGCGAAGATCCGGGCGCGGGTAGTCGGAACGGCGCTGGCCGCGGAGCAGCTGGGAGGGCGCTGACCTTGGCTCTACCGCATGACGAAGAGGACGAGCTTCTTCGATCAGTCGCGATTCAGAACGCGCAGAGCATCCTCCTTGCGCGGCAGCGCGCCGAGGAGGAACTGGTCGCGGCCAAGGAAGCACTCGAGGCGCGGACCGTAGAGCTGGAGCGGGCCAATCAGCTCATCCGCACCATCGCCGAGAACGCCGCGTCCTGCCTGCTCATGCTCGACCGAAACGGCATCGCCACCTATGTCAACCCGGCGGCGATCAGCGAGACCGGCTACACGGAGGAAGAGTTTTCCCGGACACCCTTTCACGACATTCTGCATGCACAGGCCCATCGCAACCAGGACTCGGCCTCGGTGTGTCCGATCCAGCACGCCCGCGAGCACATGCTCCGGCTGAGCAGCCACCGTGACGTCTTCGTGCGCAAAGACGGCTCGTCGTTTCCGGTCTCCTGCTCACTCAGCCCGTTGCAGCGGGATGGAAAACAGGCCGGGGCCGTTCTGGAGTTCCGCGACGTCACCGATGATCTTCGAGCGCAGAAAATGCTCGAGGAGTCCAACCGCAGGAAAGACGAGTTTCTGGCCACTCTTTCGCACGAATTGCGTACGCCGATGACTGCCGTTCTGGGATGGGCGCGAATGCTCAAACGCGGTCTCTCGGAGACTCTGGCTCATGAAGCCATCGACGCGATCGAGAGGAGCGCGGAAATTCAGGCGCAGATGATTGAAGACGTTCTCGACGTTTCTTACATCGTCGCCGGAAAGATGACATTCAGGCCCAGGCCCGTCGATGTCGGACCGGTGCTCCGGGCCGCAATGTCGACCGTCCACCCGGCCGCGTCGGCAAAAGGGATCGAGATCCTGGCCAGCGTCCCACCCGTTCTGCCTCTCGTGCTCGGTGACGAGGGGCGACTGCAGCAGATCATCTGGAACCTGCTTGCCAACGCGGTGAAGTTCACGCCGCGAGGGGGCGCAGTCACGGTGCGGCTCCTGTCGACAGGCTCCATCCTCCGGCTGACTGTAGAGGATTCCGGGAAGGGGATCGACCCGGCTTACCTGCCGCAGGTATTCGAGGCATTCAGCCAGGAAGACGGTTCCATGACGCGGTTGCACGAGGGGCTCGGGCTCGGTCTGTCCATCGTGCGCTCGCTCGTCGAGTTGCACGGCGGTACCGTCCGCGCCTCGAGCGAGGGAGCCGGACGCGGCTCCACGTTCATCGTCGAGCTGCCGGTCCTCGAATCGGAGCCTGGCTCCAGGCAGACCCCGGCGGTACGAATCCCGGTCCCTCCTGCCGCAGGATCCGTACTGCCGACATTGCGGGGAGTGCGAGTCCTGGTGATCGACGATCAGGATTTCGCGCGTGACCTTCTTTCGACGATCTTTCGCCGCGCCGACGCCGAGGTGTATACGGCGAGCTCGGTCCGGGAGGGCCTGGAGCGGTTCGAAGCGACATCTCCCCATGTAGTGGTTTGTGATCTGGCCATGCCTGGAGAGGATGGGTTTGCATTCCTGCGTGCCGTCCGCGGCCTCAAAGCCTTATCCCGGGCCACTCCGGTCGTCGCGCTTACAGCCTTCGGCCGTCCGGAAGACCGGCACCAGGCGCTGGCTGGCGGCTTCGATGAATACCTGAAAAAACCGGTCGATCCCGAGGAGCTCGCCTCGACCGTGCTTCGCCTTTCATCGTTGCGACATTGAGCAGGGGGAATCAGTTCACAGGATTAACCTCAGAACTCCTCTTGTTCGGACGGCCCCCCTTTTTTGATTCCGTTGCACGCGCCCTGCACCAGGCATTCGTCGAACCGAAACCCGAAAACTGAGCAACAGCCGGCGAAGGCCGGCGCCAGAAGATAGCCCCAGCGCAAAGGCTGGGGTTTTCGGAGTGCAGGATTCCGAGCCGGCGAAGGGCGGTGGCAGATGAGCAGGGAATTGGGGTGTGAAAGCGCTTTCGTTACGGTATCCATTTCGGGATATTAGGTCCTGAGCCGAGGCGGCTTGGATTCTGTTCTCTCGAATCGGCTCTGATCACAGCCAGGCCGGCATAGCGCTCCGTCTCGCTGATGTGCAGGAAAAGTACTTCGTCGCCCTTCCAATCGGGAGTGATGGAGATGGGGCCCGGGAGCGTCAGGCGCTTCGCATCGGTCCCGTCGATCCTCACACGCCAGATGTCATGCGCGGTGTTGGCGTCAGGATTGCCGGGAAAGTTAGGGGGCACATCGGAGTTGACCTTGCTGAAAACGATGTCGAGGTTTCCGGGCGAGAGCTCCGGATCGTGGACGCTGCTCACTCGATTCGCCCCTCCTCGATAAATGAGGCGGGGATTGGAGCCATCGGCGTTCATGAACCAGAGTTCCGTGTGGGCCTCGTCATCGAGGGGCTGCGAGTGAAAGGCCACCAGAGAACCGTCCTCCGAGACAGAGACATCGGCCTCGCCGGCGAGAGGGGTATGGAGAAGGGACTGAAGGCCGCTTCCGTCGTAGCGAACCCGATAAATGTCGTTCGCTCCCGCATTGGCAAGGAACTCGGCGCGAGACTGTGGATGAAGCACGGGATTCTTCTCCTTCGCGGCGAAGTAGATGAACCCGCGGGCGTCCCAGTCGACCCCGCCATTCCCGGCCGTAAGAAACTCAGGAAGCAGACGAGCTTCAGTGCCGGCCGTCAGATCGAAGATCCAGAGCCGCGATAACCCGCCAGCTTCGCCGGTCGGGTTCGGGAGTTGCTCGTTGGCGACTACGAACCTGCGGTCGTGTGAGACGGCTACATGCTCCCAACGTCTCGGATTGTCGAAGGTGACCCCGGAAACCAATCCACGCGGGCGATTCATCACGTAGATCAACCCATCCTGGTGGTAAACAATCTCAGCATCGGAAGGAATGGTTCCGAGTCGTACGGACTGAGGTGGACCCACGAGAGCGCCCCCTCGCCATACGGCGCGCCGTCGCCCACTCACCCGGGCGCTGGCGAATGGCAACAGAGACAAACATCCTCCCAGCAGCAGGATCACGGCGACGATCGTGTTCATGGGGATGCGACCCTTACCCTTCATGCCCGTTTAAACGTTCCTCGCGGTTCTTCGGTTAACAACCTCATGGAAAGAATGGGGAAGGAGGGGTCACCTCCACTTACAAGTTAACCTGGGCTCGTAATCCTAAATCACCTTGAGCGTCCTCTCGTGATGGCTCGAGGGTCATGTGATGGCCCGAGGCTCAATCGAGGAACGCCCAGATGGACCGCTCCAGCTCGGCGAGCGAAAGGTTAATGGCGTCAGGGGCGCAGCCTCAACGCATATTTTTTCAGGGTCACTGCACTCATACAGGATTGTGAGCAGCATCAACCGCCGCCGCAGCTCCCCGTTCATTTCCTGGTCGGAGTAACCATACGAACGAAATAGCGCCCGCTGCAGCTCGGCGTCCCCCTGCACCATCAGAACTCCCGGCGCGACGAATTCGTACTCGTCCCTCCCGATGAAGGAATGGCGCACGCTCGCTCGGCATACCGGGTGGAAGCTCGACATCGCTCCGCAAGCGCTTCAGCCGTGAGTCGGAACCTCCCAACAGTCCTTCGATCGGAAGCGGTTAACAGTCGATTGCCAGAGGTGGCGGGCTGATTGGAGCGCGGACGTCTCGTCCGCGGTACGCGGGCATCTTGCCCGCATTCGCGAATTCCGTCGCGCCGCCCGATCAAGCTGTTATCCCGAGCGTGGAGCGGAGATGGGATAATCGCGCATCCCATGACCATGACTCCCGGTTCCCGCCTCGGTCCGTATGAGATTGTCACGCCTATCGGCGCCGGCGGAATGGGTGAGGTGTTTCGAGCCAAAGACACACGTCTCGCCGCCATGTTGCCATCAAGGTGCTTCCGGCCTCGATGTCGAACAATCCCGCCCTCCGCCAGCGCTTTGAGCGCAAAGCGAAAGTCATCTCCTCTCTCAACCATCCGCACATCTGCGCCCTGTATGACATCGGTCAGGAAAACGGAACGGATTATCTGGTCATGGAGCTGCTTGAACGGGGAGGGCACGCCGATTTCTCTGGCCATGACGCAGGCCGAGGAGTTCCCGCTGGGTTTCTCACCCGACGGTCGGTGGATGCTGTATCAATCGAATGCGCCAGGCCGGAGTGAGCTCTACGCAATCTCCTTTCCCGATCTGCAGCGCAGGCAGCAGATCTCCGCGGGAGGGTCGGATGCGGCTCTCTGGAAAGGGC
>Ga0180121_10001135_pt1 | contig 11238 bp, 11 predicted proteins | sample AntDrymUQ5402106_2_FD_129676 | JGI IMG/M metagenome (GOLD analysis project Ga0180121, IMG submission 129676) | Polar desert sand microbial communities from Dry Valleys, Antarctica - metaG UQ540 (21.06) (version 2) (version 2) | ecosystem: Environmental > Terrestrial > Soil > Desert | place...
CTACCATCCAGCTTATACTAATGTCCGTTAGTCCTGTTTTAACAATTTTTTGATAAAGTCCAGATCTTCCTATATTTACGCGTCCAAAATTTAAAAATTTACATTCACATGAGAAAAATTCTATCACTGCTAGCAGTGCTGGTACTGTGTTCAGTATTGGCATTTGCGCAAACCCGCGTTGTAACCGGGCAGGTTAAAGACGAAGTGGGAGAACCGGTTCCCTTCTCTTCTGTAACTATCAAAGGTTCAAACAGGGGTACTACTACTGACGCATCCGGAAACTTCAGAATTGAGGCAGCCTCCGGAGACATTCTGGTCATTTCTGCAGTAGGTTTAACACCCAGGGAATTTACCGTCGGCAGTGCGAATACTTATAATGTATCATTGCTGAAATCAGGCAATTTACAGGAAGTGGTGGTGACGACAGCGCTGGGAGTTAAAAAAAGACCCAAAGAAATCGGATATGCAAATGCTACGGTCCAGGCCGAACAACTTACAAATGGTAAATCACCTCAACTGGCGCAGGCTCTGTCCGGTAAGGTTTCTGGTTTAACCATTACCAATGCAAATAATAGTGTAAATCCGGCCGTAAAGGTAACTTTAAGGGGTTTCAGATCGATGACAGGAAACAACGATGCATTGATTGTTTTAGATGGTGTGCCGGTTCCTCAGAATGCTCTTTCGTATATCAATCCAAATGATATCGCAGATGTTACCGTTTTAAAAGGAGGACAAGCTGCAACACTTTACGGCTCTGATGGAGTTAATGGCGCTATATTAATCAATACAAAAAAAGGAAGCCGCGGAAAACCGTTGATCTCCTTTAATAGCACCCTTAATTTTGAACGCCTTTCATTTCTACCTGACTTTCAGGATACTTATGGATCAGGTTCTGATTACGGGGGCTTAACACCTGCAGGTAATTACCGGACTTACGAAAATCAGCAATACGGTGACAGATATGATGGCTCCATTCGACCATTAGGACGCGTAGCTGAAAGTGGAGACACTTTCAATTTTCCTTATAAGGCGATTCCGGGCGAGCGAAGAAGAGTCTGGAATACCGGATTTACGAATACCAATGATATTGCAGTTAGTGGAGGAGATGCCACCAGCAGGTTTTATCTTTCTTTTCAGGATGCAAACACTCATGGCATCGTTCCAAAAGACAGGAATAGAAGGGATCAGTTGAGGTTTAGCGCGACCAAAGAATTTGGAAAATTCACTGCTTCTTTTACAGGTAATTATATTCTGGAAAAAATTGAGCAAACCTCTGCCAATTTCTATTTCGATATTTTGAATCAGGCAGCTCATATACCCATTTCTAAATTGAAAGATTGGAAAAACAACCAGTTTGCCAATCCTAACGGCTATTTCAATGACTATTATAACAATCCATTTTTTAATTTGGATAATAACAGGGATTTACAACAAAACAATTATTTCAATGGTAATATGGAATTGAATTTCAAACCATTTGAATGGCTTGGATTTACTGAAAGAATTGGTGTGGCAACCACAAATGCTTATAGGAGGTTCACCACCGGAAAATTCCTGTATTCCACTTATGCGAAAAACGATGCATATGTGCCTGCTCCATTCCCGAATGATTATGATGGTATTGACAGAGCCGGAGGGGATATTCTTGGTAGTGTTCTTGACAGGTCTAATTTCGGTCAACGTATCAACAATGACTTATTTCTTACAGCTCAAAAAGATTTCAAAGATTTTTCTACCAGTTTAATTTTAGGGCAGAACATCCAGGTTCGCAGGTCTAAGAATATTGATGTTAGTTCAGCGTCTATTGTTATTCCTGAATTATACAATGTAAGTAATAGAACAGGAGAATTGGGAGGTGGTGCATCTAATACCGAACAGCGGAAATATGGTTATTATGGTGACTTAACGCTTGGATTCAGAGAATTCCTTTACCTGCATGCTTCAGCGCGATTAGACGGAACTTCTGTTTTTTATCTCCCTGGTCGTAAGAAAAGTCTCTATCAATATCCTTATTATGGAGCGGATATTTCTTTCATCGTTTCGGATGCCTTCCAGGGCATGAAATCAGATATGCTGAATTACCTGAAATTACGTGCAGGCTATAATAAAAACGGTAATGACAATCTAAGTCCATATCGCCTTGCCCCTGACTTCCCGCTTGGAGGAGGATTTCCTTATGGAACTACAGCAGGCAGTACTGTCGGCGATGTATTTCCTGACCCGAATTTAAAGCCAGAATTTGTTACTTCCTATGAGGCAGGACTAGAAGCGAATGTCTGGAATAACAGGATCAACCTGGATTTCAGTATCTATACCCAGAAATCTGAAGATCAGGTGTTATCAGTTTCATTGCCTCCATCCACAGGTTATCCTGCTGCATTGATAAATGTTGGGGAATCAAAAAACTGGGGTTATGAAGCAGATTTCAGAGCTGCTATTTTTCGGACTCAGAATCTAACATGGGAAATAAGTGCCCGATACTCTAATAACGACAATAAAGTTATCTCTCTTTTTGGTGGACTTACCCGACTTGCAGCTTATGGTGGTGGTTTCACATATGCTCAAACTTCCGCGGAGGTGGGCAAACCCTTTCCTTATTTATTCGGAACAGCCTACGTGAGGGACAGTGCATCCGGTCGCGTTGTAGTAAATAGTAATGATGGATATCCTCAACGTACCAGTAACCTGAAAGAATTCGGAAGAACAATACCTAAACACCAGCTGGGACTAGGTACCACGTTACGCTTTAAAGGATTTAGTTTTGGTGCAAATGCCGAATATCGTGGCGGACATGTGATCTATCATGATTTGGGAAGAACAATGGCCTTTACAGGTAGTTCTAAAGTTACTACCCAGTATGATCGCCAACCGTTTGTATGGCCTAATTCAACCTATACCGACGGGACTGGTAAATTTGTGCCTAATACTACGGTTGCCACAAGAAATGGTCATTACACCGCATGGGTTACGCATTTCAGACAAATCGCAGAAAATTTCGTAACCTCCGGTGCATTCTGGAAGCTACGTGATGTCTCACTGGCTTATACATTGCCTTCAGGAATTTTAAGCAGGACAAAGATAATAAAATCAGCTACCATAGGTATCTACGGACGTAATTTGATCACATTACTGCCAGATGGAAATGTGTATACCGATCCAGAATTCAGTACCACAACCGGCAATGGACTGGGAATAAATGCGGATTTTATTACGCCTCCTGTTAGAGCATTCGGGGCAACCTTATCTATTAATTTTTAGTCTTGTATCGAACAGTTTAATTAAATGCATTTATGATTATGAAAAAAATATTGATTTATACAATTTTATTGAGTTCACTGCTTACCGCAGGTAGCTGTAGTAAAGATTGGCTGGATGTAAACACCAACCCAAATACTCCTACCAGCACCACACCCGAACTCATATTTACAAATGCTGTAAATAGCTATATCAGTAATTTGGGGCCGCACCAGTTTGGAGCTCATCTGGCTGGCCAGTATACACAGTCTACCTCTTTTATTGGCGGGGGCGCAGTCCTTACTTATGCTATTTCTAATACAGATTTTAATTTCTTTACTGGTTATTATAATAATCTGAATGACTTTCAATATGTCATAGAAAACTCGACAGAAGCCAACCAACACCTCGCGGGTTTTTCAAGGGTAATGAAAGCATTGATTTTTCACAGACTCGTTGATCTTTACGGTGATATTCCCTATACTGATGCACTGAAAGGAACCAGGGTTTTACAACCTAAATATGATGATGATAAATTCATCTTTGAAGATTTGATTAAGGTGCTCGACACAGCTATCTCTGTCATTAAATCTTCAACTGTTACAACTGATGCATCAGACATTGTTTTTGGTGGAGACAAAACTGGTTGGATTCGTTTTGCCAATACTCTGAAGCTGCGTATCCTGATGCGCCAGAGTTATATTCCCGGCAGAGACGCTTATATTGTTCCTGAAATCAATCGGATTATTTCAGAAGGTACCGGGTTCCTTGAAGCCGGTATGGATGTAACCGCAAGTCCTGGTTACATTGCAGGAAGTGCTGGTAAAATCAATCCGGTATTTGCTACCTACGGATATGATCAAAACTTCGCCCAATCACAAGGAGTACGGTTAATTAAATTAACGAGTACAGTGATAGATCAGTTAAAGAATACAGACGATACTTTCAGACTAAAAAGGGTAGCTCATCCCAAAGGCGGCCCGGGTGCTGTAAAGGTTACCTCCAATTATGTTGGTATTCCCACCGGCGCTTCCGGTAACCAGTTTTTGGAATCATTGACTTCAAGTGTTGGTCCTGCATTGGTGGATGTAACAACGGATGCTACCGGTAAAGTAACAGGTGGAAATCAGACTAAGAGAGTAGTAATAATGCTCGCTGCTGAATCTTTCCTTAACCGTGCAGAGGCTAAACAGCGTTTTCCTGCTGTATCATTACCACTTACTGCTCAGCAATATTACGAACAAGGGGTCCGTGAATCATTCAGAATAAATGGCGCTACAGATGCACAAGCCACTTTGCTGTTAACAGGTCTTAAAGCCAATGCGGATTTCAATGTTTCCCCTGATAAAATAACTGCTATCATGACACAAAAGTGGTTGGCATTTTTAAATTATGATGGTTTGGAAGCCTGGAGCGAGCAGCGTAAATCTGAAATTCCTCCCGTTCCGATTTCTCTACAAGCAGCAACACCTACAAGACCGGTAAGATTGTTTTATCCATTGGTGGAAGAAAGCAGCAATGCTGTGAACACCCCGGATAATATTAATATTTTTACTTCGAAGGTTTTCTGGGATGTTAATTAATGATCGCTAATGCTTAAAAAAAATAAAATGAAGACGATATTTTCAAATTTATTGTTGGTTGTTACGGGAAGCCTGATTTTAACTTCCTGTTTGAAGGACAAGGGTTATACGGATATTTATGAAGATAAACCAGCCGTTCTTGCATTTGCCATACCTGGTGGAGTTCAAACACAGTCGCTCAAGAGCCAAGCGGCAGTGCAGGAGTTTGAAATACTGATCGGTGTGAGTACAATTGGCAGAACCGGAGATGTAACGGTAAATCTTGCCCTCGATCCGGGATCCGTTACTTCTGGATTCACAGTCTATCCGGCTGCTAACGTATCTTTTGTTCCCACCTCCCTTACTTTCAAACCAGGAGTCGAATCTTTGCCGGTAAAAGTTAGGGTAACAAATACAAATGCTACTGACCCTTGTACCAGATATATGATACCTATTAGTATCACCCCGACAACAACATCTGTTGTTGCTGTCACAAATCAGAAAGCCTTAATATCTATTCCTATTGCAAATCCTTTTTCAGGCCCGGCAAAAGCAACCGGGTTATTTGTTCATCCTACAGCAGGACCAAGGACTTTTACAAATCTTGATAAGACTTTAGCTACAGTTGATTGTAAGACCGTTAAAACTGCTCTGGGTGATCTTGGTGGTAATGGTTCCTACCAATTGGGAATAACAGTAAATTCTGACAATACTTTAACACTGTTTAACGCAGGCGATGGAAGTGGTGCCCCGGTAGTTCAAACAAACAATGCAACTTCAAACAGATACGATCCACTTACAAAAACTTTTGATTTGAGCTATTATTATTCACTTGCATCAGGAGATCGTGTAGTGACAGAGAAAATTACAAAGCAATAATAGAATAACTTAATATTAATAGAAAGGGGAACGTCAATCGATGTTCCCTTTTTTATTTATCGTTTATTAAGTAACTTATAGTAACATTAGAGCAGTCATTTTACGTTAACAAAAATGATTTCTTCATTTAATTGGTTTTTATGAAAAGATATTCAGGGTTATTTTTTTTATTCCTATTTACCTGGTTGTGCGGACAGGCGCAAACCTCGAAAATAATGAACGATCTGAATTTCAATATGGATAGAAATATCAGGTCGATGAAAGACCCCAGGAATGAATTCCTGTATTCCGAGTCCTATCTGATTAATGGAAAAAACGTAGTCGGATCTCCTTTCTTGTATGACTTGTGGCTGAGTGGAAAAATAGTTACTGCTGATGGTAGGCAATATGAAAATTACAAATTGAAATATGATGCATATCACCAGACATTGCATTTCCAGGAAGGTGCAAACTCCCTGGAAGTAAATGAGGCTGTTAAGAATTTTTCCATCCGTTTTTTGTATGAGGGAAGTGTGTCGGAATATACATTTGATTATTATCCAAAAGCAGAAAAACAGGACAAGCCTGTTTTTCTGGAAATATTAAATGAGGGTTCGAGGGCTACCTTGTATAAGTTGAATAAAAAGATCACCATCAATCTAAGCAAAGCCATTCCTAATACCATGGCGACTGAACAATTCGATCTAAAGACTTTGTATTATATACTTGATAAGCAGAATAATAAATTGAAATTGGTTAAAGGAGACGGAAGTAATATTGAAGAATTCATGAAATTGAAGTTTAATGCAGTACCCGGTGTTTTAGAACAGATGGCTGTTGACATCGAAGATGGACTTATGTTGTATGTAAATTTTTTAAATCAAAAGTGAAGTTCGCGCCTTCAATGGGTATATTTGCGTTCAAATTATTGGAATGGATAATCCCAGTCAGCAACCCACACAACTCAATATAGAGATCTCAGAAGAAATTGCGGAAGGCGTTTATGCCAATCTTGCCATCATTACGCATTCACACGCAGAATTTGTAATTGATTTTGTAAACGTGATGCCAGGTACACCTAAAAGCCGTGTCAAATCACGCATCATTCTTACCCCCCAGCATGCAAAACGATTCATGAAAGCCCTTACAGAAAATGTATCCCGTTTCGAATCGATGAACGGAAAGATCCAGGATCTGGAAGATGTTCAGATACCGATGAATTTTGGAGGCCCGACAGCGCAGGCGTGAGGTAAGTTCAAAGTTTCTAGTTCCTAGTTCAAAGTTCTGAGTTCTGAGTTGGTCAACTTTACCTGGACTGTTTAGAATTTTATCCATTTGATCTGTTGTTTTAACTTGAAATCTTAGCAAACAAATCAGTTAAGATCGACTAATAAATTCGTCGACATAGTATTTTGATTTCTGCCAACCCGTGATGAGTTCAAAGTTCCCAATTCAAAGTTCTGAGTTGGTCAACTTTTCCTCTGACAGTTTAGATTTTTGTCCTTTCAGATTAGACTTACGCAAATATTTCATTAATGAAAAAAGCATTTTAGAAATTTCATCACATGAAGCTTGTAACTCGTGAAAGTTTTCTTCTGTTAAATACTTTCTATCAAACGCCCTATATAACTGAGATTTGGTTTCCATTGCAGATCCATTAGCAATATTGATGTATTGGACGAATTCATTGTTTCCATTTCTTCCAAATCCTTCAGCGATATTATCCATTATAGAACCGGCTGATCCATTAATCTGTTGTTTTAATTTGAAATCTTTAGCAAACAAATCAGTTAGCGTTAACTGATAAATTCGTCTACATAGAATTCTTGCTTTCTGCCAAACCCTCAATTCTTCAAATCGAAATATCATCCCCATCGATTGTTTTTTATCATCCCTTAACTAAATTGTTTGTAAGCATCCTGAACTAAACTAAGAACCAGCCACTTTGAACTTGGAACTACAACATTCCCTCATCCGCAAAACTAAACCACCCTTCATCGCTTACTATGATATGATCCAGGACCCTGATGTCGAAATAACGGGAAGCTTCTTTGATTTTAATAGTCAGTTCTTCATCTGCTTTGCTGGGTTTTAGATTGCCGGATGGATGATTATGGCATAAGATCAGGCTTACTGCCTCTTCTTCCAATGCTTTCTTGAGTATCAGTCGGGGATCTGCAACCGTACCGGTAATTCCCCCTTCACTCACTATTTCAAAATGATTGATCCTGTTGGCCCTGTTAAGAAACACCACAGCAAATACCTCATGACTTCGATCCTGTAATAATATCTTCAGGTAATTGGCTATATCGCGGCTTTCCTTAATAACAGGCTTTTCGAGAACCAACTCTGCATTTCTTCTCCTCCCCAGTTCCATCGCAGCAGCAAGTATAATGGCCTTGACTTCTCCTATTCCCTTGATTTTCATCAGTTCTTTCAGAGACAGCCTGGATAGCTGACCAAGATTATTCTTCCCCAAACTTAGAATATCACGGGCCAGATCCATGGCAGAACGCTGATGGGTTCCGTTTTGAATCAATATAGCCAACAGCTCCGAATTGCTGAGTGTATCAGCCCCCGAATTACGGAGTTTTTCTCTCGGTCTGTCGTCTTTTGCCCATTGTTTAATCGAGTAATTTTGCGCTGGTTTCATTGGGGTATTGTTTATAATTTGTATTGGAAAATAGGATAAAAAGGGTTTTAACAATAGCAATTTTTTAACACTTTTTACCGTTTTATTCTTATCCGAACCTTTAGAAAACCCTAAAATCAGTACCCATGAACCGTAAAACTACCTTTACAGCCGTTGGCGGCTATCAGCCTTTCCTATTTTGCATTGGGATGTATTTTGTAGCCTTGTTTTTCTCCATTTTTATTTGTTCAGCCATATTTTATGCGATCAATCCAAAAAAATCGATTGTAAAGTCTGAAAATTCCAGACTTGACAATACTACCATGGTTAGCACAAATAAGCAGGTTCTGTTATCTGTAACTAAATAATATACAATAAGTTATATTATTACTACGCTATTTTGAAAGAGTATGGCTGACGGAAAACGATCAACAAATGAAGTTGATATTTTTTCTTGCATGCCATTTTCTGCTTTATACTCCCTGAGCTTTATCTTCGCCGCACATTTACAGCGGTATGCACAGCTCCCCCAAGATCTTTTCAGGTACCGGTTCTGAATACCTGGCAGAAAAAATTGCCCAAAAGTTTGGTGCTTCATTAGGCAAGATTTCCATATCCCGATTCAGTGATGGAGAGATACAGCCGGTGTTTGATGAAAGTATCAGGGGGGATGTGGTTTTCCTGATACAAAGCACTTTTTCCCCCGCAGAGAATATCCTAGAATTGTTGCTGATGATTGATGCTGCACGCAGAGCTTCTGCTTATAAGGTAATAGCTGTATGTCCCTATTTCGGGTATGCACGTCAGGATCGGAAAGACAAGCCCAGGGTAGCTATTGGTTCAAAGCTGGTAGCAAATATGCTAGTGGCTGCAGGAGCAGACCGGGTAATCACAATGGACCTTCACGCACCACAAATTCAGGGTTATTTTGATATCCCGGTGGATCATCTGGACAGTTCCGCCATTTTTATCCCATACATCGAAAAACTTAAGATGGAAAATCTTACCTTCGCTGCCCCTGATGTGGGAAGTGCTAACCGGATACGAGAAATCGCCTCTTATTTCAATTCTGAAATGGTGATATGTGATAAACATCGTAAAAGAGCTAATGAAATTGCGAGCATGGTGGTGATCGGTGATGTTATGAATAAGGATATTGTTTTGATTGATGATATCTGCGATACGGGCGGAACTTTGGCTAAGGCTGCAGGATTGTTGAAGGAGAAGGGGGCTCGAAGTGTAAGAGCATTGTGTACTCATCCTGTTTTAAGTGCCAATGCTTATGAAAATATCGAAAACAGCGTATTGGAAGAACTGGTTGTTTGTGATACGATACCTTTAAAAAAACATATCTCAAAAATTAAAGTGCTCAGCGTTGCCGAACTATTTGCGGTAGCAATTCGCAATGCTTTTGAAAATCGTAGCATTACCGGTTTATTTATACACAGCCAAATGAGAAATAAATAAATTATCATTTGTCAGTTAATAACAAATAAAAATAAAAATGAAAACAATTGCAATTGAAGGACAACTGAGGACCGAAACGGGCAAGAAAGTAACACGCCAGCTTCGCTCTCAGGGTTTGGTTCCTGGTGTAATTTACGGCGGTGCGAAAGAAGTGAATTTTACTGCGCCGGTACTTTCCTTCAAATCGCTGGTGTACACTCCGGATTTCCAACTTGCAAACATCAACGTAGCTGGTATTGAATATCGTTGTATCCTGAAGGACATTCAATTTGATAAAGTTTCAGATGAGCTCGCGCATGTTGATTTTCTTGAATTGGTAGAGGACAAAAAAGTAATAGCTACTATACCTATAAAATTTACCGGGATCGCTGTTGGAGTGAAAGGAGGAGGTAAGTTAATTACCAAAATGAAGAATCTGCGGGTCAAAACACTGCCTAAACATCTGAAAGAAAATATTGAAGTGGATCTTACCAACCTGGAACTGAATGAAAATATCCGGGTTGAAGACGTAAAGGATGACAATTATGAGATCCTTAATTCGCCAAGGATACCTATTGCTTCTGTAGTACTGACACGCGTATTGAAACAGGAAGAAGCGGCAACAACTGCTCCTGCTGCAGGTACTGCTGCTCCGGCTGGCGCCGCCGCTGGTGCTGCAACTCCTGCTACGGGTAGTGAAAAAGGTGCTTCCGCGCCGGCAGGTAAAGCTGCAGGTGGCAAGAAATAAATCATCGAGAATCGTTCAAAAAACCCCGTAGAATACGGGGTTTTTTATTATACTCCAATACCCTTTTGTAAATTGTAATCATTTGCAATTGTCATAGGATATTATGTCGAAATTTTTAATAGCCGGTTTAGGTAATACCGGTGTCGAATATGCGAATACCCGGCATAATGCAGGATTTGATTTAGCTGATGCTTTTGTAAAGAAGCAGGAATCATTTTTTGTTTCAGAAAGACTTGCTCAGGTTGCCCAGGTGAAACTGAAAGGAAAACAGGTGATCGTGATCAAACCGAATACTTATATGAATCTCAGTGGAAAGTCAGTTAAATATTGGGTAGATAAAGAAAACATTACCATTGATCAGTTGCTTGTTTTGGTTGATGACCTGGCACTCCCTTTAAGTCGTATCCGTATACGGCCATCCGGAAGTGATGCGGGGCATAATGGCCTCAGGAGCCTTCAGGAAGCCTTTGGAACCGATCAATATCCGAAATTGAGATTTGGAATCGGTAATGACTACCCTCGGGGGGGCCAGTCAGATTTTGTGCTGGGTAAATGGAAAGAAGAAGAATTACCCTTGGTTAATTTGAAAATTCAAAAATGTGTAGAAATAATTGAAAGCTTTATCATCATGGGTATCACCAGAACTATGAATACAGTTAATAAATTCGAGTTTACACTATGATTTATAGATTTGAATCTTTATTTTCGCAAAGCTGTTTCGTAATATTTTGATATTCAATATTCCTATGTAAAGGATC